>Ga0335080_10001370_pt1 | contig 23750 bp, 19 predicted proteins | sample Lox_Sample_34_FD_206720 | JGI IMG/M metagenome (GOLD analysis project Ga0335080, IMG submission 206720) | Soil microbial communities from Loxahatchee National Wildlife Refuge, Florida, United States - Lox_Sample_3.4 | ecosystem: Environmental > Terrestrial > Soil > Wetlands | place: USA...
CTTTCGGCCGAACCGGGGCGAATGGTGGTACCGCATCCATTTTCCTTGACGGCGGAAACTCCAATTTCACGAAAGTTTTGGTCGATGGTTCGCCAATCAATCCTCCCGGCGGCGCGGTTGACTTCTCGATTCTCACTGCCGACAACCTTGAAAAGGTCGAAATTGTGCGCGGCGCGGAGAGCGCCGTTTACGGTACGGATGCTGTTTCCGGTGTGGTGCAGCTATTCACCCGTCGGGGCTCGACACGGGTTCCCGCTTTCAGCCTTTTTTCGGAAGGGGGCAGCTACGGTTCCGTTCGCGGCGGAGGCGATATCAGCGGGCTCGTGGACAAATTCGATTATTCCGCATCGCTCTCGTATCTTCAGACTGATGGCATGGGCCCAAACAACGATTTTGAAAATCGGACCGTCTCCGGCAATCTTGGCTATTCCTTCACAGAGACAAATCAAGTCCGCTTGTCACTGCGCGACAATTCCAGTGAAGCGGGCATTCCCGGGCAGACACTCTACACCCCGCCTAGCGTCCATCAACGCGTTAACCAGCACTTCTTTACGGCCAACGCCAGATGGAATTTCGCTACCGGCCCGCACTGGCAGCACCAGTTGATGGGAGCCGAGTCCTTCACCCGCCAACACGGATTCAATCCTGAACAGAGCTACTACATGGCGGGTCCAGATTCGTTCTGCCCGCAGACGAGTCCCACCGCCGTCGCCTCGAATTTCTGCGATTACACGTACGATTCTCCGCTGCAGTTCAATCGGGCCAGCGTGAACGCGCAATCGACTTATACGGCTCGTAAGTTCGTTGCCACGACGGGGTATCAGTATGAAGTCGAAAATGTCGAAAACGGCTCCGTCTATTACACTTTCGAGCCGCACATCCGTAGAAATAATCAAGCCGGTTATCTTGATTTTCGCTACTCGCCTCTAAGCCGTTTGGTGCTGGATGTGGGTGTTCGGGCCGAGGCCAACGACTACTTCGGTACGCGCGTGGTACCCCGAGTAGGCGGGTCGTTTACCCTACACAGTGCACAAGGATTCTGGGGGGACACTAGACTGAAGGCGTTCTACGGCGAAGGCATCAAGGAGCCGCGCTTCGACCAACTCGAGAGCACCGATCCCTGTGATCCGGGCAATCCTTCGCTGAAACCCGAAGGCAGCAAGAACTGGAGCGGCGGCCTCGATCAAAAGTTCGCTGGTGACCGCATTAAGCTGTCTGCGGATTACTTCTACTACCGCTTTTACAACATCGTCAGCTTCGGCCCCTCTACTCCGCCACCCGGCTCGACCTGCGAGTTTTATTACACCTACTTCAACACTGACCTGGCTTTTTCTCGCGGCACCAGCGTTGCCGCGGAAGCTCGCGCCGCAAAATGGCTTCTCATCGCCGGAAACTACACTTACGACGACACGCGCGTCGTCAAGTCGCCGAATTCCTCGGATCCCGCCCTCATCGCCGGTAACCGCCTGATCCGGCGGCCCCTCAACTCCGGGTCGATTTCCTTCATCGGAAGCTATCGGAACTTCAGCGCTGTTTTTGCCGGGTACTTTGCGGGCGTCCGCACAGACAGCGATTTCCTCGGATTGGGCTACACGCGAAATCCCGGTTACGCGCGTTTCGATCTTTCGGTGAATTACACCTTCTACCGCGGCTTCTCGATCTATGCGCGAGCTACCAATCTTTTCGACAAGAGCTATCAGGACGCATTGGGCTATCCGGCACTCGGGCGCGATGCGCGCATTGGTGTCCGTTACCGGTTCACCGGCCGCGACTAATCATGCGCACACCCGTGCTTTTCTGCTGGAGCGGAGGCAAGGACAGCGCGCTCGCGCTGCATTCCTTGCTGCAAAATCCCCATTTCGAGGTGATCGGTTTATTCACCACCGTCACGGAAGGATTCGACCGCATCAGCATGCACGGCGTACGCCGCGAACTTCTTCACCGGCAGGCTCAATCTATCGGCTTGCCGGTCGAAGAGGTTTTCATCCCGCCGAATTGCGACAATCTCACTTACGAAGCTCGCATGTCTGCTGCTTTGCATAGATTTCGACAGCGCGGCGTGTTCCATGTCGCCTTTGGCGATATTTTCCTTCAGGACCTGCGTGCCTACCGCGAAACTAAACTCGACCAAGTGGGCATGACGGCGCTTTTCCCGCTTTGGAAGATTGACACCCGTGAACTTGTCGCAAAATTTTTGCGCGATGGGTTTCGTGCCATCGCCGTGTGCATCGATCCGCGAAAGCTCGCTCCTTCGTTCGCAGGCAGGGAGCTGAACGACTCTTTCTTCCGCGATTTGCCGCCTGCTGTCGACCCCTGTGGCGAGAATGGCGAATTTCACACCTTCGCCTTTGCGGGGCCTCTGTTTCGCAGGCCCATTCCAATACAAGCCGGCGCTGTCGTTGAACGCGACACCTTCGTTTTCTGTGACGTTCTGCCTGCCGCAACATCTGAGCCGAGCAAGAGTCTAACGGATTCCCTCCCTCCGCCTCTGCTATAATTTCTTCTTACCTGTATGACGAAATTCGCCACCGAATCCGCCGTCACGCCCGAGCTGCTCGCGAAATACGAGCCGGTCATCGGTCTCGAAGTCCATGCGCAGCTACTGACGCGCACAAAAATTTTCTGTGGTTGTTCTACGCACTTTGGTGACGCACCGAATTCCAACGTCTGTCCCGTGTGCCTCGGCTTGCCCGGCACTCTACCGGTTTTGAACAAGCGTGCCGTCGAAATGGGCATGCGCGCAGCCCTCTCGCTCAACTGTACAGTCCACGAGCATTCCCGTTTTGCTCGCAAGAACTACTTTTATCCCGACCTGCCCAAAGGCTATCAGATTTCTCAGTATGAATTGCCGCTTGCCACAGGCGGCTGGCTCGAAATCGAGCACGCTGGCGGTACTAGGCGCATCGGCATTACTCGCCTTCACCTCGAAGAAGACGCTGGCAAATCCCTGCACGACGGTTTTCCGCATTCCGACGAAAAGACCTACGTCGACTTCAATCGCTGCGGCACGCCCCTCAGCGAAATCGTTTCCGAACCGGATATGCGTTCGCCCGATGAAGCCTACGCCTATCTCACGACGCTGCGACAAATCCTGCTTTACACGGGCGTCAGCGATTGCAACATGGAAGAAGGCTCTCTCCGTTGCGACGCCAATGTGAGCGTGCGCCTTCGTGGGGCTCCGCAATTCGGCACCAAGGTTGAAGTCAAAAATCTCAATTCCTTCCGCTATCTCGCCAAGGCGCTGCAATTTGAAATCGAGCGGCACATTTCCGTCCTCGAGTCCGGCGGCAAGATCATCCAGGAAACTCGTCTCTGGAATCAGGCGGCCAGCCGCACTGATCCCATGCGCTCGAAGGAAAAAGCGCACGATTATCGCTATTTCCCCGAGCCCGACCTGCTCCCCGTCCATGTGGGGAAAATCTGGCTGGCGGAAGTCCGCTCCTCCTTACCGGAACTGCCCTTCGCAAAGCGAGCCCGGTTCATTTCTGAATACGCCATCACCGCCTACGATGCTGAAATTCTCACGGCGACGCGCGAACTCGGCGATTTCTTCGAAACTGCCGTTAAAGCTGGCGCGCCCGGCAAGGCCACTGCGAACTGGATGCAGACCGAGCTTCTCCGTCGCTTGAACGATTCGGGCAAGGAAATTACGGGAAGCCCCGTCGCTCCCGCGGCCTTGGCGGAACTCATCAAGCTGGTGGAATCCGGCAAAATCACAGCGGCCGTCGGAAAGAAAGTCTTTGCCACCATGTTCGAATCTGGCCGTTCCGCCGCCGAAATCGTGGCCGCTGAAGGTCTCGGAGCTCAGGTCGCCGACAATGCTATCGAGCAAGCCGCACGGGAAATCATCGCCAAGAATCCGGATAATGTCGCGAAATTCAAGTCCGGCAATGAAGGCGTCTTCAAATTCTTCGTTGGCCAGGTGATGAAAGCCACCCAGGGCCAGGCAAATCCGCAAATCGTGAACGATATAGTTCGCAAGCTTCTTTCCTGATTCACAACGTACTGCACGGAGACTTTATGCTTAAAATCGGCGACAAGGCACCCGCATTTACTCTCGCCTCTGACGAGGGCAAGCACGTTTCGCTTTCCGATTTCAAGGGCAAGCGCGTGCTTCTCTTTTTCTATCCGAAAGCCAACACTTCCGGTTGAACGATTGAAGCGTCCGAGTTTCGTGACGCAAAACAGGACTTCGATAAGAAAGGTTGCGTCGTGATGGGTGTTAGCGCCGATCCGATAAAACTGCTGCAGAGTTTCCGTGCCAAGCAAAAACTCAATTTCCCGCTACTCAGCGATCCAGACCACAAGATGATTGAGGCATATGGTGCGTGGCGCATGAAGAAATTCATGGGCCGCAGCTTCAAAGGTATCGCCCGTAGTACGGTTCTGATTGATCCTTCCGGAATCGTCGAGGAAATCTGGCCTGACGTGAAAGCCAAGGGGCACGCAGCGCAAACGTTGGCCCGCATTAGGTCCTAGGAAAATGCAAAGGTTAATCCTTGCACCGGGAAAACTTGTCGTACTGCTTGTTTTGAGCTCTTTCGGCGACCGAATCTCAACCGCGCCGGTCCGGTAACTCACAGCTCTGGTTGTAATTCGTCGCTTACAACCTCGACCCGCAAGTTATCGATCAACCGTGCCGTGCCAACCTGCACAGCGAGCAAAATATAAGCGGGCTTAGCAATCCGCACTACCGGCTCGAACGTTTCCACATCCACAACCTCGGCATAGTCCATTCGCGCCCGCGGCTCGCTGCCCAGTACTTTGTGCAGTGTCCTCTGCAACTCCAAAGTATCTCGAACGCCGGCGCGAATTTCCGCAGCTGCAGCCTTCAGCGCACGATATAGCACCGTAGCTGCTTTGCGATCCTCGTCTTTTAAGTACGCATTCCGCGAACTCATCGCCAGCCCGTCTGCCTCCCGCACAATCGGACACACTACAATCTCAACGTCCAGATTCAGATCCCGTACCATTTGCTGGATGATCCGCACTTGTTGTGCGTCCTTCCTGCCGAAATATGCAGAATGCGGCTGGACAATCTCGAACAGTTTCAACACAACCGTGGCAACGCCCCGGAAATGCCCCGGCCGCGATTTGCCTTCCAGCCGCTCGCTCATCCCGTCCACGTTCACGTATGTGGAAAATCCGTGCGGGTAGATCTCCGTCGCATCTGGCAGGAACAATCCGTCGACCGTTGCATCGCTCAACTTCTGAACGTCCGCTTCCAGCGGCCGCGGGTACCGCGACAAATCCTCTTTCGGCCCGAATTGCGTGGGGTTCAGGAAAATCGAGGCATACACCGGCGCACATTCTTCCTTTGCGCGTTCTACTAACGACATGTGCCCCGCGTGCAGCGCTCCCATCGTCGGCACCAGTCCGGTGACACGCTGTTCCTGCCGCGCCTCACGTGCCTTTTCTTTCATCCAGGCAATTGTCCGAATCGTCTCCATACCGAATCGGCTACGCCTTCGCCGCTGTCTTTCGTTCGCGATAAAACGCAATCAAATCGGTGGCAACACCTTTTGCGCCGAGTTGCCGCAGCATCGTCGCCACCTGTCCTCGGTGATAAGTCCCATGGTTTACGACATGTTGCATGATCTGCCAGCGAGGGTCACGCGAGGGCCCAAAACTCAACGTCTTGTAATCCACTTGCTCATCCAGCTCCGACTGGTCCAGGCGGCTCACATATTCGAGCCAATGCTTTTCCGTGTCCGTCCAGATCGCCCGGATGCTCGCCGCATCGGAGAACTGCTTCACCTCCGGGAGCGCGTTGGGTGAGCGGCCCTGAAGCCGTTCCAGCCACAGCCATTCCACGCCGCAAACGTGCGCCAGAGTGTCACGCACGGAACTGAAGCTTGAGCCTAGTGGTTTCGTGAATTGTTCGACGGTCAACGCTTCCGCAGCTCCCAGCACACGGTGATTTGCCCACGCGTTAAACGCAAACAGCTCGCGCATTTCGGCAGGTGTCACAGTCCCTCCTTTTCAAAGAATCGGGCGCTCCCGTCATCGAGAGCGCCCGCAAATCATGCATGCTCTGGCTCACCGCGCGATGGAGACCGTCTTGCGCTTCACGTCCACAGGTGCGTGGTAAGACTCTTCATCGGTCGGGAAATGTCCCTGCTGCACATCATCGCAATATTCGCGAACGGCTCTCGTGATGATTTCACCGACGTTTGCATACTGGCGTGCGAATTTCGGCGGTTCCTGGAACGTCAGGCCCAGCAGATCGTGCAACACGAGAATTTGCCCGTCGCAGTCCGGCCCTGCACCAATTCCAATTGTGGGAATGTGAACCGCGCGCGTAATTTCCGCGGCCAGCTCGCGTGGAATCGCTTCCAGCACGATGGCGAACGCCCCCGCGGCTTCCACGGAATTCGCATCGCGTAACAACTGATCGGCGGTGGCCGGAGTCTTTCCCTGGACACGATAACCGCCCAGCGAGTGCACCGATTGCGGCGTCAATCCAATATGCCCCATCACAGGAATTTCCGCTTCGGTCAGCCGGGCGATTAACTCCAGACGCCGCTCGCCGCCTTCGATTTTTACGGCCTGGGCGCCGGCTTCTTTCACAAAACGCATCGCGTTGCGCAACGACTCGTTTAAGTCGCCGTGGTATGAGCCATATGGCATGTCCGCCACGAGCAGGGCTCGTCGCACGCCGCGGCCGACGGCTTTCGTGTGGTGCAACGCCTCTTCCAGCGTCAGGGGCAGGGTATTCTCGTAACCCAGCGCCACCATTGCCACCGAATCGCCTACCAGAATGACGTCGACTCCGGCCGCATCCAGCAGACGCGCCGTAGGATAGTCGTATGCTGTCAGACTGGTGATTTTTTTCCTTGGATTGCCTGCGGGAAGGGTCTTCCGCTGCAGGAGTTCGGGCACGGTGACTTTCCCGTCGCCCACGTTCGGCAGGATACTCATGTCGGCCTCCGGTGCCGTTCCCTAGCTGCGGGATACAGCCCATATCCAGACAAAACTACTATAGCAAAAAGTGATGCAGGTCACCAATATTTGTGATGCTGGGCCTCGGCCCCTTTCGTCACTTCACGCTCTTCGCGAACTCCTCCGTCACCAACCACCAGCCCGACTTCACATCCCACACATACGTCGGCGAGCCCCACAACACGATTCCGTCACCGTATTTTCGCGCTGTCTCTAGCTCGAATTTCCAGAACTCCCCGCCCACGTACCGCATAGCCCGCGCTGACCCCACGTGATATTGCGGCCATAAGTAAAAATACAGTGGCTTCTCGGGGTCTAGCGCCCGCGCCTCGTCGTGCGCCGATAGTGCGTGTATCTCCCAGCGGGTCCGATCGTCGTCAAACGTGTACAACGCGGTGAAAAATGCGTCTACGTGCTTGGCTAACTCCTTCGCGAGCGGCAGATTGGCCGCCGGAATGTCGGAAAGTGTGTTTGTGCCATAGAATCCCACAACTCTGCCAGGCACGGCCTCATGCGACCAATCTGCCAGCTTCGCCAGGATCTCCATGTTGTGGCGCGCAAGTTCTGCAGATCCTCGTAACGACAAGCTTTCAATCTCGATTACCAGCGGTCCGGGATTCTTCGCTTCACCGCGGACGAGCTTCACAAATGTCTCATGCTCCGGCAATGCTCCGGCAGAGCGGCGGTCCGGCCAGATCTGCTTTTCATAAATAGCATTGGAAGCGACCAGCCCGTCCGGCGAAGTGTCCGGCTTCTCTTTGTATGCCATGTTGTCGAACATCAGGAATTTCTTCCCAGTGGTTTTTTGTGGGTCTGCAGCGTTTGCGTGGCTGTTGCGTGCGCCAAGACTGGCAAACGTTACGGCCAACATCCCCAGAGTGGCTGTCTTGATAATTTTGCGCATTCTTCTATTTACCGTACAGGTGCCCATGTAAGCCGCAGATTTTCGCTCGGTGAGGCGTACTCGGCAATTTGCTCAAGTTGCTTCGCTACTAGCTTTGGGTGTCTGGCTCCGGCCTTTCCATTGTCCTCCGCGGCCGAGCCAGAACCGAATTGCCGATAGGACAGTCGCGTAGGAATAGAACGCCGCAGCGGCCGCAAGCAGCACCGCCCGCACCGGCGACAGTCGATAAAACCGAATCGTCGGCAGATACGTGATCGTCATCAGTGCCCATGCCGCAAGGCTCAACCGCCACACCACGGCCGATGAGTGAAACACCAACGCAGTCGGCACGAGATACGTGAGCGCCATTCCGAGAACAGTACCGAGCAAAAGTACCGTCGAATAGTTGAGCTGAGTGAACGCTGTTCGCGCAATCAAATCGCGAATCTCTGAAAAGGATTGGTAGCCCCGCAGGCTGGCGCTCTTGCGCGTCAGTCCCATCCAAATTGTGCCGCCGGTTCCTTTTACCGCCCGTCCCAGCGCGCAATCGTCGATCACTTCTTGTCGAATGGCAGAAATGCCACCAGCACGAACGAGCGCCGAGCGGCGCAATAGAATGCATCCACCCGCCGCACCCGCGACCCTGGATCTTGGCGACGCGATCCATCCCGGAGGGTACAGCTTGAGAAAGAAATAGAGGAAGGGAGGAATCAACAATCGCTCTGAAAACGTTTTTGCCTGCAGCAGCACCATGAGCGACGTCAAATCCAACCTCTGCTCTTCTGCCCGCGACACCAGCCGGCTCAGAGTGTCCGGCGCGTGCACTACGTCTGCATCTGTAAGCCAAAAGTGCTCCGGTGCATACTGGGCTGCGTGCTGGATCCCTTGTTGCTGTGCCCACAACTTGCCCGTCCATCCGGGTGCAAGCGGAGCTGCTGAAAGAACCTCAACTCGCTCGCCTGCCCTGCTCGATTCAGCGGCCCTTCGAGCCAGCGCCGCCGTCTCATCCTCGCTGTGATCGTCCACGACCACGATACGAAATTCGCCGGCATAAGCCTGGGCCGCCAGTGCTTCGACGGTCTGTGCGATGGTTTCGGCTTCATTGCGTGCGGGAACCACGGCTACGATGCGCGGCCAACTCTTCAGCGGGTTGTGCGTTGCGATGTCGTCGTCATAGAGGCGTAATAGCCAGAACGAGCCGCGAAAAAAGGTAAGAACGATCCAAATACACAGCGACAGCGAAGCCAGGATGATCGCGATGATGGGCACAGCTTATTTTGTCGCGGATCTTCTCTGCCGCATAGCTGCCGGTCATCAGAAACACCTGTCGTCCGATCCGCGCGTACCTACGCCAGATCCTCTGCCTGAATCGGCAGCCGCCGAAATCGCTTTCCGGTCAAAGCATACAGTGCGTTGCACACTGCTGCGGCCACCACGGGCAGGCCAGGTTCACCGATGCCGGTCGGCTCTTCCGCGCTATTTACCACATACACCTCCGTCAGCGGTGTCTCTGGCATCCTCGGCATGTTGTAGTCATTAAAATTCGCCTGTTCCACGCGCCCGCCTTTAATCGTAATCGCGTCATACAACATCGCGGACAGCGCGTAAATTGCCGCGCTTTCTACTTGTGCGCGAACGCCATTCGGATTGATTGCCCGCCCGCAGTCCACTGCATACACCAGTCGATTCACTTTCACCGTGCGATCCTTGATGGTGACTTCCGCTACGCAAGCGGTATAACTCTCAAATGAAAAGTAAGACGCGATCCCGCGTGCCGTTCCTTTCGGAAGCGGTGTTCCCCAGCCTGCTTTTTCTGCGGCCAGTTTGAGCACCGCCTTCTGTCGAGCCGTCCGTAGCGGTTTTCCCTCCTTCGGATTGCCAAAATCGGGAATCTCGCGGTCGCCGCCAATCATTGCCAGCCGGAATTCCAGCGGATCGCTTCCAGCCAGTAACGCAAGTTCGTCCGCGAACGACTCGACCACGAACCCGCTCGAAGAATGTTCCACAGAGCGCCACCACGCGCGAGGCACACCCGACTTCGCAAGGGTGTACTCAACGCGGTAATTCGGAGTCTGGTAAGGAATAAACGACGCCGTCCCAAATTCTGAATTTTCCGCCTCCGCTTCGCCTTTGTCTCCCCACATCGCATCAATCGACGTCGACGTCTGGAAATGCTTCCACGCCGCGATCTTTCCATCACTGCCGATCGCGCCCTGCATTTTGTGGTAAGAAGCCGGACGGTAAAAGTCGTGCTGCATGTCATCTTCGCGTGTCCACAACACCATTACCGGCTTGCCGGTGGCCTTCGCCACTTGCGCGGCTTCCATTACAAAATCGGCCTGATAACGCCGGCCGAAAGCGCCACCCATCAGCGTCGTGTTCACCCTTACTGACTCAGGCGGCAATCCCGAAACCTTGACAATAATGTCTTGCGCCCATTGCGGCGCCTGCGTCGGGACCCAGGCTTCCGCGCTGTCCTGCCGGATGTGCACCGTGCAATTCATCGGCTCCATCGTTGCGTGCGGCGCAAAGGGGAATTCATACACCGCGTCGATTTTCTTCGTCGCCCCACGGAATGCGGCATCTGCGTCACCGTCGTTTCGCACCGCCTTGCCGGGCTTGCTTGCATTCGCCAGGAATTGTTGACGCAGCGTTTCGCTGGACTCCGACGCTGTCGGTCCTTCATCCCACTCAATCTTCAGCGCCTCGCGACCTTTTATAGCGGCCCAGGAATTGTCGGCCAGCACCACGACGCCGCCTGCGGTGAAGGCGCCTTTCCCGACCGCTTCAATCGTAAGGACGTCCCGCACGCCCGGCACCTGCTTCGTTTTCGCCGCGTCAAACGATTTCACTTTTCCGCCAAACACGGGACACCGCGCAATCACCGCGTATTGCATCCCCGGTACACGTGAATCAATGCCGAATTTCGCAGAACCGTTGGCCTTGGCTTTGCCCTCAAACCGGTGCGTGTCATGCCCGACGACCGTGAAATCACTCGAGTTTTTCAGCGGTACCGTCTTCAAGTCCGGAATCGGCAGGTTCGATGCCGCCGGCACAAGTTCCCCATACGTCAGGAAATTCTTCCTCGCGCCGTGCAGCACCCCGCCATCCTTTGCTACGCACGTATCCCGATTCACGTTCCATTTTGTTGCCGCCGCTGTGATCAACATTTCCCGTGCCGCGGCACCCGCGCGCCTCAGCGGCAGCCACGATCCTGCCACGCTTCCACTGCCGCCCGTACCATGGTCGTAGACTTTTGGGTTCGTCGGCGCCTGTTCAACCGTTACCTGCGTCCAATTCAGACAGAGCTCCTCGGCCAGAATCATCGGCAGCGCCGTCATGATTCCTTGCCCCATCTCCGACTTGCCCATAATCAACGTGACGCGATTGTCCGGAGTGATCCGCACCCACGCATCGAAGGGATTCACACGCGGTTTCTCCTGCCCTTGCGCTGGATCATCCGAATGCGCCTCTGCGGAAAGACGGAAGCCTACCAGCACCGCGGTCCCGGCGGTGACACCCGTCTTCAGGAATTCACGTCGATCGAGGGCGAAACGGTCGGCCATGGTACACCTCACGATATGCCGCTCTACTCGCGCAGGCGGCAGTGAATTGGAGTTTATTTGGCGGCTTGTAGCGAAGCTGCGCGATGAATCGCTTTGCGAATGCGTTGGTAAGTACCGCAGCGGCAGATGTTGCCGCTCATTGCGTCATCAATATCGGCGTCGGTCGGGCTCGGCTTCTTTGACAGCAGCGCCACCGCCGACATGATCTGTCCCGACTGGCAGTATCCGCATTGCGGAACGTCTTCTTCGATCCACGCTCTCTGTACAGGATGCGACGCGTCTGTGGACAGCCCCTCAATGGTCGTAACCTTCTTTCCGGATACGCTGGATATTGGCGTGATGCACGATCGCGTCGCCTCACCATTGATGTGTACGGTGCATGCCCCGCAAAGTGCCATCCCACACCCAAATTTCGTGCCCGTCATGTTCAATGTGTCGCGCAAGACCCACAGCAGCGGCATCTGTGGATCGACTTCGACGGTGGTCGATTTTCCATTTAGCGTGAAAGTGACGGCCATCGGTACCTCCTGAGGGCAGGCCCGTATCGTACAACAACGGGGGATTGGATGGAAATACGTTGAAAGTCGTCTATTTGTTTTGCATAGGGCCGTCCTTGCCATACGCAGATTGCTTCCTTTTCCGTACTGCCAGTTTCTTCATCGAACTGCTACCATACCGATTTTGCCATTCGTGGTTTCTAAAGAGGTCGCGGGTTGGAATCCACGCACAATCTGATTCTCGCGCTGTTCCCAGGGGAACAGCACGCCAATGCCTCCCTCCTGCAGCTTGCCGACAGGATGGAAGCGGTGATTCGCGCCGGGACGCTCCGCTCACGACTCGACGCCGTCGTGAACCTGTTTACTTGGCTGCGTCAGCGTGACTCCCGCATTCCTGAGCCACAGTCCGTCGCCGACGCCGGTGCTTGGGCCTCCGCGAAATTTCGCCGCGAGGGCGTCTGGATCGCTATCCTCCAGGCCTCACCCGAGTTGCGCGACCGCTACGTCGCCGCCGTCGCCTCGATCCTCGAAGAAACCGACGGCACCTCCATGTTTGCCGAAGCCGGCCTTCCCACGGATCGCGGCCTCTTGCACGAATTCTTCGAACGGATTTTCCGGGCGGTTTTGCCCGCCCCGCGGGAGGAAACCGATCTGGCCCGGTTGTTCTTGCGCGTTTTTCCGACCCACAAAGAAGTTGACCGTTTCTTCAATCTCCCGCCGCGGCAGTTGGGCACGATCGCTACGGCTATCGCTCCGGTTGAGTTTCCCGAAGTTTGGGAACGGCCGCTTGCCTCCTTGATGGATGCCTTCTGTCTTTTGTCTGCGCGTGTCCAGGGACTCGGTTTATCGGAAAAATTACGAGTTCGAGGGCAAGGCCGTCCAGTTCAACTGTCGCCGTTTTATCTTCTTCAACACGCCTCCAACGATTTGGTCGCCGCTGTTCGTGCGGGTCAAAACGTTCCAGAGGTAGCGCAAGCCTGGAAGTCTACCGTTGCCGACTGCCGCGCTGAACTAAAAGTAATCGTCAGCCATCTGGACGTGAGCGGAGTCAACCTGGACATCGTCTACGCCATGGACGTGATCGAACAAAGCCTTAAACGCATGGAGATTATTTCCGGCGTGCTTGTGGCCCAACCCGGTGCTCCGAAGATGGTTACGTCGCTGCGTCTCACCCGCGAGGTGATTCGTGGGCGTCTGGAAGATCGCAGCCTTACAAACTTGGCACAAAACAGCTTCCGCCTTCTCGCCAAGAAGATTGTCGAGTGGGCTGGCAAAACGGGTGAGCACTACGTCACCAGCGGGCGCGACGAGTATCGCCAGATGTGGTATGCCGCGCTCGGCGGGGGCCTTCTGACGGTCGGCACCGCCGCCATCAAAATGATGGTGACGCACCATGGTTTGCCGCCTTTCGTTGAGGGCTTCCTCGCCGGACTGAATTATGCCGTCAGCTTCGTGCTCATGCACATCTTTCACCTCGCTCTCGCCACCAAGCAGCCTTCCATGACCGGCGCCACCCTTGCCAACATTATTGAACGCACCCAGGAGGATCCCAAGCACGAAGAACTAGTCTCCTACGTTCAGCGCATTGTTCGTTCGCAATTGGCTGCCGCTCTGGGCAACATCATTGCCGTCGGTGCCGGCGCGGTCGTTTTCAGCCTACTCTGGCGCTGGATTTTCGGTTCGCCCTTTCTTTATCCCGAACTCGCCGACTACGCCGTCAAGTCCATGAATCCCATCGGCAGCGGTACCATCTTCTTCGCCGCCTTAACGGGCGTAATTCTCTGGCTCTCCAGTCTAGCCGGCGGCTGGATCGAGAACTGGGCCATTTATCACCAACTCCCGCGAGCCATCGCAGAGCATCGCCTCGGTGCGTCCTTCAAACCCGAAACGGTTCAAAAACTCTCCGAATCTTTCGCCAAAAACATCGCCCCTTGGGGCGGTTCAATCGTGCTCGGATTTATGTTGGGCATGACCCCTTCTCTCGGCCATTTCTTTGGCGTCCCACTCGACGTGAGGCACGTGACCCTCTCTACCGGCACTTTGTCTTTGGGAATTGTGTCGCGTGGTTGGGAAGTGCTCGGCACCGGCACGCTGATCTGGGCCGGCTTAGGCATCGCCGTAACCTTCGTCATGAATCTCGGCGTCAGCTTCTACTTGGCCCTTCGACTTGCCCTTCGCGCCCGCGATATCAGCGGCCATGACTCCCGCGAAATCGTTCGCACACTGTGGCACCGGCTCCGGACGTCGCCGGCCGAGTTTTTCTTGCCCCCCACCCCCAGCGCGGAAGCGCCTCCAGCCGCGCCAACGGAGTCAGCCCATTAGCAGCCGTGTTGTCGTTTAAGGGGTAGCCGGCTCTGGCGTGGAGTGCGTCGGTGGCGGCGGTTCGTGTTCCACGCCCTTCCAACCCACCGGGCGCCCGCTCACTGCTTCCTTCACGGATCGGAACAGGACGATGTACATCAACTGCCGGTAGTAGAACCGTTGCAGCAGCACTGGAATCAGGAGTGTCCAATCTTCATGCCGCTCCAATGCGAATGCCACCACGCATGTCAGCACGTCGATAATCAGGAATCCGAGGAAGAACACCACCGAGCGCTGCACGTCCGCCGCTGTCCACAATTGCGGAATCTGCGTTATGTGCAGCTGCGCCAGGCCCCACAGCAATAAACTCCCGAAGAACAGCAGGTCCAGCACAGGAGAAATTAACGGCAGCAGAATCTGAAATACAAAAATGTTCGGCAACGCCACCCAGCCCAGCGTTCCATATTTCGGCCGGAACAAGGTGTCTCGATGCTTCCAGAACGACTGCAGCGTACCAAACGTCCACCGGAATCTCTGGCGGATCAGGGCGCCTGGAGTTTCCGGCGCTTCCGTCCAGGCAATCGCCTCTTCGTCGTAGGTCACGCGCCAGCCCAGCCGCCGGATTCCGATCGTCAGATCCGCATCCTCCGCGACAGTATCCGCTGTGATTCCGCCGCCTTCTTCAATCGCCTTCTTTCGCCAAGCGCCCAGCGCGCCGGGCACCACCGTGATGCAATTCAGCAGGTCGAACGCCCGCTTCTCCATGTTCTGGCTGGTGATGTACTCCAGCGCCTGCCAGCGCGTCAGCCACCGCGAACGGTTACCCACTTTCACGTTCCCCGCCACCGCGCCGACGCTCGGATCGGAAAAATGCCGCAACAGCCTGCGAATCGCGTCCGATTCGATTTCCGTATCCGCGTCGATGGTCACTACGATTTCCGTGCGAGCGTACGATAAAGCATTGTTCAGCGCCGCAGCCTTGCCGCGATTCACCTGATGAATGATCTGGACGGCTTCGTTCCTCCCGAAATTGCTTTGCAGCAGCTCCAGTGTTGCGTCCGTGGACCCGTCATCGACCACCACCACGTGGATATCCATCAAATCCGACAGCAGCACCGACGTGACTGTCTGCACGATCACCGTTTCTTCGTTGTGCGCAGGAATTAGGACGGTAACACCAGGCGGCGGCTCGGGTAGCTTGGCATGGTCGGGCCTCAGCTTTTCGATGATAGCTAGAATCCCCACGATCAACGCGCGGCCGCTCACCAGGAAGATGCCGAGAATGAAGACCGTCGCGATGGAAATCCGGAACCACTGGAAAATCGCAAAAATCAGACCATCGGCATGCGCGCTTAGCCTCTCTCGGAACGTCAAGGGCACCATCACGTCCGCCCGCGCCTTCCCCAGCAGGTCCGCCACAGTCACGATCTGGTATCCCTCCGCCCGCAGTCCGTCGATGATCATCGGCAGCGCTTCCACCGTCTGCTCGCGCTCGCCGCCGCCGTCATGCAGCAGCACCACGTTGCCTTTGTACGCGTTCCGGATCACGTCGTCGGCAATTTCCCGCGCCGGACGCTGCTTCTGTGCGTCGGTCATACGCCAATCGTCGGGATCGACCATCTGTCCCACGATGATGTAACCCAATTCTTGCGGGTAAGGGAGTTGCTGCACTTCCTCGGCGTATTCGGGCTGGTGATCGATGCCATAGGGCGGCCGGAACAGCAGCGATTTCACACCAGCTGTGCTTTCGATCAACCGCTGCGTCAGGTTCAGTTCCCACTTCAGCTGCGTGTGTGAAACTTCGTCGAACTTCGGGTGCGTGAAGGTATGATTTCCAATTTCGTGGCCTTCGCTGTATTCGCGTTTCAGCAAATCCGGCGAGGTGTTTCCAGCTTCTCCGATCACAAAGAATACGCCGGGTGCCTTTTTCTCCTTTAGAACATCCAGGATGCGCGGAGTCCACCGCGGGTCGGGTCCGTCATCAAACGACAAAACAATTTTGTTCTTGGCCGCGCCAATCTGGTCGATATCGTAGGAGCGCGGAATCGCATCATAAGTTTCGTCGGTGATTAGATCGCTCGAAGCATCATAATCAAACGAACGGCTGCCCGATTTTGGCACGTCGATGATGTGCCAGATGTCTCCGGCGCCCTCGAGAATCAGATCCGGGCCCGGCGGCAGAATTTTCAGTTTGTCGCGCGTTGCATCGTCCGCTTGAGTGGCATCCCAAATCGGCCACAATGACGTATCCGCGGAGCCTAACCTCCAAAGTGCCGTGCCTTGCACGCCCAGGCGCTCGCTGGCCCGCAGCTCGTTGTACGCGGTGACGCCGTCCAGCATCCACACCTGGTGGGTTCGGTTCTGATCGTCGTCGTAGGAATAGTGCGGATTCAACGACGTGGAATCGAACTCGATTTCCGTTTCCGATTCGTACGCATGCAGCAGCGCTTCCTGAATGCTGATGTCTTCCCCGTGCGGCGTTTCGCCTTTCTTTACCTCCGTCCAGTCGTATGCGTAATTGCCGATGCCTACTACGATCTTCTGCGCCGGTACGACCTCGCGAATCTGCCGCAGATTCTCCATGAACCAGTCCTGCGCCGCGATAGGCCCCGGCGGCGACGTCAGCCAGTGCTGGTCGTAGTTCATCAGCACGATCGCGTCGGTCTCGCGCCCGAAAAACGCGTAATCGTATTCGTCATCACGCGCGGGCAGCGCGATCATCAGCTTCATTCCAACTGCGTGCAGCGCCGGACCAAGTTCAGCAATGAACTCGCGGAAGTGCGGCTGGCTTTTCACCGGGATTTCTTCGAAGTCGACAACGATGCCCGATTGCTTCGCCAACATCGCGTATTCGACCGTGTCCGCTACCAGACGATGCCGCGATTCGGAACTGGCCAGCATTCCCGCCAATTCGGGGCTGCGCCAATTCTGCCCGTCGTAGTTATTCAGCACGCCCATCATCGGGAGTTCCACCGGCGGATTCAGTGAATGCATCCACTGGTGCAGCTTGTCCTGCTTCAATCGTGAAAGGATTTCTGCCGGGGACGCCTCGAGCGTTTGGTTGCGTTCGTAATCCACCACCGTGAGCGCCCCGTCGGTGGTAACCGCATGCAATTGCTCCGGCATGAGCAAGTCGATGTCTTTGTAGTGCTTTTTCAACGATGCCAGGCTGTTCGGGTCCCAGCTGACAAAGAATGCCGCACGCAACGGGTCGTACCCTGCCGGGATTTGCCCGATACGCGCTACGCGCCGGTGCCGGCCCTCCCGCAGGGCGAGCGGTTTCACATTTTTCTTCTTGACCGCGTGGAAGCCCGGGCGAGTGTCCGGCAGCAGGGAAGACGGAAGCTCGACACTGCCCGCCACGGTCACGAAAAAATACACCAGCAGCAGCGTCAGCAGAGCACCGCTAACTTCTAAAATTCGACGCGTCCGGCGCCAGCGCACCTTCTCCGCGTCATAAAAAATCGGCTTTCGTTCTTTCATTGCGGCTTGGCCGTCCCCAGGCCGGATGCGGGCTGAGACCAACGTCTCCGTCTGATGGAACTGTCCTCTCTATTGTAAGATGCAGGAAACCGAATGAAACGCTTTTTCTCCAATCCCCTTGTGGCGTTGCTCGCCGGGGCCTGCGTTCGCGTGTTTTTTGTCTTATTCGCTCTCAAATACCCGCCCAATTCCGGGGATACCGTCCTCTACGATCAATTCGCTACCAACTGGCTGAAACTCGGCAAGTTTGCAATGGACATTAATGGTGTCCCGACGCCCGTCGATCTTCGCATGCCGGGTTATCCGGCATTTCTGGCCATCGTCTACACGCTCACGGGGAGAAACGGCGATCGCGCGCGACTGCCGGTTACGCTCGCGCAAATCGTCGTTGACCTCGCCACATGTTTGATCATCGCTTCTTTGGCTGCTTTCCTCGCCGGCCTGGCAGGCCAGCAACAAAAGTCTCGCCGTGTTTTCGCTTTCGCACTCTGGCTCGCGGCTCTATGCCCATTCATCGCCAACTACGTGGCCGTACCGCTTACCGAGGTCTGGGCCGTTTTCTTCACCGCGATTGCTTTCTATCTTCTAGCGGGTCTCGCAACGTTGCTGAGTTGCAAGAAAGCTCCTGGGCCTACTGGGTTCTCTATGAAAATGTGGCCAACAGACGATCCACTTCGCCTCGCCCTGTTTGCCGGCCTCGTCATCGGTCTCGGCACCCTTTTCCGCCCGGAAGCTCCTCTCCTGCTGGTCACCACTGTCCCGGTCCTGGGTTTTCTTCTTCTCCTGCAGAGCCAATTCGCCACATGGATTCGCGTCAGCGCGGTCTTAGGATTCGCCTGCATCGCTGTACTCCTTCCCTGGACCATTCGCAACGCCATCACCCTGCACGAGTTTCAGCCGTTGGCACCCAAGGACGCCACTCTACCAAGCGAAGTTGATCCCAAAGGCTTCATGGCGTGGGAGCGCACCTGGCTCTACCGCATGCGCGACACCTACCTTGTCACTTGGAAACTCAACGACGAAGAGATTCACATCGAGGACATCCCCAGCTCCGCGTTCGACAATCAACAGGAGCGCGACCGCGTTGCGGCGATCCTCGAAAAATACAATGATGACCTGACGTGGAATGTCGACGAGGACGTCCAGTTTGCGCAGCTCGCCCGAGAGCGCACGGCCCGGCACCCACTCCGCACCCATCTCTGGATCCCGCTGCGGCGCACCGTCAGAATCTGGTTCACCCCACGCATCGAATTGCTGCCCGTTGCGGGCCACGTCTTCCCCTTGGCCTACCAACACGAAGAGGATCCCGTCGATCAGCGCGTCACCATTCTCTTCTTTTTCGCAAACGTCTTCTTCGTAGGTTTGGCGCTCTGGGGAATTTGGAAGATCTGGCGATTTCCGACCGCCCGGCCCGCGGTTGCCGTACTTCTTGTCTACATCCTTGTCCGCACGGCATTTCTCACCACCCTTGAAGCACCCGAGCCTCGCTACACGCTGGTCTGCTTCCCGGCTCTGCTTGCCTTCGGAGCACAGGTCGCCTGGCGCAAGCAGTCGTCCGGAGGAAAAGACAGGTGATGCTCGAAAAACCTTGACGTTGGACTCGGCGTCCTCTGCTCATCTTTGCTAACTCTGCGTTAATGTTTTGCGTTTCTTTTTTTCGATGACTGCTCGGCGCCTCTCAAACCATCACCCGTGGTTGTCCTCTCCCATTCCGAATGCCATAATTCTTTCTTCGTGTTTAGGGGGTTTCCCATGGCGTTACGCGATTCCTGGATCGAACAGCGCGAATCATCCCAGGCGGGTGCCAACGGCAACCGCAACATGTCCCAAATGCACTTGGCCAAGCTTGGTGTCGTCACCGAAGAAATGACTTACGTCGCTAATCGCGAACACCTCGACCCCGAGCACGTTCGCGCCGAGGTCGCCCGCGGCCGCGCCATCATCCCCGCCAACATTCACCACCGCAACCTGCAGCCCATGGGAATCGGCGTCGCCTTTAAGTGCAAAATCAACGCCAATATCGGCAATTCCGCCACCACCTCTGAAATCCAAGAAGAGCTCAAAAAACTTCATCACGCCGTTCACTATGGCGCAGATACCGTCATGGACCTCTCCACCGGCGGCAACATCCCCGAAATCCGCAAGGCCATCATTGACGCGTCGCCCGTGCCCATCGGTACTGTCCCGGTATATGAAGCTATCTCTCGCGTGCGTCGCCCCGAAGATCTTTCGATCAACCTCATGCTGGAGGTCATTGAAGAGCAAGCCGAGCAGGGCGTCGATTACATGACCATCCATGCCGGCGTGCTTCGGGAACAGGTACCTCTCGTTCGCAAGCGCATCACCGGCATCGTTTCCCGCGGCGGCTCGCTGATGGCTCACTGGATGGAGCACCACAAGAAGCAGAACTTCCTCTATGAGAACTTCGATGCCATCTGCAAAATCTTCAAGAAGCACGACGTGAGCTTTTCGCTGGGCGACGGCATGCGCCCGGGCTGCCTGGCTGATGCCAGTGACGAAGCGCAATTTGCCGAACTCAAGGTGCTCGGCGAACTCACCAAGAAAGCCTGGGAAAACGACGTCCAGGTGATGATCGAGGGACCGGGCCACATTCCTATGGACAAGATCAAGGAGCAAGTCGACAAGGAAGTGGAATGGTGCTACGAAGCCCCGTTCTACACACTCGGCCCGCTGGTCACCGACATTGCTCCCGGCTATGACCACATTACCAGCGCCATCGGCGCCGCGATGATCGGCTGGTACGGCGCCTCGATGCTGTGTTATGTCACTCCGAAGGAGCACCTCGGCTTGCCCAATCCCGAGGACGTGAAGCAGGGCGTCATCGCCTACAAGATCGCCGCGCACGCCGCCGACGTAGCTCGCCATCGGCCTGGCGCACGCGACCGCGACGACGCCATCAGTTACGCACGCTTCCTCTTCGACTGGAACAAGCAGTTCGAGCTTTCTCTCGATCCCGTGACCGCCAAAGCCATGCATGACGAGAACTTGCCCGATGACTTCTACAAGGAAGCCAAGTTCTGCTCGATGTGCGGCCCGAAGTTCTGCTCTATGAACATCACCCAGCTCGCCGAAGCCGAAGGCGGCCAGGACCAGTCCGAGCGCAAGCAGAAGTTCGTCGAGCTCCTAACTAAAGTCCAATCCGCGGGCTCCTAACCCGGGGGCGCCAACCGCCGTGTTGGCGCGTCTGGTTTATCCACACCCCAAAACTGTCATCCTAAGCGAAGAGCAGTATCTCAACCAATCGGCCTTCGCCCAGTACTCCGCCTGTCTCAGGAAACAATTTCCCAGCCATCTTCGTATTCATTATTAGATAGGCGTTCTGCGCGCCGAGGAGGGTCTATGTTCACCCTGATCTTCACCCTCATTCTCTATTTCCTTCCGGCTATCATCGGGCGGCATAAACGCGACGCCGCCGGCATCTTTCTGGTCAACCTGCTCTTCGGTTGGACGGTCATTGGATGGATCATTGCACTGATTTGGGCGTGCACCGCCGAACACTACTACGCGCCCGTTCGTCTCGTGCCTGTCAGTGCGGGCACGGCGCGTTACTGCTGCCAGTGCGGCTCGATCGTCGCTTATCCCGGCGCGCACTTTTGCACCGCCTGCGGCCGCACCGTCTGATAGTCTGGTCGTTGACGTTGTAGGGACCGTCTGAGGCGGTCCGCTCACGCGATGACCGACTCCAACGCACAATCCCTCCGCGAGGAATTCAACCGCTGGGCCGAAGCCGGCCGGGGCGACGGCATGGAAAAAGACCACCTGCCGATCACGCTGCCGGTCCTCGACAAAATGCATCTCCGCACGACGGACAATGTGCTCGACGCCGGCTGCGGCTCCGGCTGGCTCTCTCGCCGCATCGCCTCGCTCGTACCCGAAGGCCGCGTCGTCGGCATGGATATCTCTGACGAGATGATTCGCCTCGCGCGCCGCGCCAGTCTCGATCACGACAACATTCTCTATGTCGTCGGCGAAGCTGGCGAAATTCCCTGGGAGCCGAACTTCTTCCAGCACGCGATCTCCGTCGAATCCGCTTACTACTGGCCCGATCCGGCAGCAGGTGTCCGGGAACTGCACCGGGTTCTGCGTCCCGGCGGCGCCGCGTGGATCCTGATCAACTACTACCGCGACAATCCGCATTGCCATCAGTGGGGCCGGCTGCTTTCGGTGGCGACGCAGTTACTCTCCGCTGCGGAATGGAGCGAGCTGTTCCGGCAAGCGGGCTTCACGCAGGTGGCCCACGAACGCATCGCCGATCCTACGCCTTCTCCGGACACTTACACTGGCCGGTGGTTCCGCGACGCCGCGCAACTCCGCGCGTTCAAAGCCGAAGGCGCGCTCCTCGTCTACGGCTATAAACTCTAATCCCAGGAACGAGCTCGTCATTCCGAGCGGAGTCTGCGGAGTGAGGAATCTCTCTTCGGTGGCAACCAAGAGAGATTCCTCGTTTCGCTCGGAATGACGTAAGTACTCTCGGCGTCCTAGCGACTGCGACCGCACTGTGATAGAGACTCATGAAGCAACGAGTACAAGGTGAAACATGTCTTTCGTCGATGATGGCGTAGCTGTGATTACTGGAGCGGGTTCGGGCATGGGGCGTTGTCTGGCGCAACAACTCGCGGCAAAAGGCGCGGCGCTCGCGCTGGCGGACATCAAGCAGGATGGACTCGACGCAACGGTCGCGTCGCTCGGCAATGCGCGGGGCAAAGTTACGACGCATATCGTCAACGTTGCCGAGGAGAAGCAGGTTAGCGCGTTCGCCGATGCGGTCCAGCGGGAACATGGCCGCGCGACCGTGCTCTTCAACAATGCGGGCGTCGCGCTGCTCGGGCATCTGGAAGAAATTTCGCTCGAGCAATTCCGCTGGTTGATGGACATCAACTTCTGGGGCGTGGTTTACGGCTGCACGTATTTCCTTCCGCTGCTGAAGAAGGAAAAGCGCGCGCACATCGTGAACACGTCGAGCCTGCTGGGCCTCTTTGGCGCTTCGGGCCAGGGGGCGTACTGCGCGAGCAAGTTCGCGGTGCGCGGGTATACCGAATCGCTACACCACGAACTGCTAGGCACCAGCGTCGGCGTTACCTGCGTGCATCCCGGCTTCGTGCGCACCGCCATCGCCGAGAGTGCCCGGGTGGGCGACCGGGCCAGCTCCACGCTGCGGCAGGAGAGCCTGGCGCGCTACGACAAAGTGGTTCGCACCGACGCGCCGACCGCAGCAGCGAAGATTCTGCGCGCCGTGGAACTCAACAAGCCGCGCGTGCTGATCGGAGTGGACGCTTACATCACCGACATCTGGCAGCGGCTGAAGCCCGCCAGCTACTGGGGCCTGCTCGCCAAGCAGTTCGAGGATCCCGGCAACAAGCTCGCGTGAAAGGAGCGCATCCGATGCCGCGAATGCACATCATCAAGGACGACAACCTGACGCTGGCGCTGGCTGAGCGCATCGACCGAATCTGGGAAACGTACCTGGCGAAGGATCAAGCCGCGCACAGCGCGTTGCTGGCCGACGACTATCGCGCGATTCACCCCGACGGTTCCGTCCATGAGGGCAAGCCCACTGCCGAGGAGATTGCCGCCGTGCCGATCGAGGATTACTGGCTGCGCGAAGTGCAGGCTTGGCCCGTGGGCACGGAAGCGGCGATCGCCACGTACAACGTGGAAGTGGAAGTCCGGCGCGGGCTGCAGGCCGAGCGGCATCGCATGGCGGTCGGAGAAGTGTGGATGCTGCACGGCGGCGAATGGCTTTGCCGGTATTACCACGCGACCGGCGTGCGCTGATCCGAAGATGGACGCGTAAAGCGTCCGTTACAGGATGAAGGGCCGCGCGCTGCGTAAAATTGGGAAGGAAATTGGAAAATAGGGAAAAATGTCGGCGCGCCGACATTTTGGGTTGGGGTGCGTTTGCTCCGGTGAATCCGTTAGGCGGGGCGGGTTGTTGCGGGAGCCTTGTCGGCTTCGAGTTGGTGCTTTTCCCAGCAGCTGAGAACGTCTTCGCCAAACAGATCGGCATGGAAGCGGCGGTAGCGCATATCGTTGGCGGAGAGAGGTTCCAGGATCTTT
>Ga0335080_10001371_pt1 | contig 23750 bp, 19 predicted proteins | sample Lox_Sample_34_FD_206720 | JGI IMG/M metagenome (GOLD analysis project Ga0335080, IMG submission 206720) | Soil microbial communities from Loxahatchee National Wildlife Refuge, Florida, United States - Lox_Sample_3.4 | ecosystem: Environmental > Terrestrial > Soil > Wetlands | place: USA...
CAGACCGGACGGTCGGCCCTTGCTAAACCGACGAAATGAGCAAGGGGGGACCGGTCCCACCCTAATGCACACTGTGAATTTCGAGCATCAAGGCCATTCAAATTCCTCCTTTCTAGTTCAGTGGCCGAGGTAATGTGTCAATCGCCTCCTCGCAGTCCTTGATCGGACCCCAAGGCAACATCATGTCAACGCAATCTGTAAGCACAGGGCGAACACCAGAGTCTCTGATACGCCCGTTTATGCCAGAACTCGACACTTTGCGGGGTATTGCAGTCATTGGCGTAGTGGCGCTGCACGGATTCTATTGGCAATACGGTAACTTTTCATTCGGCCCCTGGGCCAGAAGGTTCATGGCAGCAACCCGACCCGGCTGGATAGGAGTGAATCTCTTTTTCGTGCTCTCCGGCTTTCTGATAACGGGCATACTGCTAGACTCGAAGGTCAAGTCAAACTACTATCGACGTTTTTATACTCGGCGCGCTTTACGCATCCTCCCAGCTTACTACGCCCTATTGATCCTGCTGCTTTTGTTGCGGAGCGCTTCAGGTGCTTTTGTGGGCCTGAGTTTCATGTACTTGGCGAATTTAACGAATTTTTTCGGCGTGCCGTGCGACTATGGGCCCTTGTGGTCGCTCGCAGTAGAGGAGCACTTCTACATCGCATGGCCGATGGTAGTTCGCAAAATAACAATGCGGCATCTCGCGTTGATTTCTGCGTCGATCGTTGTATCGGTCCCAATCCTTCGGGCGGTCTGTTTCTCGTTACAGTGGAGAGGTGGACTCGATTGGTACACTTGGTTTGTCGCCGACGGTTTGGCGACTGGGAGCCTTCTCGCGATCCTCGTTCGCACTCCCATAACTCGGGCGCAGGCAAAAACTGTGTCGGCGTTGCTCTTGGGTTCGTCCACCCTACTGGCGGTTGGGGGGCAACCCTTGGGAATTCTCACGCGAAACCGGATATTAGGTGCTGGATTGCAGTTGTCGATTCTTAATGTGTTTTTCGCAGGGGTATTGTTGCTTTTCCTCCTGGCGGGTAGCGGAGCTGCAAGGCGCTGCGTGAGTCTTTCAGTGCTTCGATTTTTCGGGTACATTAGCTATGGCCTATATCTTGACCATCTCCTCGCGTTTCGCGTTTATGACAGGCTTTGCCGACATTTCCTGCCTCAATTAATTCCGTCCGACGGCCATTTCGCGCTTGTGCTACTGAGATTTGTGTTGGCGGGTACGGGTGCAATTGGAGCGGCATACTTGTCACGTAGATTCTTCGAAGAAAAGTTTTTGCGGCTAAAAGATTCGTTGGTGCCGGAGACGCCGGAACCCGAGCCGCAGAGTGCCGGCGCTGCAAAAGCACAGGCAGCTTAAATCCACCGTTTCCCCCGTGCGGTTTTCTGATGGCACAACATTGCGCGGCCCTAGGACGTTCGTTCATGAGAGTGCCCGAGAAGCCGCGAGTTCAGCAATTCGATGGCGGCGTATTCCGGCGTGTCTCGAGATGTGCGCTTTAGGACCCTGATACCTTTGCAGGAGTGGCTGACATTCTTGCTTCTAGCGTGACGCTCGTTGCTATAGATCCGTCAGTAGACGTCGCTGGCAGCGGAGTTGTCTTAACGAACGTCTGTCCGGGGTTCGAGAAGTTCATGAAATACGACCGTGCGAACTGGAACTCGTCAAGCAAGATGAAAGCACAACTCCAGAAAAACACACACAGGTAATATCCCGGCGCAAACAGCCAGTCCTCGAACCCCGCATGTACAAGCCCCGCCAAGGTGACGATCGCGAGTGGTACAAAACCCCAAGCGGGATCGGCAGTTCGATACATCCAGAGAATGGATTGAACAATTCTCCCCAGCAAAGCTCCAATAAGCAACGCGAACGGCAAAATGCCAGCTAGTCCTACCCAAGATACGATTGCCCAGTAACTGCTGCCGTGTTCTTCCGTCGCAACACTGGAGCTCGAGAACGTCCCAATTCGGTCGGTCGGATCTTGCCCCGTGTCCGATGTGCCAAATCCTGTTCCGAACCAGAGATGTTGGTTGATGGATGTCATCGTGTCCCGCCACGGAGCATCCCGAGAGGAAAATACGCCCTGTTCTGGATTTTGGCCCTTGAAAATAACGTCCGATTTGAAGCTTTCCGCGACTCGAGAAAGGGTTTCCGGCTGAAATATCGCCACGGAGGCGACGATTACAGCCGAGATTACAAGCCCCTTCCCCAGCATGCGGTATCTTCTTAGCGCTAAGCACAACACAACCGAGGAAACGAAGGCCGCCAACATGCCAGCCCGCGCGTGGCTCGCGTAAGTCAAATACACCGCAAGCGAATACAGGAGGATGCGCCGCCAGTAGGACATGGAGCTTTGCCTAACGAGTGTTCCCCACAACAAGATTGGCACGGCCACAACCCCCATTACCGCGCCCAACGAGTTTGGATTGCCCATGGCCTCGATGCCCGCAAAATACAATATTCCAATGCAGACGACGAAAACCTCACACCCTATCAGCAGGCCGGAAAAGAACCTGCCCTCACGACCCATCACGGCGAGCCTAGCTCCAGTGGCGCCATAAAGAAGTAGAAGGAAGAAACTAAGGACTTTTGACAGCGACAGTGACGAATATGGAGAAACGGTTGCCGACATCAATGCCGTCAATGCTGCGAGCAACGCGAGAACGTGGAACATGCGAAAGTTTCCGGGATTGCTCTTCAGCATAATCATGGTTCCCACGAACGCTCCGATGGCCAGTATCGCCCAACGCGCCGCAGTCCAGATACCACCGCCTACAGGCAGATTCACGCCCGCAAGGAGGAACGACAGAATGAGGATCAAAAAATAAAACTTGCGGTACATCCAAATCGAGGCCACTAGCGCCTCAATAAGCAAAAGATAGCCGAGATTCTGGGGATTTGCGAAGTAGCCCGGTCGTCTATTGGCGAGGCCTAGAACCAGCCACAGAAGCACAAAGGCGACAAGAAGAACGGTTTTGGGCACCCGGTTAAGCATATTCCGATCTTGGCAGCATGAGAACTCCGCCGACTGCAATGTTGTTCGGGTTTTATTGTCCTCGCCCTATCCCTTGCACCGACACCTGGGAGAACTCGAACGAGAGGATTTCAAAGTGCTATTCGGACTCACTCCCCAGAAGCGATCTTCCGCTTCTCGCTAATGAGATTATCAGGACTGACACGGTGACGAAAACTGGTTGTTTACATCGCACGAATACCGCACAATAGGACTCCTGCCATATCTCTCGGGTGAGCGAAGACTTCGTTGAAATATTTGAATTGGCACCTCATGGTTACGCTGGTTCTCTTGATCTCGGGCGCCGAATTTGTCGGCCGGGGACCGGCCCGTTACTTGCGCGAGAGCCAGAATTGGAACGACTTTCTTTCGCCCTACATTCAATCTGATGCGTGGCGACACGGGCGGGATCCGTATTCCTCTCGAGAACTCATCCGCGCGTGGCCTATCGAAATCCCTCGGCCGGCTTTTGTCGACCGGGATGCTGCCGAAGGGACGCTACAGAAAAAACGCGGTATTCCTACTCCGTATCCACTGACGGCTTTGGTCGTCCTTTCGCCATTTACAACTCTTCGCTGGAAGGCCGCGGAGTTGCTCTGGAGCACGCTCAGCATAGTGTTGGTCTCGGCAACGTTCTTTGCATTACTTGCGCTCTACAATCACGGACGACTCGACGTGAGAGGGCAATTGTTTCTTGCAGCTGGCCTGCTGCTCGCGCCGATTCACACCGGTCTAGCCACCGCCAACCCAGCCATGTTGGCTATTGGCCTTTCCGCCCTGGCTCTTTGGGCGACGCAATCGGGAAAACCATGGGCTGCAGGCGTCCTGTTGGGATTAGCAGTTTGCATCAAGCCTCCAATTGGGGCATGTTTGCTGCTTTATACATGTCTGCGCAGGGATTGGAAGCTCGTCGCAACTGCCGTGGCCCTGGTATCTGGCGCGATGCTCTTGGGGGTCTGGCGAATGTACGTAGCCGGAGTTCCGTGGCTGAGTAGCTATCTGGATTGCTCTCGGCACATTTTCGAGCGCGGGTCGTTGGCGGATTTTACTAGCGGCGACCCCGTCCGCTTTAATATGGTTGACCTCCGAATTCTGGTCTATGCTCTGTTCGGTAATGCGCCCCTGGCTCAAGCCTTGCCTCTTTTGTGTGGTGCCGTTCTCCTTGCGGCGTGGTATTACGGGATCACAATAGATGGGAAGGCATCGGGGCTGGACTTGAGCACGTTGTTCAGTCTGAGTTTACTGCCTATATATCACCGATTCTACGATGCAGCACTCCTTGTCTGGCCTGTTTGCTGGACGATCTTGGCGGCTAGCCAAAAGACTATTCGAACGATTGCGATCATTCTCATAATGCCTTTTTTTGTGCCCGGCGGGGTTCTGCTGCAAGGCCTCGCAGAACGGGGCTACATTCCTGTTTCCATCGCTGATAGGTGGTGGTGGCAGGCTATTGTGCTCCCTCATGAAAACTGGAGCCTTCTGCTTCTTTGTTTCCTTCTTATCTACTCCATGCATACCAACAGATCTCAGTCCTCACGAGAGGTCGTTGAAGCTGGCATATCTGTTCAACAGGCCGGGACGGGACAACCACGAAATTAAAGGTTATCTCGACACCCGGCTGCATCAAATCCAGTCACGCATCTTGAAGCCAGTGTTGCGTTGACTGCAAAACGCGAAATCGAGCCAATGTTTGCCATTTCTGGTCAAGATTGCGTCGAGCCCTTCCGACATCATTGTTCCTCTTATGTCCGCTCTTCCGAATCCCTTCATTGGGTTGCTTGCAGCTTCTCGAGTTGAGTCGCGAGTCGCCCAGGTAGCATGGTTCTCTTGAGATTTAAAAAAGGACCGATGCCTTTGAGTACATTTACGATCGCAACTGCGCAATAAAGTGGTTTTCCAATACCTTCGGCGTAGACATTTTCAGCTATCCGTCGTTGCTCCTTGAGTGTCGTATTAAAAACGAATACTTTGCTCCTATTCCCGTTCGCTTTGTGGAATTCCACGAAGTTTTCGACGCTGGCATCTGGGCCAAAGCATGTATCACCGAGAGCGCATCTGTAAAACCGAGTTGGATCGGATTTGACAGCAGTGACATATGAACCTGCGGGATCATAAAGAAGTGGCCCTTCATTGTTCTCAATATGGACGGCCGAGTGACTTGCGAAAGACCCGAATCCTAGAGGACCCGGATCGTAAACGATTATTATCGTCGTCAGGCTGTCACCATCCACGCTCAGAAGCCCCTCCCGAAATACACCAACTCATTAATCATGGTTTTCTTGCTGTTGGCGAAAGCAACGAGGGCAACATTAGTTCTTCGGAGCAAACACTGACATGCCCTTTGAGTCTTTCACTGTGTAAGGCCTCTTCGGGTTGAACGCCGACATCGTCGACGCGGGCGAGTCAATGGTGGATTCGCGTGCGGTCCCGATAAATCTCAAAACCATCTCCATAGCGTATCACCGGTCGACTCAAGCAAAGAATGTCGTTCACCTCGCATGACGTAATTCTTCGCAAACGGGATCAGCGGTTGATAGCAATATCCGAGCATCTACACGGTCATCCTCATTATGTCCGCGGATCATGGTCATCGGCGACAGAACTACCGCTTTCACTTTCGGGTGAATCTGCCGGTTGAATGGGAAACAACCGAGGGTCTGCCGGCTTCGCAACGAGAAGTTGATATGCGAAGTTGGCGAATACAGCAAGACCGAGCAGGGCAACAACAATCTTTGCAAACATACCTTGCTATTCTACTCCGATGATCTGCGAGCGATTCTCGATTCGTAGTCTTCACCGTGCTGCTCGTAGTGTGCGCCTGCCTCATTGAGGACTCTCCTGTTTCCCTCGTGACGACCAACAGAAGCTGGGACGTCGTAGGGAATGGGCCGATGAGAAGTCAATGAAGATGCGTTTTCGGGCCCCGATCTAATCTGGAGCGCGATCGCGACGCTATTTCGAGATCTCACGTTATTGCGAACTTCATCATCGAGACTGTTTCTCGCCTTCTGCGGAATCAAGATTCTTCTTGACTCTGGCCATCAGTGCTAAGCATGATGTCGCGATTCGACCGAGCGTCGCGGCCGGAAACGCGGCTCTGGGGGAGACGGCATCTAGCCGAATGCTCGGTTCGCCATCATAACGGTTTGTTCTCGGCGCGATCTGATTGCCTTTAGTACATTGACAACTTCCGATATGTCCGCGATCGGGTGCCCCAACCGTAACCAATCATCGGTTTTTCCGGCTCGAACGGTAAGGATCGGGAATTCGAGCTGACGAAAAATGCGCAGCGATCTAATCGTCGAATTGTCGTCGTCCAGGATCACCACAAGCGCAGGTCGTTTCCTCTCGACTCTCGGCGCGTCGATCCGCCAGTAGTCGCCAACTGCGTCTCTTCCATATTGGGCAAGTACGACAGCCACCAGCAGCCCTGTCTTGCGATAACGCAGCAGTGCGCGGTATCTCCGGCTCTTGCGGACCTCTTCAAGCTGGCCTGGGAAAGCTTCCAGAAGGCGGTTGATGAGTCCACTACGGGTGAGCAGGTGTCGCTGCCTCATCGTAGCTTGGGCACTGACGTTCGGCGCGTCATGTCCCAGTTTTCGATAAAGGTTCAGTAATCCGCCGAATCGGGCGTAATAGGTGGTGGTACCGGGGTAAGATCGCGACCGATCGATGATCTTTGCCGACAGTTTCCCGTGGCGTGCCAGCACAAGGCTTAACCGCTCCAACAACTGTTCGTCAGTCAGATTGTGGGTGAAATTTGCGAATCTGGCTTGCGCCCGGTTGAACAACTCCGGCGTGATAACGGGATTGAAGGCGGTTCGGCACACCACCCATGATCCCGCCTAAAGTTTTTTCACCCCTGGTCGATGTGCCCATCAGGAGGGCAATATGACCACCAGTTCTCGCATTCCCACAGCGCAATACCTGCGAATGTCCACTGAGAATCAGCAGTATTCACTGCAAAACCAAGCGGACGTCATAGCCAAGTACGCCTCGGAGCATGGTTTCGAGGTTGCGAAGACCTACTCCGACGAGGCGAAAAGTGGCCTTCGCCTCAAGAACAGGAACGGACTGAAGCAACTACTGAAGGATATTGTCGAGGGGCAGGTCCCTGTTGCACCGCCGAGATTAAACCAATAGCTTTCGCCTTTTTCCTCAGAGCACTGTTGGCGGGTAAGGAAGAACTTCGAATGGCCTGATCTCTCGGGTAACTGCTTGTGAATCCCGAAACAGGAGGAAAATTGGGGCTTGTTCCGGGAATCCGACTATCGAGGAATCGCTGTATCTTCTGGGTTCAATCTTGACTTTCGATTAGGCCAGAATCAAGCAAGAATTTGAGGTTTTCTGCGGCTTTATCTGGATCGCCCGTTTTGATCATCTCGAGAATCCTAGTTTCTTCACCCTTTTGTCTTTCCAATTGTCGCTGTTCAAGACCGTTGACGACTGCAACTATGGCGTTTCCTACCGCCGCGAGCGTCGCAGCCAAGATTGCCACAACTAGCGGGCTGCGCCAGCCCTTATCGGCGGCGACAGCCGCTTAAAACAGCAAGTCAAAAATGTTCCAAGAAGAGAAAAGACAAAAGCCAAAGCCGAGTTCCGGTGACTGCGTTAATCGCCTGGCCCACGTTTTACTCTGCAAGAGCAGAACACAGGGCGCTAAACAGATAGCAGCACCGGCTGAACCTAGAACGCCCAACATGCACCGAGCGAAATGATTCGCTCCTCGAGAGTGCGGATGGAAGCATGGCGACAGCGGCAGACTCGGCGGAACAAAAACTCATGTCAAACAAAAACTCATGTCAAACAAAAACTCAGACGTATTCTCTTGACTCCGACCGGCCTTCTCATGGAAGGCGATTTCGCTCATCTACCGTGAGGAAATCCTTTTCGTGATAGTAGATGAATGATATGGCGATGTTTCAACAAGCAAGCCCTTGCTACTTAGAAGAGTGCTGGTCATCACAGAAGTGAGCAAACTCATCGAACCACCGCGAAGTGAGACTTCGCAAGAATTTTGTCGCGCCACCCGGCATCACGGGTTCTCCGACGACGTATGCTTCAACTCGAATCAGCGTCCCGTTTAGTAGTTCGTGCATAGTGATCGTCCTCTCGGTCGCAAATCCAGCATCCCTCGTTTGGGATAGGTATCGAATCAGTACGGGAGGGTCGTGCTTCTTTATTAGGTATCTGCCGGAAACCACAATCGGGTAGTTCAATTGCCCGACAAGCGCACTTCCCTCAGCCCAAGGCACACCCTCCCAACGCAGATCAGAGTACATATCAGAGAACTTTGACCAGTTCTTGATGTCTCTGAATAAGCTCCAGACACGATTGCGGGGGAGTCTTGTGATGACGGAATAGGAAAAGGAAACAGGCAAGCGAACCTCATTAGCCTAACTGCCACAGGCATATACCAAGAAGAAGATGCAACTCACCAAACTCGTTCGCCAACCGCACGATGGCGACCTTGCCCTCCATTCTCGGTATAGGCTTGTGGCACCGATGGTCTCATCATCACTGAGGAATGTGATCTGGGTCACTGAAGCTGACGTTGGCCGCCATTGACTGCATGATGAGTGTATAGGTGTTCTAACTGCAGCACCCGCAGTCGGACGCTGGAAGCGAAACACGTTGCCCTTGTCGAACAGTGCGCCGAAGGCATACGAGAGAGACGTGTAAAACGGTATAGTGACATTCCCTTCGGGGTAGCGCGGCGGTGTGCCCACAAAGAAGTGCGCGAATGTTGTGTGCCAGTTGTGCTCTTCCAGAGCAGTGGCCGGCGTCCACAGGATTATCTCCATTGCCAGATACGCAGTCGGCAGAATCCAGACCCAAACCGATGATTGCCCTTGAGTAGACAGTAGCCGAAATAGCCCGCAAGACCAGCTAAAATTATTCTCCAGCAGATAATATGGTTCGGCACGTCCGAACCGCAAACCACTCCTCAAAGGTTAGTGCGGCAGCGAGTTGATTCGCGCTTTGGGTATTTTGGCAATCACCGTTCCTCCCGTCAGGTAGAATGCACTCGTCAAGAGTATTCCGCGCGTTGGAGTATGCATATGGACACAACGAGGGCCCCTAAGTCTTCTCATCCCATAATTCGCGGAATGATTCGGGGCTTTCTGATGCTGGTGCTGATGTTGGCTGCCGCCGGTTTTATCTACGAGAACATCAGCGAAGCGCGCGACCATCGATTTAATCCAATGAGTGGCAAGCTGGTCGATGTGGATGGACACAAAATGCATATCGACTGCACTGGAAACGGGACGCCCTCCGTGATTCTGGACGCGGGGCTCGGGGACACCTATCTTTCATGGCGAAAGGTGCAGCCCGAGATTTCGAAGTTCACGCGCGTTTGTTCTTACGATCGAGCCGGCTTGGGCTATAGCCAATCCGCATCGGGACCACGGACGAGCAAGATGATCGCTGAACAATTGCATTCCTTGTTACAGGCTGCCGGGATTGCCCCTCCTTATGTCCTGGTGGGACACTCGATGGGCGGATACGACGTTCGTCTCTACGCAAGTTTGTATCCGACCGACGTCGCCGGAATGGTGCTTGTCGATGCTTCACACCCAGATCAGGAAAAACGCTTTCCGCCTGAAATCAAAAATATGCAAGGTAGTTGGGAGCGAGCGGCGTTTTTTGTTGAGTTCTCGATGCCCTTCGGAATCCCGCGATTGATGGGCTTGTGCGAGGACGATCCGGCCATACGAGCAGCGAAGTGCAACTTCCAAAATGCCCGGGAAAGCCTGGCTGAAATGAAAGGTCTTTCAGAGAGTGCCGCGGAGACCGAAGAAGCCGGCCCGCTCGGTAGCATGCCGCTGATGGTGCAGTCCCACGATCCTGAGAAACCGTCCAACGAGTTGCCTCCCGATTTTGCAAAGCCGGTAAACGACGATTGGGAAAAGATGCAGGAAGAACTTGCGCGTCTTTCCTCACGAGGAACCCAGATTATTGCGAAGAACAGCGCTCACTACATCCAACTCGATCGCCCCGATGTTGTCATTGATGGCGTGCGAAATGTGGTGCAGCAGGTTCGACAACTCGAGAATCCCTCATCTGCAACGACACACTGAGTGCTCGTCCCGCAGAATCCGAACCTCTTAACCCGAACCCTAACCACGCCCAAAAAGAAGTTCATTTGCTTATTGTCGTCAGGAACACGTGATGGACTTGAGACATAAGCCAGTTTTTGACGCCATCGTTCTACTTTTCTGGTTTTGCCGGTCCGCCTTGTCTCTCAAGAGTACAAATCTCCGTCAATTGCCCCTGCTGGTACCTAGGCGCATACTCACGACAGCCCTGTAATCATGACTGAACATTAGGAGAAACTGCTTATGGAAACCAACGCTCTGGTTCCGGCAGCGGAGTATGTCAGGATGTCGACCGAAGAACAGGAAAACTCAATCAGTATCCAGCAAGCAGCCATCCGACGGTACGCGGAGGGGCACGGGTATCGGGTTGTCATGACATATGCCGACCCCGGAAAAAGCGGCATAGAAATCAAACACCGCCCCGGCCTTCGTCAGCTCATTCACGACGTAGTCGACGGGCAGCCTTTGTTTAGGGCGGTTTTGGTGTTCGACGTGAGTCGATGGGGACGATTTCAAGACATTGATGAGTCTGCGCATTATGAGTTTCTATGCCGTAGTGCGGGAATCCCAGTGCATTACTGTGCCGAACAGTTTGAGAACAACGCGAGTCTTTCGAGTGACATGATGAAGGCGCTTAGACGCACGATGGCGGCAGAATACAGCCGTGACCTGGCTCTGCGCGTGAAGGGAGGAATGCGTTTGCTGGCGCGCCGCGGTTTTCACCTTGGGGGAGTAGCTGGATACGGACTCAGGCGGCTCCTGATTTCTGCAAACGGATCGAATAAGCAGATTCTCCGGCCGGGGGAGCTTAAGAGCATAAAATCGGACCGCATCATCCTTATGCCAGGGCCGAAAAGCGAGACTGATGTGATCCGATTTATTTTCTTCTTGGCGTCAGAGAAAAAGAAATCACCCCAAAGAATCGCCGAGGTACTGACGAGCAGAGGGATCAAGAATTCAAATGGCCGCGTCTGGGATAAAGGCAACGTCCGGCTGATTCTCAAGAATGAGCGATACATCGGCACCAATGTCTGGGGCAAAACTACCAAACCTTTCAACAAGGACGCTCATAAGCTTCCTCGCAGTGAGTGGATCATAAGAGAGAACGCCCTCAAGCCGCTCGTCAGCCGTGAGCAGTTCGTCCGCGTCCAGAGTTTGCTGTCCGATCGGTGTACAAGAAACAGGAAACCGGACGGGTTCTACCTCAAGGAGATGCGGCGCATTCTGGAGCGCGAAGGGACACTTTCTGAGAGCCTGCTGAAGAAACAAAGCATTTTTGATCATAGAGCTTACATCAGACGATTCGGGTCCACTTTGCGTGCATATCAACTTGTAGGCTTCAAACCGTCTCCTAATACCCTCAAAGCACAGTTGGGCTATAGACGCTACCAGAGACTACGGGCCAATCTCGTGAACCGACTCTCAGAACTGTTCCCCAAACAGCTGAAGGTGGTTCACAGGCCACATCAGGCAGGCCGAATTGCTCTGGAACTAGACAACAATGTACAAGTTGCGATCCACATCTGCCGTCCAACAAAAATGCCGCGAGTATTTGCCCCAAGGTGGGTGCTTACTCGCCACCACGAAGAAGACAACCTGCTATCGCTAATTTGCCTGTCGAACAAAGAAATGACGGGATTCAGCAAGTTCTACATTGTCCCGCCGATAGGCAAAATCATGAGGAAGTACAAAGTACTACGCGAAAACCATCCAATCTTGATGACGGGCAAACGATTGGACTCTCTAACCCAATTCTACGACGCTGCGCAGGAGATTGCAGAGAAGTGGAGACCACAGGACAGTATGATCTTTTCTGGAGACACAGTATTTGATGAACGAACTTCGCACCTGAGGGTTGGTCGAAGAGATATAGGCTTATCTCCGATGGAAGGTCTGATGTTTAAGAAATTGATTCAGCGAGCAGGCACTCCTGTCTTGGCACCAGAGCTGGCGGTTCTGTCGAGCAATCCTACCGAAGACTTTGTGCGCAGGACCATCGCAGCACTAAGAAAAAAGCTGGGGCGCAAATACCGAAGGCGTGTGGTAACGGTTTTCAACAAAGGGTACATGTACAAAGCAAGACTTGTTCATGGCTGCACTGTCTCTTGGTGATAACTGAGGCATTCGAGGTGGCTAAGAAATTCGTAGACAAACTTTTTTTCTCCTGACACACAGCAACACCGCACACACGAAAAGTGAAAGATCAGAAAAACGAGAAATCTTCTTTCTTCTTGCTTCTGTCCAAGTCCTGTTCTCATGGAGCAGCCGAACTTGAACGCAGACGTTAGGACTCTGCGGCCAGCGTAACGGAGCCTTTACGGGATTCTGCGACCATCCCCATCAGCAAAACAACGGCCAGCGACAGAAGCAGCCACACAAAGTAGCGCGCGACGAACAAATTCCACCACCAAGCCGAGGTCAACCAGATGGGGACACGGGGCGTCGTGCGCATGAGAATCGAGTGGCCCGGCAACATCAGCCCAAGGAATAGGAGGCAGGCCAGCCGCTTCCACAGAGTCCACACCCGCGAACGCTTGGGCGCGGCCGGGGGAAATGCCCAACACAGTGCGAGTAGCAACACGGGTGCATCCGAAACGCTGTGATACGTCGCAAGAAAACTCAAAGCGAGCAAGGAAGCAATAGCCAGCGTTGCGGGAATACTATCACCACTTCTCCACAGAAGGACCACCCACAGCGCGACTCCGGCGATGAATAATGAATAAGCGATGAGATTCGCCACAAGTACGCTACCGACGATCTGGTAAACAATGACCTGGACGATGTTGACGTGAAACGGCAGTGAACCCTGAATAAAACCGTACGGACGACCGGGTGCAAACCAGTAATGGAGATTGGCTTGGTACGAGTGAAAAACGGCCATCCAAGGTACAGGGTAGAGCAGGAGAGCCGCCGCAACTACCGTAGCCACACAGATTGCGGACCCACAAATCCGCAGGCGCTTGCGAAGAAGATAGTAGGCAAGAATCCAGACGCCAAGTTGTGGTTTCAGGCAAGTGGCCAGGCCCAACAAGAACCCCGCCGACCAATCCATGTGCATCTCTGCCAGAAGGAGCGCCAAAAATGATAGGGGTACCACGAAGAGGGCTATATTGCCGAGATGAAAAGACTGGTGCAGAGGGTCGAAGGTGATAACAAATGTAGCCAAGGCCGCAGTCCTTATTTCCCAGTGAGGTGATGCTCGAAGGCGCAAGAGTAAAGCGACAGTTGCGAAAACGCCGCACAGGCCGAACAGCAACCAGAGGAAATTTGCCCATCCCCACGGCAAGAATGTGAACGGCGAAACCAAAACAAACGTCGAAAGAGGATAGATCGGAGCGAGATACACCGAACACCCGACGAGCCGAGTCTGTGCCTCAGTCGCGGCGTCATCGTCGTAGGGATTGGCACCATGCCGCCAAAGCCAAGCACTGGCGTACAGCTCCGAGAAATCCGTTTTGTCTGGCCTGAACGCAGGAATGATAGCGCGTCCGATGAGATCAGCAAACATGAGAGCGGCGATGAGGGCCAGCAGACCGCAGGCAATCCGCTTTAGCATCAAAATATTCTCGGGCGACTCGATTGTGGTGTCAATTTACCATTCGTAGCGGCGGGGACTATCCATATTGCACCCCGGTAGAGCCAGGTTGCATGTGTGAACGAATGACAGACGCCTATTTCGAACCAGCCTTTTCTTCTGCGAGAGAGCTCCACCCGTTCAAAAGGCCGAATAACGACAGCGCTTCGTAGCTGATTCAGGGGTATCGACGACGTGAACGCAGATTCAAATACGATTCGTATCGAGGACCCGATCAATGTTACTACTCGTCTCCACGTTCTCGCACGCAGCCACGAAAACCATTGATGAATGGCTCCTTCCATAGGTAGAATCTGCTCTTGCTGTCGCCGAGAAGTTCAAACCTACGAGCAGAAGGTTGCAGAACTCTATTTGGATTCTTCCCGATCAGCACTCGCCTCCGAACGCTTAGAACGTGGCTGCAAATCGCTGAAAAGCTCTTGGGTGACAGGAGTGAGCCCGTTCGTGGCTAGGCTACGCACTCGATTGTTGTTCGCGTTGTTTTTCCTGCTGAGTGTACTGTACCTAGCCAAAGGCTTGAATCGGGGCTGGGTGCCCATGGACGAGGCCACTCTCGGACTGTCCGCCGATTATGTTCTGCAGGGCGAGTTGCCGCATCGAGACTACTTCGAGGGCTATACGGGAGGATTAACCTACCTCAACGCGCTGGCATTCCGGATTTTCGGTCCCAACTCCACTAGCCTGCGCTACATGATGTTTTTGTTTCTGCTCGCCTGGGTACCGGCTGTCTGTTACGTCGCTTCGCGTTTCGTCCCGTCTCAAGTAGTAGGCCCCGTCACTTTACTGGCTGTGGCCTGGGGAGTTCCAAACTATTCGGCTGCCATGCCCTCCTGGTACAACATGTTTTTCGCAACATTCGGCCTGGCCGCTTTGTTGCGTTACATCGAGGTCCAGAAGCCACGCTGGCTGATCTTGGCCGGCATGTGCGGAGGAGCTTCGTTTCTCTTCAAGCAAATTGGGCTCTTCTTCATCGCCGGCGTTCTCCTGTTTCTTCTTTTTAGAGAGCAAGTGGCCAATAGCGATACGCGGCAGAGCGGTGCTGGGCACACGCGTTTGTATCGGATCTTTCTATGCGTCGCTTTCCTGTTATATGCGCTTCTTGTTTTTAAGCTGATTCTGAAAAGGCCCAACTTTATTTCATTTTCCTATTTTCTCGTACCCGCAATTGCACTCGGCTTTCCGGTTTATTGGATTGAGCGCAGCTTTGCCGGAAATCGGGGTCGCCGCTTTGCCTTCATCTTCCGCGAAGGGGCCCTGTTCGTAGCGGGAGTTGCGCTTCCGCTTGCAGTCTTTCTCATTCCGTTTGTTCGAGGCAACGCCCTTTCAGGCCTTATTTTTGAGGTTTTCGTCGCTCCCTCGAAACAGATTGCCAATGTGGAGACGACACCGACGCTCCTGAAGTTTTTCGGGGGTGTAGCCGCTAATGTCTTCCTGATCTTCGGTGTCTTCCTCGCGCGGCCCGATTTAAGAAAATGGGTAGCAGGGCTCGCGCTAGTAGCGATGCCAGTTGGATTGCTCCTGGCTCGGTTCTCACCGGCAGCTTACAAAGCAATCTTCGCCACGATCTGGGTTCTCGTGCCAACCGTTGTGATCGGCGGCGCGCTCCTGATCGTGAGGCAATTGCGCGAACAAAGCCAGGAAACCAGGCAAAAGCTGTTCTTGGTGCTGTCGATCACCGCACTATGCAGTCTAGTTCAATTCCCCGCCACGGCAGGTATTTACTTCTGCTATGCGGCGCCACTTTTCGTGCTGGCGGCAGTGGCTGTAATTTCATCTCTTCACTACCAGCCGCGCTGGTTTCTCGTGGGAACTTACTGTTTTCTGCTGCTTTACGTCGTGCTCGACGTCACTCCCGGCTTCGTCTATAACATCGGCGGTCAATACCAAGCCGATGAACAAACCGTCAAGGTGAATTTGACTCGCACCGCCGGTATACGTACATCTCCATCACGGGCGTTTATCTACGAGAAGCTAACCGGGATTATTCGGCAGCACACCCGCGGCGAATTCATTTTCGCCACACCCGATTGTCCGGAAGTTTATTTCCTTTCCGGGTTTCGCAATCCCACCCGCTATTTCTTCGATTTCTGGGATGCTTCTCCAGACCGCACGAAACGGATCTTGAACACCATCCACGCCCACAACATCAATCTCGTGGTCTTGAACCGTGATCCGCTCGCCTCCGGCCGTGTGGCCGACGATCTCAGAGGTGCGTTCGAACACGAATTCCCGAATAGCGATCAGGCAGGCAGCTTCGAGGTACGATGGAAGCCGTGAGTGACGTGGCATTTGTGTTACCGTATTACTGCCCTTCACTTCACTCACCGAAACTGGCGTTTTTTTCTGCTGGCTTGGGTCAGCGAAAATGAGACTCGCAATTTAAGGGGACCAGGATGAATGCTAACGGATATGCCCTGCTGCTGGGCACGGCCGCTCTCATGGCCGCCTCCAACATGCTTATGAAATATGGAATCGGCCGTGCAGGGCCATTCACATTTTCGATGGGGTATTTCCTACGCGTCGGAGCGCAACCAGTTTTCACTACCGGATTTCTGATGGCGGGGGGCGCTGCCCTTTTGTGGATTCAAGTACTCTCTACGCAAAAGTTAGCGGTTTGCTATCCCATCTTCGTTAGCTTGACCTACGGTCTGGTCACGCTCGGCGCTTTCTTTTTCTTTCGCGAAACTCTGTCGCTTCAAAAGCTGGCCGGGCTTGCTGCGATGGTACTCGGCATAGTGTTCGTTGCCCGGGGTTGAGGGTCCTCGCGATGCCTATTCCTGGGACTAGCGGCAAAGACACACCCACCGCATTGCTCAGCTTGTCCGTCGTGATCCCTGTCTACCGCAGTGAAGGCATTCTTATCGAGTTGGTCCGGCGATTGCACTCCGTGTTCACTGCCATCGCCGAAGAATTCGAACTTATCCTCGTCAATGACGCCAGCCCCGACCGCAGCTGGGATGTCATTTGCGATCTGGCCCGCCAATCCTCCTGGATTCGTCCCATCAACCTCATGCGCAACTACGGGCAGCATAATGCCCTACTGTGCGGCATCCGCGCAGCTCGCTACTCCGTGGTCGTAACAATCGATGATGATCTACAGCACCCCCCCGAGGAAATCCCCAAGCTGCTGGCCAAGCTCGGCGAGGGCTATGACGTCGTGTATGGCACGCCGCTTCAGGAGCAACATGGGCTCGGGCGCAATCTGGCCTCATGGACCACCAAGCTCGCTTTGCAAAATGTCATGGGAGCTGAAATCGCGCGCCAAGTCAGTGCGTTTCGCGCATTTCGCTCTCAGGTTGCCAAGGCTTTCGTGCGCTACGAGGCCTCTTTTGTCTCCATCGACGTACTCCTCACTTGGGGCACCAACCGTTTCGCAGCCGTGTCCGTCAATCACAAGCCGCGTCAGCAGGGTGTTTCCGGATACACACTCGGCAAGTTGATGACTCACGCCATGAACATGATGACCGGTTTCAGCACCATGCCCCTTCAGATCGCTAGCATGATCGGGTTCGTCTTCACTTTGTTCGGGTTCTTCATACTCGCTTACGTGATCGCCCGGTACTTCATAAGCGGCAATCCGGTGCCTGGGTTTCCATTCCTGGCGTCTATCATTGCTCTATTTTCCGGCGCACAGCTCTTCGCCCTAGGTATTATCGGGGAGTACCTGGCGCGTATGCACTTTCGCACCATGCAAAAGCCCCCATACGTTGTGCGGGATCCAGACGTGGCAGACAAAACTGTGAACGACAGCGAGGCGGTTTCGTTCTGATGACGACCCGGTTGAATCAAAGCGAAGTCTTCGAATACTGGACCCGGCAAGCCCACGAGCACGGACAATCGCCGTCGGCCTCATGGTCTGACCATCGCGTGATCGACTTGGAAATCGCCGAGATCACTAAGCACCTCTCGGACGGCGACCGAGTCCTCGATGTGGGCTGTGCCAATGGATATTCCTCGGTGCAATTTGCTCAAGCCCGCCGCATCAACCTTCGCGGCCTGGACTACATTCCTAAAATGATCGAGCAGGCGCGTGACCGCCTGCCTGCCATCGAGAGCAAGTTAGCTGGATCGGTTGAATTCGATGTCGGCGATATCACCCAGTTGAAGGAGCCGTCGAACGCCTACGACAAAGTCATTGTCGTGCGCGTGCTAATTAACCTCGGAAACTGGGAGCGCCAACTTTGCGGATTGCGCGAATGTCTCCGTGTCTTGAAGCCGGGAGGTCTGTTGTTGCTTTCCGAGGCGACTTTGCAGGGTTGGAAACGCCTCAATGCGTTCCGCGCTGAATGGGGCCTAGACGACATCCCCATGCCCGCCTTCAATCAATACGTGGATCAGGATCAAGTGATCGCGGCCGTTGCAGATGAGGCTAAACTGGCGAAGCTATCCGATTTTGCGAGCACCTACTACGTCGGAACGCGCGTTTTGAAGCCCCTATTTTGCCGAGCGATAAAGGCAAACGTCGACGTAGCTGACCCCACTGCGGAGTGGAACCGCTGGTTCGCTGCACTGCCGGCCGCCGGCGACTATGGTACCCAAAAGTTGTTCATTCTTAAAAAACTATGAGTTTCTCGATTCCATTCAATCGCCCATGCCTTGCGGGCAATGAGTACCGATACATCTCCGAAGCGATCGCCAACGGACATGCTTCCGGCGACGGCCCCTTCACCAAGAAGTGCCACGCCCTGCTCGAAAGACAACTGGGAATCAACAAGGCTCTGCTCACCACCTCCTGCACCCACGCGCTTGAGATGGCAGCCCTGCTGCTCGACTGCGGCCGCGAAGACGAGATCATTGTCCCTTCCTTTACATTCGTGTCCACCGCCAACGCGTTTGCTATGCGCGGTTCGCGGATCGTTTTCTCCGACATTCGTCCCGACACACTGAACCTAGACGAGACCCGCCTTGAATCGCTCATCTCGAGCAAGACCAAAGCCATCGTCCCCGTGCACTACGCCGGCGTGCCCTGCGCCATGGATCGAATCATGCAAATAGCCGCGCGCCACGGCATTGCTGTCGTAGAAGACAATGCTCATGCTCTGTTCGCGCGTTTCCAGTCCCGTTACACAGGAACCTTCGGATCCCTCGCCACGCAGAGCTTCCATGAGACGAAAAATTTCACTTGTGGCGAGGGCGGGGCGCTGATCATTAACGACGCGAAGTTGGCCGAACGTGCCATGGTCATCCGCGATAAAGGCACGAATCGAAGCCAGTTTTTCCGTGGCATGGTCGACAAATATACCTGGACCGATATCGGCTCCAGCTATTTGCCGTCGGACCTGCTGGCTGCCTTTCTTTATGCGCAGCTGGAGGCCCGCGAACTGATTCAGGAAAAACGGAGACGCATCTGGAATTACTATTTTGAACGGTTAAGCAGTTGGGCTGAGGAAAGCGGAGCACGCCTCCCCTTCATCCCGCCCGCCTGCGACCAGGCCTACCATATGTTCTACGTCGTTCTGCCGTCGAGCGACGACCGTGACGGACTCATTTCTCATCTCAAACGCGATGGCATCCTAGCCGTGTTCCACTACGTTCCCCTTCATTCATCTGCGGCCGGGAAGAAATTCGGAGCGCGTCCTGCAGAGTGCCCAGTAGCAGAAGAACAGAGCGCCAGACTCCTCCGGCTGCCCTTCTATACCGAGATGACCGCCGATGAGCAAGAAAGGGTCGTAGGGGCATTAGTCAGTTACCGACGGCAACAGCATCAACAGCGAAAAGCAGTTTAAGATACCTCCCAAGCGCCGCAGGCGGACTAGGTCGCAGCTGCCCATTCAAAGGGGCACGAAAGTTTTTTCTCAGGAACCCAGCCGATGATGAGGTTGGGCTGATAGGCAAGCCCCATCCTGTTCGCTCTGTCATTTCAGGGTGGCTAGGCCATAGCTAATAAAATGGGCATCCGCTCAACAAGTCCGCGTCAGCCATACTCGCGGCGCGTTTGAAGAAACCGCGGTCTAATCCTAATTCCGAAGCTCTGGAGAGTTACCGTGAAAACGCTGCTGGCTTTCTTAATGTTATTAACCGTCTTGCCGATAGCGAAAGCCCAGGGTCCCGTTCTAGGAGAGTCTGCTGCAATCATCCCGAGACATGCTCCTGACGACGGTGCGAATGCTAAATCAGGAGCCATTTCGCAAGACTCAAATCATGGCCCAGTTGTCGGGGATCGTGCCAGCAGTCTGAACAAGATTCGGTTCGTCACCACGGCAGAAGATTGGCAACAAAAGCCAGGGGGCACACTCTCGGCGGGAGTTGACGCAGCAGTCGCACTCTCTCCCTGCCCATCGGGAATTGATGGTCGCGACGATTATGGAGTCGTCTACATTACAGAGTTGCAGACGCCTTTGTCAGAGCCAGTTCAATTGACGGGTAAGGGGACCTGTCGACCGGGGGCAGCCTCTGGCACGATCACTTTCACTCCGCGTAACTCCCACAGTCCCGGCTACACGATTGGCTCAGCATCGAGCGGGATTTACGAGACTTTGGCTGCCCAGCGCAACAATCAGACTGCAGGCGAACCTGGCTACGGCGCGAACGGCAACGGCTATATAGTGACGGGTCCCGCCAGCGGCGGAAACGCGGGAGGAGTGGCATATGCCTATAAGGTCAAGGGCAGCATTCGAATCCCGCTGAACAATGTATTTTGGGACGCAAAAGGATCTTTGCTCGAATGCGAAACGCGAGATTCTTGCGTGGACGTTGGTGATTACGGCCCTCTTTTCCTGGACGGTCTTCGCATGGTATCGGATCTGGATATCAATGGGTGGCCAATTGAATCAACAGAATGCGACGTAAACAACAGCTCAGGGTTCGATCCGGGGCAAACGGGGATGACGACGATTACGACAACGGTACCGCACGGTATCAAGGTAGGCGACATCGTAGATGTCGTCCGAACCGATAACAGTCATTACTGGGGCGGATCACTCTCAACGAATGCTGGCGTGACCCGGGTCGCAGGTGTTGGATCGAATCAGGTTTTCTATCCCGACCACAATTGCAACAATGGAAGAAAAGGCTATGGCACATCGAGGACTCCCGGATACATCAACATTCTGAATGCTCCAATTCTGGACAGAAACAACCTCCAGTTAAGCCGGTTTGATTTGGGAAAACCCGGTAGCGGCAATACGCTGTTCGCTGGGCATTTCAATGAAGGTGTCACGATTCTGAATGATCAGGCCGCCGTGATCGACGGTATGTCCCCAGGCGCGCTCAGCAGCGGACGGACTTCGTCATGCACAACCAGGCATCCTTATTGCGGCTCCCTAATATACGCGCCGGGCCCTTTCCTGAATGCGGCGGTCCTATGGATCAAGCACGCAAACCTCGGACTTGCTTGTGCAGCCAACGGGATTTGGGCCCTGAGTGGCAACACGGTTCACATCAGCGACAGCGTTGTCCAGGGTCAACCCCAGTTTGGAATGGTGCTGGGGAACCGACGTGGCGGGTATGGCAATGTAACGCTGTCCGACGTTTACAGCGAAGGTGGCAACTGTACGAATCCGGACTCCGGCGCGAATAGCACAATGGGGCTTTTCGTTTATGGACAAGGAAAGTGGAGTGGCGGTGAGGGTCCGCAAGGAGCGATCCCAAAATTCTCCACGGGAGGTCCCAAGACATATTTTTATTGGGTCGTGGTCACTGATCCACTTCAGGGCAACAGCGCACCGCTGTTCTTTGGGGAGAGCGCGCCTTCAACAAATACCCAGAAGATCTTCTGGCCAAGAGTGCCCAGCGGCGCAGCGGGAGCCCCGACGTACTCGATCCTGAGAAGTTCGGCTATTAACCCTACTCCGACGCTCGAGAATTGTTTGGGAGGCTCGCCGCAGTCGTGCGGCCTTGTGGCCAAAGATCTGCCGCAATGCGAGGGGTTATCCTGTACTTTCACGGATTCTCTTGCCCATTCGACAAGCAGCGCCGCCGACGTCATTCCTCCAAATCCGAACTATGTTCCAGACACTATGTTCTGGCCGGGAGGCGTTGTCATCGGGGGGAACGGCCGCTTCGAATGGGACAACCACAATCTACTTGCCGGCGCCTTTTCCTTGGCGGGAGATGCCGCGCCAGTCTCGAGTACGCTTGCGCTCCCTGGGCGCAATCCCATTGGGTATGTTCAAGCATTGGGAGGCAATGTAACTCTTCTCGACGAGAAGAATTCAAACTCCCTACTCGATACAAAAGGACGAGTGATCATTGAAAGGCCTCATGGCTCCGTCGTTTATCAGGGGCACTACATCACGCTCGTCGACTCCGATCCACTCGGAAACCTAAGCAGTGCGACGAAGCGGACGAAACTGGACCCTTCCGACACGTATATTGGCAACGATGTTCCAAACGCAAAACTGAACAGCGCGGGCCTGGCATTGGGAGCCCCGACAAGCATCACTCAGTACATTGATTCGGGGCCGGATGGAAACGGTTGGCAGGAACGCCTCACCTCAAATCAGAAGGAAATCAGAGTCGCAACGATTTTCGACGCACCAGTCAATGCCCTGATCACATGCAATGGCTGCTCGCCATTTAGTCTGCCTCCGCCGCAGTCTGATGACTTCAATCGGACTGCATCCGGGGCGATGAAGATTACGGCGAGGTCGTCCGGCGCGACATGGATGGCTCCCTGGGACGAGAACACGTTTTACAGCGCTGGCAACCTGGTCACCAAAGAAGGCGTGACCTACCTAGCAATCGCTGCAGGCTCGAGTACGCCTCCACCAAACACTTCATATTGGGTTGCTATTTCCCTCGGTCCGCACTGGACGACCCTTTCAGGATCCTGGGGCATTCTGCCGGGTCCATTCAATGGCACGACCGGTGCGGGACGCTTTCAAAGCAACTACGCGTCTTTTACATCACTGACTCTCGAGGATGGTGTCAACCGCGCCTACGCATATTACTCGGCAACGAGTTTCTCTTCCGATCAGTACATTCAAGCTAAGCTCAATCCAAGCAACTCGGTAATTGGGATCTGTGTACGGATGGGAACGACGAAGCCCCTGAACGCTTATTGCGTTATTACGGGGAGCGGAAGAACGGCGATTGCGAAGTTCGTTAATGGAAAGGAATCCCAACTCTATAGCGGGGGGCAAGTGCCTCCGTCATCCACCGTGAAACTGATGGCGCAATCGAACACCCTCACGCTCTATGTGAATGGAGTACTGCAAGCAACTGTGAGTGACGCCGCAGTTGCGCATGGCAGTCCCGGCTTATACGGTCAGAACTCGGTCACGCCCGACAATCTAGTCGACGACGTCTACCTCGGTGATGCGACCTGGAGCGGATTGCTCGGATCAACGACTGGGTTGTATGAGGCTGGTGTTCTAAATCAAAGTGCGAAGACCTACACTAATCGTCTAGCCTTGAACGCGGGGGCCGCAGTGCATATCTTAGCGAACGGATTTCATTTTGATTCCGCTCAGACCTTCGGATGTTCTTGTACAGATCAGACGGAACCGAAATCTTGTCAAGCAGTACCGTCGTCTGCCACTACGGTAAACGTTGTGGGTAGTGCTTCCGATTTCGTGTGGCTCTCCTGCACCGGCCACTGATCAGGAATGTAGACCGTAAACGATATTCCTCACCACGGATGCCAGCGTCCCGCGGAAGGGGCGAAGTGCTCAGCAGGGAGCAAAGCGGAACGAACTGCATCGAGAAAAGACACCGTGTTCTGGTATAGAATCGTGGACGTCTGTCATTCGACTACTCTCTGGAGTAGAGAATTCCCTGGCGGCGCGATGAGAACATTGGTGACATCAGTTTCCGCGGCAATCGGTATCATCGTCTTGATTGCCGGGCTCGTCGTGAGCTACGACTACATAGAAAATGGAGGGAGTATCCTTCTGGGTTGTGCCGTGGTGTTGCTCACGAGTTTGCTGACTTTTCTGTTATCTATGGGGGCGTTAGCCCGCGAAAAATGAACCAGACCGGACGGTCGGCCCTTGCTAAACCGACGAAATGAGCAAGGGGGGACCGGTCCCACCCTAATGCACACTGTGAATTTCGAGCATCAAGGCCATTCAAATTCCTCCTTTCTAGTTCAGTGGCCA
>Ga0335080_10001373_pt1 | contig 23683 bp, 24 predicted proteins | sample Lox_Sample_34_FD_206720 | JGI IMG/M metagenome (GOLD analysis project Ga0335080, IMG submission 206720) | Soil microbial communities from Loxahatchee National Wildlife Refuge, Florida, United States - Lox_Sample_3.4 | ecosystem: Environmental > Terrestrial > Soil > Wetlands | place: USA...
AGGGCAACCGCTTTGTCGACGTCCGTGTTGGGCCGCCGAGCCCTCGGGCGGTCGATGCCACCAACCAGACACTCGCAGTAGAACGGAACTCAGCAGTTCCAGACCCTACGGCGGCCAGGAGACCGATCGGAGGAATTCTCAGGGCTTCGCCCGTCGGGGCAGTTCTGCCGTTCGCCGTTCAAGACACAGTGATCCCCAACGGTTGGTTTGGCTAAGACAGCTCGATCGCACGTCGGTCTGGCTCGCCCGGCAAGGCGTCGAGCCAGTCGAACGCGGCGGAGGTGGTCGGGCGGATCCGCGGCCGGTCTGACCATGCGTGCGCAGGCGGGCCCACGCTGGTGAAATGAGTGGCCATATGCTCGCCCGACCGGTTCAAGTTGCGCGCTGGCTTGGCCACCTGCTCTGGGGGCCTAAAGGTGAACAGCCGGCGAGGGTCGCGTCCGCGCGAATCACGGTCCACTCATCCGCGGTCGATCGTGAGGCTCGAGGCGCTGCGCCGCCAACACTGGCCGAGAGCGCGATCGACGGTGATGGGGTTCAGCGGGCGCGGCTGGCCTGGTTGAGGGCGATGGAGGCGTACGTGCGTGCCTCCCGGACGCATTCGGCGGCGGCGGCGGTGCACGCGCGCCTGGGGCATCCCGAGCGCGCGTCGCTGGCATCGGAACGGGCCGACCTCGAGCGCGCGGCATATGAAGCGGCGCTTGCCGGCCACCCCGGGTGGGCGGGTGACGCGCCCGCATGGCCCGAGGGCGAGACGAACACGCCACCGGGCTGAGCATCCGCGGCGGCTAGCGGTGGGTGCTTGGTGACCGGCGCGCGCTGGTCGCCGAGCCGGGATTGGCTTCGCCCACCCGGGGACACGCGGATCGAGGCCTCCGAGAGGCGAACGGGCCGAGACTCACCGGCGCCCGGCGGCGTGGATCCGTCACGCCCTTTCGCCCACGCGGCGATGGGGAAACTACTGATGGAGCGCGGGTGCGGAAAGGTTAGAATCTAACTCGGTCGAGTAATCATGGGTGGAGTTGGGTCAGCGAATGACCGCGGGACTCAGGACAGATCACCGGTTCGCCGGTACGGACGGCCATCGTGAACCGCATGAAGGTCCTGTCGCGGAAAGCGGCGACCCACGAGGCGATCGTCGTGTGCGCTACGAGCGCTTGCGCCCTCCGGAAGCCAGGGCGCGGCTTGGTCGCCATCGCCGACCACCAGCGAGGGACAAGCGTCAGCGCGGCGCCGCCGCTTGCACGCCTCAAGGGGCGCCGACGCGGGCTGCGCGACCAGCAAGGGCCCTGAGTGAGGCCGGAGGATGATCGCCTTCGAGGAACCTGATGCGGGCGAACCCACTCGCGGCGACGATGTCGTCCTCGAGCACGAGAACCGCCTCCCCAGCTTAGATCAGACCGAAGCACCCCAGCCGTCAAGCGGTGTGCCAGCCGGGCCGCAAGCCGGTCTTGGGTCGCGCGCCGAAGAGATGGAACGTTCGACCCTCGGGCCGTCGCGGGACCGGGCATCCGAGGGAGAGCCGAGCGCCGTCAATGTCGCCAAGCGGGCCAGGACGAGTCCCCCGAAGAGACGAGCGAGCCGGCGATCGGAACGGAGACAACGTCCGAAGGAGAGAACCAATATGCAAAGAGAAGCGCTGGGCATGGTCGAGACGAGGGGGTTGGTAGCCAGCATCGAAGCGTCGGACGCCATGGTCAAGGCCGCCAATGTCGTTCTGATCGGCAACGAGAAGATCGGTGCCGGTCTGGTGACGGCCATGGTGCGCGGCGACGTGGGGGCGGTCAAGGCGGCCACGGACGCCGGCGCGGCGGCAGCCGAAAAGGTCGGCGAGGTTGTTTCGGTCCACGTGATCCCGAGGCCGCACCAGGACGTGGAGCAGATCCTGCCCCAGAACGGCAACGCGAATGTGAAGACAGGCGAATAGGGCGGGCATCGAGCCGTCTAACTACGGCCGAGTGAAAGGAGCAATTCCTTGATGCAAGACGAGTTGGTCGATGCCGTCCTCGCGGAGGTCATGAAGCGCGTAGCGCCTGCGACCGACGGGGGCGATTCGACCGAGACCACTCACAGCGCTGTGGCGGCCGACGACGTCGTGCAACTGACCGAGTTCATCGGCACCAGCCTCGGCGACACGCAAGGGATCGTGATCGCCAACGTCGATCCGGCGATCCACGACCTGATGGGGATCGATCAGAAGTACCGGTCGATTGGAGTCATCGGCGGGCGTGTCGGGGCCGGGCCCCAGATCATGGCGGCCGATGATGCCGTCAAGGCGACCAACACCGAGATCATCTCGGTGGAGATGCCTCGTGACACCAAGGGCGGAGCCGGCCACGGCAACCTGATCGTGTTCGGCGCCGAAGACGTCTCCGACGCCCGGCGCGCCGTGGAAGTCACGCTGGAGACGCTCCCGAAGTACTTCGGCGACGTCTACGCGAACGACCAGGGCCACCTCGAGCTTCAGTACAGCGCTCGGGCCAGCCGGTGCCTGGACTTTGTGTTCAAGACTCCGCAGGGGAGGGCATTCGGCCTGATCATCGGCGCGCCGGCGGTGATCGGTGTGCTCATGATCGACACCGCGGTCAAGGCCGCCAACGTCGATGTCGTCGGCTACGCGTCGCCGACCAAGGGCACGAGCTTCTCCAACGAGGTGATGATCTGGGTCAGCGGTGACGCCGGCGCTGTCCGCCAGGCCGTGATCTCCGGTCGCGAGGTCGGGAAGCAGCTCCTGGGGGCATGGGGTGACGAGCCGAAGTCCGTGACCCAGCCATACATCTGAGGGTGGCGGTCATGGCAAAGAGACAGAAGCGCTTCGAGGTGCTGGCCGAGCGTCCGGTCAACAAGGACGGCTTCATCAAGGAGTGGCCCGAGGTGGGCCTCGTGGCGATGGAGAGCCCGAACGACCCGCGGCCCAGCATCAGAATCGAGGGCGGCAGGATCGTCGAGCTCGACGGTCGTGCCCGTGACGACTTCGACATGATCGACGCCTGGATCGCCGATCACTGCATCGACGTTGCCGTGGCGGAGGAGGCAATGGCCGTTGACTCGAACGACTTCGCCCGGATGCTCGTCGACGTGAACGTACCGCGGTCCGAGATCACGCGGCTGTCCGTCGGCATGACGCCGGCCAAGATCCTCGACGTTCTCAAGCAGATGAACGTCGTCGAGCTGATGATGGCGATGCAGAAGCTCCGCTCCCGGCGTACGCCGTCCAATCAGGCCCACGTGACCAATCTCAAAGACACCCCCGCCCTGCTTGCCGCCGACGCCGCCGAGGCGGCATATCGTGGCTTCAGCGAGGTGGAGACCACCGTTGGCATCGGACGGTACGCGCCGATGAACGCCCTCTCGCTCCTGGTCGGCGCCCAGACGGGCCGGCCAGGCGTACTGTCGCAATGCGCGGTCGAGGAGGCGCTCGAACTGACGATGGGCATGCGCGGGCTGACGGCCTACGCCGAAACCGTCTCGGTCTATGGCACGGACCAGGTCTTCGTCGACGGCGACGACACGCCGTGGTCGAAGGCGTTCCTGGCCTCGGCCTACGCCTCACGCGGCCTGAAGATGCGGTTCACCTCGGGCACGGGGTCCGAGGTCCAGATGGGCTACGCCGAGGGCAAGTCCATGCTGTACCTCGAGATCCGCTGCGTCATGGTCACCAAGGGTGCGGGCGTCCAGGGCCTCCAGAACGGCTCGATCAGTTGCATCGGGGTCCCGGGCGCCGTGCCGGGGGGCATTCGTGCCGTCCTGGCAGAGAACGTGGTGACGGTCCTGCTCGACCTCGAGGTGGCCTCGGGCAACGACCAGACGTTCACCCATTCGCCGATCCGGAACACCGCCCGCATGCTCATGCAGTTCCTGCCGGGGACCGACTACATCTTCTCCGGTTACAGCGCGACCCCGAACTACGACAACATGTTCGCAGGGTCGACGCACGACTCGGACGACTACGATGACTACCTGGTCCTGCAGCGCGACCTTCAGGTCGACGGCGGGCTGCATCCCGTTCGGGAGGACGAGGTGGTGGCGGTCCGCAACAAGGCCGCTCGTGCGCTCCAGGCGGTCTTTGAGGAGCTCGGCCTGCCCGCCATCACCGACGCCGAGGTCGAAGCGGCGACCTATGCCCACGGCAGCAAGGACATGCCGGACCGCAATGTCGCCGAGGACCTTCGGGCGGTCGACGACCTGATGAAGCGGGGGACGACCGGTTTGGACGTCGTCCGGGCGCTGGCCAAGCACGGCTTCGCGGACATCGCCGAGCCGGTCCTCGGCATGTTGAAGCAGAAGGTGTCGGGCGACTACCTCCACACGTCGGCGATCTTGGACAGCAACTTCGACGTCTTGAGCGCAGTCAACGACCCCAACGACTACCAGGGACCGGGGACCGGTTATCGCCTCACTGGCGAGCGATGGGATCGCCTGAAAGACATTCCGCAGGCAATCCGAGCAGAAGACATCTAGGCCAGGGAGCGAGTGACATGGAGATATCTAAGGAGCTAGTCAGGGAGATCATCCTCGAGGTCCTGCGCCAGGCGGAGGGTGAATCTGCTCCTGCCGGCGGCAACGGGGCCGAGGTCCCACCGCTGCGATTCCGCGACGTGGGCCCGGCGAATCGTGGCACGAACCGGCACGAGGTCGTAATCGGCGTGTCCCCAGCCTTTGGCACGGCAATGACCAAGACCATCATCGGCATCCCCCATGGGGACGTGCTCCACGAGGTGATGGCCGGGATCGAGGAGGAAGGTCTCACCAGCCGACTGGTGAAGGTCAACAAGACCGCCGACGTCGGCTTCATCGCCCACGAGGCGGCCAAGTTGAGCGGCTCGGGCATCGGGATCGGCATCATCGCCCGCGGCACGACGGTCATTCACCAGCGCGATCTAGCGCCACTTCAGAACCTCGAGCTCTTCCCCCAAAGCCCGCTCATCGAGCGGGACACCTTTCGCGCGATTGGTCGCAACGCGGCGAAATACGCCAAAGGGGAATCCCCCGCCCCGGTGCCGGTACGCAACGACCCGATGGCGCGGCCTCGCTACCAAGGCCTGGCGGCGCTGCTGCAAAACAAAGAGGTCCAGGACGTTCGTCCAGACATGGCGAGCGAAGAGGTTGCAGTTCAACTGTAGGAGGAGTGACAGCCAGTTCAACAGTAGGAGGAGTGACAACCGTGTCAGATGAACTGTCCGAACAGGTTGAGTACCTGGCCCGAGCTCGTGGTCTGGAGATCTCGCCCGAGGTCGTTGCCGAAGCGGTCAAGCGCGTCATGTCAGCTCTTGGCGAGGCGCCGGCGCCGTCGGGCAACCACCGCAACGGGCTCAATGCCGCGCACGACTACCCGTTGGCCACGAGGCGACCCGACCTGGTGCAGTCGGCAAGCGGTCTGCACCTCGACGACATCACGCTCGACAAGGTGGTTGCCGGCCAGATCAAGTTCGAGGACATCAAGACGCGCCCTGAGACGCTCGAGTACCAGGCCCAGATCGCCGAGAGCGCCGGTCGTCCCAACCTGGCGACCAACCTCCGGCGCGCCGCCGAGATGACCAGGATCCCGGATGCTCGAGTCCTCGAGATCTACAACGCCCTTCGGCCGTATCGATCGACGAAGCAGGACCTTTTCGCCATCGCCGAGGAGCTCGAATCCCAGTATCACGCGAGGGTCTGCGCCGCGCTGGTTCGGGAGGCCGCCGAGGTTTACGAGAGGCGCGGGCGCCTCGCGCGGTGACCGCGCCACGCACCGTCCGCATGGAGTGGATCGCCGGCGTTGACGTTGGCAATAACTCGACCGAGATCGCTCTAGCGAGGCTCACGGGGGGCGGCGCGGTCGAGATCGTCTCGAGCGCGATGGTCCGGACCGTGGGCATCAAAGGCACCAGCCGCAACGCAGTCGGGGTCATCGAGGGGCTCGACCTGGCCTTGGGACGGGTCGGCGTAGCGCGTCGCGATCTCGAACTGGTTTTGCTCAACGAGGCGACCCCGGTCATCGGCGACGTGGCGATGGAGACGATCACCGAGATGGTCATCACCGAGTCGGCGATGATCGGGCACAACCCGAGCACACCGGGAGGGGTCGGGCTGGGCCGAGGCACCACGATCGCGCTTGACCGTCTCCTCGGCGACCCGCCGGACGGTACGTGGATCGTGGTCATACCGGGAACGGTGGAGTTCCGCGACGCGGCTCGACAGCTGAACGAGGCCGTTGCCAGGAACGTCCACGTGACCGCGGCCATCGTGCAGAAGGACGACGGTGTGTTGATCCACAACCGGCTGCACCAGCCCATCCCGATCGTCGACGAGGTGCACTACATCGACCGGGTGCCGCTTGGCATGCCCGCTGCGGTCGAGGTCGCGCTGCCGGGAAGGGCGATCGACAAGCTGTCCAATCCGTACGACATCGCCACGCTCTTCGACCTCGACCCGGAGGAGACCAGGCGGATCGTTCCGGTGGCGCGAGCCCTCACCGGCACGCGCAGTGCGGTGGTGATCAAGACACCGAAGGGTGACATCCAGGAGCGACGAATCCCCGCGGGTACGATCACGCTCACCGGCCGGCAGCGCAAGACCGAGGTCAAGGTGGAGGCGGGCGCTGAGTCGATCATGCAGGCAGTTGCCTCGGTATCGCCCCTGGTCGAGATTCAGGGCGAGCCTGGCACGAACGTCGGCGGGATGTTCGAGAACGTCCGCAACGTGATGGCCGAACTGACCGATCAGCCGGCGGAGGGGATCCAGGTGCGCGACATCCTGGCCGTCGACACCCTCAAGCCTCAGCAGGTCCTCGGCGGGCTGGCCGGCGAGTACTCCTTGGGGAACGCGGTCGGGCTTGCCGCCATGGTCGAGACCCACAAGCTGCCGATGCAGCGCCTGGCCCGCAAGCTGGAGCTCGAAACGGAGGTACCGAGCTGTGTCGGGGGGGTCGAGGCCGAGATGGCGATCCGAGGGGCGTTGACCACCCCTGGAACTCGGGCCCCGCTGGCGATACTCGACCTCGGCGGAGGCTCCACCGACGCTTCGATGATCAACGAACTGGGCGAGATCCGCAGCGTCCACCTCGCCGGAGCCGGCGACATGGTGACCATGCTTATCGACGCCGAGCTCGGGCTCGAGGACCGGGAGCTGGCCGAGCTCGTCAAGCGCCACCCGCTCGCCAAGGTCGAGACGCTGTTCCACCTCCGCCACGAAGACGGCTCGGTCCAGTTCTCCCACCAACCCCTCGATCCCCGGTTGTTCGGCCGCGTCGTGGTCATCTCCGACGACGGGCCTGTGCCGATCGCGAGCCGCCACCCGCTGTCGGCGATCGCCGCCTCCCGCACGGGCGCCAAGGACAAGGTCTTCGTCCAGAACGCGCTCCGCGCCCTGCGGATCGTGGCGCCGGCGGGCAACATCCGACTCCTCGGCTACGTTGTGATGGTCGGCGGCTCGGCCCTCGACTTCGAGATCCCCAAGATGATCTCCGACGCGTTGATCGAGTATGGCGTCGTGACGGGCCGCGCCAACGTCAGGGGCGTCGAAGGCCCACGGAACGCGGTGGCGACGGGACTCGTGCTGGCCTACGCCGAGCTCCAAGCACCCGGACGCCAGAAAGCGCCGTATGCAGCCGTTTAGCGAGAGCGACCGTCACATCGCGGTGTGGATCGTGGGGCCTTATCCACTTCCCGACGGTCTCCTCCAGCCGATCTTGTGGGGACTGGAAGAGGAGGGGATTCCCGCCGAGATCCAGCCGTCGGTGGCGGGGACCGTCACGGAGATGGCGAAGCTGGCGGCTGACGGTTCGCCGCTCAATGTCGGGATCGCGGTCTCCGGCACCGACCGCACCGTGGCCCTGCACCATCGCGACCTGGCGGCCTCTGAACCGTTGTTCGTGCTGGGCCCAGCCGAGCTCGCCCCGGCACTCCTCCGCCGGCTCGGCGCCAACGCCGCCCGGCTGGTGAAGGGAAACGCGCTGGCGGTCGACGACGAGCCGGTGGCCACCGCCAAGCCTGCCGCGCCTGCGGAGGCCGCCCCGCCGACCGCGGCCGCCGGCCCCGCCGAGGTCTCCCCGGATCTCGTGAACGAGATTGCGGCACTAGTCGTTGCCCGCCTGCTCAGCGAGCGCGATTGGCGGCCGATATCCAGCAGCTACGGATACGCCCCGTAAGGAGAACAGAATGACCGAGCTTCGAGCCTTCGTCTACATCGATCGGATGCAGCCTCAGTACGCGGCATACATCGGTGCCAACGCCAGGGGGTACCTGCCGGTCTCCGGGATGGCGTCCACGATGGTCGAGATCGCTCCCGGTGTGCTGATCAACCAGGTGGCAGACGCGGCCGTCAAGTCGGCCAACGTCCGACCCGGCCTGATGGTCGTCGAGCGGCACTTCGGCATCCTCGAGTTCCACTCCGAGGCCCAGGCCGACGTGAAGCACGCTGGCAACGCGGTGCTCAAGTCGCTGGGCATGAAGCTCACCGATCGGACGAAGCCCGAGATCCTGAATTCGCAGATCATCAACAAGACGAACCCGTACCACGCCCAAATGGTCAACGTTTCCCGTCTCTGCTCGATGCTGCTGCCAGGACAGGACCTCTACATCCTCGAGGTCCAGCCGGCCGCCTACATAACGCTCGCGGCCAACGAGGCCGAGAAGGGCGCGGCCGTCACGCTCGTCGACCTCCGCGCCTTCGGGGCCGTCGGCCGCCTCTACCTCGGCGGCCCCCAGTCGGAGGTCGAGCGGGCGGCCGGCGCGGCTGAGTCGACGATCCGGCGCGCCTCGGACGCCGCGGCGGAGGCAGCGTAGGGCCGGCGATGATCTCCGAGGCCGCCAACCGGCACCTCACCGAGTTCGGCGCCGTGGTCGAGCGCCACAGCGCGGCGCGGTTTGCCGGGCCGCTGTACGCGGGTGTCGACCTCGGGACGTCGAACATCGTCACCGCCGTGGTGGACGGTCAGGGCCGGCCGGTGGCGGGCGCGCTGACACAGAGCCGTTCGTCGGTCCGCGATGGGCTGGTGCTCGACTACGTCGGCGCCATCACCATTCTCCGAGAGCAGCTCGGCTGGCTGCACGCCGCCGGCGTCCCGCTCGAGGCCGCCTCGGCAGCGTATCCGCCCGGAATCTCGGGGCGCGACCGCGACGCGTTCGCCAACGTGCTGGAGGCCGTCGGCTTGGTCGTCGTCAGCCTTATGGATGAGCCCACCGCCGCCTCCCTCGTGCTGGAGATCGCCGATGGCTGCGTGGTCGACATCGGCGGCGGAACCACCGGCATCTCGGTGATCGAGAACGGCCAGGTCGTTTACACGGCCGACGAGGCGACCGGCGGGCACCATGTCGACCTCGTGCTGGCCGGCCACTACCGGGTATCGGTCGAGGAGGCCGAACTGATCAAGCTCGACCCCAACCGCCACGACGAGATCGCCCTCCTGGTGCGGCCCGTGTTCCAGAAGATGGGCAGCATCGCCCGCGCGCATCTGCGAGGCCGCACGCCCAACGCTCTCTATCTGGTGGGTGGGACGAGCTCCTTCCCCGGCATCGACGACGTGATGGCAAACGAGACCGGCCTGCCGGTTGCGCTGCCGGCGAACCCCTTGCTCGCGACGCCGCTGGGCATCGCGCTCGGCTGCCTGAGGACGGCGACCAAGGGTGGCGCTCGCGCGGAGGGCGGGGCGTGAACCCCGAGCAGGTTCCGCGGCTGGTCTCCGAGGTCATCTCGCGGCTGGCACCGCGACTCGGTGCCGACGGACGCCGTGGCAGCCTCGTGGTCGCGTTCAGCGGCGGCACCGCATCGTTCGCCGAGACGCTCCGGCAGTGTCGTCTGCTCGTTCTCGACGGCTATCGTTTGCGCTTGGCGTTCTCAGCTGCGGCCGAGCAGTTGTTCGGCTCGGTTGTGCGGCAGGGCCTTGACGGCTTCCCGCATGTGGACCAGGTCGACCCGGTCCAATGGTTGGGTGAACTGTTGGAGTCCCGAGCTGTCCTCTGCCCGATGCTCAGCGTGAACACGCTGTCAAAGGTGTCGCTGCTCACCGCCGACGGACTGGTCCCGAACCTCCTCCTGCACGGGCTGTTCATGGGCAAGCCGGCCGTGCTCGCTCGCGACGGGGTCGCCCTTGATGACGAAGGGCGCCGGGACCTCGGTATCGACCAGGCGACGCCGGCGTTGCGTCAGGCGCTCGACGATCGACTGCGCACGGTCGCCGGCTACGGCTGCCGTATCACGGACGTGCGCAGTCTGCACGCGACGGTGAACTCCGTGCTCGTGAGCAGCAGCCCGCGCGCGTGGGCTGGCGCGCTGCCCGCCGGGCAGCTCATCACCGCCGCCGACGTTCGCCGCGCGCACCGGGCGGACGAGGGATTGAGCCTGTCCCCCAGCGCGCTCGTGACGCCGCTGGCCCGGGACCTGGCGATGCAGCTCGGCGTGCGGCTGACCCGTAACGGAGGGGAACTCCAGTGACAAGACGAGAGAGGACGGCGACATGTTGATCGCACGAGTGATTGGGACCGTCGTGGCGACCCGCAAGCATGACCGTCTGGTCGGAAGCAAGATCCAGATCGTCCAGCCGTTGACCGCGAACGGGTTGAGCCCGTTGGGCGAATCGTTTGTCGCCGTCGACGCGGTTGGAGCCGGGGTCGACGAGCGCGTCGTGGTCGTCACGGGCAGCGGCGCCCGGCTGGGGATCGACGACGAACGCGCCCCGGTCGACGCCACGATCGTCGGGATCGTCGACGAGATCCACATCGAGGGGGCGCCCTCATCGTGAGCATCTACACCCGTCGCGGCGACGCCGGGCAGACCAGCCTCCTGAGCGGAGAGCGCGTCGACAAGGACGACGCCCGGGTGCAGACCTACGGCGCGGTCGACGAGCTCCAGGGGCACCTTGGAATGGCGATTGCGTTGACCCGATCCGCACGCGTGCGCGCGCTCCTGCAGGCCGTTCAGGAGGACATCGTCATCATCTGCGCGCAGCTGGCGTCGTCGAGCGACTCCGGGACTCGACTGTCGCGCCGTGTCGGGCGAGACGACACCGACAGGCTCGAGCGCTCGATCGACGAGCTCAGCGCCTCGTACCGGCTGCCCCATCGCTTCGTCCGCCCGGGCGCGTCGCCCGACAGCGCCGCCGCCCACGTGGCGCGCGCGGTCAGCCGCCGCTGCGAGCGGCTGATCGTAACGCTCAACAAGCGGGGGGGCGGGCTCGACGAACTCCTCGTCTACTTCAACCGCCTCAGCGACTTCCTGTTCGCGGTGGCGTGGAGCCTCGAGGTCGACGCGGTGCTCGACGAGATCGTCGCGCAGTCAATCGCGCGAGCCGGCGCGCACGGCGCGAACGGGGAGGTGGCGCGCTGACGAGCCGAATGCTCCCGCTCCCGCTGGCGCGGCTGCTCGGCGACCTGGCCGAGACCGAGGCCGCGGCCGTCGGCGTACCGGTCACGGTTGCGGTTGTCGACAGCGAGGCCGGGCTGCTGTACCTGGCCCGCATGGACGACGCGCTGCCGGCGAGCCGCGATCTGGCGGTCGCCAAGGCACAGACGGCGGCCAGTCTTCGCATGGCGACCGACGAGGTTGGCCGCCTCGCACAACCGGGTGCACCGCTGTACGGCATCCAGCACGTCCAGCCCGGACGGGTCGTGCTGTTCGGCGGAGGCCTGCCGCTGCGGCTGGGCGGCACCGTCGTCGGCGGCATCGGCGTTAGCGGTGGCACCGTCGAGGAAGATGTGCGGATCGCGGGGCCTGTCGTCGGAGCGTTGGCCGAGATGGAGCGCTGGGCAGGCGTCGTCGCGCGCGCAACCCCTCCAGGTCATGCAAACGGCCACGGGCCGACACAAATCGAGGCCGCGTTGACGGCAGCGTTCTCGGGCCTGGACCCGCCGCTGCCGACGCGCGAGCAGTCAGTTCTCGCAGGTGCGGTGCTGCTGGGCCTCGCAGCGACGCCCGACCGCGCGGCAAAGGTTTGACAGGAGGAAGCATCCATGAACATCACCCCGGAGGCCATCGATCAGGTCGTGAGCATCGTTCTCGACGAACTCGGGCGGGAGGGCGAGTCGTTCGCTGCACCGGTGGCCGACGGCCTGTACGACACGGTCGACGACGCCGTGACGAGCGCAGTCGAAGGACAGCGACGGCTCATCGCCATGACGCTCGAGAGCCGGCACAGGATCATCGAAGCGATCAGGGCGGCGGCTCTGGCGAACAACGAGACGATGTCGGCGCTCGCCGTCCGCGAGACCACGCTGGGTCGCTACGAGGACAAGCTGCGCGAGAACATCTTGTGCGCGACCAAGACGCCAGGGACCGAGGACATCTCGCCGCACGCGGTGACCGGCGACCACGGGTTGATGCTCCTGGAGTTCGCGCCGGTCGGGGTCATCGGGGCGCTGTCGCCGATCACCAACCCCACAGGCACGCTGATCCACAACTCGATCAGCATGATCGCCGCCGGCAATGCCGTCGTCTTCAACCCGCACCCTAGTGCGCGGCAGACCAGCGCGCTGGTCTTCGCGGTCGTCCATCGGGCCATTGTCGACGCCGGTGGTCCGCCGGGGCTGATCGCGTCGGTCCGCGCGCCGACCCTGGCCACCGCCAAGGAGCTCATGGAGCACCCGAACGTGAACCTGCTGGTGGCGACCGGAGGCCGGGAGGTGGTCAAAGCCGTCCTGCGATCCGGGAAGAAGGCCATCGGTGCCGGCGCCGGCAACCCTCCCGCGCTCGTCGACGAGACCGCGCACGTGCGCCACGCGGCTCGGTCGATCATCGACGGCGCCAGCATGAACAACAACATCTTCTGCACCTGCGAGAAGGAGACCATCGCCGTCGACGAGGTGGCCTCCTCGCTCATCAAGTTCATGCAGGAGACCGGCCGAGCCCGCGTGCTCAACCGCGAGGAGGCGGACCGGGTGACCGAGCTCGTGGTCACCCGCGAGCGTCAGATCAACCACGCCTACATCGGCAAGAACGTGCAGGTCATACTGGCCGACGTCGGCATCTCGGTCGGCGACGAGTGCCGGCTGGCGATCTTCGAGGCCCCCAGGGACCACCCGCTGGTCTGGCTCGAACAGATGATGCCGGTCATGCCGATCGTACGGGTGTCCGACGTCGGCGAGGCCATCGAACTCGGCGTGGCCGTCGAGCAGGGAAACCGACACACCGCGGTCATGCACTCGACCAACGTCGACAACATGACGGCGTTCGCCCGGGCCGTGCAGACGACGATCTTCGTCAAGAACGGCCCGTCCTACGCCGGCATCGGCCTTGGCGGCGAGGGCCACACCGCGTTCACGATCGCCGGCCCGACCGGCGAGGGCCTCACGTCGGCCCGGACCTTCACCCGCCAGAGGCGCTGCACCCTGGTCGAGAGCTTTCGAATCATCTGATCCAACCGATCGACCCGCAGCACAAGGCTGCTGGTCGAACCTCTCGCGTCCGCCCCGGTCGGGGCTGCGGCTACCGCTCTTCTCGCGCTGCTCCTCGGCGATCGGGAACGATAGTCGACGAGATCGACCCGACTCCTGGGCACGACCCGACCAACATCGACGCCCGGGGCGGCCGGCGCTAGACCCTCGAAGGCCACCAACAACAACACCTCGCGATCACCGGCGCACCCAGCGCCGGGAACGATTGTCCTGAGTTCAGTTTGGCGGCAGCGTCGCGCGGTATTCGCGGTTGTAGTTCTGGCGGGCTCGGATCAGCCCGATCTGGTGCATGAGGCTGGTTCGCGCTTGATGGAAGGCTGCCGTCGGCATTCCGGCCCGATGCTTGTGAAGCGAGGCGAGGTTGCGCTGGGCATCTCGCAGCATCTGGTTCAGCGTGTCCCCCGCCTGGGCCGTGCCGGGGCTCGGGTAGTCGGCGTATGGAACGGTGTGGGTTTCGCTTCGTCCGTCCTTGAGGAGCGCGGTGGCGGTAATGACCGAGTCGTAGAAGTAGCCGTCGTAGGCGACGATGAATGCGTGCTCGGGTCCGACCGGTACGACGGTCCGCACGTCGCGCGGCGTCGCGATCGTGACCGATGCGACGTCGGCGGCGGCGAGTCCGGCGATCAGGGTACGGCCGGGAAGTGTGCGCCGCTGAACCTCGGCTGGGGTGATGGTGGAAGCGCGTCCGTTCAGGAGCGGTTGCGAGAACAAAAGGAGGGCGTTTGGCTTGGGCAGCTCTCCGGTTCCGCCGCCGAACTCGGTGGGTCCCGGTTCGAACTCGCCGCTCGCCGATCCGCCATCGAGCGAGACGAGGCGGTCCTGGATCACCTGCCCGAACATGTCGAAGTTGTTCGGTCCGGCGCGGAATCCCCATGGCGGTCCGCCATCCGGGTCGGGCGCCGTGGCCAGTGGTGGCGCGGTGCCCTGCGGTTGATCGCGTCCAAGCACGCGCTTGCCGCTGGCGAGCGTGGCTGAGACCCGCAGCGGGGTGTCCCAGAGTCGCCCCGGAAGGACGGCGAGGAAGCCACCGTTGCGGTCGAGCCCGAGCGGCTTCGGCGAGCCGTCCCCGAGCAGCACCGCGTGGCTTGCGCCCGGCGGAACAATTCCGCTGATCACGACCCGTGCAGCCGCCGGGGCATACGTATCAGGGTTCGCGAGATATGCCTGGCCGAACACGAAGGGGACCTTCGGTGATTCCTGGCACGAAGCGTCGGCAAAGCCGAGCGCGACCGGCTTGCCGCCCGGGATCGGCCGGGCAACTCGCCGGTCGATGACGATCCCGGCCTGCTCGCAGTAATAGCGCTCTCGTGAGTTGGTGCCGGGCTTGCTTGCTCCTTGAGGCGGTGGTTCTTGCCAGCTCCGTAGCGCCCAGGCCGGCCCTCCGGCGGGATCGGGGGCGTGCAGTCGCTCGGTGATGGTCGAGTCGAAGCGATCGGTCGCGCGACCGGTGATCCTCTTCCGCGGGCGAACGGGTTCGGCGAGCCGCGGGTTGGCGTCGGCGGTGCGCTTACCGGGGCGCCCTCGGCGCTCCACAGATTGGCTGAGCCCTTGAAATCGATCGTCTGTCCGTCGGCGAGGTGCGCGATCAGCTCGAGTGATCCCGGATCCTCGCCTCCGTCGAGCACCACGGCGAACGCGCCGTCGCGACGGTCGATCGGCACGCCGCGCGAGCCTCCGGTGGCGGTCTTCAGCTCAAGCGAAGAGACGCGGGGCGCGGCTGCCCCCCACACGATCGTTCGCGCCGGGTTGTCGAACCAGTACCACTGGCCCGTCCGCTCGTCACCGGGAACGAACCGCTGCATCGCCACGAACAGCGGGTCAATGGCCAGGCGACCGCACACTTGCGAGGTTGCGGGCGTGGCGAGAACCGGCGGTCGTACGGCTTGACCCGGCACCCCCGGCTCCGGAGGCACGCTCGAGCGTTGAACCTGGCTGCATTCCTCATCCGGGTACGCGTCGCCCGAAAGATCGGCCCCTCCGGTCACATTCCACGGCGCGCCGCCCTGCGGGTCAGCGGTCTGAAGCGTGTGGGAGTTGGCGAGATCGACGGTGTACCGACGGCCGTCCCGGTCGACCACCACGATCTTGGGGCGCACATCCTCCACGTAGCCCGCATACACGGTGATGAAGCTTCCATCCGGGCCCAGGCGCAGCCGCCGAACGCCACCCGGACCGTAAACACTCACCGATCGAGCGTCGTTCCCGGCGATGCCGTTGACCACCGTTCGCGCCTGCGCCTCGGTGCGACCGATGAACACCCGCGCGCCGGCCAGTACCGGCCCGGCGATCCCCCGCACGCCGCACGCGTCCACGCCACCCAACCCAAGCCTGCGGAACACACCGTCCAGGCCAAGGATGCCGAACCGCCCGTTGACGATCTGCCCCACCGCCGTGCATGTCTCACCCGTCGCGCTACGCGAACGCCGGATATCCCACCGTGGCCCACCCGCCGGGTCCGGCGCATCCAGCCCCGCCAGGCGCACGCTACCGGGCAGCGGCCGCACGTCGGCACCCAACGCCCCCGTCGGCGGGCCCGGCAGCGGCTGGCCCTGCCGGATCAACAACACCGCCGCGGCCGCCACTCCCGCGAGCAACAACAGAGCCACCACGACCGCCGCCAGCCACACCGGCCGGCGCGCGGAACTCGCGCGACCGTCGGTATCGGCGCGAGCCGCGCGCTCGAGCTCGGCGCCAAGCTCCTCGAAGAAACGCAGCTCGCTCATCGCGACGCCTCCCGGGCGGCGCGCTGCGGCTCAAGCGCATGCGCCAGGGCACGCAGCCCACGCGAGACCCGCGCCCGCGCCGCCTGCTGGCTGATCCCGAGCGCCGCAGCCACCTCCTCATAAGAGCGGTCCTCGACCACGCGCAAGCGCAACGCTTCACGCTGATCGCGACTCAAACGCGCCAGCTCGCCTTGCAGCGCCTCCCGCAGCTCGCGCAGACCCGCCCGCTCCTCGATCACCGCCACATCATCCTCATGCATCTGGGGCACACGAATCCCCAGCCGCTCAACCGCGCGCCGCTCCACCCGCGCGTGACGCAGATACCCCGACACCTGCCGCCGCGCGACGGTGAACAACCACGCACGCTTCTCCAGATCAGACCGATCCGCCAAACGCACCCACGACCGCAACGCCAGCGCGAACGTCTCCGCCGTGAGATCTGCCGCGACCGAGACATCGAGCGTCCGCCGAGCCACAAACACCATCACCGGCTCGCGCTCCCGCACATACAGCGCCATAAACGCATTCGCGTCATCCATCCACCCGCAGAATGGCGCGAACCCCCGATCCTGTGACGCATCAAGCACTGCCGACTGTTCCCAGCACGCTCCGGCACAGGCAGACAGACAACGCGGAGCTCCTCGCTTGCTGGTGCCGCAGGCCCCGCGCCCGGATTAGCGTGAGCCAGCCCCTGCGAGCACCAAGTCACCAAGGTGCAGCGAGACGTCGTCCAGACATCGATTCGTGGTAGCGCTCAAACCGGTGCGGACCCGAGACCCGGTCCGGCCCGTTTGCCGCCAGCTGGCAGCCGAGTCCTATGCGCGCGAGGCTGAGCCAGAGTCCGGGACCAAGGACCCGCGAACATTTGGCCGGACGATCGAAGATCGCGTCCCGACAGACTTTGTGGCATCCGTAACCAGTGATCGACACTCGCTAAAGGAGAACCATGACGGCATTCGAGAAAGTTCATTCTCGGCCTGATCGCACTGTGGTTCCTGTCGCACCTGCGGGTCCGGTGGGGCCTCGCGTCGGGACTCTCGACCAGTGTCGTATCAGCCGCCGAGAGTCTCGTGACCATCTGACTAATCGATCGCCGGACCTCCGGACGCCCGCCGATCGGTCCGGAATGTACCTCTGTCGGCGTCTCGTGACCGCACCACGTTCGCACTGGATGCTCTTCAACTCGGCGAGGCGGTGCCGCCAGAAGTTGTTGTCGCCCACGCGGCCGCTCGATGGCGGTTTAGGTTCAGCCGGGGCGGGGCTGCACTGCTCGTTCACGGGCGCCTCGGGCTTGTCGAGCGACGCCGGGTACTCGGCGCGGATCTTCTCACCGTCTGAGCGATCGACGGTGAGCAGACGCGCGAGGTCGATCGACTGGTAGGTGGCCGTCCAGTTGAGGCCCGCCCCGTCCCAGTATTCGAGCTTGGAGCCGACCTGGGCGTAGTACGTGTACGGGCCGTCGCGCCCCCCGGACAGAATTGCCGTCATGGTGATGCGCCCGTCGATGCTTCGTGAAACGGGCAGCGACCTCTTGGATGTCGCACAATCACTTCTCGCGCGAGGAGGTGAGATCAGCCCACAGCGTCGTCGACGTCAGGCCGCTCAGGCGGCCAGCCGCTGAAGTGGAGCCGCGTGCGGCTGAGCCAGCGGCCGACTGTCTGGAGCCCGAGCTCCGTGACCGCGACTGGTAGTTCGGCTGCAAGCACATCATCGTCGCTTTGCTCGGCGACCTCGTGGTCGATTGCGCCGACGTCTTGATCATCCGAGGTGCGGCGTACGAGGTTCGCGCGTTCGAGACTACCGACGATCTCTCGGACGACCCAAGGCTCCAAGCGAAGGGCGCGGCTGAGCCAATGTGTGCCGGTTCGGTTCGGTGGATCAGCGGCGAGCGAATCCTGCAGCGCAAGCGCCACCAAGACTTGCATCTCCAGCGGCAGCAACGACTTCTCCTCGATGACGTCAGCCGTGGTGAATGCGAGCCGGCTGAGCACCGCTGCTCCGAGTGACGCGAGTGCTATGGCACGATCGCGCCAGCCGAAGTCATCATGGGTCGACATGCTGGAAACTCAACTACTTCGTCACGGAGGCCCGGCGTGGCCGCGACCAGGAGCAATTGGAAGCCAAACGAACGTCTTCGGCCGCGCCGGCGCGGAACCCGCCTGCGAGCCCCGGTGGTCGTCCACCGGCTGCCGACACCGCCCGCCAGCGAGGGCTTCCACCGGTGCGCGAGGCATCAGACCGTGCGCTTGGCGCGCAGTCCGTCGGGAAGCTTTCTCGCGCTGGCGGTCACCGGCGCGTCGATTCTGATGGCGGCTAGCGGTGTCCTGCTCGGCGCAGAACCTGGAAACCGGACGGTTTCACATGCGGTTGTCACGCAGCTGGTGTTCACGATTGGGTGGCTGGTGCTCTCGCTCGTGTGCGGCATGATCGCTGGAACACATCCTCAACCATCTGCACCATGCGGGCAGCGTCGCGGAGCATCCGCTCGTCGAAAGCTACGCGACCGCCCACCTCGGCGCCCTGTGTTTAGGTGCGGTCTACTTCATGATCGCCGCCATCCTGCTCGGAACGAGAGGTTAGATTGCTCCAGCTCGACAACGTCCAACAAATCCTCGAAGAGCACCAGGTCTACGAGCATGAGCCCGACTTGCGAGACCTGCAGCTCGACCTGTTCCTGTACACGATCGCCCAGCGGCGCGCCGAGATCATCGGGCGGGATGCATGGCTCGACGATGCCGCGTTCGCGGCGTGGGCGGTCTGCATGCGCGGCTGCCCTCAACCGGAACCCGTACACGCAGATGATGCGCACAAGGCTCCACCGGAGCCTTGTGCCAGGCCTCGACGAGGGGGACGTACGCGACCGGGCTCGTGAGTTCTTCCCCGTCGGGTTCCTCGAACTCGGGCTGAACGAGCTCGCGTTGCTGCTCTCGATCGAGAACGTCGCGGAGCTGGTGCATCCCTTATTCGATCAGTCCGGCTGACGGAGAGCTGGCCGAGGGGCTCGGGCGGCCGGGCCGGGCGCTGAGCGTTTACGCGTGGTAGAGCGCGGTGAACGACGCGCTGCGGCGGAACCCCTGCGCGCCGGCGGCCTGGGCCAGCACGCTCCAGCCGACGCCGTCGCTGTGGCTCGGGCCAAGCGGTGTCCCGCGTGCGGCCAGGTCGTCGGAGATGACCTTCCGCACAGCCAAGTTGGTCGCGACCCGGCGATCTGAGAGGAATGGAAGTCGAATGACGAGGCCCTGCGCAGTTGCGCGTGACCGTGAAGTCCGGGCACGGTCCCGTTCCGATCATCAGCGAGCTGAACCCGGTCGTCGGGCGCGCAGCGACCGCGCTCCAGATGTCACCAGTCGGGAAACGATGCGATTCGAACCTCAAGCAGTAACGCTCAGCGGCGATCACCTTCCCCGCTTGACGCTCGCTCGTCGACTCGATCCACGCGCCAATCGGACCGCCGAACGCGCACGCGACGTTTCTTGAAGTGTCAAGTTACCGTCCAGACCCTCGCGAGATGGGATGTTGGAGCGGGGCGCATGGACCGGCCGCTGAGGGGCGGCAGGCGCCGGCTGGGGAGCGACCCCAGTTCGGGATGAGCACCGCTGTCCTCGGGGTAGAGGGACACCCTCCCGGTCGTAGCTCATGCGTGCGCAACGCGAGGTCCGGATCTTGGTCCGGTAAGCCGACCGCAAGGAGGGCCCAACTCCTTCGCGGGAACAGGATGACCGAGAAGGCAGGCGAAGGCAGCGGGAAACCACGGTGAGCTGACCAGCTCCTCCAGCTGGTAGCCGTGGATAACGATAACCGGCCTCTGGATACCGGGCCCAGTGCCCGGACGCGGAAGCGCGCTGACGCGGTCAGGTGAGCCCGGAAGGAGATGATGACCACGACGCTCGAACGGACGAGTTAGACGCCGCGACGACTGTCGCGGTGAACGGATCCACGGACGAAACGCTCCTCGACGAGCCGATCGTACGGCCTCGCGCCACCGGACCTTCCGTGGCTTGCTTGAGCCGCGTGCTCGGAAACGGGCACGCCCTGGTTCTGAGGGCCCCGGCACAGCAATGTGCCGGGCCTACCCGTCCTCATGAAGCTGAACAGAAGTGCGGGTGGGGCAAGCCCCTTGGCGGTGCGGGACCGATCCGCGTTCAGGTGAGCCGCCGCGGGCGTGCGGCGAGCGGCCGGCGTGTGGTGGCGTCGCCCGCTCGACGCTGCAGGAGGATGTGGTCCTGGACCCCGAGCGCACCCCCGGGCACGTACGCGCGGATCTCGAACCACCAAGTCCAATGCTCGAACACGTACCAGGGGGCGTGGTAGGTGCGCTGGTACCAGTCAGGCAACGGATACTCGGGTCCGAATACGTCGTCGATGAAGACGATGCCCTCGTCCTCGAGGCGATCGCGGATCCGCCATGCGTCATCGCCGAGGGCTAGCTCTCCGTGGGTGCTCAGAACCGGCAAGCCGCCCGGGCTAATGACCCGCTGCAGCTCGCTGAGCCACGCGTTCTGGCGGGGCTCGTCGAAGTGAGTGAACACGCTGTGGCCGAACACGAGGTCGAACGCGCCCTCCGGGTAAGGGAGCGGCGGGTCTGCGTCATTGACGGCCACGGCGGCGTATGGCACGTGCTCGCGACACCAACCGATCGCCTCTCTGTCGATGTCCGTGCCGTGCAGCGCGCGTTTGCGCCCCAGCGCCTACAGCCAAAGCAGTATTCTCCCGCAGCCGCAACCGAAGTCGAGGACCGACCCGAACGAGTCGAGCGTTCGTCCCGCAACGCCCAGGGTCTGCTCGAGCTTGCGGACAGCTTCACGCCCGGTCCAGTAGAACCACGTGCGGTCCGCACCCCCGACGGCACGGGATATGAGGTCGCCACCGGGGTCCGGCATCGTGGCCGCTTCGGGCGGCATGGTCACATCGAGCATCAAGACGTTCCAGGCGAGGTCACGCGCTGTGCGGGTCGAAGGCTACGAATCCGAGCGCGAAAGCGCCGGCACGAGCACGACAGCCTCGAGCACCGCCGCCATCGATCCGAGCGCTCGGCTGGCGCTCGGGGTGGCGTGGACGACGGGTCGTGGCGGGAACTGCTCATGGGCCGAGGAGATCGACGTCGGACTCCGTAGGATGATCAGACGGCGTTGTTGTGCGGATGGCGTGGGGCATCTCGACCCTCCTCGTCGCGGATCGGCAAGGGTTCATGCTTCGATTCATGGTGAAGTCGCAGTTGGACGCTCAGTTGCCGCTGAGTTGTTGACCCTTGGCCGGGTGATCCCGACCCGGTGGGCGGTCGTCCTTGCCTCCACGCGGCTGCGTACCCCTAGCCGGGTAAGGATGCTCGACACGTGCGCGCCCGCGGTCTTCTCGGTGATGAACAGCATCTCCGCGATCTCGCGGTTGGCATGGCCCTCGGCGATCAGCGCGAGCACCGGCTTCTGCTCGGGGCGCGTGCCGATCAGCAGGAGCAGTCAGATGACCCCTCGCCGCACAGAAGGTGCTGGGCCAGCACCCCTTCTCAGGGGTCGGCTGACGGTTGGTCGTGATCCTGGACCTGCTTGTGGATGCCTCTAAGCCGCTGACCCACGAGGAGTTCGCCGACAGGGCATATGAGCGCGATAGATTCCGCGCGGCGTGAAGCGCATGCCAGACTGGCGGCGCCCGTGTGCGTAGTGCTCGCCGGGAACGCTGGCGGATATCGCGATACGGGCGCCCGCCAAGATCAACCTCGATGCGAGAGGCGTAGGCGTGGCCGCCCAATACGCAAAAGCTGCCTGTGCCACGCGGCGCCCCGCCGGGCCGCTCGCGGGGCTCGCCGCGGGTGAGGAGAAGGCCGCCTCTGGTTGGTTGCCGCTCGCCAGCAGGGTCCCGGGACGCACGCGGGCAGGATCGGCAATGCCGGCGGCCGCGATGTCGCTGTCGTGACCGGCGAGGCGCTGCCGCTTTGCGAGCTTGGGACCGAGGTGAGGCTGGTGCCGAACGCGGCGCGCAGCTGAGCGGGAGTCAGCGACAGAATCCCGAGCACATACTGGCGTGCCGGCCGAGTCAGCGACCGCAATACTCGGGTGTTTGTTGGCGGGCGCGGGTGCGCCGGCCCCGTGGCGGAGGTCGAAGCGTAGCTCGCCCACGCCGCGAGCGCGGCGACCGCCGCGATCGCGGCCAAAGTCTGGGCCCGCCTGACGCCGGCGGCCTTCCTGTTGGTTGTCGTTACGGTTATCTCGGCTCTCATATGGGTGGGCAGACGAACGCCTCGACGGTGCCAGGGGGCGTCTCGCGGCGCGTTGACGGCTGGATGAGACAGAGCGCCCAGCCCGGCTCAGTGCCGTCGCAGTCGAGGCGCCCGCCGATGGTGGGGTTGAGAGATAATCGGCGGGTTGTCCGGCGATACAGCTCGTACGCCGGTGCGTCCATCGCTTGCCGAGGCCGACACGCTTGGCTCGAGCGGAACGAAGTTGAGCTTGGCTTGGGCGGGGTCTCGGCTGCGGCGGCTATCCGAGATGGTGAAGGCAGCCGCGCTCAGTAGTCGACTAGTGGGCAGCTTGCAGCATGCCAGTAGGCGCCTTCGAATCCGTTTTCCCCAGTGAGCACACACAGCCAATGCCAGGTCACGGGCGGCGTTATCCAGTCTGGATAGAACCCGAGCCACCAGTCGTTGAAGTGCGCAACGTCGTTTGCCGTGTTGTTTCCGTAGTAGCCGTCGGTTGTCAGCCGTTGGTTGGGCCCGTCGACGTGGATGGACCAGAGGTCGTTCAATAGGACCTGCTCATCCTGCACGCATGGTTGATAGGTGCTGCTTAGCCCGAATGTCCGATACACGCACGACGTAGCCGCTGAAGCACCCGACGCTCGGACCGCGGCAACGGTGAGTGCCACGGCGAGCGCTGCGAGAATCGTGCCGAACTGCCGGCCGGCGATGCGTCGCGAGCGGGCTCGGTGTGATGCGGACACGGCTGTACCTCCCTCTCTGAGTTTGTGATGCCTACACCCGACTCGTCACCGGCCGCTGACAACGGAACCACGCCGCCGACCATGACAGCCCGTGAGATTAGGTCGATCGCACAGGTCGTTTTAGGGTGAGATCACCCTCCTTTAAGCCGCGATGCCAGAGGTTCGCCGTCCTGTTGTACGTGGTGCGGGCTCCACCCAGGTGAAAGCAAGCGCTCAGCTACGTCCGGGGTACGCACCCCGGCGAGTAATGTGCTCTGTTTGGGCGGCTGTGCGTCGCCTATGAATTGGTCCTCGGGGCCGTCGCCCGGTCCCCGGTAGACGCCCGGCGGATGCTTCGCTGGCGATTCTGCACCCGGGAGCGCTACCCCAGCTTGGCAAGGATGTTGCTGACGTAGTGCTCGACCGTGCGCGGACTGAGATAGAGCGCGGCGGCGATCTCGGCGTTGGTCTCCCCAGCGGCGACGAGCTCGGCGATTTCCTGCTCGCGAGCGCTGAGCTTGCCGGCGGGGGGCGCGCCGGCGTCCGGGGCGCATCCCGAGCGCACGCGCGCGGTCCGCCGCGCGCACGGCGCCCATCCGCTCGAACGCATCGATCGCCGCCCGAACCACATCCCGGTTAGCGACCAAGCGGGCCGCCTCCAGACCCATTCGCGTGGCGTCG
>Ga0335080_10001377_pt1 | contig 23659 bp, 27 predicted proteins | sample Lox_Sample_34_FD_206720 | JGI IMG/M metagenome (GOLD analysis project Ga0335080, IMG submission 206720) | Soil microbial communities from Loxahatchee National Wildlife Refuge, Florida, United States - Lox_Sample_3.4 | ecosystem: Environmental > Terrestrial > Soil > Wetlands | place: USA...
GGGCGGCCTCGTCCCGGGCCACCTGGCGCATCGTCTCGGGGAGATGGTGGGTGTTCATCGCGACGCGGTCCACGCCCGCCCTGGCGAGCACCGCGAGGGTGCGGCGCAGGAGCGGCGCGCCGAGGAAAGGCACCGCCGGCTTGGGGAAGGCGTCGGTCAGCGGCCGGAGTCGGGTGCCCAGCCCGGCGGCGAGGATGAAGGCGCGCGTGCCCGGCGGCATCAGCTCAGCTCGGGGACGTAGCGCGCCGCGACCTGGCGGAGCGCGGCGACGTCCGGGTCGTCGGAGAGCCGCTCCATCGCCGTCCGGGTGTAGCGGAGCGAGGCGGGGATGGAGGGAAGGAAGCCGGAATTCTTCTTCACCCGGTGGATGAACTCGAAGCGAGCGGCGTCCTTCAGCTTGCGCTGCACGGTGAGGAGGTCGAAGAAGCGACGGAACTCCCGCGGGTCGAGCGCGCGGCCCGAGGCACGGGCGTACTCCCCCAGCCAGCGGTCGACCATCGACTCGACCAGATCGGGCTCGAGCTCGACGTAGCTGTCCCGCAGCAGCGCCACCAAGTCGTACTGCCACGGCCCCTGGAGCGCGTCCTGGAAGTCGATGAGCACCAGCTCGCCCCCGGTCACCATGAGGTTCCGGCTCTGGTAGTCGCGGTGGGTGAATCCACGCGGCGCCGCGGCCAGGCGGCGGGCGATGCCGCCGAAGGACCGCTCGAGCTGCGCTCGCTCGTCCGCGGAGGGCGTCCTTCCGCTCCAGGCCTCGAGGCCGTACTCCCGGAAGTGGTGGAGCTCCCAGAGGTACAGCTCCTCGTCGAAGGCGCGGGCGAAGGCGAGGCAGCCCGGGTCGGGCCGGGCCTCGGCGGAGGCGCGCATGGTGGCGAGGAGGTCCACCGCGCGGCCGTAGAGCTCCTCGCGCGAGGCTCCCTCCAGCGCCCGCTCGAAGGTGAGGTCGCCGAGGTCCTCGAGGACCATCATCGCCACGGCCGGGTCGTAGCGGAGGATGCGCGGGACGCGCACCCCGAGCCCCTCGAGGTAGCGGTGCACGTTGAGGAAGGGCAGCTCGGCGGGCGGCCCGCCCTTGCTGGCCTCCTCGCTCTTCTGTGGCCCGGGCGGCATCACCATGACCACGTGGCTGTCCGGCCAGCGACCGACCCGGAGATAGGAGCGGTTGCTCGCGTCGCCCTTGAGCTGGAGGATTGGGGCGCCGTCCTGCGGACGACCGGTGGCGAGCGCCACCTGGTCCCGGAGGGCCTGCTCGCTGTGCATTGCACGCAAGGGTAGCACCACGGCGGAGGAGGACCGAACGGCTCGACCGATTTCCGCTGTAGTCTCGACGAACATGGATCGGCCTCGCAGCGCCACGGCCGCCGCTCCCGCCTCGGTGGGAAACGTCGGCGTGGGCTTCGACATCCTCGGACACGCCATCGTCGGACCCGCGGACCAGGTGACGGTCACGCGGATCGACGCCCCCGAGGTGCGCATCGAGGCCGTCGAGGGCGTCGTCACCGGGTTGCCGCTGGAACCGGAGAAGAACACCGCCGGACAGGCGCTGCTGGGGCTGCGGGCGCGGCTCGGCCTCGCCCACGGCTTCGAGGTCCGGATCCGGAAGGGCATCCCGCTCGGCTCGGGGATGGGAGGGTCCGCCGCCTCGTGCGTCGCGGCCCTGGTCGCGGCGAACGCGGTGCTCGACCGGGCGGCGCCGCTGGAGGTGCTCTACCCCTGCGCACTCGCCGGCGAGGCGGTGGCCAGCGGAGCCATGCACGGCGACAACGTGGGGCCGATGCTGCTCGGGGGCCTGGTGCTCGCCACCCACGACCGGCTCGTTCAGGTCCCGGTGCCGGATGGGTTGACCTGCGTGCTGGCCCACCCTCACCAGATCCTAGAGACACGGACCGCGCGGGCGGTGCTCCGGAGGCCGTTCGAGCTTCCGCAGTTCGTGGAGCAGAGCGCGAACCTGGCCCTGGTGCTCGCCGGCTGCTACCGGAACGACCTCGAGGCCATCCGCGCCGGCCTGCGCGACGTGCTGGTGGAGCCGCTCCGGGCGCCGCTGGTGAAAGGCTTCGGGCCGGTGAAGGCGGCGGCCCTCGCCGAGGGTGCGCTCGGGGCGAGCATCTCCGGAGGAGGCCCGAGCGTCTTCGCCTGGTGCACCCCGGACCGGGCGGATCGCATCGGGGCCGCGATGGAGAAGGCCTTCGCCTTGGCCTCCGTCGCCTGCGACGTGTGGGTCTCCCCGGTGGCCGCGCCCGCGGCGAGGGTGGTGGGGTGAACGTCGGCAGCACCCGGGGCGGCCCCGCGGACCTCGCGCTCGCCGAGGCGCTGCTCCGGGGGACCGCGGCGGACGGTGGGCTGTTCGTGCCCGCGCGGCTCCCCCGCGTCGAGGCGCCCCGCGACGGATCGCTCGGCTCCGCGGCCGTGGCGGTGCTGGCCCCCTTCTTCGCCGGCGATCGGCTGGAGGCCGCGCTGCCGGACATGGTGGCCGAGGCCTTCAGCTTCCCCGCGCCGCTGGTGCCGCTCCGGGGGAAAGGGGACCTCGCGCTCGAGCTCTTCCACGGCCCGACCGCGGCCTTCAAGGACTACGGCGCGCGCTTCCTGGCCGCGTGCGTCCGCCGGCTCCATCGAGGCGACGGGACGCGGACCGTGCTCGTCGCGACCTCGGGCGACACCGGCAGCGCCGTGGCCGCGGCGTTCCACCGCCAGCCCGGAGTCCGGGTCGTGCTGCTCTACCCCGACGGGCGGGTCTCGCCGCGCCAGGCGCACCAGCTCGGCGCGTTCGGGGACAACGTCACCGCGCTCCGGGTGGCGGGCACGTTCGACGACTGCCAGCGGATGGTGAAGGAGGCCTTCGGGGACCCTGCCCTCGCCGGGCTCCGGCTGACCTCGGCGAACAGCATCAGCCTCGGCCGGCTCCTCCCCCAGCTCGCCTACCACGCCCACGCGGCATGGAGCGCCGGGGGGACGCTGAACCTCGTCGTCCCCACCGGGAACCTGGGCAACGCGCTGGCCGCGGTCTGGGCGCGCGAGCTCGGGGCCTCCCTCGGGGAGATCGTCCTCGCCACCAACGCCAACCGGACCCTGGTGGAGTACTTCGAGTCCGGCGTGTACCGGGGCCGGCCCAGCGTGGCGACGCTCGCCAACGCGATGGACGTGGGCGACCCGAGCAACTTCGAGCGGCTCCGCTGGACCTTTCCCGACCCCGCGGTGCTGCGGGCGCGGCTGCGGGCCAGGGCGGTGTCCGACGCGCAGATCTCGCGGACGATCCAGGAAGGCGAGCGCCGGCACGGGCAGGTGTTCTGTCCCCACACCGCGGCCGGGGTCCACGTCCTCGAGCAGCTCCGGAGCGAAGGGGCGGCTGGCGCCTGGGCCGTCGTCGCGACCGCCCACCCCGCCAAGTTCGAGACCATCGTCGAGCCGCTGGTGGGTCACCCGGTGGCCGTCCCGCCTGCGCTGGCGGTGCTGCTCGCTCGCCCCTCCCGGGCCGAGCCGCTCGCCGTCGAGGCAGGGGCGCTCCGGCGGTGGCTCCTCGCCCATGCGGGCGGCTGAGGCGGGGGGCGCACCGGGCTCCCGGGGTGGTATGTGCAGGAGCCCATGAACGTGCACTCCACCATCCTCTCGGCGATCGGCCACACCCCGCTGGTCCGCCTCTCCAAGCTGGTCGGTCCGGACGACGCCACGGTCTACGCCAAGTGCGAGTTCATGAACCCCGGGGGCTCGATCAAGGACCGGATGGCGCTGCACATCATCGAGAAGGCCGAGCGGGAGGGGAAGCTGAAGCCCGGCGGCACCATCGTGGAGAACACCTCGGGCAACACCGGGATGGGGGTGGCGCTGGCCGCGGCGGTGAAGGGCTACCGCTGCGTGTTCACCATGCCGGACAAGATGTCGGCGGAGAAGATCAACCGGCTGAAGGCGCTCGGGGCGCAGGTGGTGGTGACGCCGACCAACGTCCCCGCCGACTCGCCGCAGAGCTACTACGAGACGGCGAAGCGCATCGCGCGCGAGACGCCGAACAGCTTCTACCTGAACCAGTACCACAACCTCGACAACGGCGAGGCGCACTACCTCACCACCGCACCCGAGCTCTGGGAGCAGCTCGAGGGCCGGCTGGACGTGTTCGTCACCGGCCTCGGGACCGGCGGGACGATGACCGGGGTGGGCAAGTTCCTGAAGGAGAAGAACCCCGCCATCCGCAATGTCGGCGTCGATCCGGTGGGCAGCGTCTACCAGGGCTTCTTCCAGACCGGGAAGCTGCCCGAGCCCCACGTCTACAAGGTCGAGGGCATCGGCGAGGACATGCTCTGCAAGGCGCTGGACTTCTCGGTGATCGACGACATCCGCCAGGTGGACGACCAGCAGTGCTTCAACACCGCGCGGCGGCTGGCGCGGGAGGAGGGGCTGTTCGGCGGCGGCAGCTCGGGCGCCGCGGTGCACGTGGCGGTGGAGATCGCCCGCGAGCTGGGCAAGGGCAAGGTGGTGGTGGTCATCCTCCCCGACACCGGCAACAGCTACATCAGCAAGTTCTTCAGCGACGAGTGGATGAAGGACAACGGCTTCGCCCTGGACGACAAGTCGCCCGGCCGGGTGAAGGATCTCCTCCGGTCCCGGAAGCAGGCGGTCCTCTTCGCCGAGAAGGGTCAGCGGATCGACGCGGTGGTCGAGCAGATGCGCAAGCACGGCTTCAGCCAGATGCCGGTGCGCGACGCCCACGGCGGAACGGTGGGGATGATCCACGAGTACGATCTGCTCAACGCGCTGGTGTCCAAGAAGCAGGGCTTCCACGATGCCATCGACCCGCTGATCGCCCCACTCCAGGGCGTGGTGAGCCCCGAGGCGACGCTGAACCGGCTCCGGGACGTGTTCGCCCAGGACAACGTGGCCGTGGTGAAGGAGCACGAGCAAGTGATTGGCATCGTCACCAAGATCGACCTCATCGAGTACCTCGCGGAGCGGATGTGAGCGGCCGCGCCAACGCCGTGTACCGGGTGATGATCGAGGTTTCCCCCGAAGCCGAGCAGGCCTGGTCCCGGTGGTTCACCGAGGAGCACGTCGCCGCGGTGCTCCGGCAGCCGGGATTCCTCGGTGCAACGCGGTGGAAGGACGTCGAGCCCGCCCCGGACGGATGGGCGCGCTACGTGGTTCACTACCGGTCCTCGAGCGTCGAGGCGATCGAGGCCTACCGCAGCTCGGCGGAGGCGGCGCGCATCCGCGACGACCACACCTCGCGCTTCGGGAACGTGACCCGCCTCAGCCGGTCGGTGCTGGCCGAGCCCACCTTCGTCGCCCCCGGGGGCTGAACCCGGGGCGGCTCGGCTCACTGCCTCGCTCCGCCCGGACCTCCGCCGGGCTCGTGCGCTCGGTTCTCGCAGTCGCGCAGGCCCTCGCTCACGAGGCGATCGAGCCTGGGCGTGCGAACGGCGAGCGCTCCAGCCCCTCGGGCGAGGATGCAGCGCGCGGCTCCATCGCCGGCCCGGAGCGCCGCGGTGAGGGCCAGATCGAAGCCATCGGACGTCTGGCGGACCTCGAGGTTGGCTCGCGCCCAGCGGAGCGCCTCGACCGGTTCTCGATCCAGGAAGAACCGCGCGGCGTGATCGGCGAAGGCCTCGGGATGCCTCGCGAGGAGGGCGAGGTACCGTTCCCGGGCGAGGGAGTCCTGGCGCGCGGCCTCGCTCGGATCTCCCCGGCGACGAGCGAGGCCGGCCCGGGTCGCGGCGATCTCCGGATCCGATGCCCCGGGGAGAAGCGTGTCGAGCGCGGTGGCCGCGGCATCGAGCCGGCCACGGGCCATCTCGACCGAGGCCAGGTGCACCGCCGCCTGGGCGTGGCCGGGAAGCCGCCGGAGGACGGCACCGTAGCGCTCGGTCGCGCGGTCGAGGTCGCCGGTCCGTTCGGCGAGGAGCCCCTGCCGGAACTCGACGAAGGCGACCGGGAAGGGGCTGGTGTCCCGGTAGGCGGCGAGGGCGCGGGCGAATGCCCGGGCCGCACCCCCCTCGTCTCCCGACTCGGCGAGCACCACGCCGAGCGCGCCGTCGGTCGCCATTCCGGGCTCGCGGACCGCCCGCGCGCGGGATAGCTCCAGCGCGGTGGAGAGCGCACCCCGGGCGAGCGCGATCGAGGCGCGCTGGGCGGCGAGCGCATCGGTGTCGGCACCGAGGGCGAGCGCCCGATCGAGGTCCCCGCCGGCATCGGCGAACCGGTGGAGTCCCGCCCGCGCCGAAGCACGCCCGAGCCAGGCCTCGGGGCTCCGCGGCGCCCGGAGGACGCCGTCCTCGGCGATCTGCACGGCGCGCTCGAGATCCTCGACGCGCCCGTAGGTCGAGGCACGGGCCTCGAGCAGGGTGACCAGCGAGAGACGGGCACTTCCCCACGCTGGCTCGCGGGCGACCATCCCCTCGTACGCCGCGATCATCGCCTCCAGGTTCGACCGGGCGAGAACGCCGTCGGTCGTGATCGGATCCCCCCCCGGTGGACGAGGCACCGTCCCCCGGCTGCAGGCCACCGCCGTCAGGAGCGTGGCGACGAGCGCGCGTCGACCCATCGTCAGTTCGGCGACCCGAGGAACGGGAAGGTGGTGGCGTTCGGGTTGCCCTCGGAATCGGACGTGAACCCGTTCGTCACTCCCGAGAACTGACCGATGGCCAGCGCGGAGTAGGTGACGTCGATGGTGTTGTAGAGCGGCGTCCGCCCGCCGCAGTCGTCGTTGGTGACTCCCACCGCGTTGGCCTCGGCGCCGAGATAGATGGCGCAGGTGGTCTTGTCGGTCCGGACGTAGAGCCGGTCGTCGACCAGCACCCCTGCGAGGGTGTCGTACCGGCCGGCCACGGCGCTGGATCCGGCGAGGAGCTGGTTCCCGCAGACGGTGTCGAGCGAGTCGAGGATCGCCAGGTTGGTGGCGATGTTCCCCTTGAACTGGGTCGCCCAGGTCGAGGGATCGGAGAGCGCGTTGTACGCGTCCTTCACCTGGTTCGGGGTCATCCCGGAGACGATGTCGAACGGATCGGTCAGCGCGGTGTTCACGCCGGCACGGCCCATCCGGTCGATCTGGGTGGTCCCGAGCGTGGGCTTCGGCGGGGGCTGGTTGTCGTTGTTTCCGTTGTCGCTGCCGCAGGCGGCGAGCAGTGAGGCGAGAGCACCGAGGATCAGGAGTCGGTTCATGGGCTTGGTTCTCACTTGTTGGTGCTCGCCCAGACCCCGACGGTGGTGCCGCCCTTGGTCACGAGCGACTTGTCGATCTGGACGACGATGGAGAGGGTGTTCAGGCCCTTGAAGTGGTCGGAGGGCGGACCGCCGCCAGGGGCGCTCTTCAGCTGGGTGACCAGAGCGCTGGAGGTCGTGGCGTCCAGCGCGGGGCAGCCCGCCGCGTCGGAGGTGAGCGAGCCGGCCGCGTCGTGGACCGCGGCTGCCGTCGCCTTGAACCCGTCGAGGTTGAAGAAGAAAGGATCGTCCCGGAGTCCGGCGAAGACCCGGAGCTTGCCGCTGGCGCTGGCGATGCCGGCGGTGTTGCTCGCGTCGCCGTGGACGTACTCGCCGCCACCCCAGCAGCTGATGACCTGCGAGGTGTCGAAGGTGCAGAGGATGTCCTCGCTGGCCGCAGCAGGCATCCCGTAGGCTGGGCTGCTGGTGGTGTGGAACACGTACTGGGCGACGTTGGAGAACTTCGCGGCGGTGGTGGCGGCCGGGAAGACGTCCATCACCAGGTTCAGCCTCGAGCCGTCGGTGGAGGTCCAGGCGAAGACGTCGTTGATGTCGGTGGAGGGGTCGGTGAGCACCGCGGCCCCGTCCTGGTGATCGGCGGCGAGCGCCGTGGTGGCGATGAGCGTGGCCGCGAGCCATGCGGCCCGGCCGGAATCGAAGCGTTGCATCCAGGGTCCTCCCGTCGTGGGTCGAGTCGCTGCTCCCTACGGACGGGGGGCGGATCTGGATGTCCTGGCCGCCCGCGGCTCAGCCCGCGAGGAGCTCTGCCAGTCGCTGCAACCCCAGGCGAACACGGGTCTTCACGGTGCCCAGTGGATCACCGGTGTGCTCGGAGATCTCGCTCTGGGAGAGGCCTTCCCAGTAGGCGAGCTCGAGGGCTCGTCGCTGCTCGGCCGGGAGCGCTCCCAGCGCACGGCGCAGGCGGGACTGGGCGTGGACGTCGGGCGGATCGGGGTGGGCCGGCTCGGCGGGTGCGAGCTGCTCGGTCTGGCGGACGAGGCGAAGGCGGGCGCCCTTGTGGCGGATCCGGTCGATGGCGCGGCTCCGGGCGATGGTGATGAGCCAGGCCTCGATCGAGCCGCGCGAGGGCGCGTACTCGGCAGCGCGCTTCCAGGCGTCGATGAAGGTCTCCTGGAGGACCTCCTCGGCGTCGGCGGTCTCGCGGAGCATCCGGAGCAGGAGCGCGTGGATGCGCGGCCCGTGGACACGGTACAGCTCCTCCAGCGCGCGCTGGTCACCGCGCCGGACGCCCTCGAGCGCCTTCCCCTCCGCGCCGGGGCTCATGGCGGGGAGACCGTTCCCGCGAAGATGACGGTGGTCGGAACGTCGGTGCCGCCCTTCTTCTCGATCGAGACCGCGAAGCCTCCCGGCCTTCCACCGGTCAGGAGCCCGGGCGGGACCTCGGCGAACACCCGGCCGTCGGCCCCGGGCGGCAGGAGCCCCGCGGCGATCGCCTTGTCGCCCCGGAGCAGCCAGAGCTCGTAGTCCTGCGTCTCCTGGGCAGCGAAGCTCTTGCCGAGGAAGAGGGCGCGCCCGCGGGGATTGAAGATCACGACGCCGGAGCCCCGGGCGAGCGGACCCTGGGCCTGGGGCGTGGGCCGGAGCGAGACGAGCTGGGTGCCCGGCTCGACGAGGAGCTGGAGCGCGTCCTCCTTCCGGAGCAGGTCGAGGTGCGCCTCGGCGAGCTCGCGGCGGCACTCGGCCGCCGAGGCGCTTGCCCGCGCGGCCGAGCGGCTCGACTCACGAACGCTGATGCCTCCGACGACGAGCGCGAGGACCGCCGCGGCGGCCATGGCGTAGGCCCAGGCCGGGGCCCGGCGCAGGGGGACGACTCGCACAGGTCCGGGTTCGCCGGCTCCGATCGAGCGCGCGACCGCATCCCAGACCCGCGGAGGAGGCGCGACCGGCGTCAGGTCGGAGGCGAGCGCGGCGACGGCCTCGCGCGCCCGGGCCAGCGCCGCCTCGCACTGGGGATGCGGAGCTTCAGCGGCGAGATGGGCCTCGAGCGCGCGCGCCTCCGCGGGCTCGAGGGCGCCGAGAGCGTACGCGTCGACCTGCTCGAGGAACTCCTGGTGCGTCACGGGCCGGCGTATCTTTCAGAGGGCGGGGCCGCCGCGCAAGCGCAGCCTTCCCGCATCCGATGGGCCGACCTCGTCCGTAGGAGGTCCGCCACCGCGCGCTCCGCTCCTGGGAGCTATCGCTGCGGAACCGCGCGGCGGTCGAGCGCCGCGGCGACGTCGCCGAGCCCGAGCCCCAGCGCCCGCAGCGCCACCGTCAAGTGGTACAGCACGTCGGCGGCCTCCTCGGTCGCGCGCTCGCGGTCGCCGTCGGCACACGCGGTCACGAACTCGGCCATCTCCTCCCCCAGCTTCTTGAGGCGGAGGTTCCGGTCGCCGAGGAGCTTCCGCGTGTAGCTCCCCTCTCCCTCCGCAGAGCCGGAGCGCTCGCGCACCACGGCATCGAGCCGCGCGAGCCCGCCGGACGCCGCCCCGACCTCGCGGAAGCAGGAGACCGTTCCCTCGTGGCACGCCGGCCCCGCGGGCACCACGTCGGCCAGCACCGCGTCCGAGTCGCAGTCCGCGGTCAGCCGCACGACCTTCTGCACGTTCCCGCTCGTCTCGCCCTTCCGCCACAGCCCGCGGGTGCGCGAGGTGTAGTGCATCTCCCCCGTCGCCTCGGTGCGCGCCATGGCCTCCCGGTCGGCGTGCGCCACCATCAGCACCGCCCCGGTCCGCGCGTCGCGGGTGACGACGGTCACCCGCCCTCCACCCTTCTCGAAGTCCAGGGTCATCGCTCGGCTCCGAGCGCCGCCCGCGCCTCCGCGGCAACACGAGCGTTGGTGGCGATCACGCTCCCGCCGAAGGAGGTCCGTCGACCGCCCCAGTCGGTGAAGATCCCGCCGGCCTCCTCGATGATCGGCTGCAGCGCGGCGGCATCCCACGGAGCCATCACCGGATCCACCATCACCTCGGCCCGGCCGGTGGCGACCAGGAGGTAGCCGTAGCAGTCGCCCCAGGTGCGGACCAGGCCCGCCTGCGCCGACAGCGCCTGCACCCCCCGGAGCTGGGCCGCGGTGCCGAGACGCGCATCGCTCATCATCAGCGCGGCGTCGGCGAGCCGGCTCACCTCGGAGACCCGAGTCCGCTTCCCGTTCCAGAAGCAGCCCCCGCCCTCGGCAGCGACCAGGAACTCGTCCACCGCCGGGAAGTACGCCGCCCCGGCGAACACCCGCTCGCCCTCGGCCAGCGCCACCAGCGTTCCCCAGAGCGGCACGCGGCGGACGAAGGTCTTGGTCCCGTCGATCGGGTCGAGGATCCACCGCCGGCGCGCCTCCGGACGGGTGGTTCCCAGCTCTTCGCCCAGGATGCCGTCCTCGGGGCAGTGCTTCTCCAGCCAGCGGCGGGCGGCCTCCTCGGCGGCGCGATCCGCCACCGAGACCGGGGTCCCGTCGCCCTTCGTCTCCACGGTGACGCCGCGGTGGAAGTGCCGCAGCGCCACCTCTCCCGCCACCCGGGCCACCGCCTCCGCCGCCTCCATCCACGACCGTGTCTCGCTCATCACGCCTCGCCGCGCACCGGCACCCCGGCCGCCGAGAGCGCCCGCTTCAGCGCTCGCACCGTGGTCGTGCCGTCATGAAGGATTCCCGCCACCAGGGCCGCGTCGGCGCCCGCGTCCTGGAGCACCGCCCGGAGATGCTCGGCCTGGCCTGCTCCACCCGAGGCGACGACCGGCACGCGAACCGCCCGTGCCACCGCTCGGGTGAGCGCGAGGTCGTACCCGGTCCGCACGCCGTCCCGGTCGATGCTGGTCAGGAGGATCTCTCCCGCGCCGCGCCGCTCGGCCTCCCGCGCCCACTCGATGGCATCGAGGTCCACCGCCGTCCGCCCTCCGCCGACGACCACCTGCCAGCGATCCCCCGCTCGCCGCGCGTCGATGCTCGCCACCACGCACTGCGCCCCGAAGCGGCGCGCGCACTCGGAGAAGAGCTCCGGCGCACGGACCGGCGCCGAGTTCAGCGCCACCTTGTCCGCGCCCGCCCGGAGCGCCCGCTCCACGTCCCCGGCCGATCGCATCCCGCCGCCCACGGTGAGGGGCACGAACAGCCGCTCGGCGGTGCGGCGGACCACGTCGAGGAGCGGTGCCCGCTGCTCGGGGGTGGCCGAGATGTCGAGGAAGGTGACCTCGTCCGCGCCGTCCCGCCCGTAGGCCTCGGCGAGCTCCACCGGATCGCCCTGGTCGCGAAGGTCGACGAACCGTGTCCCCTTCACCACCCGGCCGCCGGTGACGTCGAGGCAGGCCACGATGCGCGACGACAGCATCAGCTGCCCTCCGACACCTTCACCGACCCCTTGAGGCTGAACACCGCCCCGCCCTCCGCCACCGCGTCGCGGAGGGCGAGCCCCAGCGCCTTGAAGGCGCACTCGATGACGTGGTGACGGTTCCGCCCGCGGATCACCCGGAGGTGCAACGTGGCCCCGGCGTTCTCCGCGAAGCTCCGCATCCAGTGCTCGTACAGCGCGTTCGGCAGCCAGCCGCGGTAGTAGGGCCGCCCGCCCACGTCGACCACCGCCTGCACCAGGGCGTCATCCATGGGCACGGTGCGCTCGCCGAAGCGTGCCGCGGTCGCCGGGATCATCCTCCGGAAGGCCAGCCCCACCGTGATGGCCACGTCCTCGAACAGGTGGTGGGTGAGGTCCCCCCGCGCGCGCACCCCGAGGCTCAGCCCCGCGTACCGGCCGAGGGTTCCCAGCATGTGGTCGAGGAACGGCTTGCCGGTCTCGATCCGCGCCGGGTCGCTCCCCGGGCCGAGCTCCACCTCGACCCGGGTCTCCTTCGTCTCGCGTACCAGCCGGACGGTCACGGGAATTCTTTCGCGGCGGCCCGGGCGTCGATCTTCCCGGTGTAGAGCGCCATCCCCAGGACCGCGACGGCCACGCCCGCGGCGGCCAGCTTGCGCAGCTCGTCCATCGAGGCGATGCCACCGGCGGCCTCGAGCGGATGGCTCGTCGCCTCCGTCAGCTCGGACATGAGCGCGAGGTCGGTACCACCCTCGCGGCCCTCGACGTGGACGGCGGTCACCATCACCGCCGCGAGCGGCAGCGGATCCACCCCGGCGATCAGCGCTCCGACGTCCTGGGTCAGCGTCCGGGTCCAGCCCCGGCTGACCACCTGGCGCCCCCGGGCGTCGGCGGCCAGCACCAGCTTGCCCGGAAACTTGAAGGCCACCTCCTCCAGCCAGCGGGGATCCTCGAGCGCCCGGGTTCCCACGATGACCCGGCTGGCCCCCAGGTCGAGCAGACGCTGGATGTCCTCGGCGTCCCGCACGCCTCCTCCCACCTCGGACTCGAGCGCGGTGGCCTTGAGGATGCTGGCGATGACCTTCGCGTTCGAGCCGGTGCCCAGGGCGGCGTCGAGGTCCACGACGTGCAGCACCCTGAACCCCGCGGCCTTCCAGCGGTGCGCCACCTCCACCGGGTCGGGGAGGCGGATCTTCTCCGCTGCGGGCTCGCCACCGACCCACTGGACGCAGGCGCCACCTCGCACGTCGATCGACGGAAAGACCCTCATGTCCTGACCTCCTCGAGCACCGCGGCCAGGAACGCCAGACCCGGTGCACCGCTCTTCTCGGGGTGGAACTGCACGCCCACCGTGCCCCCGGACCGAATCATCGCCGGAAACCTGACGCCCGCGTGCTCCGTCGTGGCCCGGACGACGTCCGGGTTCACCGGCCGGCAGAGGAAGCTGTGGGCGTAGTAGGCCGTCCGGAGCCCGGACCGGGCAAGGAGGGGGTCCTCCCCCTCCACCCGGTTCCATCCCATGTGGGGGACGCGGGGAGCTTCCAGGCGGACCACGCGGCCGGCAACCACCCCCAGTCCGGGTCCGGGGCCCTCGTCGCTGCCCTCGAGGAGGAGCTGCATGCCGAGGCAGATGCCCAGGCACGGCGCTCCGTCGAGGAGCCGTTCCCGCACCGCCGCCCGACCCTCGGCCAGAAGAGCGCTCGCCGCCGGGTAGGCCCCCACGCCGGGGAGGACCAGCAGCGGGGCATCGAGGCAGGCCTCGGGGCGAGACTCGAGGCGCGGCTCCCCGCCCGCGGCGGCAAGGGCCTTCAGGAGCGAGTGGACGTTTCCCACCCGGGTGTCGAGGACGGCGACCCTCACCGGAGGCTCTCCCGGAGTGCGCCGAGGAACCGCTCCAGCAGGGGCCACGGCCCGACCCCGACGCGGATGGCGTCTCCGATGCCGGGGAGCTCCCGGAGGACGCGAACCTTGATGCCCCGGGCGAGCAAGGCGCTCCCCAGCGCCGGCGCGTCCGGCACCGGGACACAGAGGAAGTTCGCCGCCGAGGGCAGGGCACGGAGCCCCAGCGCCTCGAGCGCGTCCCGGAGCCGGTCGCGGATCGTCAGGGCCTCCTCGACGTGCCGGCGCACCCAGGGGAGGTCCCCCCGGAGCGCGGCGAGGGCTGCCCGCTCTCCGAGCGCGTTCACCTTGTACGGGCCCCGGACCTTCTCCAGGACCCGCACCACCTCCGGCGCGGCCAGCCCGTACCCCACCCGGAGGCCGGCCAGCCCGAACGCCTTGGAGAGGGTGCGGGTGACGAGCAGGTGAGGAGCCTGCGGCAAGAGCGAGACCGCGCTCTGGCCCGAGTACTCGCCGTAGGCCTCGTCCACCAGGACCAGGCCGCTGGCGCCGAGAACCACCTGCTCGAGGGCCGCCCGGGAGACTCCGGTGCCGGTGGGGTTGTTCGGGCTGCAGACGTAGGTGATGGCTGCCCGCGCGGCGAGCAGCGCCCGGGCATCGATGTCGCCGTCCGGCCGGAAGGGCACCGGCGCCAGACCGAGCCCGCTCACCCGCGCGAAGGTCGAGAGCATCGAGAAGGTCGGGGAGGAGAAGGCCACCGCCTCGCCCGGCGCGGCGAAGGCCCGCAGCGCTCCGTCGATGACGTCGTCCGAGCCGCAGCCGGTGACGACCTGCGAGGGGTCGACCCCGGCGTAGCTCGCGAGGGCCTGCCGGAGCTCGACCGGGTTCGAGCGCGGGTAGACGCTGGGGTTGGCCGCGAGCGGATCGCGCAGTGCCCGCTCCGCGGCGGGCGGCAACCCCCACAGGTTCACGTTGTCGCTCAGGTCCACGTCCACCGGGCTCGGGTCCGGGGCGTAGAGCGGCAGGGCGACGAGGGCCGGACGAGGGCGGGCCGGGCTCATCGGGTCCTCCAGGCCCGGGCGGCGGCGGCGTGGGCGAAGAGCCCCTCGGCGGTGGCGAAGGCGTCGGTGTCGGCGGACAGCGACGCGGCGCCCTCGCGCGAGACGGTCTGCACCGTGGTCCAGCGCACGAAGTCCAGGGTGGAGAGGCCGGACCAGGCCCGCGCCGCTCCGGCGGTGGGGAGGACGTGGTTGGCACCGGTCAGGTAATCGCCGAACGCGCCGGAGCTCGTGGTGCCCACGAAGACCGTCCCGGTGTTCCGGATCGACGCGGCGAGCTTCGTCGCCTCCCGCGTCGCGAGCAGGAGGTGCTCCGGGGCCCAGCGCTCGGCGAAGCGCACCGCCTCCTCCAGCGTGCGGGCCACCAGCACCGCGCCGCGGCTCGCGAGCGCGGGACGGATGACGTCCGCGCGCTCCGCGGTCGGGACCAGGGCCTCGAGGAGGTCGAGGAGCCTCTGCGCCGCCGGCGCATCGATCGAGACCGCCACCACCGCCGCCGCGGGATCGTGCTCGGCCTGGGCGAGCAGCTCGCGGGCCACGGCCTCGACATCGCTGCTCGCGTCGAGGAGGACCAGCAGCTCCGAGGGACCGGCCGGCGCGTCGATGGGCACCCACGACGCGACCTGGCGCTTGGCCTCGGCCACCCAGGCGTTCCCCGGGCCGACGATGCGGTCGACTGCCGGGACCGACTCGGTTCCGTGCGCGAGCGCAGCGATGGCTCCCGCCCCGCCGAGGGCGAACACCCGGTCCACCTCCGCCACCGCCGCGGCGGCGAGCACCACGTCGGAGGGCGCGCCGCCCGGCCCCGGGGGCGAGCAGAGGACCACCTCCCGCACGCCGGCGACCCGCGCCGGGACCGCGCCCATGAGGACGCTGCTCGGATAGGTGGCCCGGCCACCCGGCGCGTAGACGCCCACTCGGGCCAGCGGGTCCGGCCACCGCTCCACGACCACCCCTGGCTCGACGTCGACGCGCGTCGCCCTGGGCCGGAAGGCGGCGTGAACCCGGGCGATGTTGCGGGCCGAGCGCTCCATCGCCCGCCGCAGCGCCGGAGGCTGCCGGTCGAGCGCGGCGCGGACGGCCGCCCGTGGAACCTCGAGCGAACCGAGCTCGACGCGGTCGAAGCGGCGCGCCATCTCGCGCAGCGCCGCGTCTCCCCTCACCCGGACGTCGTCGATCAGCGCGGCCACCTGCGCGCGCAGCTCCTTCTCACCGGAGTCGAGCCGTCCCCGGGAGAGCAGCTCCCGGAGCGACCCGTTGCCGAGCGCGGACAGCGGACCGGTCCATCGCACCGGCGCGCTCATGGCAGCAGCCTCTCGATGCGGGTGACCAGGATGCCCTCGCCGCCGAGAGCCTTCAGCGCGGCCACGGTCCGGTAGAGCGATACCTCGGCGACCACCGCGTGCACCGCCACCATCGGCCCGCCGCCGTAGAGCTCGATGACCGTCGGCCCGCTGATGCCGGGGAGGACCTCGCGGACCGCCTCGAGCTTCGCGCGAGGGACGTTGGCCATGAGGTAGCGCCTGCCGCGCGCCCGGAGGACCGAGGCCAGCGCGTCCTCGAGCTCGCCGAGCGCGCGGCCGCGCTCCGGGGCGAGGTCCGGACGGGCGATGAGGCGCGCCGTCGACTCGAGCAGGGTGCAGACCTCCCGGAGGCCGTTGGTGCGGAGCGTGCTCCCGGTGCTGGTGAGGTCGACCACCACGTCGGCGATGCCCAGGTGCGGTGCCACCTCGGCGGCGCCCGAGACCGGGACCACCTCCACCGACTGACCGCGCTCGCTGAAGAACGACCTCGCGAGCCGGGGAAAGACCGTGGCCACCCGAGTCCCCGCCGGCAGCTGCTCCACCCGCGAGATGGCCGAGTCCTCGCGCGCGGCGAGCACCAGCCGGCAGCGGCCGAACTCGAGGTCGAGCCGGACGTCCACCGGGCGGCCCGTCTCGCAGACCAGGTCCCAGCCGGTGACCCCGGCGTCGGCCACGCCGTCCGAGACCAGCTCGGGGATGTCCTGGCTCCGGACGAAGATGGCCTCGAACTCGCCGCCGAGCGACGCGGTGAGCGCCCGGTCGCCATTGGCGCGGATCTCCAGTCCGGCGTCGGCGAACACGCCCCGGACGTCCTCGGCCAGCCTGCCCTTGTTCGGTAGTGCGATGCGCAACATGACGGTCTCCGGAAAAGCAAAGGGCCCCCGAGGCGCACCGCACGGAGGCGGTGCCCTGGAGGGCCCGGTCGGGAACTCTCGGTGTCAGCGGGGGCGGGTCAGCGAGTCATCACACCGCCATGCGCGTGCACCGACCCGACGGGCCCGTGCCGATGGTGCGCATGGTGATGGAGCTGGCTGACCACGAGGACAGAGCTAGTCCAGGCAACCCCGCGGGCGCAAGCGGGCCCGCGGGCCCGCCGCGAAGCCCGCGGAATCAGGCCTGGGCGAAGGCCTGTGCAAGATCGTCGACCAGGTCCTGGGGGTCCTCGATGCCGACCGAGAGGCGGATGAAGCCGTCGGAGATGCCGAGGGCCGCACGGGTCTCGGGAGGCACCGAGGCGTGGGTCATGATCGCCGGGTGCTCGATGAGGCTCTCCACCCCGCCGAGCGACTCGGCGCAGGCGAACACCTTCACGGCCTTGAGGAACTTCCGCGCCGCCGGGAGCCCTCCCTGGATCTCGAAGGTGAGCATCCCGCCGAAGCCCTTCATCTGCCTCTTCGCGAGCGCGTGCTGGGGGTGGCTCGCCAGGCCCGGGTACACGACGTGGCCGGCCTTGGGGTGGCCGACGAGGAACTCGGCGACCTTCGTCGCGTTCTGCTCGTGGCGGGCCATCCGGACCCCGAGGGTCTTCACGCCGCGCAGGACCAGGAAGCTGTCCATCGCCGAGGGGACGCCGCCCACCGCGTTCTGCAGGAAGGAGATGCGCTGGGCGAGCTCGGGGTTGCTGGTGCAGACGAAGCCGCCCACGGTGTCGCTGTGGCCGTTGATGTACTTGGTGGTGGAGTGCACGACGACGTCGATGCCGTGCTCGAGCGGGCGCTGGAAGTAGGGCGAGAGGAAGGTGTTGTCGCAGACCGAGACGACCTTCCGCGCCCGGCAGATCTCCGCGACCCGTGCCAGGTCCACCAGCTTCAGCGTCGGGTTGGTGGGCGTCTCCACCCAGACCATCTTCGTCTTCGGGGTGAGCGCCGCCTCGAGCGTGCCGGGCCTGGAGAGGTCCACGAAGCTGAAGGACAGCCCCACCCGCTTGAACACCTTGTCGAACAGCCGGAAGGTGCCGCCGTAGACGTCGTCCGAGCAGACGACGTGGTCGCCGGCGTCGAGCAGGTGGATCAGGGTGTCGGTGGCCGCGCAGCCCGAGGCGAACGCCGACCCGAACCGTGCACCCTCCAACGCTGCGAGACACCCCTCGAGCGCGGTGCGGGTGGGGTTCCGCGTGCGGCTGTACTCGTACCCCTTGTGCTCGCCCGGGCCAGCCTGGACGTAGGTCGAGGTGAGGTAAACCGGCGTCATGATCGCGCCGGTGGTGGGATCCGGCTCCTGGCCGGCATGGATGGCGAGGGTGTCGAAGCGCATGGCGCGAGGGACCATCGCATGAAAGGCCAGATCAGTCTGCCGCCCGGACGGAGCGAGGCGCCCGTGACTCCTCCGGAGGGTTCTTCTAGGAAGGGACACCCCGATGGCCCGTGATCTCCCCGCTGCTGCAGCAGGCTCGATGACCCTGGGAGGCGACCTCACCGTCCGCCGGATGGGCTTCGGGGCGATGCGTCTCACCGGTCAGGGCATCTGGGGCGAGCCGCCGGACCGCGCCCGGGCACACGCCGTGCTCCGGCGCGCAGTCGAGCTGGGGGTGAACCTCATCGACACCGCCGACTCGTACGGGCCCGAGGTGAGCGAGCGGATCATCGCCGAGGCGCTCCACCCCTACCCGCCCGGGCTGGTCATCGCGACCAAGGGCGGGCTGACCCGGAGCGGGCCGGGCCAGTGGCATCGCAACGGGCGCCCGGCGCACCTGCGCAAGGCGTGCGAGGGAAGCCTCGCCCGGCTCCGCGTGGAGCGGATCGACCTCTACCAGCTGCACGCCGTGGACGCGAAGGTCCCGATGGAGGACTCGCTCGGCGAGCTCATCAAGCTGCGGAGCGAGGGGAAGATTCGCCACATCGGTCTGTCCAACGTCGGCGTGGATCAGCTGCAGCGAGCGCGGGCGCTGGTGCCCATCGTCTCGGTGCAGAACCGGTACAACCTGTCGGACCGCGCCTCGGAGGACGTCCTCCAGCTCTGTGCGCGCGATGGCCTGGGATTCCTTCCCTGGTACCCGGTGGGCGCCGGCGACCTGACGCGTCCGGGCGGCCCGCTGGACCGGGCGGCCAGGGCGCACGGGGCGACGCCGGCGCAGGTGGCCCTGGCGTGGCTACTGCTGAAATCTCCGGTGATGCTGCCCATCCCCGGAACGTCGTCCGTCGAGCACCTGGAGGAGAACGTGGCGGCGGCCGCGCTCTCGCTCGACGACGCGGAGATGGCGGCGCTCGACCGCGGTTGACCCATGGCGAAGCCCACCCCCGTCCGCGGGCTCGGCCCCGCGACGCCGATGCCGGAGGCCGCCCGGGCGCTGCTCGGCGCCAGGCTGGGGGATCTGCGCCGCCACCTGGCGAAGCTGGGAACCAAGCTCGGCCCGGAGCAGGTCCACGACACGCGGGTGGCAAGCCGGCGGCTGCGGTCGACCCTGGCGCTGTTCGGCGGAGGCAAGCGGACGCGGCGCGCGGATCGCGAGATCCGGGAGCTCCAGGACGCCCTGGGCGGCGTCCGCGACTTGCACGTGCAGCTGGCGGCCTTCGGGAAGATGAGCGACCAGGCGGCTCCGCTGGAGCGCACCGCGCTCCGCCACGTCCGGCAGCACCTCGCGGGCCAGCTGCCGGGAGCGACCGACGCCCTCCGCGCCGCGATTCCCCGCTGGCAGGAGCGAGGACCCGCCGCGCTCGGCCGGCTGGACGGGCTCGCCGTCCCCGGGAAGCTCGGGGGCCACCGGACGCGCGAGCGGCTGATCGAGGAGCTGGAGGAGCTCGAGGCCCGGGTCATCGAGGCCCAGCAGGATCCCTCGCCCATGCCGATGCACGAGCTGCGGAAGACGGTGAAGCGCTACCGCTACTCGGTGGAGCTCCTGGAGGCGGCGATGCCCGACGAGGTTGCCGAGATCCTCGGCAGCCTGGTTCTCCTCCAGGAGTCGCTCGGGGCGCTCCACGACACCGACGTGAGGCTGGAGCTGATCGACGCCCACGCCAACGGGAGCGCGGAGGGAACGGACGCGCTGCTCGGCCGGCTCCGGACGGATCGCGATCGCCAGGCGCAGGACGTGCTCCGGGCGCTGGAGGTCTGGGAGGACGAGGCGATCGCGCTCAGGACCCAGGTGATGCTGAGCGCGTCCCCGGTGAAGCGAGGAGCAGCGCCACCGGACGCAGATCGCGGATGAAGGCCTCCATCGCTTCCGCCCGCGCCGCCTCGTCCGGCGCCCGGAGGACGGACGAGGGATGCACCGTGGCCAGCACGTGCGGCGCGAGCGAGGAGGAGATCCACTCGCCCCGGCGCTGCGTCACCCGGAAGCCGTGGCCCAGCAGCGCCTGGGCCGCGGTGGAGCCGAGGCAGACCAGCGCGCGAGGTCGGAGCACCGAGAGCTCCGCCTCGAGCCAGGGACGGCAGGCCTGGATCTCGAGCTGGTCGGGCTTCGAGTGGATGCGCCGCTTCCCCGAGCTGCGCTGCCACTTGAAGTGCTTCACTACGTTCGTCACGTAGGCACGGCGCCGGTCGATGCCCACGGCGACGAGCGCCTCGTCCAGCACCTTCCCGGCGGGTCCGACGAAGGGGTGGCCCTCCAGGTCCTCGCGGTCGCCGGGCTGCTCGCCGACCAGGACCAGGTCCGGGTGGCTGGGACCCTCGCCGAAGACGGTCTGGGTGGCATGCCGGAAGAGGTCGCATCCCTGGCAGTCGCGGGCCGCGCGCTGCAGCTCGGCCAGCCCGGCGTGCTCGGGCACCCAGGGTGCCGCGGTCGTCTTCGGCGTGCGCGGCGGCATGGTCGAAGGGTAAGCACCTTCGAGAGCCCATGTCGTCGGCATTCCACGACCGCCTCCGGAAGAACGCTCGCCACCTCGGCCGGTGGGCGGAGCGCGCGGACGTGACGGCGTGGCGGGTCTACGACCGCGACATCCCCGAGTATCCCTTCGTGGTCGAGCGCTACGGCCCCGCGGTCCACCTGGTCGAGTACCCGCGGCGGGCGCACCGTGCGGCCGGGGGCCACCCCGGGCGCGAGGCGGTGCTCCAGGCGGTGGTGGACGTGCTCGAGGTCGAGCCGGGCCTGGTCTTCACCAAGACCCACGCGCCACAACCGTGGGGCCGCCCACGCTACGGACGCCTGTCGGAGACCGGGGCCGAGTTCGAGGTCCAGGAGGGGCCACTGCGATTCGTGGTCAACCTCTCGGACCGGCTGGACACCGGACTCTTCCTGGACCACCGGAACACCCGCGCCCGGGTCCGCGCGGAGAGCGGCGGCCGGCGGATGCTCAACCTCTTCGCCTACACCGGCAGCTTCACGGTGGCGGCGGCGACCGGGGGAGCCCGCGCCACGACCACCGTCGACCTCTCCGCCACCTATCTCGACTGGGCGGGACGCAACCTCGCGCTGAACGCCATCCGGGGCGAGGCCCACGCGCTGGTCCGGGCCGATTGCCTCCGCTGGCTGGACGAGACGCGCGGGCAGTGGGACCTGGTCGTGCTCGACCCGCCGCCGCACTCCACCAGCAAGGGCATGCGGGGCGACTTCAACGTGCAGCGTGACCACCGCCACCTGCTGGAGCGCGCCCTCGGGCTGCTCGCGCCGGACGGAGTGCTGTACTTCTCGACCAACTACAAGGGATTCCGACTCGAGCCGGAGGGCCTGCAGGCCCGCTTCGAGGAGCTGACGCCACGAAGCCTTCCGCCGGACTTCCACCAGCGCGACGTCCACCGCTGCTGGCGCATCGCGCGTGCCCACCGCGGAACCTGAGCGGGACGATTGCCCTTGCTTGCCCTCGCGGACGAACTCCGCGTCGCTCGTCGGGTCTCGGGACCCGAGCCCCGCTCCCCTCCTCGCTCCTTGACCTGGTCCGCGATTGCGGCGCAATCATCCGACCGACCCGCGCAGTCTCCCCCCGTCACCATGCCGCCGAGCCGTCCTCACCGAGCGCCCCGCCCGCCGCGCCGCGGCCCCCGTCCCGGGCGTCCGCTGCCGCCGCCTCCGCTCGCCGGTCCGGATGGGACGCCCCAGGTCGCGCTCACGCCCCGCGGCACCGAGCGCTGGCAGTCCGGTCACCCGTGGATCTACCGGGCCGACCTGGCCGCCCTCCCGCCGCTGGGCGGCGGCGAGGTGGTGCGCGTGGTGGACGGCCGGGGGTGGTTCCTGGGAAAGGCGTTCTACTCCTCGAGCTCGAAGATCGCGCTGCGCTGGATGTCCTTCGACGACGTGGCGGTCGGACCCGAGCTGTTCGCCTCCCGCATCGCGCAGGCCGACACGCTCCGCCGGGCGCTCTATCCCGACGAGACGACGTACCGCGCGGTCCACGGAGAGGCCGACCTCCTCCCCGGCCTGGTGGTCGACCGGTACGGCGACATCCTCTCCGTCCAGTTCCTCGTGCAGGCCACCGAGGCGCGCCGCGAGCTCCTCACCGACCTCCTGGTCGCGCACTTCCGTCCCCGGGGAGTGATGGACCGGTCCGACGTGAACGTCCGGGTGCTGGAGGGGCTCGAGCCGCGACGCGCCGTCCTCCGGGGGGAGGTGCCGGAGCGAGTGGAGTACTCCGAGGGGCTGGTGCGCCTCTCCGCCGACGTGCAGGCGGGGCAGAAGACCGGCGCCTTCCTCGATCAGCGCGAGAACCACCAGCTGTCGGCGGGCTACGCCCGCGGCGAGGCGCTGGACTGCTTCTCCTACCTGGGGGGGTTCGCGCTCCAGCTCGCCACCCGGGCCACGCGCGTCACGGCGGTGGAGATCTCCGAGCAGGCCTGCGCGTCGCTCCGGAGGAACGTCGAGCGGAACGGGTTCCAGAACGTGGAGGTGGTGGCGGCCAACGCCTTCGACTTCCTCCGGGACGCGGTGGACGAGGACCGCAGGTTCGACACCATCGTCCTCGACCCCCCCTCGTTCGCGAAGAACAAGGACGCCGTCGAGTCCGCGGTGCGCGGCTACAAGGAGATCAACCTCCGGGCGCTGCAGCTCCTCGCCCCGGGGGGCATCCTCATGACCGCCAGCTGCACCTACCACGTCGACGAGGAGCGCTTCGAGGCGATGCTGGCCTCGGCGGCTGCGGATGCGCGCCGGCGGGTGCAGATCGTCGAGCGCCGGGGAGCGGCGCGGGACCACCCGGTACTGACGGCGCTGCGCGAGACGCGCTATCTGAAGTTCTACGTCCTCCGGGCGGTGGACTGAGGTGCGGTCGTCCCCTCGACCCTCCCGGCGCCCCGGCTCCGTTGGAGGGCCCGTGCGGAGCTGGACGCTGGCGGTCTCGTTGCTGGGAGGCCTGACCGGCGGCTGCAACACTCCCTGCGACACGCCGGTGGCGGTCTACTGCTGCCCGGAGGGGTGCCGGAGCGACATCGGTGTCCCGGCTGTGTGCGGCCCCTCCGGCTGGACCTGTCCCGCGCGCTCCGTCCTGCCGTCGCAGTGCCCCTCCGGCCTGTCCTGCGGAGGCCCGGGCCCGGCCGACGGAGGCACCCCGTGAGCGGGGCACGGACCTGGTCCCCGGCGGACGCCCGGCGGGCCCATGCCGCACGCGCCGCCGCCCGCGCGCTCGAGGGACTGTACCGGCGGGCGGATGCCGCCTGGGCCGGGTTCCGCTGCCCGGGCACGGCCGAGTGCTGCCAGCTCTCCAGGCGGGGCCGGGAGCCCTGGCTCTGGGGCGTGGAGTGGGACGCCGTGCGCCGCGCCGTCCCCGCCCTCCCGCCCCCGCGTGCGGACGGGGGCTGCCCCTTCCTCGACGACGAGGGGCGCCGTTGCACGGTGTACGCCGTCCGGCCGCTCGGATGCCGGACCTACTTCTGTCACAGGGCGACCCGCCCGGGGCACGAACCGGTGGAGGAGATGGACCTGCTCCAGCGCCGGCTCGAGGGTGTCGCCCGCTCGGTTCGCCCGGACGAGCCAGGTCCCCGGCCGCTCTCCGAGTGGTTCCGGGAACCTGGGCCGTGATCCGCGCCCCCGGGCTCCTTGTCGTGGCCAGCGGGGTCGCCGTGTCCTCGGCCGGCTGTCACAACTCGAGGGGAGAGAGCGCGGCCGCGCTCGTCG
>Ga0335080_10001378_pt1 | contig 23657 bp, 15 predicted proteins | sample Lox_Sample_34_FD_206720 | JGI IMG/M metagenome (GOLD analysis project Ga0335080, IMG submission 206720) | Soil microbial communities from Loxahatchee National Wildlife Refuge, Florida, United States - Lox_Sample_3.4 | ecosystem: Environmental > Terrestrial > Soil > Wetlands | place: USA...
CGCTGCAACCTGACGTGCAAGCATTGCTATTCGATTTCGGGCGATGTCGACTTTCCCAATGAGCTGTCGACGGCTGAAGTCTTTCGCGTCATGGACGATCTGAAGGCCTTTCGTGTGCCAGTGTTGATTCTGTCCGGGGGCGAACCCCTGATGCGGCGCGACATTTTCGAGATTTCCGGACGCGCCAAGGCCATGCGGTTCTATGTCGGCCTGTCGAGCAACGGCACCCTGGTCGATGCCGCGATGGCCGATCGCATCCGCGATGTCGGCTATGACTATGTCGGTATCTCCCTTGACGGCATTGATGAGACCCACGACCGATTTCGTCGCAAGCAGGGCGCTTATCAGGAGGCGCTGAACGGACTGCGGCTGTTGCGCGACCGCGGCATCAAGGTCGGTGTGCGCTTCACGATGACGGAGGACAACGCGGCTGAACTGCCACGGCTGCTGGATCTTGTCGAGCAAGAAGGCTTTCCAAAATTCTACCTCTCGCACCTCGTCTATGCCGGGCGCGGCAACAAGAACCGCGGCGACGATGCCGCCTGGCAGACCACGCGTGACGCCATGCACATGATGATCGATCGCGCATGGCGCTGGGCGAAAGGCGGCAGCGAGATGGAGGTCGTCACCGGAAACAACGACGCTGATGCGGTTTACCTCCTGCACTGGGCCGAACGAAACGTGCCACACGCGGTGGAAGGATTGCGCGCAAAGCTGGTCCGCTGGGGCGGCAACTCCTCGGGCGTCAACGTCGCCAACATCGACAACCTCGGCAACGTGCATCCGGACACGATGTGGTGGCACTACAGCCTCGGCAATGTGAAAACGCGCCCGTTCTCCGAAATCTGGTCCGACCTGTCCGATCCGATCATGGCAGGCCTGAAGCGGAAGCCGCGCGCGGTCGGCGGCCGCTGCGGCGCCTGCGCCTATTTCGACATCTGCAACGGCAACACGCGTGTGCGCGCCCAGCGGATCACTGGAGATCCCTGGGCTGAAGATCCCGCCTGCTACCTCACCGATACGGAGATCGGCCTCGCTGAGCGGGTTGAGCGTGTGAAGACCAGCATCTATCGAGGAGCCAGTCATGGCGCGGCGCTGTCGTTTTGAGGCGATCCGCATCGTCCTTGCGCTTCTGGCTTTGACTGGCCCGGCATTCGCCGAACCGGATGCCGCGAAACTCTTCACCGACAATTGTGCCGAATGTCACGGCGCGGACCGGTTGGGCCGGCTCGGACCAGCGCTGCTGCCGGAAAATCTCGGCCGCATGATGGGCGCGAAGGCTGCGTCCGTGATCGCCGCTGGCCGCGCCGCCACGCAGATGCCGGGCTTTGCCGCAAAGCTCACCAAGGAGGAGATCGCCGCACTCGCCGCCTATATCGCCGTCCCATTGCCATCCGTGCCGGTCTGGGGCGCGCAGGAGATCGACGCCAGTCGCGTTGTTCACGCCTCCGCACCGGTGCTTGACCGGCCGCGCTTCGATGCCGATCCGATGAACCTGTTTGTCGTCGTCGAGGCGGGCGACCACCACGCAACGATCCTCGACGGTGACCGCTTCGAGCCGCTGGTGCGTTTCCCGACGCGTTTTGCGCTGCATGGCGGTCCGAAATTCACGCCGGACGGACGCTACGTGTTCTTCATGTCGCGCGATGGGTGGGTCAGCAAATACGACTTGTGGTCGCTGACCATGCTGACCGAGGTGCGTGCCGGCATCAATTCGCGCAACATCGCGATTTCCCGGGACGGCAGGCACATTGCGGTTGCGAACTATTTGCCGCACACACTCGTGATTCTCTCGACGGACGATCTGTCGATCGAGAAGATTTTTGAGGCCAGGGACAGTCACGGCAACTCCTCGCGGGTCTCGGCCGTGTACCAGGCGCCGCCACGCAATAGCTTTATCGCGGCGCTGAAGGACGTGCCGGAGATCTGGGAAGTCGCGACCGATCCGAACGCGCCGCCGGTCTATGCCGGTTTCGTGCATTCGCATGAGAAAGGCATGATCGAGGCCCTGCCATCGGCGCAAGGCCTGTTTGCCCTGCGGCGCATCGAGGTGCCGGAGCCGCTGGATGATTTCTTCTTCGATCCGCCGTATCGCAACCTGATCGGCTCGGCCCGCGAGGGCAGGGCGGTTGTCGTCAATCTCACCGTCGGGCGCGACATCAAGCAACTGGATTTGCCGGGCCTGCCACATCTCGGCTCGGGGATTTCGTGGGAGTGGAACGGCCGCCCGGTGCTGGCGACCCCGCATTTGAAGGAAGGCAAGATCAGCGTGCTCGACATGCGGGACTGGTCTCTGGTCAAGACCATCGATACGCCCGGTCCGGGCTTCTTCATGCGAAGCCACGAGAACACGCCTTATGCCTGGACCGACAGCATGATGGGAACGAAGAAGGATACGCTTTCCATCATCGACAAGCGAACGCTGGAGGTGGTCCGCAGTATGACGCCTGAGCCTGGCAAGACGGCAGCTCACGTCGAGTTCGACAGGGACGGCCGCCATGCCCTGGTTTCGATCTGGGAAGACCAGGGGGCCCTGGTGGTCTACGATGCGGCGAGCTTTGCCGAGATCAAGCGCATTTCGATGTCGCGCCCCTCGGGCAAATACAATGTTTGGAACAAGATCACGTTTTCCGACGGGACCAGCCATTGAACACGCCTGACGCCGTTGCACATACGGCCCTGCTGCTCGCCGCCCATGGCGAAAGACGGCCGGGCGCCGACAACGAGGGCGTGTTTCGGCTGGCGCGGGCGCTGGCCGAACGCGGCCTGGTATCGGAGATTGCGGTCGGCTTCGTCAACGGCGCGCCGTCCATCAACGACGCGATCGAAAGCCTCACGGCGCGGCGCATCATTGTCTATCCGCTGTTTGCCTCCAGCGGATATTTCACACGCGACCGCCTCGTGCAGGTGCTCGACGACGTCGATCGGCAGGACTGCACGATTCAAATCCTGCCGCCGCTCGGTCTTGATCCGGGATTGCCGGACCTTGCGGTCGCGTTTGCCAGAAAGGCAGCGGCTGCGCACGGATTTGCGCCGCACTCATGCACCCTCATCTTCCTGGCGCATGGATCGCGGCGCAACCCGGCCTCACGCCAAGCCACCGAACAGGTCGCACGCGAGGTCGAGCGGCGCGCAGCCTTCCGAGAGGTGCAATTCGCGCTGCTGGAGGAGAGGCCTTTCCTTGACGAGACAGCCGCATGCGTCGACGGTCCCGCCGTCGTGGTTGGACTGTTTTCCGGCGAGGGCATGCATGGCGCGAAGGACGCGCCAAAACTCACGGCTGATTTGGGACGCGACGATTTCGTGTTTGCCGGCGTGATCGGCAGCGCTTCCGGCCTCGAGGATCTCGTGGCTCGGTCGGTTGGAGAAGCGCTCCTGGGGGATATTCGACGGCGCACTCTGTTTTCGGGTGCCTGCTAGTTGAAGATCGACCGAAGAAGTTCAGCCGTTTCGCAATCGCTGCGTTTCAACCGACAGTGACGTGGAGGAACGCTTCGGTAGCCGATGAACCGGTCGCCGAGACGACATTGCAGTCGGCGAGGGTGGCAGGCTCGTCCATGATGACGCTCTCGATGTCGCGCGCGAGATCGCATCGACGGAGGCCACGCGAGAGAAATCGGTCAGGGACTTCTGGGCCAGCCCGACGCACTTGTTTACCGAATGTCGGCGTCCGTCAGGCGCGGGACTCACTGCGAGTTTTCCCTTGCCATGTCCAGCCAGCCTGCCGAAAATCGATCACATGGCAAATAAATCTTAGGAATGCACATCAATGCTAATCGAATTTGTAAACCACGCATCTCTCATCATCACCGCTGGTAGCGTGCGCCTCATTTCCGACCCTTGGCTGGAAGGCAAAGTTTTCGATGAGGGCTGGGACCTCCTTGCCAAGAGCGCCATGACTTTCGACGATTTCAAAGATATTACGCACATTTGGTTCTCGCACGAACACCCTGATCACTTCCTCCCGGACAACCTGAAGAAGATTTCGGAAGAGCATCGCCGTGCGATACACGTCCTCTATCAGGATACAAAAGACAAGAAAGTAGTCGGTTTTTGCCAACGCATTGGATTCGGCCGGGTTACGGAGTTGCCTCCGCTGAAGTGGATCGAGATTGGTGAGAACATTCAGGTTCTAAATTCTCCCAACGGCACCAATTGGCTGGCAGACTCCTGGCTATGTATGCGCACGCCAACCGGTACGCTCCTGAATCTCAATGACTGCGGCGCGATTGACCAGCTTCACGCTATCAAGGAACTCGTGGGCGAGGTCGATGTTCTTGCCACGCAGTTCTCTTATGCCCAACGAGAAGGAAACTACGACGCGGTTGAGCACAGACTTGCCCACGACAGGCGCGTGTTGGAGGACGTCAAGAAGCAGATTGACGTGCTCAAGCCCAGATACGTCATTCCATTTGCAAGCTTCGCCTGGTTTTGTACGGAAGACAATTTCTATTTGAACGCGGAAAAAAACAAGATCAGGGATGTCTGTAACTTCATTCGCGACAATACCGACTCAGAACCAATTACGATGTATCCCGGTGACAGATGGACTGTTGGTGAGCCTCATGATTCGACCGCCGCAATCTCAAGATATGAACGGGATGTCGCGCAAATTGCCAGTCCCGAAATCAGGCCACGCACCCGACGGAACGTCGTTAACGCTGCGACTTTGATCAAAGCGGGACAGGAATATCGTCGCCGGCTGCTCGCGCTGGGCCAGCCGCTCCTTGTCCGAACATATCTTGCCAGGCAGTGCTACAGTAACCGCGCCAGCTTCGGCACGGGACGTTTTTCAAATCTACTGAAGTTAGCCTGTGGCTACATTGAACCTGCTCGACTTTTCGTTACGGACCTCGAGCAGGCGTTCACCTTCGACCTTGAACGTGGGCTGCACCCGGTCGATCTTTCCGGCGATGCTTGTGACATCATGCTGCCATCCGCATCACTCGCGTATTGCTTCAGGTTCCCCTGGGGTGGAGAAACGCTATACGTGAACGGATGTTTCCAGGAAAACAACGACTGGAAAAGCGTGAGGCCGATGGCATATACGAACCGCTTCTTGAAGTACTGCAGTCTGCTTAGACGCGTCGACCTGGGATACACGCTCAGTTGGTCGACGGCGGCCAAGGCTCTTCTTCGCAAATTGGGGTTTTCGCCAGGGCCTGCGTGATCCCGGGGCAATCTGATTCTTGGTTCATGCCGACGAACTCCAAACGGGAGGTCATCGGGACAAGGTCGCTAAGGGCGTTAGCGGATAAATCTGGCCCGTCACAGCCGTTTTCCTTGAGAAAGATCAAACGCCGTTCGCGATCTCGAGGCGGCTAGACGCCGCGCAACAAATTGCCCAACAGCAGAACGGCATAGGCAATCAGCAGAATTAGGAAAGCGCTGACGCCGTGCAACAGCGTAAAGTGCCCGTAGACGGCCAGAACCGCGACGATGGCCAGCAAAAGAGAAATGACGAACGTCGGGATCGCCGGGGGTGTCAGGTAAAAGCGTCTGTAGGGTCTGGTGTAGGGCATGCGGACCGTCACTTCTGAATGTCTCGACCAAGAACGCGACGGTCGGCGGTTGGTTCCGGCATTGCCGCGCGCTTGGGTTCACTCGTCGATCAGGACGGCGCCAAAGCGCATTTTAAAGGCGGTGGCGATCCCGGCAGGACTCGAACCTGCAACCCGCGGAGTAGAAATCCGCTACTCTATCCAGTTGAGCTACGGGACCGTCTTGTGGGGGCGCGGCCGCCCATAGCGACCGCGCCGTTCATCTACATAACACCGCCAATATGAAAAATCTGCTTTCCGGGGAAGCTCATTCCGAACCATTTTCCGCAGCCGACCGACAAATAGTCGGCTGCCGTTCATTTTGGCCGCCGTAAGATCCATGCTGCGCCGCCACCCCCGTCGGCGCGAAATTTGAGCTTTGGCTGCGCGTCATGCCGGATGCGACGTTTTGCTACCTTCGTTTTGGCCGTTCCCGCACCGCCGCCATCAGCCCGTCACCATTTCGCAATTCTTATGTGTCCGTGCGGCGGTCGTCCGCGGAAGGAGCTTTCCCATGATCGGTTTGGTTCGCGCCGCAGTTTTGTGCGCGACGCTGGCGTTCGGCCTGGTGTCGGCGGAGGCCGCTGACAAGGCCTTCAGGCGCGACGATCTCGCGGATGCCGCAATCAAGCTGGAAGCCCAGATCAAGAGCGAGGCGGGTCCCGTCGCCAGGTCGACCGCGACGCTCCGTAACGACGCCGATGCGGCCTTCAGGCGCAACGATTTCCGCTCGGGCTTGCAGAGCCTCGGGCAGATCGTGGCGACCTCGCCGGACGACAGCGCAAACTGGCTCAAGCTCGCCCGCACCATCTTCCTGATCAGGCCCCAGACCTCGAGCGAGCAGACCTTCTTCCTCGAGCGCGCCTCGACTGCGGCCTATATCGCCTATCAGCGCGCCGGCAACGCCCAGGACGAAGCAGACGCGCTTGCCCTCCTCGGCCGGGCGCTGTCGGAGCGCCATCTCTTTCGCCCGGCGCTCGACGCGCTCCGCCTGTCGCTTGACCTGCGCGAGGTCGCCGATGTCCGCGGGCAATATGAAAAGCTCCGCGACGAGCACGGATTCAAGCTGCTCGACTACAGCGTCGATTCCGATTCGGCCTCGCCGCGCGCCTGCTTCCAGTTCTCCGAGGACCTCGCCAAGCGCACCGACTTCACGCCCTATGTCGCGCTCGCCGGAACCGACAGGCCGGCGCTATCGTCGGAAGAGCGCCAGCTTTGCGTGGAGGGGCTGAAGCATGGCGAGCGCTACAACATCAATCTGCGCGCCGGTCTTCCCTCGACCGTGAAGGAGGGTCTGCCGAAATCGGCCGAGTTCAACATCTATGTCCGCGACCGAAAACCGTTCGTGCATTTCACCGGTCGCGCCTATGTGCTGCCGCGCAGCGGCCAGCGCGGCATTCCCGTGGTCAGCGTCAACACGCAGGCCCTGATCGTCAACGTATTCCGGATCGGCGACCGCAATCTGATCGACGCCGTGATCGATTCCGACTTTCAAAGGCCGATCTCGAAATATCAGCTGGGCAATCTCGGCAACGAGCGCGGCATGAAGGTCTGGACCGGCGAGCTTGCAACCGCAGCCACGCTCAATCAGGAAGTCACCACCGCTTTTCCCGTCGAGCAGGCGATCCCCGAGATGCAGCCCGGCGTCTATGTCATGACGGCGGCGCCGAAGACGCCCGGCAGCGACGACGACTACCAGCTTGCGACGCAGTGGTTCATCGTCTCCGACCTCGGTGTTGCGGCCTTCTCCGGCAATGACGGCATCCATGTCTTTGTCAATTCGCTGGCCTCGACCGAGGCGGTCGCCCGCGCCGACGTGCGGCTGGTTGCGCGCAACAACGAGATCCTGGCGACGCGGAAGACCGACGAGAGCGGCCATGTGCTGTTCGAGGCGGGGCTCGCGCGCGGCGAGGGCGGGCTGTCGCCGGCGATGCTCACGGTTGCCGGCGAGAAGACCGACTATGCCTTCCTCAGCCTGAAATCGAGCGCCTTCGATCTCAGTGATCGCGGCGTGGCGGGCCGGGCGGTGCCGTCCGGCGCCGACGCCTTCGTCTATGCCGAGCGCGGCGTCTATCGGTCCAACGAGACGGTGTATCTGACTGCGCTGCTCCGCGACGGACAGGGCAATGCCGTCGCAGGCACCCCACTCACGCTTGTGGTGGAGCGGCCCGATGGCGTGGAATTCCGCCGCAGCGTGCTGCCGGATCAGGGCGCCGGCGGGCGGTTCTTGGCCGTTGCTCTCAACTCCGCGGTCCCGGGCGGGACCTGGCGGGTGCGCGCCTTTGTCGACCCGAAGGGCGCATCGGTCGGCGAGACCACCTTCATGGTCGAGGATTACGTGCCGGAGCGGCTGGAATTCGACTTGTCTTCCAAGGACAAGGTGATCAAAGCCGATGCCCCCGTGGAACTGAAGGTCGACGGGCATTTCCTCTATGGCGCCCCGGCCTCCAACCTGCAGCTCGAAGGCGACATGCTGGTCGCGCCGGCCGACGAGCGCCCGGGATTTGCGGGCTACCAGTTCGGGGTTGACGATGAGCAGACCACTTCGAATGAGCGCACGCCGCTCGAGGGCCTGCCGGCGTCCGACGACAAGGGTGTCGCGACCTTCCCGGTGAGCTTGGCAAAGCCGCCGACCTCGACAAGGCCGCAGGAAGCGCGCTTCTTCATCCGCATGGCGGAAGCCGGAGGCCGCGCCGTCGAGCGCAAGATCACGCTGCCGGTTCAGCCCGCAACCGCGCTGATCGGGGTCAAGCCGCTGTTTGGCGATCGCAACGTCGCCGAAGGCGACAAGGCCGATTTCGACGTCGTGTTCGTCTCGCCCGACGGCAAGTCGCTTGCACGCGACGGACTGCGCTTTGAGCTTCTGAAGATCGAGTCCCGCTATCAATGGTATCGGCAAAACTCGTCCTGGGAGTATGAGCCGGTCAAATCGACCAGCCGCGTCGCCGATGGCGATCTCGCCATCGTTGCCGACAAGCCGGCGCGCGTCAGCTTCCAGCCCAGGCCCGGCCGCTATCGGCTCGATGTGAAGTCGAACGAGACCAACGGCCCGATCACCTCGGTGCAGTTCGACGTCGGCTGGTATTCCGACGGCAGCGCCGACACGCCGGACCTTTTGGAAACCTCCATCGACAAGCCCGATTATTCCTCCGGCGACAGCATGGTGGTGTCGGTCAATGCGCGCACGGCAGGCAAGCTCACCGTCAACGTGCTCGGCGATCGTCTTCTGACCACGCAGACCATCGACGTCAGGGAAGGCACCGCGCAGGTGAAAATCCCGGTCGGCAGGGATTGGGGCACCGGCGCCTATGTGATGGCGACCTTGCGCCGTCCGCTCGATGCCGCGGCGGGGCGCATGCCGGGCCGCGCGATCGGCTTGAAGTGGTTCGGGATCGACAAGAAGACGCGGACGCTTGCGGTCAGCCTGGCACCGCCGGCGCTGGTGCGACCGAACTCGACCCTGAAGATTCCGGTCAGACTCACCGGCCTCAATCCCGGCGAGGACGCGAAAATTGCGATTGCCGCAGTCGATGTCGGCATCCTCAATCTCACCAACTACAAGCCGCCGACGCCGGACGACTATTATCTCGGCCAGCGCCGGCTGACGGCCGAGATCCGCGACCTCTACGGCCAGTTGATCGACGGCATGCAGGGCACGCGCGGCCAGATCAAATCCGGCGGCGATAGCGGCGGCGTCGAATTGAACGGCAACCCGCCGACGCAAAAGCCGCTCGCGCTTTATTCGGGCATCGTGACGGTCGCAGCCGACGGCACGGCCGAGGTCAGCTTCGAGATCGGCGATTTTGCCGGCACCGCGCGCGTGATGGCGGTGGCCTGGAGCGCGACCAAGCTCGGCCGCGCCACGACCGACGTGACCGTGCGCGACCCCGTGGTGCTGACGGCGACCCTGCCGCGCTTCCTGCTCAATGGCGATCATTCGACCATGAGCATGGATCTCGACAATGTCGAGGGAGCGCCGGGCGACTACACCATCAATCTTGCCACCTCAGGCCCGGTGAAAATTTCCGGCAATGCCGCAACCACGCTCAGGCTTGATGCAAAACAGCGCCGCTCGCTGACGCTTTCGCTCGATGCCGGTGGCGCCGGTGCGGCGCAGCTCGATGTCGCCGTGACTGGGCCGAACGGGCTTTCGCTCGCACGGCACTATGCGCTCGACGTCAAGCCCGCGACGCAAATCCTGGCGCGGCGTTCGATCCGCACCCTGGCGAAAGGCGAGAGCCTGACCCTGACCGCCGACATGTTCTCCGACCTCGTGCCGGGCACCGGCACCGTGTCGCTGTCGGCCGGCCTCTCCACCGCGCTCGATGCGGCGACCATCCTGCAAGCGCTCGACCGTTATCCGCATGGCTGCTCGGAACAGATCACGAGCCGCGCCATGCCGCTGCTCTATGTCAACGAGCTTGCGGCAGGCGCGCATCTTGCGCAGGACAACGACGTCGACCAGCGCATTCGCGATGCGATCGAGCGGCTCTTGGCGCGCCAGGGCTCGAACGGCTCGTTCGGCCTGTGGTCGGCCGGCGGCGACGATGCCTGGCTTGACGCCTATGTGACCGACTTTCTGACCCGCGCCCGCGAAAAGGGCTTTGCGGTGCCCGACGTGCTGTTCAAGAGCGCGCTCGACCGCATCCGCAATTCCGTCGTCAACGCCGATGGGCCGGAGAAGGACGGCGGGCGCGATCTGGCCTACGGCCTCTATGTGCTCGCGCGCAATGGCGCTGCGCCGATCGGCGATCTGCGTTATCTCGCCGACACCAAGCTGAAGGATATCGCAACTCCGATCGCGAAGTCGCAGCTCGCCGCCGCGCTCGCTTTGGTCGGCGACCGTCTCCGCGCGGAACGGGTCTATGCTGCCGCGCTCGACGACCTCGCGCCAAAGCCGGTGCTCGAATTCGGCCGCAGCGATTATGGCTCGGCCTTGCGCGATGCCGCCGCTCTGGTTTCGCTTGCGGCCGAAGGCGGCGCGCCAAAGGCGACGCTGACCCAGGCGGTGGTGCGGGTCGAAGCGGCGCGGGGGCTCACGCCCTACACCTCCACCCAGGAGAACGCCTGGATGGTGCTGGCGGCGCGGGCGCTGGCGAAGGAGACCATGGCGCTCGATCTCAACGGACAGCCGATCAAGACCGCGCTGTTCCGCAACTTCAGGGCGGCCGAGGTCGAAAGCGGGCCGATCAGGATCACCAACACCGGCGATGCCCCGGTGCAGGCGGTGGTCTCGGTTTCCGGCGCGCCGCAGGTCGCGGAGCCCGCCGCTTCCAACGGCTTCAAGATCGAGCGCAATTACTTCACGCTGGACGGCAAGCCGGCGGATGTGACCAAAGCGAAGCAGAACGACCGCTTTGCCGTGGTGTTGAAGATCACCGAAGCCAAGCCGGAATACGGGCACATCATGGTGTCGGATTATCTGCCGGCCGGCTTCGAGATCGACAATCCCCGACTGGTCTCCTCCGGCGATAGCGGCACGCTCGAATGGATCGAGAATGGCGAGGAGCCTGAGGACACCGAGTTCAAGGACGATCGCTTTACCGCAGCCATCGACCGCGCGACCGACTCGAATGCCGTGTTCACCGTCGCCTATGTCGTGCGCGCGGTGACCCCAGGCAAATACGTGCTGCCGCAGGCATATGTCGAGGACATGTACAATCCCTCGCGCTACGGTCGCACGGCCACCGGCTCGGTCGAGGTGCGCAGCGCGAAATGAGCGAAGGCAGGTTACACTCTTCGTCGTCATGGCCGGGCTCGACCCGGCCATCCACGATTTTGCCCACGGCAGAAACGGTCGTGGATACCCGAGCCAAGCCCGGCCATGACGGAGCTTTGAAACGCCGGGCGGTGCGCCTGGTGGCAATCGCGGCGTTGGCGCTTGGAATAGGCGCGGCCGTCTTCGCCGCATGGGTCGTGTCCCTCGGCCCGTTACCGCTCGCGGCAGCCAGGCAGGTCTCCACAACAATCGTCGATCGCAATGGAAAACTCCTGCGCGCTTATGCCATGGCCGATGGCCGCTGGCGGCTGCCGGTCGATGCCAGGAAAGACGTCGATCCGACTTACCTGAACCTGCTGCTCGCTTACGAAGACCGGCGCTTTCGCGACCATCACGGCGTCGACCCGCTGGCGCTTTCGCGCGCCGCGCTGCAGCTCATCTCGCGCGGGCACATCATCTCCGGCGGATCCACCATCACCATGCAGCTCGCGCGATTGATGGAGCCGCGGCGCGAGCGCTCTGTTTATGCAAAACTGCGGCAGATCGTGCGCGCAATCGAGATCGAGCGCGAGCTCGACAAGGATCAGATCCTCAACCTCTACCTCGCGATGGCGCCGTTCGGCGGCAATCTCGAAGGGGTGCGCGCCGCATCGATTGCCTATTTCGGCAAGGAGCCCAAACGGTTGACGCTTGCGGAAGCCGCGCTGCTGGTGGCGTTGCCGCAATCGCCGGAGACGCGCCGGCTTGATCGCTATCCCGACGCCGCGCGCGCCGGCCGCGACCGTGTGCTCGCGCGCATGGTTGAAGAACAGGTGATCGCGCCCGAAGAGGCTATCCAGGCCGAGAGCGTGCCGGTGCCAAAGCTGCGCAAGCCGATGCCGATTCTCGCGCCGCATTCCGCCGACCAGGCGATCGCCAATGTGCGGGATAAGCCGGTCATCAAGCTTACCCTCGACGCCAATCTGCAGAAGGTGCTCGAGCCGCTCGCGCGCGATCGCGCGCTGGCGCTGGGACCCAACATTTCCGTTGCGATCATCGCGGTCGACAATGAGAGCGGCGACGTGCTCGCACGCGTCGGCTCGCCCGACTATTTCGACGCGATGCGCTCCGGCCAGATCGATATGAGCCGCGCGGTGCGGTCGCCCGGCTCGACGCTCAAGCCGTTCATCTACGGTCTCGCCTTCGAGGACGGATTTGTGCATCCGGAAAGCCTGATCGACGATCGTCCGATCCGCTTCGGCGCCTATGCGCCGGAGAATTTCGACATGACCTTTCAGGGCACGGTGCCTGTGAAGAAGGCGCTTCAGCTTTCGCTCAACGTTCCCGCGATCGCGCTGCTCGATCGCGTCGGCGCGAGCCGGCTGGCGTCGCGGCTCAGACAGGCCGGCGGCAATCTCGTGCTGCCGAAGGACGAGGCGCCGGGGCTTGCAATGGGACTCGGCGGCGTCGGCGTCACGTTGCAGGATCTTGCAATGCTCTATGCCGGTTTTCCCCGGCTCGGCACCACGCGGCCGCTCCGCGAGATCATCGCCGTCGGCGAAGATACGCGCGAACCGCTGAGATTGATGGATCGCGCCGCCGCCTGGCAGGTCGGCAGTGTGCTGCTCGGCACGCCGCCGCCGGAAAACGGGGCCGGCGGGCGCATCGCGTTCAAGACCGGTACGAGCTACGGCTATCGCGATGCCTGGTCGGTCGGCTTCGACGGCCGCATGACGATTGCGGTGTGGGTCGGTCGACCCGACGGCGCGCCGGTTCCGGGCCTGGTCGGTCGCAGCGCCGCGGCCCCGATCCTGTTCGATGCCTTCGCGCGCAGTGGAAAATTGCCGCTCGCGCTGCCGAAGCCGCCCAAGGGCGCCCTGGTCGTCGCCAGCAACGCAAAGCTTCCGCTGCCGGTGCGGCGGTTCCGGCCGATGGGCGAGCTCGTGCGAACCGGCGGCGAGCATGCGTTGCACATCCAGTTCCCACTCGACGGCTCGCGCATCGATGTCGATCGCTCCACGGGCAGCGAGGCCGCCGCCATGCCAATCAAGGTTTCGGGCGGCGTTCTGCCCATGACCATGCTTGTCAATGGCAGGGCGGTCGGAGAGATCGATGGAAGGCGCCAGCGCCTGATCGATCCGCCGGGGCCCGGCTTTGCCCGGCTGACCGTCATCGACGCGGTGGGCGCCGCGGACACAGTTGTTGTCAGAATTCAATAGGTAACGCCCAAGCGGTTGTCCCGTTGATGGTTTCGGCGTATGGCCAAACCATGGTTGAGACCTATACCCGTCCCCGGTTTGGCGCCTCGCGCGAGTCCAAGACCGAGCCCATGCACGAGCCAAAACCCCTGATGAATCCGGGGAGCCGGCTGGTCCAGGTGATCGACGTCGTCACTGCCAGCCATCTGCGCGTGGCAGCGTTCATCGTGCTCTGCTGCGCGCTGTTGATGCTGCCCGGATTTTTCACGATTCCGGCCATCGACCGCGACGAGGCGCGGTTTGCGCAGGCGACCAAGCAAATGGTTGAGACCGGCGACTATGTCGACATCCGTTTCCAGGACGAGGTGCGCTACAAGAAGCCGGTTGGCATTTACTGGATGCAGGCCGCCGTCGTCCAGACCGCGACCGCGCTCGGCCTGCCGGGCGCGCAACTGCGGATCTGGATCTACCGAATTCCATCGCTGATCGGCGCGGTCGGCGCCGTGCTCCTGACCTATTGGGCCGCGCTTGCCTTCGTGACGCGGCGCGGGGCCGTGTTCGCGGCGCTGATGATGTGCGCCTCGGTGCTGCTCGGCGCCGAAGCGCGGCTCGGCAAGACCGACGCGATGCTGCTGCTCACTGTCGTTGCGGCGATGGGCGCGCTGGCGCGGGCCTATCTCTCCTGGCAACGCGGCGAGGATCTTGAGCGTCCGCCGTGGAGCTGGCCCGCGATCTTCTGGACTGCGCTGGCCGGCGGTATCCTGATCAAGGGGCCGTTGATCCTGATGTTCGCAGGATTGACCGTCGTCTCGCTCGCGATCCGCGATCGCGGTGCATCATGGCTGTGGCGGCTGCGTCCGGTCTGGGGCCTGATGTGGATGCTGGTTCTGGTGTTGCCCTGGTTCGTCGCGATCTATTGGCGCGCGGGCGATGCGTTCTTTGCGGATTCCGTCGGCGGCGACATGTTGAGCAAGCTCGCCGCGCAGGAATCGCACGGCGCGCCGCCGGGGCTTTATCTGCTTTTGTTCGGGATCACCTTCTGGCCGGGCGCGCCGCTTACGGCGATGGCCGTGCCGGCGGTATGGCGGGCGAGGCGCGAACCCGGCGCGCAATTTCTGCTGGCCTGGCTGGTGCCGTCCTGGATCGTGTTCGAGCTCGTGCTCACCAAGCTGCCGCATTATGTGCTGCCGCTCTATCCGGCGGTCGCGATCCTGACGGCTGGCGCGCTGGAGCGGCGGGTGCTCTCGCGCTCCTGGCTGATGCGGAGCACGGCCTGGTGGTTCGGGCTTCCTGCGCTCGCTGCGATCATCGCGGTGGTCGGTGCCATCATCCTGACCCGGCAGCCGGCCTTCCTGGCCTGGCCGCTGCTTGCGGCCGCCATGATCTTCGGCCTGTTTGCCTGGTGGCTCTATGAGAGCAGCCACGCCGAGCGCTCGCTGCTCAATGCCGTGGCCTCCGCCGTCTTCCTCGCGCTCGCGATCTATGGCGTGGTGATACCGCATCTTTCGACGTTGTTTCCGAGCGCGGAGATCGCACGTGCGCTGCGCAACGTGACCTGCGTCGGGCCGAAGGCTGCGGCCGCCGGTTTCCACGAGCCGAGCCTGGTGTTCATGACGGGAACCTCGACACTGCTCACCGACGGCTCGGGCGCGGCAGATTTCCTCAACCAGGGCAATTGTCGCTTTGCGCTGGTCGAGCAACGCTCCGAGCGCGCCTTCGTCCAGCGCGCCGAATCCATCGGGCTGCGCTACAATATGGCGAGCCGCATCGACGGCTATAACATCTCTCAGGGGCGGTCGGTGTCGATTGCGATCTTCCGCTCCGAAGGCACCGAGTAAGATGCCCGCAGGTGCCGTGCAGCCGCAGACCTACGTCGTGCAGTTTTTCGCGCTGCTGCGGCATTCGCTGGCCCAGCTTGTGCGCGCACCCTCGCATTCGCAGCGGAAGGAGGCCGCGCGAAAGCTGGCGCGTCATGCCTTGCTGCTTACAGCCATCCTGGGTGCCTGCATCGTCGCGTTGATGGTCTTGCTCGATGCGCGCGAGATCGCGCTGATGCCGCCGCGCGGGACGCCCGACCTTTGGCCGGTTCGCATTCTCACCGATTTCGGCAAGGACGCCTATGTGCTCTGGCTGCTTGCGGCGATCCTGATTGTCATTGCGTTGATCAGCCCGGCGCTCGCGGCAGCGACGCGCGCCCGCTGGCTGCATTTTGGCACGCGCGTGCAGTACCTGTTCCTCGCAGTGCTGGTACCCGTGCTCGCGTCCGAGGTGATCAAATGGAGCGTTGGCCGCGGGCGGCCCTTTGTCGGCGGCAAGGCAAACTCCTTCAATTTTGCGCCATTCGCAGGGAGCGAAGCCTATGCGAGCTTCCCTTCCGCGCACGCCGTCACCGGATTTGCGCTTGCGTTCGCCGTCGGCGCCCTCTGGCCGCGGGCGCGGCCCTGGATGCTGATCTATGCGATCCTGATCGCTCTCAGCCGGCTCGTGCTGCTCGCGCATCATCCGAGCGACGTCGTTGCCGGAGCGCTGATCGGCGTCATCGGCGCGATGGCGGTGCGCTACTGGTTCGCGGCGCGCCAGCTCGCTTTTGCCATTCATGGCGACGGCAAAATTGTCCCGCTTTAGGGCACGATCCGGGAAAGCCGAGACCGGTTTTTCGAAAAGGTGATGCTCAAATAAAGCGGTTTTGAGGTTGTCTGGGGCCGTTCGGCCCCATAAGAAGCGGACGCCAAACCGCCTTCAACATCTTGCGGGCACACTCACTCGTCGAGCGCTGATTTGCCTTTGTCCGAACCAGACGTCGCGGTTTCCATCGTCGTTCCCGTCCGCAACGAGGCGGATAACGTCCTTCCCCTGATCGAGGAGATGGTAGCCGCGCTCGATGGCCGCTGGGCTTACGAGATCATCTATGTCGACGACGGCTCGACGGATGCGACGGCCGAACGACTATCGTCCGCGATGGCGAAGCACAGGAATTTGCGCCAGCTCCGTCACGCCGTCTCCTGCGGGCAGTCGGCGGCGGTGCGGAGCGGAGTGCGTGCCGCGCGCGGAAACATCGTGGCGACGCTCGATGGAGACGGTCAGAACAATCCGGCCTTCCTGCCCGAGCTGATTTCCGCGATCGAGAAAGGCGGCGAGCGCATCGGACTCGTCGCGGGCCAGAGGATCGGTCGCAAGGATACCGGCTTCAAGAAATTGCAGTCGCGCGCGGCCAATGCAATCCGCGGCACGATCCTGCACGACGGCACCCGGGATACAGGCTGCGGCCTGAAAGCGTTCCGGCGCGACGTATTCCTGATGATGCCGTATTTCGACGGACTGCATCGCTTTCTTCCCGCGCTGATGCGCCGCGAGGGTTTTGATATCGCCTATGTCGATGTCATCGACCGTCCCCGGCATTCGGGCGTGTCGAACTACGGCTTCTTCGACCGCCTCTGGGTCGGGATCATGGATCTCGCCGGCGTGTGGTGGCTGATCCGCCGCAAGAAGCCGACCCCCGTTGTGACCGAGGTTACCCATGACTGAGCTGATCAACTACCTGCACGACGTCTTTGTCATCAAGTTCGACGGGTGGGTCGTGCTCGGTTTCGTGGCGCAGGGGTTGTTCACCATGCGCTTCGTGGTGCAGTGGATCGCCTCCGAGCGCGCGCGGGCAAGCGTCATCCCGGTCGCGTTCTGGTTCTTCTCGATCGGCGGCGGCCTGCTGCTTCTGATCTATGCGCTTTACCGGCGCGATCCCGTGTTTATCGCGGGCCAGGCCCTCGGCCTTCTGGTCTATATCCGCAACCTTTATTTCATCATTCTCACGGGCCGGCAGTCGTCGTCGTAGGGTCGATCGCTTCAGCCCGACGCAGTGCCGGCCGAAGGCGCGCGAAGACTTGACGATATGCCCTCCTTCCCGGGCAGCGCCGAGAGGTCTGCGGTCGCATCGAGCACAGGATAGGCAACCGAACAGATATGCGAATGAATACGCCGCAAGTCACGTAACACGTCGAGATGAAGCGAGGTCGTCTCCAGCGTCTCCGGACGGCCCTCGCGCAGCCGATCGAGATGACGTTCGATGGCCTCCAATTCCGCATTGCGCAAGGCCGCTTTTTCCTCGAGAAGCTTGCGTGCCTCGTTGGCATCGCCCGACATGAAGATGCCGAAGGCGATCCGCAGGGAATCCAGGATACGCCTGTGGAAGGCCAATAATTCCTCCGCTCCCTCCGGAGAAAATTGAAAGCGACGCTTGATCTTCTTGGCCGCGAGCTCGCTCAGGTTCTTGTCGATAATATCGCCGATGTGCTCGAGATTGATGGCGAAGGAGACGATCTCCATCGCGCGCTTGCCCTCGCGCTCGTCGAGGCTGCCACGCGTGAGCTTCGTCACATAGAGCTTGATTGCTTCATGCAGGGCGTCGACAGCATTGTCCGTCCGCGACACCTGGTCGACCAGCGCCCGGTCGTTCGCCATCATCGCCGTCATGACGTCGCGCAGCATGGTCTCGATCATGTCGCCCATGCGAAGCGTCTCGCGCGCGGCGTCGGCCAGCGCCAGCGACGGCGTCTCCAGCGCGCTTTCGTCGAGATAGCGCGGCCGCGCAGGATCGGACTGCTGCACCCGATCTGGCAGGAGCCATTCGAGCAGTCGTGCCATCACGTCGAGCAGGCCGATGAAAATGACCGCGGTCACCACATTGAACAGGACATGGAATTCGGCGGTCGCCTTGGCGAGGTCGGGCTGGAAGGCTTGCAGGTGTTCGGCGATCGGCCGCAGAAACGGGAGAACGATGACCAGGCCGAGCAGGCGGTTGACCATGTTGCCGAGTGGCAGGCGGTAGCTCGCTAGATTGTCGCGGCGCGCGCCTTCGATCAGCGGATTGATGGCACTGCCCACATTGGCCCCGAGCACCAGCGCCAGCGCTGCGATTGGCGAGATGAAGTGCGCATAAGCCAGCGACATGATCAGGAGAACGCTGGCGACGCTGGAATGCACCGCCCAGGTGATGGCGGCCGCGATGATCACGCAGAGCACGGGATCGCCGGTGATTGCGTCCATGATGATGCGCACGCCCGGGGCGTTCTCGGCCGGCGCCAGCGTATCGAGTAGGATATGGAGCGCCAGCAGAATCAGGCCGAGGCCGATGCAGACCCTGCCGAGGTCCTTGATGCGGGAGCGGGGACCGCTGCGGAAGGCGACAAGACCGAGGACGAAGAGAACAGGTGCGATGGCCGTAATGTTGAACGACAGCACCTGGACGATCAGCGTGGTCCCGACATTGGCGCCCAGCATGATGGCAAGCGCCGCCACGAGCCTAACGAGGCCCTCAGCAGCGAACGAACTCGTAATCAGGGCGGTCGCGGTACTGCTCTGCAGCAGCGCAGTCAGGCCCACTCCAGCGGCAAACGCCTTGAAGCGATTGCTGAGCGCCCTGGCCAGCAATTGTCGCAGGTCGGGCCCGAAGGCTCGCAGGATTCCGCTGTGAACCATATGCAGGCCCCACAGCAGCAATGCGACGCCGCCCATCAGGTCGAGAAGAACCATGCTTCCCATCGCGCAACACCCGGCAGGAGTTGAAGGTTCAGGCTAACGCCAATCAACGGGGGATCAACTATTTTTCTTCAAATTCACCATGCAAACGCGCGTCAACGCGCATGTCGCGTCAACGTTCCGTCTCGCGATCACGCCGCGTTGTACACCGCAAGGCCACGATCGAGATCGGCTTTGAGGTCTTCGAGATTTTCCAGCCCGATGTGAAGCCGCAAGGTCGGGCCGCCGGGATCCCATTTTGTTGCGGATCGATAGCTCGCGCAGTCGAAGGGGATCGCAAGACTCTCGAAGCCGCCCCAGGAGAAGCCCATTCCGAAAAGCTTGAGGCTATCGAGCATGGCATCGACCGCAGCCTGCGGCTTTGGTTTCAGCACGATGCTGAAGAGGCCGGAGGCGCCGGTGAAGTCGCGCTTCCAGATCGCGTGTCCCCGATCGCTTTCGAGCGCGGGATGCAGCACGCGCAACACCTCCGGCCGGCCTGCAAGCCAGCGCGCCATCGCAAGGCCCGAGGCGTAGTGCTGGGCGAGGCGGACGGCGAGGGTCCGCGTGCCACGCAGCGCGAGGAAGACATCGTCCGGCCCCGCGCAGACGCCAAGCAGGCGGATGGTCTCGGCCACCATTGGCCAGGCCTTCGCATTGGCCGAGATCGTGCCAAACATGATGTCGGAATGACCGCCGATATATTTCGTGGCGGCCTGCATGCTGATGTCGACGCCTTGCTCGAGCGAGCGGTGGTAAAGCGGCGTCGCCCAGGTGTTGTCGTCGACCACAAGCGCATCATGCGCATGCGCTACGGCAGCGATTGCCGGAATATCCGGCATCTCGAAGGATTGCGAGCCCGGCGCTTCCACCAGCACGGCGCGCGTATTGGGCCGAAACAGCGTTTCGATCCCGCCGCCGATCAGCGGATCGAAATAGGTTGTCTCGACGCCATAGCGCGCCAAAAGCCCGTTGCAGAAATTGCGCGAGGGCCGATAGACATTGTCGCAGACCAGAAGGTGATCGCCGGCCTTCAGCACCGCAAGCAGGGTGGTCGAGATCGCGGCAAGTCCGGAGGGCGCGATGCCGACACCGGCGCATTGGGGACCCTCCAGGGCCATCAGCACGTCCTGCAGGGCGCGGGTGGTCGGCGTGCCGTGGCGGCCATAGGTGAACTCGCCGCGATGGGCATGCAGATCCTCGGCCGACGGATAGAGCACGGTGGAACCATGCACGACCGGGGGATTGACAAAACCCTTCTGCGCTTTGGTGTCACGGCCCGCCGTCACCAGTCGGGTTTCGGCTCTTTGCGGGAAGGGTTTGCCCGGGCCGTGAGGGGAATCCATGCGTTCGCTTTCAAGCTGGCTTTTGCCGCAAGCCCCTGGTTAACGGGCCGATCTGTGCGGATTCGAAACAGGGGTCGTTAATAACAGAATATAGAACAGGGCCGTCAACCCCTTGACCCGGCCGGCCAGTCGTTCTGTGATGGCCGGGAGCTATTTTGTCGCCGCACGTTGAGGGGCCTGCCGCGACCATCGATCCATCACCTGACCGGTGCATGCATCTTCGAGCAAGGCGAGGGCGCAGGCGATGGACGATTTAGGGCGGGCCCCAACGGCGTTTCCGGCGATCGAGCAGCATACGTTCTGTAGGACGTCTTCCTTCGAAAGGCCTTGCCCATGAAACGCGTATCTCTGGTTGTCACCGCAGCACTCGCCGCCGGCCTCTCGGCCCAATCCGCTTGCGCGGAAACGCTCAAGACGGTCAAAGACCGCGGCATGTTGTCCTGCGGGGTGAGTCAGGGCCTGCCGGGCTTTTCGTCGCCCGACGACAAGGGCACCTGGACCGGGCTCGATGTCGACGTCTGCCGAGCGATTGCCGCTGCGGTGTTCGACGATCCGACCAAGGTCAAATACGTGCCGCTGTCGGCCAAGGACCGCTTCACGGCGCTGCAATCGGGCGAAATCGACGTGCTGTCGCGCAACACGACGTGGACGTTATCGCGCGACACCTCGCTTGGCGCCAACTTTACCGGCGTGACCTATTATGACGGCCAGGGCTTTCTGGTGAAGAAGTCGCTGAACGTGAACTCGGCACTCGAGCTGAACAGCGCGTCGGTCTGTGTGCAGACGGGCACCACGACCGAGCAAAATCTCGCCGACTACTTCAAGGGCAACAAGATGAAGTATGAGGTGATCGCATTCGGGAGCGCGGACGAGACGGTAAAGGCCTACGAATCCGGACGCTGCGACGTGTTCACGTCGGATGTCTCGCAGCTCTATGCCGAACGCCTGAAATTGTCCAATCCGGGCGACCATGTGGTGCTGCCCGAGGTGATCTCGAAGGAGCCGCTGGGCCCGATGGTGCGCCATGGCGACGATCAGTGGTTCGACATCGTGAAATGGACGCTGTTTGCGATGGTCAATGCCGAGGAACTCGGCGTCACCCAGAAGAACGTCGACGAGATGGCAAAGTCCGACAAGCCCGACCTGAAGCGGGCCTTCGGCACTGACGGCAATCTTGGCGAGCAGCTCGGGCTGACCAAGGACTGGTTCCACCGGATCGTGAAGGCGGTCGGCAATTATGGCGAGTCGTTCGACCGCAATGTCGGGGCAGGCTCCAAGCTGCAGATCTCCCGCGGGCTCAACAATCTCTGGAACAAGGGCGGGATTCAGTACGCGCCGCCGATCCGCTGATTTGCCGCTCGGCGCCTGTCAGCCGCAATGAGCACAGAACAACGCTCACCTCCGCCGCAGTACGCGCTTCGCCTGAAGCGGGCACTCGGCGGCCGCGCCGGCTGGGGCGGCTTTGTGGTGCAGGTCGTCTTCGTCATCGCGCTCGCATGGATCGGCTATGAGATTGCCGCCAATGCGCGCGCCAACCTCGAGACCCAGCACATCACGGCGGGTTTCGGCTTCCTTAAGAATACGGCCGGCTTCGACGTCAGCCAGAGCCTGATTCCCTATACGGCATCGGACACCTACGCGCGCGTCTTGCTGGTCGGGCTGCTCAATACGTTGCTGGTCTCGGTCCTCGGTATCATCTTTGCCACCGTGATCGGCTTCATTGTGGCACTCGGGCGCCTCTCGCCGAACTGGCTGCTGTCGCGCGTGGCCGGCGGCTATGTCGAGGGCATCCGCAACCTGCCGCTCCTGTTCCAGATCCTGTTCTGGTATCTCGCGGTGCTCGCGGCATTGCCCGGTCCCCGGCAGAGCATCTCGCTGTTCGGCACCTTCTTCCTCAATAGTCGCGGACTCATCGTCCCGACGCCGATCGCCGAACCCGGGTTGCTGGCTTTTGTAATCGCGATTGCGCTGGGGATCGTCGCATCCTTCATCCTGCGCGCCTATGCGCGCCGGCAATTGTTCGAGAAGGGCAGGTCGATCGCGATCTGGCCTTATGTGATGGGGCTCCTGATCGGGCTGCCTCTGCTGAGCACGCTGGTATTCGGCGTGCCCTTCATCCTCGAGTGGCCGGTGCTGAGAGGTTTCAATTTCGCCAGCGGCTCGACGGTCAAACCCGAATTCGTCGCGCTGCTGGTCGCGCTCTCGACCTATACCGCGGCCTTTATCGCCGAGATCGTGCGCGCAGGCATCCTGTCCGTGCACAGGGGTCAGATGGAGGCTGGCCTCTCGCTGGGGCTTAAGCGCGGCACGGTGCTGCGCCAGATCGTGGTGCCGCAAGCGCTGCGGGTGATCCTGCCTCCACTGACCAACCAGTACCTCAACCTGACGAAAAACTCCTCGCTTGCGGTCGCCATCGGCTATCCCGACCTGGTTTCGGTGTTTGCCGGCACGACGTTGAGCCAGACCGGTCAGGCAATCGAGATCATCGGCATCACCATGGGCGTTTACTTGCTGATCTCGCTCGTCACCAGCGCAATGATGAGTTTCTATGGATGGCGGCTCAGCCGGAGCTTGGGGCCATGAGCGACATTGCCGTCCAACCCTTCGTACGCGACGCGCTGGTTGCCGAGCGGCCCGCGCCCGTGGGGACCACAGGCCTCATCGGCTTCCTGCGCACGCGTCTGTTCAACTCGCCGACCTATGTTCTGCTGACAATCCTGGGCGGGCTGCTGATCTGGTTCACGGTGGTCCCCGCGCTCAGATTCCTGCTCGTCGATGCGGTCTGGACCGGCAGCGATCGCAGCGCCTGTCTCGCCGAGAATGCGGGCCATCCCGTCGGCGCCTGTTGGCCCTACATCAGCGCGAAATTTACCCAGTTCATCTATGGCTTCTATCCGGAGGCGGAGCGCTGGCGGGTCAATTTGACCCTCGCGCTGGCCGCGCTGTTGCTGCTGCCGCTTCTGATCCCGAGACTGCCGGCCAAGAGCCTGAACGCGGGGCTGTTCTTCATCGCGTTTCCAGTGGTCGCGTTCTTCCTGTTGCACGGCGGAGGGTTGAACGGCTTTGTCGTCAGCTGGATCGCAAGCCTCCTGTCGAGCTTTGCCGACAGCGTCGCGAGCGCCGGTGACGCGCTGATGCGCTCGAGCACCTCTTCGCCCGTGATCGGTCACGTGCTGTGGCTGCTTGGACGACTGTTCTTTCTTCTTGGTTCCGCGATCTCGCTCGTGCTCTGGCCGCTCATGTGGCTTCGCGACCAGATCCAGTCCTTCGCCCGACCGGTCTGGGTGGATCTTGCCATCACCGGCGTCGCGGTCTCGGCGCTGGCATTTGTGCTGGGCGGCGGCCTGCGCGCGGGTTGGCGGCC
>Ga0335080_10001379_pt1 | contig 23656 bp, 17 predicted proteins | sample Lox_Sample_34_FD_206720 | JGI IMG/M metagenome (GOLD analysis project Ga0335080, IMG submission 206720) | Soil microbial communities from Loxahatchee National Wildlife Refuge, Florida, United States - Lox_Sample_3.4 | ecosystem: Environmental > Terrestrial > Soil > Wetlands | place: USA...
GCGTTATCGGCGGGGCCGGTGGGGCCAGCCTTTTTCTTGGGAGCTTCGGTGGAAGTGTCCGTTGCCGAAAAGCCGCCCGCGACAACCGCTCCGGCCTTCTTGGGAGCGCCCGTCGGAGGAACCGCAGTGCCGTTGCCGAACCCCGTGCTGGGGATGACCCCGCGGGCACCTTCCTTGCCTCCGGTACCGTTGCCATACCCTGGACCACCAGGCAGAGCGGGATCGCCGAGGCGATTTACGTTCGTAGCATGGTTCGGGTCGCCCTTGCCGGGCATGCCATTGGGATCGCCGAAGCCACCCGTCTGAACTTTCTCGACGGGCATCGGTTTGAGTGTAGGAGTGGCACCGCTGCCGCCGAAATCACCCGTCTTCGGTGGTTCCTTCGGTTTTTTGGGGCCATTTTCTTTGATATCGATGGTCGGGTTCTCGAAAGTTTTGGCGATCTCAGGTTCAACCTTGGTTTCGACCTTCGGCTTCGGCTGAACGACCTTCGGCGCAGCGAGATTCGCAAATATGTGCGGTTGCTGGGGATTTAATTTCGGCGGTTCGACTGGCGTCGGAGGAGGAGTTTCAACCTTTACCTTCGGAGGTTTCGCCGCAGGGGGAGGAGGCGGAGGCGGCGCCACCGGGATTTCCGTCGGCGGAGTAGTCAGTGGAGTCGTGGAATAAAACTTAACTGCTGTTTTCATCCCCTCTGGATAGAGGAGCGGAACAAGAACGAAAAATCCAAGCACCATAAATTGAAGAATAGCACTGAAGCCGATGCGGCCCCAGCTGGGTTTCGTTTCCGGAAGAAGACCCAAACGCGCGGGAACCGGTTTGGTCCCCATGTGCGCCTTCCAGGCGTCCCGGTTGGTAGCACGGCCGCGGTTGGCGTCGAGTCCAACGCCAAGCGAGGTTCTCCGTGGTGGATCAGCGATCATTGTGGTCATCCGCTTGCCGCCTCACGCAAGATTGGTCCCTCAAACTCGATCCCCGAGGGAATCCAGTTTCCTAAGGTTCAGGACGATCTTTGCGCAGTACGAGGGTACTGAGTACAAAGAAGCGCCCGAATAGGACTTTCGTACTAAAGACGCGTATTCGCTAATGGACCTTGCGAACAACGGACTTTGGGACACGAAAGCTAACCGGGACAAACCCGTCGAGGCGAATTTCGTTGCGGGACGGGGGCGCAACGCTACTAGGATACCGCATCCTGAGGCCGGGGATACCTCCGGAATTGTGCACCGGTTTCCTCCTTAAGGGGTATGGCGGTTGGATGCAGACGTGGATAGAGACGTTGGTTGCAAGTTTAGGCGTCTAAGGGTTAGAAATAAGAGAGTTAGGCTTCGCCGGGCTGGAGGCTTGTGCCCAACGATTCATCACCTAAGCCGCAAAACGACCCTCGACAATTCCTGAGTGGCATACAGGAACGAGTGGATTCCCTGTATCTGGAATCCGCCGCCCGCACTTGGCAATTGACTCGCAAGCAGTTTGGATTGGCAGTGGAGCGGAGCGTCCACAAACGCTTCTGCGAGGTGCGGGCGGTGACAGCGACCGAGGTCGAGGAGTACCTGGCCGGCTTGCACCTCGACGATTTGGCGCTGGCGACGGCATGCATGGAGGGTGGGGAAGCTGCTTGGGAATTTTTCATCGGGAATTACCGGCAATACCTGCGGGCAGCCGCGGGTGCAATCACGAAGGGTGGCCGGTCGGGAGCGGATGCGCAGGAATTGGCAGACTCGTTGTTCGCAGAATTGTTCGGGTTGGCGGACGGCAAACGAGGCGAGGCGTCCCTGTTTCGCTATTTCCATGGAAGAAGCTCGTTGAAGACGTGGCTGCGGACGATTTTGGCGCAAAGGCACGTGGACCGGCTGCGGCAAGCGAAGCGATTCGAATCACTGGAACGGGAAAATGAAGACGGCGAGAGGATCGTGGTCGCCGAAAGAGTGACTATGCTGGTTGTTGATCCCGATTTAAATGAATCCATGCAAAGGTTTCAAGCAGCGCTCACGGCTTGCTTGGAGTTGCTGGAGGCACGCGACCGGCAGCGATTGGAGCTCTATTACGCGCGTGAAAAAACCCTCGCGGAGATCGGGCGTATGCTCGGCGAGCACGAGTCGAGCGTGTCGCGCAACCTGGAACGCGTGCGGCGCGAGCTTCGCGCGAAGGTGGAAGAGCAATTGCGCACGGCGCACTTCGTGGATCGCCTTGGCCGGAACATGCCTCCGATGAGCGAAGCGGAGATCGCATTGTGTTTGGAGTATGCGGCCGAAGGCGCCCCCATAGATTTTCGTAAACTGTTTCCCGACAAGGCGAACGGTCCGTCGGCGGGGAGGAAGGAATCGTCGTGAGAAACTGCAAGAAACGATTCCGGAAGCGTTCTATGAAAGGAGTGCGCCATGGCGACTGACGACCGCGAACGGCAATTCGAACTCGCCCTGGCGAAGCAACTTCGGGACGTGCCGGACAAAGCTTGTCCCGATGCGGAAGTGCTGTCCGCGTATCACGAACGAACGCTCTCGCTGGATGAGATGGCCAAATGGAAAGACCACATCGTGGGATGTGAGCGTTGCAGGGAAACACTCGCGCTGCTCGAACAGACCGACAGCGTGGATGCGGACATCTGGCAGGAGCAAAACGCCGTACCCCAGGTCGAGGACCAGGCGACCATGACCACAATGATGCGGGCTACAGCGGCGAAGATAAAGCTGCCGGAACCGCAGTCTTTGAAGACCGTTGCGGTGGTGCCGCCGGCGGCGCAAGCGAAGCGGAGTGCGCGAGCGCGGTGGAAATGGATCGCGCCAATTGGTGCCGTTGCAGCAGGAATCATCGTGTGGGTTGGGGCCGTTGAAATTCAGAAACAACGAGACCTTGCAGCGCAGAAGACGGTAGAGATGGCGCAGAATCGGCAGGGCGATGCCGCGGGTTCCATCACACCTTTGGAAACTCCACGGCCAGGTGCAGAGCCGAAACCCAGTGAGTCTCCGGCGGCTGGCCGCTTGCGCGATGAGAGTGAAGCGCTGCGCGCCGCAACACCAGCGCCTCGAGTGCCGGAGGGTCAGGCTTCGCCAGGAAGGAACGCACGAGGGGCGGTGCCCGGAAGAACCCAGGAGCTGGATAAAAAGAAAGATGCCACCGCCAACACCGGCTTCGGCAGCGGAAATGGAGTCGGTGCGGCTCCGGCTGCCGCACCAAGCGCGCCAAGTGCGGACGCATACGAACAGCGCAGAAGTGATGCAAGCATGGTGGCGAAGGAAAGTGGAGTTTCGGCGGGTGCTGCTGCAAATGCTCCCACGTCTCGCGCAAATCCCGCCCCGGCGCCGCCTGCGGAGAAAGCCCGGGAAGCTATGGCACACAAACAGGCTGCAGGGGCAAAGGCCGGCAGCCTTTCGACGATCACAGGCGAGGTGCTCGATCCATCAGGGGCCGCCATCGGCGGTGCTGTCGTGACTGTGAACGGTACCGTCAGCGGGAGCGCGAAGACCGTGGTGGCGGATGGCACGGGAAAGTTCGCGGTCAAGGATTTGCCCTCGGATCAATATACGGTCGTTGCGGCGCACAGCGGATTTGAGAAGTCGGAGCAAACAGTGACGCTCGCTCCGGAACGAAACGAGCAGCTGAACATACAACTCAAGTTAGGTGCAGCGACCCAGGCTGTAGAGGTCACCGGGGCTGCGCCGCGCGACTTGAACACAACCAGCACCGATTTGAGTGCGAATGCGACTTCGGCCACGATGATGAGAAAACTGCCGTCAAACGGGAGAGAGTTCAGTCAGTTAGTGCAACTCGCGGCGTCGGATCCGCGGTACATCGTGGCGCCGGATGAGAAGGTGGCCTGGCGGGTGGGCGATGCCGGAAAGGTTGAACGGAGCACGGATCAAGGGAAAACGTGGAAGGCGCAGAGCAGCGGCGTCAGTGCAGATTTGCGGGCGGGTTCGGCAACTTCGGAGAAAGTGTGCTGGTTGATCGGCAAGTCTGGAACAATTCTTGTGACCACGGATGGCGGGAAGCACTGGAAAGTGGTTACCTCGCCGATCAGCGATGACCTCGGCGGAATTCATGCTAGCGACACGCAGCACGCGACGATTTGGGATATTTCCAATCGTAAGAGTTTCCAGACTTCGGATGGCGGGGCGACCTGGACGCCTGCGGCGAATGAATGACGCCGGTGCAAGAAAAGCTTCGTGATTCGTTCTAACAGAGCAGCCGGTAATTCTATGTTGCGGAAGTCGAGGAGAATCCATGAAGAGTTCACGAGTGGCACAGAACAAAATTGCACGTTGGGCGGCAGCGGGCATGCTAATCGTCCTCAGTGGTGTCGTGGCGTTTGTGCCGCAGTATCGCGCGGACAGGAGAGCGGAATCGCAAGACCGAGGCTCGGCGCAGACAAACGCGCAGGATCAAGCCACAACGCAAAATGATCAGACCGATCTGGCGCTGGCGGTGTACAACTCGAACATCGCGCTGGTGCGGGACGTGCGGCAGTTGCAGCTTCCCACGGGAACGTTTCGGCTGAAGTTCGAGGACATTGCTGCGACGGTGAATCCCGCGACGGTGCACTTTCGCTCGGTGAACGAGCCGGATAAGGTCGGCGTGCTTGAGCAGAACTACGAATACGACCTGCTCGAGCCGGCAAAGCTGCTCAATAAGTATGTGGGCAAGGAAGTGACGCTGGTACGCAGCTACACGGACAATGGCACGACGAAGCGCGAAGAGATTAAGGCAACGCTGCTGGCGAACAATAATGGACCGGTGTGGAAGATCGGGAACGATATTGTGACGGGAATTTATGCCGAGTCTTACCGCTTTCCGGAAGTGCCGGCGAATTTGTATGATCGGCCGACGTTGCTGATGTCGCTGGAAAATTTGGGCGCTCGGAAACAGACGATCGAGACTTCGTACCTCGCCGGCAATCTGTCGTGGAACGCGGACTACGTATTGACCGTGGGACGCGACGACAAAGCGGCGGACCTCGATGGCTGGGTGACGCTGGTGAACAACTCAGGGACAGCGTTCCACAATGCGAAGCTGCAGCTTGTGGCCGGCGATCTGAATCGCCTACCTGCAAGGGATCAATATCGGGCCATGGAGATGGTTGCGAATGCTCCTGCGGCGAAAGCAGCCGGGGGCTTCGTGCAGGAGAACTTCAGCGAGTACCACTTGTACTCTCTTGGCCGGCGAACTTCGGTGGAGGACAAGGAGACGAAGCAGATCAGTCTGCTCGAAGGCAGCAATGTACCCGTTGAGAAGCTCTTCGTGGTCAACGGGCAGAACTTCTATTATCGAAACGCGCAGAATCCCGGGTCGCCGCTGAAGGATGCGGTGATGGTGTTTTACAAGTTCAAGAATGAAGAGAAGGCGGGCCTGGGGATTCCGATTCCAGCCGGGAATGTGCGCGTGTACCAGAAAGATTCCAAGGGCGGGCTGCTATTTATCGGTGAAGACCATGTCGACCACACGCCCAAAGATGAATTTATCACCGTGAAGATTGGAAATGCATTCGACATCGTTTCCGAACGCAAACAAATCGACTACAAAAGCATCGCGAGCCACGTGTGGGAGATGGAGTTTGAGATTACGCTGCGCAACCACAAGGACGCCCCGGTGACGGTGCAAGTGAACGAGCCGATCGGCGGCGACTGGGAGATGCTGTCGTCGACTTATCCGGCGAAGAAGACGGAAGCGTTTGCCGCGCAGTTTAACGTGCCGGTAAAGGCGAATGGAGAGTCGGTGCTGCGGTACCGGATTCGCGCGCGATGGTAAGGCGGGGCAGCGTCGTCCGCGTAACGATGTCGGGCTGAAGCCCGGCGCTACATTTGGCTGCACGCGGCGACGAAGATCATTTCTGGCGAATCGTCGCGCAGCTCCGCACCCGCGAAATCGCCGTAAGTGGCTTCGAGCTGAAAGCCGCAGCGGGCGAGCAGGTGGGCGACCTCATACCGGAAAAAGTATCGCAGCGTCCAGGCCATAACCAGGTGTTCCTTCCGCCCGTCGCGGTGAGTGACATCGAAGATCATTTCAACGTCGTTGCGTTGTAAAGCGCGGTGGTAGGCAGCCACCCGTTCGGAAAGCGCCACGTGACGGCCACCCGGCAGTTCATATTCGGTGAGGAGCGACTCCCTGAGATATTTGGGATCGTGCATGCGCTCGGCGTCCGTCTGGAAGAAATCGACGATAAGCCGACCCTCGTGGGCAAGATGCTTTCTGGCACATTCCAGACAGCGAATTTGATCCTCGACCTCAAGGAGGTGCTGAAATGGTCGGAAGGGAATGATGATGAGGCGGAATTTCCCGTCCAATTCGAAGCAGGTCATGTCGCCCTGAACCAGCTGAACACGTTCTTGCGTCTCGAGCGGTAGAACGCCTAGTTTCTCTGCCGCGCGTTCCAGCATTTTTTCGGAGATATCCAGGCCGACGATCCGGTAGCCCGCTTCGGCAATCGCCAGAGTGACCCGCCCAGTGCCGCAGCCCAGCTCCAGGACAGGATCTCCATATTGACGGGCGGCTTTGCAGTAGAAGGCTACGTCCTGCGTGCGCATCGTCAAGATGGGCGAGCTGTCGTAGTACTCCGCGATGAAACTGTCGTAAAGAGTTTGCCCGGCGGTCATGAGCTTACGATCGCTTCTGTCTCAATTTCGACCAGCATCTCGGGGGAAATCAGCTTGCTGATTTCGATCATCGAAGTGGCGGGGCGAATTTCCTTGAAGAATTCGCCGTGGGCGCGACCAATCTGTTCCCAGTCGGCGATGTTGGTGACGAAGATGCGAGTGCGCACAACGTCTTTCAGGCTCGCACCGCAACGGGTCAGAGCGGACTCGATATTGCGAATCGTTTGCAGCGTTTGGCCGTAAGGATCACCAATGGCGACGACCTTCCCTTCGGGACCAGTGGCGGTTGTACCGGAAACCCAGATCTGGTGGCCGACGCGGACGGCGCGGGAGTAGCCCACAATCGGCTCCCACTGCGTGGCGGTGGAGATATTCTGTCTTGGCATTTCGGTTCCTCTGCCGCGGCCACGTTTCAGTGAGCCGCAGAGCTGCATGCTAAACTGAAAGAAGTATGGCATAGCCGGGCGCTTCCCCCGAGCATCCAGGAAAGACGCGCATGCGCTGCAACACTATTATTGAAGCTGTGGGGCGAACGCCGCTGATCCGTCTGAACCGGATCGCGAATGGTTTGCAACCGCAAGTGTGGATCAAGGCGGAGATGCTGAATCCCGGCGGCTCGGTGAAGGACCGCATCGGCATCACGATGATCGATGATGCGGAGAAGCGTGGGCTGCTGAAGCCGGGCGGCACGATCATTGAGGGAACGAGCGGGAATACCGGCATGGGACTGGCGCTGGTCGCGGCGGTACGCGGATATAAATGCGTCTTCACGACTACCGATAAACAATCGAAAGAAAAAGTGGACTTGCTGAAAGCATTGGGCGCCGAGGTGATTGTCTGCCCGACGGCAGTCGAGCCCGAAGATCCGCGAAGCTATTACAGCGTAGCTAAAAAACTGGCGCGCGAGATTCCCAATTCCTACTATCCAAACCAGTACGACAATCCGAGCAACCCTGAGGCGCACTATGCGACGACAGGTCCGGAGATCTGGGAAGACTCGGAAGGCAAGATCACTCACTTTGTTTGCGGGATGGGAACCGGTGGAACGATCAGCGGCGCTGGGAAGTTTCTGAAGGAAAAGAATCCCAAGGTGCAGATCGTCGGTGTCGATCCGGAGGGCTCGCTTTATTACGATTTTCACCAGACTGGCAAAATCGCAAAGGCCCGCACGTATGTCGTGGAAGGGATCGGCGAAGATTTCTTTCCGACGACGATGGATATGAAGATTCTCGACGACGTGCTCCAGGTGAATGACGAGGAGTGTTTTGTAGTGGCACGGCGACTGGCGAAAATGGAAGGGATTTTCACCGGCGGTTCTGGCGGCGGATGCCTTTCCGCAACCTTAAAGCTGGCGCAGAAACTGGGGCCAGAAGCGTTCGTGGTGGCGCTGCTGCCGGACACGGGCATGCGCTACCTGAGCAAGGTTTATAACGACGAATGGATGCGCGAACGGGGGTACGTGGAGTCCAGCGTGCCAATTACAGCCGCGGAAGTGGTGAGCGCGAAGAAGGGCGCCGGGAAGGTGCGGGAGTTGGTCATTGCACGTCCTTATCAAACCGTCTTCCACGCACTCAAGACCATGCAGGAGCAGGATATCTCGCAGATACCGGTATTCGAAGAGAATCTACCGATCGGCACGGTTTACGAGGACCAGATCTTGACATTGGCGCTGCAGGGCAAGGACCTTCGGAAGTTGGTGGTGCGTGAAGTGATGAGCAAGCCGCTGCCAAAAGTTTTGAAGAACGCGCCGGTGGAGCGGATCACCTATATCTTGAGCCACGAAAATCCCGCGGTGTTCGTCGAAATGGATGAAGGGAAGTTCGAGATCCTCACGAAATACGATTTGATGAGCACCGTTGCGGGCTTGATGGAACAGAAGCGCTAACCGGCCTCCTTTATTCGTGAAATGGGCATCCAGGACTGATAAGTGAAGATTCAGGAATTCAATGAGCGGCTGAAGGACTCGATTCTGATCGCGGATGGCGCGATGGGATCGATGTTGCACGACGTGGTGGGAACGGTACGCTGCTTCGACGAGTTGAACGTAACGGAACCGGAGGCGGTCTTTCGCGTACATCAGGCTTATATCGACGCTGGTGCGCAGATTATTGAGACGAATACGTTTGGCGCGAACCGCTTCAAGCTGGAGCCGCTTGGGCTCGGCGAGGAAGTGCAGAGGTTGAACAGCCGAGGTGTGAAAATAGCGAGGGAAGCGCGAGAATCGGCTTCTCGAGAAGTGTTAATCGCCGGGTCGATCGGGCCTCTGGGAATCGGCGTTCAGGCGCGGCACCCGGAGCCGGACCAGATTTTGTCGATTTTCCATGAACAAGCGCTGGCGCTGGAGGAACGCGGCATCGATCTTTTTGTTCTGGAAACATTCTCTTATATCGAAGAGCTGCAGCTGGCTATTGACGCCATCCGCTCTTTTTCTTCGCTGCCGATCATCGCGCAATTGACATACACCGAAGAGGGCACCACCCACGGTGATATGCGGCCGTTTGTCACCACGGCGATGGTGAACGACAAGAATATCCAGGTGATTGGAGCGAACTGCACGCTGGGACCGCAGTCGCTGCTGCCGATCTTGCAGGAAATTGCCAATGCCACAGAATTCGCGGTGAGCGGAATGCCCAACGCCGGCTTTCCGAAGCGCGAGGGCGACCGCATCGTGTACCCAAAGTCGTCGCCCGCGTATTTCGCGGAGTTTGCACGCGAAGCGGCGAGCATCGGCGTGCGTATTCTCGGAGGATGCTGCGGAACCACCCCGGCCCACATTCAAGCGATGGCGGAGGCAGTGAAGTCGCTACGTCCGGCAAGGGTGCACAGTTCCTCGGTGGTGGTGGCGACGGCCCAGCCGGTGATTCCGTTGGCGGAGCGCGAGCCGGAGAGCAAACTCTGGAGGAAATTCCAGACCAAGGAATTCGCGGTTTGCGTGGAGATCGATCCGCCCAAGGGTATTTCGCTCGACAGGATTTTCGAACAGGTCGACAAGGTCATGTCGTCAAGGAAGGTTGACGCCATTGACATCAACAGCGGAGCCATGGCGCGGGTTGGCATGGACGCGCTGATTGTCGCGGGCGCGTTGGAAGCGCGGGGAGTGGAAACCATCCCGCACCTCACTACCCGAGACCAAAACATTATCGGGTTGCAGGCGATGCTCCTGGGCGCGTGGGCGGTCGGTGGTGTGCGCAATGTCCTTGGGATCACCGGCGACCCGCCGTCAGTGGGGGATTATCCGGAAGCGAGCGGCGTCTACGAGGTGGATTCGGTGGGACTGACGAAGATCCTACACCGATTGAATCAAGGTACGGACTGGGCAGGGAAAACGCTGGGTGGGCAGACGAACTTCACCATCGGCGTGGCGCTGAATCCGGTGGCGGATGACCTCGAGAATGAAATTCAGCGATTCCACGCGAAGATCGAGGCGGGCGCGCACTTCGCGATGACACAGCCGCTGTTCGATCCGGCACACTGGCACACTTTTTTGAAGAAACTGGGAGGCAAGCCGCCGATACCGGTACTGATTGGAGTTTGGCCGCTGAACAGCTACAAGCAGGCTCTGCGGCTGAATAACGAAGTGCCGGGAATTGTGATTCCCGAGCCGCTGCTGAAGTCGATGGAAGCTGCGGGAGCGGCGGCGCGCGACCGCGGATTCGAAGTGGCGCGTGAGATGCTTGCCTGGGCGCGAACGGAAATGGCCGGGGCGTATTTGATACCGCCGTTCAAGCGCTACGAGGAAGTCCTGGACGTTTTGTAATTGCGGCCATTGACCGCTCGTTACGGTGGGCGTTTAATGGTGCCGCGCATGGATAACCCTATAAAAGTCGGGCGGAGTTCGCCGCTGGGCGCGACGCTTTGCGAGAGCGGAGCGAACTTCAGTCTGTTTTCGCGTCGGGCGGAGAAGGTCGAGTTGCTGTTTTTCGACGATGTGGATGCAGCGAAACCGTCGCGCGTCATCGTCCTCGACCCGATCGTGTATCACACCTATCACTATTGGCACACGTTCGTGCCAGGCGTCACGTCGGGGCAGCTTTACGGCTACCGCGTCTACGGGCCCTTCGATCCGGTGAATGGGCTGCGTTTTAATCCGGCAAAGGTTCTGCTTGATCCTTACGCGCGCAGCATCATCACTCCGAAGAATTACACCCGAGAAGCTGCCACCAGACCAGGCGATAATGCTGCCGACGCCATGAAAAGCGTTGTGGTTGATCCGGGGGGATACGATTGGGAAGGTGATGAGCCGCTGCACACCCCGTCAACTCGGACGATTGTGTACGAAATGCACGTGGCCGGTTTTACGCGCCATCCAAATTCCGGAGTGCCGGCAGATTTGCGTGGAACGTATCGCGGGCTGATCGAGAAGATTCCGTATCTGCGGCAACTCGGCATTACCGCCGTGGAGTTGCTGCCTGTTTTCCAATTTGACGTCCAGGCATGCCCGCCCGGACTGGTCAACTACTGGGGCTATCAGCCCGTCGGATTCTTTGCACCTCATGCGGCCTACAGTTCGCAGCAAGGTGGACTCGGTCCTGTTAATGAGTTCCGCGACATGGTCAAGGCCCTGCACCGGGCGGGGATTGAAGTCATCCTGGACGTGGTGTTCAACCATTCCGCCGAGGGTGGCTCGGACGGTCCAACGCTGAGTTTCCGCGGCATCGACAATCTCTCCTACTACATCCTGGAGAACGATCGCTCGCAGTATGCGAATTACAGCGGATGCGGGAATACGATGTATGCGAATCATCCGGTAGTGCGGAGGATGATCATTCAGAGCCTGCGCTATTGGGTGGAAGAGATGCACGTCGATGGCTTCCGGTTCGATCTGGCGTCGATCCTGGCGCGGGATGTGAATGGAAACGTGCTCTCGAACCCCCCGCTACTTTGGGACATCGAATCGAATCCCGCGCTGGCGGGCACCAAGATGATAGCGGAAGCGTGGGACGCAGGCGGACTCTATCAGGTTGGGCAGTTCATTGGCGACAGCTGGAAGGAATGGAACGGGCGTTTTCGCGATGACGTGCGGCGCTTTTTTGCCGGTTCGGAAGGCGTGGTGCGTAATCTGGCAGACCGATTTGTCGGCAGTCCGTCGATTTACGCGCACAAACAACGCGAAGCGGAACAAAGCGTCAACTTCGTGACCTGCCACGACGGCTTCACGATGAACGATCTTGTCAGCTACAACGAGAAACACAACGAGGCTAACGGCGAGAAGAACGCGGACGGAGCAAACGATAATTACAGCTGGAATTGCGGGATAGAAGGTCCGAGCAGCGATCCAGAGGTTGAGAAGCTCCGAAACCGACAGGTGAAGAATTTCTTTACCACAACCTTGCTGGCGCTGGGCATGCCGATGCTGCTGATGGGCGACGAAGTGCGGCGCACGCAATCAGGAAATAACAACGCATATTGCCATGACGAAGAGTCGGTATGGTTCGACTGGGGCATGCTCGACAAACACGCAGATGTGTTGCGGTTCGTGAAGCTTCTGATCAAACGGCGATTGCGGCGGGACGTCAGCGCAGAGCAGATGGCGCTGACGGAGCTGATTCGTAAAGCTCCGCACGCCTGGCACGGCGTTAAGGCGTTGCAGCCGGATTGGGGAGATGCGTCGCACAGTCTCGCATTCAGCACCGACCTTATCGAAGAGAAACTTGGTTTTTACATTATTTTCAATGGTTATTGGCAGCCTTTGACCTTCGAACTGCCAGACTCGTCGCAGGGTGCGCTGTGGCGTAGATGGATCGACACGTATTTGGACTCGCCCAACGATATCGTCCCGTGGGATAGCGCTTCGCCCATCACGGACGGGAGCTACGTCGCGGGACCCCGCTCCGTGGTGGTGCTGACGCGGTCACTGTGACCTCACCGAAAGTCTAGCCAGCCACCTTCACGAACCGGGTTTTGCGTCCGCGCTGGTGTGGTCGTGAATAATGCGCCAACCTTCCGGAAATCGCTGAAAGACAAGAGTGAAAATGCCGCCTGGCTGATCGTTGGCGCGTTTCAGATGCCAACGCCCTACCACAAGAGCGGCATCGTTGCCCAGCATACGAATTTCGATCGCCGAAAAATCGAGATGGCCCATCGTCGCGGTGTCGGGATAATTCTTCCGATAACGCTCTAGCACGGGTTCCCATCCACGGGTCACGCCTGAGCTTCCGGCGAACGTGAGGTCGGGAGAGTTCCAATACCCTTTCATGAAAGCCTCGACATCTCCGCGATTCCAGGCGGATTGCTGCTCGCTAAGGACGGCATGAATCTTTGAATCGGGTTTGTCGGGAATGGGCCCTGAACGAAGCCGGGCCGTAAAGAGCCCACAGCACGAAGTGATGCTCAAGCAGGCCAGTAAGAAACGTATTTTCATGTAGTTATCTCCCATTGATTGGCGGCAGCTTAGGTCAAATCTGGGTACTGCGCAAGCTCGGTCCGTTTCCCCTTTTGTTTCCGACCAGTTACCTCCAAAAAGGCTACCCCGCTGGTACTAGCGAGCTATTGGGATTTGCACGTGTGAAGCGCATCCTTGCGTTGGAGGCTGAGGGATGTTCGCCGCCATGTTATTCGCCATATCGATCGTGGCCCTTGCGCAATTCGCGCTGTACTACTGGCGCGCCGTGTTGTCCGGAGTCGCGTCGCAGCCGGTATCGAGCGCCGTGTTCGAGGCAGTACGGGTGCCGGAGGCTCAGCTGCAGGGAGCGGACTTCGAGAAACTCGCGAGCCTACTCGAACTTACTCCGGAACTGAAAGGCGATCACGGTGGGCTGGGTTCGGTCGGCATCTACTACAAAGTGATCGGCAAAATTTCTGATTTGTTCGGCAAACTCTCGCCCGCGCTGGCCAATTGGGGCGAGCAGGAACGCGTGCTTTGTGCACGCTATGCGGCCGTGATGGTGGATCGCCGCCTGGAAGCCAACCTCGCACAAGCGGCTTCGTTGCGTTCCTGCTAGCGCTGTCCCATTCCCTGCTGCCGCAGGCTACTCCCGCCTTCTTTCCAATTCTTCATATTTGATTCTGATGCGCAGTGCTATGCTATGGGCCCGCCCGATACCCATCTAGAAAGAAGGAAATCCCATGGCAGATTTGGAGCAACTCAAGCTCAAATATGGATCGGTATTGAATGCAATCAACCAAGCGGGGGTCCGCCTGGCCCACGTGCACATCCAGGACAACAAACTGTACATTGAAGGGGCCTGTGGCTCCGAGGCGATCAAGAACAAAATCTGGGATCAGGTGAAGCTGGTAGATCCCACCTTTAGTGATCTCACTCTGAACCTGACCGTTGATCCTTCGCTCGCTCCGAAGGAGCAGACGTATACGGTAGCCGCAGGCGACTCGCTGTCGAAAATCGCCAAGCACTTTTATGGAAACGCAAACGAGTATATGAAGATCTTCGACGCGAACCGCGACAAGATCTCCGACCCGAATAACATCAAGGTCGGGCAACAGTTGGTGATTCCCAGCTAAACTTTCGACCATAAATGAAAAGAGGCGGGCGCACTCAGGCCCGCCTCTTTATCCTGTTGAGATGGTTCAGTAGGCCCAGCGGACCAGCGTTGCGCCGGAGGTGAAGCCTGCGCCAACGGCAGCGAGAAGCACTAGGTCCCCCTTCTGGAGCTTCTTTTCCTGAAGGGCGGTTTCCATAGCCAGGGGAATGGTGCCGGCTGTGGTGTTGCCAAAGCGGTCGATATTGATGATCACCTTGTCAAGTGGCATGCCCAGGCGCTCGGCGGTCGCCGTAATGATTCGACGGTTGGCCTGGTGCGCAATGAAACAATTCACATCCTTGCCGGTCATGCCGTTCTTTTCGAGAACGCGTTCCGTCATTTCTGCCATTTTCTTTACGGCGTATTTGAAGACGTTTTTCCCGTCCTGATGGATATAGTGCATCTTCTTGTCGACGGTCTCATGCGAGGCGGGATTCAAGCTGCCACCACCGGGCATGTACAGAAACTGGCCGCCCATGCCTTCGATCTGTGCGACATGATCGATAATGCCTGCCTCACCGTCCTCGGCTGGTTCAAGCATCACCGCTCCGGCGCCATCTCCAAAAATGATACAAACGGCACGGTCCGTGAAGTCGGTCATCGAAGAATTGACGTCGGAACCGACCACCAGAACTTTCTTGTATTTCCCGGACTCGACGAATTTCGTGCCGACATTGAGCGAGTACAGGAAGCCAGAACAACCCGCGGACACGTCGAAGCCCCACGTGTTTTCGATTCCAAGTTTGTGCTGCACGAGGCAGGCGGTGGATGGGTACATCATGTCCGGCGTAACGGTGCCCACGACGATCAGGTCCACTTCTTGCAAATCAAAGGGGTGGCGCGCTTGCAGGCACTTTATAGCTGCAACAGCCAGGTCGCTGGCCGCAACGCCTTTGTCCGCCAGATGGCGCTCGCAGATGCCCACGCGTTCCATGATCCATTCGTTCGTCGTGTCGACCATCTTTTCCAGGTCCGCGTTGGTGAGCACGCGAGGCGGCACGTATCCCGCTACACCTGTAATTTTCGCTTTGACGCAACGAGTCATGATTCTCCTTATTTGGAGCAGCAACCGGAAACCAAACGACGATTGTATGCGATGCGCTTCACTCGAGACAAGCTTTCGCGCGTCATCTTGCAGGTGAAATCTCGTAACGCCAAGAGATTTTCGCGGTTTTGTTGAGCATCGCCGCGACGGAACAGTATTTCTCCCTGGTCAGTTCGATGGCGTGCTTCAACGCGTTTTCGTCTACTTCGCCGCGCACGCGAAACAACACATCCAGCGTGGCCCACACTTTCGGCGGGTCGGGCGCCCGCTCGCCGGAGCAAACCACTTCCAACGACTGCAGCTTCTGACGCTTCTTCTCGAGGATGATCACAACGTCCGTGGCGGTGCAGGCGCCCAAAGCCATCAAGAGCATTTCCATCGGTCCCGGGCCGGAGTTCGATTCCCGATCCGAGTCCATTAAAACGGTATGGCCGGAAGGTCCGAGCGCCTCAAACCTTTCCTTTCCAGCCCATTTGATGGTTGCGGTTTGCATGGATGGTCCCCTCGAGAAAATTTGCGCAGCTACAATGCCAATCTAGCAGATAAGCTGAGGTGTTCTCGACCCGTCGGCCTTGCGATCGCTTGTGATTTGTGAACTATGGAACCGTCGGCCCTTGTGGGACACTGCTCCTCAATTGTTGGCAGGAAATTGTGGATCAGCAGACTACGTCTCAAAGACTGAACACGGTGCGGCCGAGCCCCGCGCTCGTGTGGATTTTTGCGGGAACGCTTTTTCTCAGCGCATTCCTGCTGTTTCAAGTACAACTGATCATCAGCAAGTACATCCTTCCGTGGTTTGGAGGATCGGCGGCTGTTTGGACCACGAGTATGGTGGTATTCCAGATGCTGCTGCTGGCGGGCTATCTCTATTCGCACCTTATAACAGAGAGATTAACAACGTATTCGCAAGTGCGACTGCATTTCATGGTATTGATGGCGGCGAGCGTCGTAATTGCAGTGCTTTCGGTCGTGTGGCCCTCCGCGGTCACGCCAAGCGCGGCCTGGAAGCCAACAAGCGCTCTCCATCCCGTTCGAGACGTCATCGTCACAACTTTGCTGGCGACGGGGTTGCCGCTCTTTGTGCTTTCAACGACGGGGCCACTCTTACAAAGGTGGTTTGCAAGGCAGGGTGGAGGCGCGGCGACGTACCGGCTTTACTCTATTTCGAATCTTGGCTCGCTGCTGGGGTTGCTGTCGTATCCATTGTTGATTGAGCCGATGCTGCGCCTGCGGATGCAGGGCGAACTGTGGTCTGCCCTCTTTCTGTTGTTCTGCCTTGGCTGCGGCTGGTGTGCATGGAATTCCGCGCGCAAGGTGGCTGAACCACCAGATGCCGAACTGCGAGACTCACGAGAGCCTGACACACCTGCATCGGGCACATCCATCACGCTTTGGTTTCTCTTGGCTGCTTGCGCCTCAGGGTTGCTTCTCGCCACGACCAACCAGCTATGCCAGGAAGTGATCTCACTGCCGCTGTTATGGGTTGTGCCACTGGCGTTATACCTACTGAGTTTCATTTTGTGTTTCGATCATCCGAGATGGTACCGGCGGGAGGTCTATCAGCCATTGTTCGGGATGGGTGTCTTTGTGCTGTCAGCATCCATGGTCTACGCCGAGCGCAGGTTACAGATCGTCGTTCTGCCGTTGCTGCTTTTCGTTGCTTGCATGATTTGCCACGGAGAATTGGTGCGGTTGAAGCCGGGTGTGCGGCGCCTGACAGCGTTTTATCTGGCGGTATCGGCGGGAGGCGCACTCGGTGGGCTGTTCGTGGCCATCGTCGCGCCGAAGATTTTCCGTTTCTTTACGGAGTTTCAACTGGCGCTTGGGCTATGCGGCGTGTTGATGCTGGTGTGCGTTGCGCTCGATGAACGGTCCTGGCTGTTTGCTCAGAAGTTTTGGCTGCCGTGCGTAATGATTGTTGGTTTGGCGGTGGTGTTTACTGCACTGGGCGTGTGGATTCCGGGATTTGGCCGACAAATGCAGGAGACACAACTCTATGCGTGGCTGCTGGTTGGCAGCCTGCTACTTCTGGCAGGGGCCTACATCCAATCGCGGGTAGAAGCTCCGCCGGGGAGAAGGTTCCGCTTTGTCCAGCCTATCGTGGTCGGCTTGCTGATGCTGGGATTCGCGGCGTTGTATCAGAGTGCCAAGCCCGATTCCGGGCTGGTTCTCGGTGAGCGGAATTTCTACGGCGCACTTCGCGTTTTCGAACTGGCACAAGGCGGCAAAGCTTTATTCCATGCGCACACGATGCACGGCGCGCAACTCGACCCGCCAAATGACCGCTTGCCTATGGTTTATTATGGACCGAATTCAGGAATCGGCCTGCTCTTAAGCAATCATCCGAAGCGTAGCTCCGGTGATGGCAGTTTACGGGTCGGGCTGGTGGGGCTGGGTGCCGGCACCCTAGCAGCGTATGGGCGGCGCGGCGACTATTTCCGGTATTACGAGATCAATCCCCAGGTGATCGAGTTGTCTGAAGGGACGCGATCGGTCTTCACCTATGTGCGGGACTCGGCGGCGCAGGTAGAAATGGAACTGGGAGATGCGCGGCTTCTTCTCGAAGCCGAGGTCGCGGCGGGAAAGGCGCAGAATTTTGACGTTCTTGTGCTCGACGCCTTCGCCGGCGACGCCGTTCCCGTACACTTGCTGACCAAGGAGGCCTTCGACACATATGCCCGGCATTTGCGAAACGATCGTTCCATCATCGCGGTACATCTCAGCAGCCGGCACATCAACTTGTTGCCGGTAATCGAAGGCATTCGTGAACGATCGAACGCCTACACGCTGGTGCATTTTTCACAGGGAAGTTACCCGTTCCTGGAAAGCCTGTGGGTTTTTCTCGCGAAGCGGCCCGAAGCATTGCAAATCCCAGGGCTGTTCCCAAGTCCTCCTCCCACCATGCCTCAAGCAGACGCACGGCTCTGGACCGACGACTACAGCAATATCTTCCAACTCATTTATTGATTCGGTTTGCCGAGGCTAACGTAACTGGGATTGCGGCTTGCCGGTGGATTCGACCGTACCGGCACGCGTTCGCCGAGCGGGTCGGAGACCAACTTTTAGTGATTCGTGAACTTGACAGCGGAGCGCGGCTGGAAATATGGTTGCGGTAATTCCCGTTGTCAGGCCCCGTTCGCTCGCTCCAAGTGCAGGATTCGCTCCAGTTTTCGGCCCCGAATTCCATAACTAAAGGCTGTTAGATCGAGCAGCGGTTTGTGTCCGTCTGCAGCGTAGTGGTGTATCTCAATTCGATTGTCGAGCTTGGTCTGCCTGAGGTCGAGCGACAATCACCACTAGATGAGGCAACGCCGCCTACCGCGCGCCGGAGGGAAATATGCCCGGGTTCAATCCTGGATTGGGAATGGGATATGGCTTTACGACTCTGATATGGATCATCGCAATCGTGATTGTAGGCAGCATCGTGTGGCGCGGCCGAAAGGGTTTCGTGCAAGGCACGACCATGGTGATGAAGAGTTTTCGGATCAACGAAGATCCATCGGCAAAGCGTTGTGTCGAGATCACAGGCCGTGCGGCTGGAGTGGTCTCATGGTTGATGAATGTGCTGAAGCTGGAACCGAGTATTGAGTTTTGGGTGACGGACAGCGAAGTGGTCGTTCGATCGGGAAGTCTGAGCGGGTTGCTGCACATCTGTGTTCCGATTCAGAAGATCTCGGCGACGGTATGCGGCTACCAGCGTTCTATTTTGGCGCTGGGATTTGCGATCTTGTTCAGCCTCGGGTTTGTCCTGAACATACTCTCCGCGCTCTTCGGTGGAAATCGCTATGAATTTAGCTCCGATATGGCTCAGGCCTTCGGCTTTCTTGTGCTCGGTGGTATTGCGGCTCTGTTCTATTTCCTTTCGAAAAGGATTGGAATCGGGGTGGAATCGCGGCATATGCACGGAATCGTGTTCAAGCGCAGCGTGATTGAAAACGTGTCCGTCGATTTGCCAGAGGCGTTGCGGGTCGCCGAGGTTATCAATAAGCGCCTTTTAGCCGCACAGATCAAACAGCCGGCACCTTCCCAGGAATGTCGGGCGCAATCCTCTGGACCCTCTCACCCCACGGTCTGTCCACGCTGCTCGTCGTCAAATCCCGCCGGAACGCGGTTTTGCGAGAGCTGCGGTTCAGCCCTGTGAGTTCAGGAGGCGTTTCATGATCTGCGCAAACTGCTCTGGCGAGATCGCCGAAGGTAAGAAGTTCTGTGGGCGCTGTGGGAGTGCTGTGCAGGCTACCACGTCGCCCGCCGGATCCGCCACGAAACGGAGTTGTCTCAAGTGTGGCTCGCCGATTTTAGCGGGCAAGAGGTTTTGCGGAGTTTGCGGAACACCGCTCACTGCCGCGACTGACCAAGAGCAGGATGCTGCTCTGCCTAGCCCAGTGACCACCGGAGGTGCAGGGACGGCTCAAGTTAGACCGACCGAAGGTGCAAAGCCGGAGAAGCCGAAGATGGCCTCGACAGCGCCTGTGGCGCCCGCCGCGCTTCGCACAGAAGACACTGCGAGCCGTGTGCGATCCGGGCAAAGGATGTCGGGCAAGATGCTGGGCGTTGCCATCTTGCCGATTGTCCTCTTGTGCGCAGCTCTAGGTTGGTACAGGTGGGGAGTCGAGCTTCGATTGACTACCGAGCCGAGCGAAACCCAAGTTGTGCTGGACGGAACCCCTGTGGGTAGAACAATGGGACCGGCTGGTTCCTTGGTGCTGCCCCACCTTGGACGAGGGACACATCAACTAAGGCTGTCACATCCCGGTTTCGACACATGGTCGCAGCCAGTAACCTTAGGTTGGTTTCAACTATCGCTGCCGCTGAATGTAAAGCTCCCGATTCCGTCATTTCCGCTGACAGTCATCACGGTTCCTGGAGGCGCAAGAGTGCTTGTCGATGGAAAAGAATCAGGGGTGTCGGACCAGTCCGGCAGCCTGGTGCTGGCCAATGTGGAACGCGGGCAACACGTAGCGACGGTCACTCTGAATGGCTACCCGAGTTGGTCTTCTACTTTCTTCATGCAAGCGCCCCTCATGGTTCGCGCCGACCTGGTGGCGGCAGCTCAAGTTGCGGAAAGGGAAAACGCAGAGCGTTTGGGCCGCGCGCAAAGTCTGTTCGAGCAGCGGCAATATCAAGCAGCGGTATCGGAATGTGATGAGGTATTGCGTGTGGATCCGGCGAACCAAGCCGCTGCGAAACTTAAGTCGCAAATCCAGCAAACAATGGCGATCCTGGGGATGCAATGATTATGAGAGAACCGATTTGGCGTATCGCCTTGAGTATTGCCATAGGGCTGGGCGTGTTGCCATTTTTTATCGGTGCAGCTTCCCCAGCGCCCCAAGGCAAAGGCCTTTCGCTCATTCAGATCGAGAAGCTGATCCAGATTCACACACCAGACGACATCGTGGCCAAAGAAATTCGAACCAGGGGCGTAGATTTCTTGCCTACACCAAGGATGCTCGACGAACTCGGAAAACGCGGTGCGGGAGATTCAACTCTGGCCGCGGTCCGGGAGCGAATGCCCGTGGGAACCATCGAGATCAGCGGTCCCGCCAATAGCCGCGTCCTCTTGGATGGCGATGACAAAGGCGTTCTCGATTCGCAGGGCCGTCTGCAGCTGACTCAGGTGCCTGCTGGGCATCACGACTTGAAGGTCGATAAGCCGGGCTACCGGCCTGCCGAAATTAGCATCGTTCTATCCGCACGCGATACCAAGCGTCTTCCAGTTCAGCTCGAATGGGCCGGCGGCTTCCTGACCATACATGCGGATCCCGCGAAAGCCACGATCGAGATATCGGGCTTTGGGCAATTCAACAGCGGGGTGACGGACTTGCAGTGCCCGGCCGGTACATATGAGGTGCGGGTGTCGCTCGCGGGATTCAAGGCGGAAACGCGTACAGTGTCCGTGGCCGCCGGGCAACACGCAAACGTGGATGTGCATCTCGATGCGGATCGGCAATACGTGGAGAACAAGTTGGGCGAGGCGAAACAGCGTCTTGCTCGCGACGATCCCCGGGGAGCGATCCAAATCTGCAACAGCCTGCTGTCGTCTGGAGCGAATAGCCCGGAAGTATCAGCACTGCTGGCTTCGTCGTATTGGCGCGCGAACGATGCGACTCAATTCACCAATACGGCCTTACCGACAATTCGGGAGGGAGCACCGGTCGATCTTGACGTGGTCCACGAGCATCTTGAAGCTTCTGGAGAAGCGATCCATCCAGCAAAGCTGACGCTGTCATCTCAATCGCTGACGTATGATCCAGGCGTCGCGAATTGTAAGTACCGGTCGATTCGTGTGCCGTTGGCGAATGTGGAAATCGCCGAGGTCAGCAATAAGGCCACCTCGGGAATCATGGTGGTTCGACACTTGACCCAAGGTACTTACCTCTTGCATCTGGAGGTGCGCGACCCTGCCAAGTCCGATAAGAAGCTGACCCTGTATTTTGCTCTGCCCGACGCACGAATTGAACGGGGTGCGAACAACGTCGCTTTCCTCGCGTCGTTACCAGGCTCCTCCCAAATGTTCGCCGCCCTGGCCAATCTGATTGTGAATCTTAAGGCAGAAACACACTGATTTCGGATTTCGTCCGGCGGTGCGCCTGTCAGCTATTGCGGGTGATCAGCGAGGCTACTTCGATGATCGGATTGGGTAGCTGGCGCATGGCGCGCACGAACGCTTCGACCAGTTCTGGATCGAATTGCGTACCGGCACAGCGCTCCAACTCGCTCAGCGCTTGTTCGGCGGTGCGGCCCTTCTTATAACTGCGGTCGCTGGTGATCGTGTCGTAAGAGTCGGCGATGGTCACGATGCGCGCGCCGAGAGGGATGTTTTTGGCGCTCAGCGTGTCGGGATACCCGGAGCCATCGAAAAACTCGTGATGGTGAAGGACCATTTGGCGAATACGCGCAAGAGGACGAAGTGGTTCGAGCAGGCGCCCGCCATAGGTCACATGCGTCTTCATCGTTTCCCACTCTTCGGGGTTCAGCGGTCCGCTCTTATTCAGAATTTGCTCGGGAATGCCGACCTTGCCGACATCATGCAGCACTGCCCCGAGGCGAATCTCCTCGACTTCGGCCTCGCTCATGCCGATTGCTTCTGCCAAAAGAGCCGAATAAGCGGAGACTTTCTGCGAATGGCCCTGCGTATATTGATCCTTGGCATCGATGGCGTATGCCAAGGAGGTGACGGTCTCCAGGATAGATTGCGGCAGGGCACTGGGGCCGTCGGCAAGCGCAGCCTCGCTGGCGGGAAGGGAATCAGAAAACTGCCGCAAGCGTTGGTAGATCTCGTCGAAAGCATCGGGCCCGGTTGCGAACAGTCTTTTCAACGTAACGCCGAGATAAGCTTCCAGCACGTCGCGCTTCCAACGCTTCGCTTCGTTCGGATCGACGTGGTCAGCCGTCGAAACCGTGTTGCCGCCTTGATGTTTCGAGAGATACATCGAAGCGTCCGCGACCTGAATCAGTTCTTGCGGCGAGGAACCGTGTAACGGATACGAAGCGATGCCGAAACTCGCGCTGATGTTTTTCTCGCGCAGGAGTGGATCCGCGGCGACCCAACCGCGCAGCTTCGACGAGAGTTGCCGGGCCTGCTCCATGGTTGTTTCCGGCATGAGGATGACAAATTCGTCGCCGCCATAGCGAGCCACGACGTCGGAGCGCCGGCAATTGGTCTCCAAGATCTGGCCCACCCGCTGCAAGACCAGGTCACCCTCCAGGTGGCCGTAGAAATCATTCACAAATTTGAATCGGTCCAGGTCCATGAGCACCAGCGCAAAGGAGCGACCTGCGCGCGAGGAGCGCTTCCATTCCGACGACAGCGCCTCCATGAAGAAGCGATGCGTCTTCACGCCAGTAAGGCCGTCGGTAATGGCTTGTTCCTGGGCCTTCTGGAACGTAAGCGCGTTGTGATATGCACCCGCGATCAAGTCGGCCAGCGTTTGCAAGAGCAAGGATTCTTCATCCGATACATCCAGGCGTTCATTGGATTCAACATAAAGGACGCCATGAAGATGTTCACCATAGAAAATCGGCAGACCCATAGCGGTCACGGAATCCCCCAGGACTGGCTTCGCACTGCTCTGGGCGTTTTGCGATGACCGATAGCTGGAGATCTTGCCGGTGCGAGCCACTTGCCCGATCAAACCGGCGTCGAGCGAGACTCGCCGGCCCACCGCTCCCCGGCGGCTGCCGCCTTCGGCCGCGATCAGTAGTTCGCGCGTCGTGTAGTCGAGAAGGGCTATGCCGAGGTGATCGTAGGTGAGGCCGGACTCGAGTTGCTCCACGATTTTCGTGAGCACTTCGTCCGGATTCAGTGTTGCAATGGCGTCGCGAGAAATGAGATTCAGGAGGCTGAGATGTCGCGCCTTGGTTCGTTCGTCCTGAAACAGGCGCGCGTTTTCAATGGCGATGCTCGCCTCACTGGCCAGTACACGCAAAATTTCTAGGTGGCCTTCGTCGTACGCACGTTCGTGGTCGGAAAAGAGGCATAGTGCGCCAATTGCATGGTCGTAAGCGACCAGTGGCACACCACAGAATGAGCCCGCCGTTCGAAT
>Ga0335080_10001381_pt1 | contig 23648 bp, 15 predicted proteins | sample Lox_Sample_34_FD_206720 | JGI IMG/M metagenome (GOLD analysis project Ga0335080, IMG submission 206720) | Soil microbial communities from Loxahatchee National Wildlife Refuge, Florida, United States - Lox_Sample_3.4 | ecosystem: Environmental > Terrestrial > Soil > Wetlands | place: USA...
CTGAATATCGAGTATTCCGATCTGCAGGTACATCAGTGCGAGTACCAGTCGTCATGTGCGACGGTGTTGATGCTGGATTGCTCGCATTCGATGATCCTTTATGGTGAGGACCGCTTCACGCCAGCCAAGAAAGTCGCGATGGCATTGTCGCATCTGATCCGGACACAATATCCCGGAGACTCGCTGTCGCTGGTGCTCTTTCATGACTCTGCGGAGGAGATTCCGCTTTCGCAATTGGCGCGGGTAAAGGTTGGGCCGTATTACACCAACACGCGCGAGGGATTGCGTTTGGCCCAGAGAATTCTGCAGCGGCAGCGCAAGGACATGAAGCAGATCGTGATGATCACCGACGGCAAACCTTCCGCACTGACCCTGGAAGATGGAAGAATTTATAAGAATGCGTTCGGATTGGATCCCCTGGTCGTGAGCCAGACGCTCGAGGAAGTGTCCAAGTGCAAGCGTGCGGGCGTGCTGATCAATACGTTTATGCTGGCATCGGATTACGGACTAGTGCAGTTTGTCCAGAAGGTCACCGAGATGTGCCGCGGCAAGGCGTATTTCACGACTCCATACACTCTGGGGCAATATTTGCTGATGGACTACATGTCGCGCAAGACCAAGACCATTCACTAGCGCCGGCCTACAAGAATCTTTAACCACGAAGGGCACGAAGGTTCACGAAGGAAATCTCCTCGTGAACACTCGTGATGTTCTCAGTGCTCTCCTGATACTCTTTAGACAACAACATGGCGAACTGTACTCGATGCGGGAGGCAATTGCCTCCTTTCAGCTTCAAGAAGATCTGCCAGTGGTGCGTGCAGCACGAGGCGGCCAGCAACGGTGAGGACGACGAGAAGCAAGTCGTGCTGCCTGCGCCGTGGGTGCGGAAGACCGAGAGCACAATATCTCTGACGCAGGTTCTGTTCGGGGTAAACATCGCGGTCTTCATCGCAATGGCGCTCGCCAGTGGAACGATTGCAAATGATTTCCCCGGCAATGTTCTGGTGGAATTCCAAGCAAATTGGGGACCGAAAACCCTTTCAGGACAGTGGTGGCGGATCTTCACCTACATGTTTCTACACGGTGGGATTTGGCACATCGTGTTCAATATGTGGTGTCTTTGGGACTTGGGTGCGCTGTGCGAACAACTGTACGGACGCTGGACCTACCTTTGCATCTACTTGCTGACTGGGATCGCGGGAGGGTTGACAAGCGTCGCGTGGAATCCCGACGTACTGAGTGTCGGCGCCTCTGGCGCGATTTTTGGGCTGGCGGGAGCGCTGGCGGCCTCGTTTTATCTTGGCGAGTTTTCGATTCCGCGCTTTGCGATTCAACACACGTTGCGAAGCCTGGTCTTCTTCATTGGCTTCAACGTCCTCTTCGGTGTTGGCTACAACCTCTTTACCGGCAGCAATGCAGGCGGAATCGACAATGCTTGCCATGCTGGCGGACTTGTCAGTGGTGCGATCTTGGGAGCTCTGGTCGCACGACTGGCCGCTCACTCTCCATCAAGGCGAATCGCTGTAATGGGAGTGGTGACGCTCGTGATGGTGGCATGCGGTTTTGGAGTGCGCGAATGGCGCGGGCGCCCCATGCGCATTGCGATGGCGCTCGACAATATCCAGGAACACGGCGGAGACGCCGTTGCACAACTGAAGGAACTCGCGAGGCAGGAACCGAATTCTCCGCAGGCCCATGCGGAATTAGCACAGGCTTATTTCGAGAAGCAGCAGTTCGATGACGCGGCCGCCGAGTTCAAGCGGGTGGTTGAATTGCTTCCGCAGAACACAGGAGCAAGATTCAATCTTGGACTGGCGTATCTCAGCGAGAACCACCTGGATGAGGCAAAGGCAGCGTTCACCGAACTCCTTCGACAAGACGGCAACAACTCGCGGGGACACTACGGACTTGGCCTAACGCTGCTGGAGCAGGGGCAATATCAGGAAGCGCTCGACGAGTTCAAGAAAGTAGACCAGTCCGGTAAACCGGTCAGCGGCCTTTATTACGAAATGGGCCGCAGTTACTCGAAGCTGAAAATGTACGAGGACGCGATCGCCGCGTATGGGAAAGAGCAGGAACGGGACGGAGATGATCCCGATCTCGAGAATGCCATGGCGGAGGCCTATGAGGCGAAGGGGATGAAGCAACAGGCGGACCAGGCTAGGACCAAGGCTGTTCAGTTGAGGAGTGGCGGCGCACACTAGAGTCGTCTCGACAAGCAACAGCAGATTCCTCACCGGCTGTCTCCGGTTCGAAATGACAAGAGGGCCGCGACTGCCCCCGGGTGTTAGGTTTTCACAATCTCGCCGATTGCCCGGTATGCCTGGTTGATCGCCTCATCTGTGTAGGCGTAGGCACCCGCATCCGAGTTGGCGATTGCGATCCGGCCGTGCGGTTTGCGGGCGATTTCACACGGTGTCTCTCCACCGTTCAGCCAGAAATCATCAAAGAGCGAGTTGTACTCATAAGCGTATCCATGCGGCCAGCGATTGACAGTGATCGCAGCGATATCGCGCGCGGGATCGAAACCTCCGGGCGAAAGAGTGCGAGCAAGTTGCTCGCGGATATTTCGCTCGATGGTCTCGAATGTTGTGCCGTAGAGTTCGATCCGTCCCATGCTGTGTTGTTGGCGCGCGGGCAGTCCCGGCTGGCATGCAGCCTTCATCATGTGAACGATGATCGGATCAGTTGGCTTATGCGGGCATTTGTATCCATCGATGCTGACTGGCAGATCGAGGTTCAGCGTCGAATGATACATGCTGGGCGCATAGATCGAGTTCGCCCCAATCTTCTGAAATGACGTCCAATTGCGTAGAGCAACGTTGGTATAGAGCAGCGGGACTTTTTGGGCCCGGGCGAGCGCTGCTTTCTGTGTCTCAGGAAGTTCGTCACAGATGTACGGAATGACCACGTGCCAGCAGGCGAGCACCACATTCTTCGCGCGAACGGTGTAGACCTTCCCTGCCTGCGCATATGCTACTTCGACTTCTTTCGCGGCACCGGCATCGCCGACGTGTTTTACTCGAACCGCTGTGCTGTTCAATCGGATGCGAACCGGCGAACCGTCCTGATCGAGCTTGGCATAGTTTGCTTTCGCCAACACGACGTCCGAACTGGAATGGCCGGGAATTGCATCGGGAATCAGCTTTCGAACGAGCAGCCGCGCGATCGTGGCGTTCCCGTCCGGAAAGTGGAAAAAATATTTCTCAGCTTCGTCGTTAGGAATGGCGTCGCGGTTCATTCCCTTGCCGGGCGTGGAATCGAGTTTGAGTCCGTGAAAGCCGGGCAGATCAAAGCCCCAGGCATCCTGCGCCGAAACCGCATCGATTCCCAAACCGAAGAGTCCGTGCGGCAACGTCTGATACAGCTTGATGATGTCTTCGTGAACACCGGCCACCTTCTTCAGATAGTCGGCGTAGCTGATACGGGCCAGCTTGGCTTTCTTCTCGTCCGACGTTGACCCGGGGTAATAGTCTTTGGGTGAATCGTAGAGACCGAGGAGATCGCTTTTCGCCTGTTCGGCGATGGGAGCTTCGGCGAGGAACTCTTTCAGGCGCTTGGGCGATTCGGTTTCGCTGTCTTCGCTTTCGCCTCCGCCTCGCGGACTGAAGTTGATCACCAGTTTGTCGGAGCCGAAGGTTTCTTTGTCAAAGAAGATCTTCGGTCGCAGTCCGCGCGAGTGATACAGCTTGTTGTTTACATGCTTGTGGTAGGACGGAACATCGATGCCGAGCTCTTCAATGACGCTTTTAGCAATGGAACTGTAGGGAGCAGGGCTCTCGATCGAGAATGTTCCCCCATAACCGAGGCGGAAAGCGTTGTTGACGCGGAACTCGTTCCGCTTCGCGTGACCGCCGAAGTCGTCGTGATTTTCGAGAATCAAAATACGAGCGTTGTTGCCAACTGCCTTGCGGAAGAAGTGGGCAGCGGCGAGTCCGCTGATACCGCCGCCGACAATGATAAGGTCGTAATTTTCCTTGGTGTCTTCGGGTTGGCCGGCTGTGTCCCAGAAGGTTCCGTCGCGGAGCGCGTGAGCGGCGTCGAACGATCCTGGATGCGATCCACGCATCCCCGTCAGGGCAGGAGGATAATAGCCCGCGGAACTCTGCGGTTCTGTGCTTTCCGCCAACAAGTGCCAGGGCATCATGGCAGCTGCGGCGGTAACGGCCACGCCGTTCATGAAATCCCGGCGCGTGATCTTGCGGTACATCCCCAGCTCTCGGTCCCGTGGATCCACGATCTCCTCCGCAATCCGTGAAGCCTGTGCTCGGAATCAGTGCTTCGACGGTTGGAGCAAACCTCAGGCGCTAAAACGTGTTGTTCAGGGCGCATGGCGGCACGACTGAAGTCGTGCCCTCCTTGGATGTCCGGCGGCTTCTACGACTGGCCTTCGTCCGCTTTCTTCACGGCCAGTTCGGCGGCCTGGAAACCGATGCGGCTGTGGGTTCCGTCGCAGAACGGCTTATTCACCGAGCCACCGCAGCGGCAGAGCGAGAACGCGGTCTTTCCCGTGAGATCGTATTGATTCCCATTGATATCGACCAATTCAATTGCGCCCTCTGGAGCTTCAACACGAAACGGACCATTCGGCCGGACTGTAATCTTTACTTGCGCCATAGAACCCCAATTCCTCCAACCTTACCGGTTTTCAGTAAGCCTTAGAAAGATACCACCGGACCCCTGTTGATGTCTCGCTAGCGGGAAGAGCTGCGGCAAGACGCAGGATACAACCACTGGCAATTTGAGGAACTGCGCCGAGGCTGATGCTAAGTCATTCCATGCGCAGCGCTTGCATGGGAGCGATCGATGCCGCTTGCCTGGCAGGCAGAAGACTCGCGCCGAGCGAAACGAGAACAACCAGAACCAGCGCGCCGGCGAACGTGATCGGATCTCGAGGCTTGAGACCGAACAAGAGCGACTCCATCCATCCGGCGGAGATCAAGGCCAGTATCAATCCGAACGCAAGCCCAATTGCAGTCACTTGCATGCTTTCCTTCAGCAGCATGCCCAGTACTTGGCGACGTCGGGCGCCAAGAGCCATTCGAACACCGATCTCGGCGGTGCGGCGAGCCAATCGGTAGGCGAGCGTCCCATACAGGCCGACCGCAACCAACAGCGAAGCCAGCAGTCCGAAAAATGCGGAGAGCCGCGAGAACATTCTTTGTTGAGCGTAGGACTGCTCGAATACTTCGAGTTGTGTCATGGGATTCTCGAGCGGCAGGTTCGGATCCAGGGCACGCACTACCGCCGCGATCGAAGGCATCATCGCATTTGTATTTCCCCGCACTCTTACTTCTACTTCCAGATGAGACACACCCTTAGCCTGGGCGTACGGGTAATAGGCCATGGGCAAGGGCTCCTCGTCAACGCGGGTGTATTTGCTGTCCTTTACCACGCCAACGATGGTCCGGCGGAACTTGTCACCGAGTTGATGCCCAATCGGGTTTACGCCGGGCATGAGGCGTGTTGCAAACGTCTCATTGACTACGGCTACGCGCGGCGAAGCCTCGGTGTCATTGTCATTGAGATCGCGTCCATTTATCACGGGCACACCCATGACGTGGAAGAAATCCGGACCAACATTGTTGGAGCGCAAAGGAGCCTGCGAAAAAGGCAGCAGCACTCCATCAATCATCGCGGGATTGTTGTCGCTCCAGCCGCCTCCCGGCCGATTCCCGGCGAAGCTGACAGAATCCACTCCAGGCAGACTCCGCAGTCGATCCAGTAACGCACGGTAAAACTCCAGGGTCTGGGCTGCCGTCGACGTTTTCTGTGGCGTGATGCCGAAGACTATGACGCCTTGAGCATTCATTCCAAGGCTTGTGGACTTGTAATTCTCAAGCGTACGCAGCAGCAGGCCCGCCGCGACCAGAAGAACAAAGCAAAACGTCATCTGCACGGCCATCACGGCGTTGCCCGCCCACTTTGTGGAACGGCTGCGATATGCGGTCGAAGCGGACGTTTTCATGGACCCCGCCACCGGAGCGCGCAAGGCGCTGAACCATGGTGTAAGGCCGAACACAAGCGTGGCGACGGCGCACAGCACGAACGTGAAAAGAAGCACTCTGCCGTCAGGCGTAAGGCCACTCTCGATTTGCGACCACGCCGCGAGCGCGCGCGTTGCGCTCAACGCGAAGAGCCATCCCAGCGCAGCACCCGTGGTAACGAGCATCGCGCTCTCCAGAAGAAGTTGCCTGAGGATTTGCCAGCGGGTGGCGCCCAGAGCAAGGCGCAGGCTGAACTCCCGCTGCCGGGCACTTTTTTTCGCGACCAGCAGCATCGCCACATTGGCGCAAGCGATCACCAGCACGAGACTGACCAGAGCCATCAGCATGGTCACACCCGCGCGGTACGTGCTTCCAGTGTCGAGACCTTCGATGCCTCGCGCGCTTTGAAACGCGAGCGTAACTTTCTGAGCCTTGGGATCGGGAGCACTCAATCCGGTGTAGGCAACCCGCTGGAATCTTGGCGTCACCTCCGCGAGAGCCTGACTTAGTGACACACCCGGCGCCACGCGGGCCATCATTGGCAACGACCACCATGTTGGGGAGCCGTAGAGCGTGTTGTCATTCGGGGGCGTTCCCCAGGCGTTCAGATCAGGCCGATTCTGGAGAGGGATCCAGATGTCGGTAGATTGACCGGGCTCAACACCGAAAAATCCTTCCGGTCCTACACCAAGAATGGTGAACGCATTTCCCTTGACGAACAGCGTTTGCCCCAGAACAGAGGGATTCCGGGAGAAACGCCGAGTCCAATAGGCGTAGCTGAGAACGACGACAGGGGAATGAGTGCGTTCATCGTCAACAGTGAAAGCTCGGCCACGCGCCAGCGTGATACCAAGGCCGGAGAAGAAATTGCCGCTGACCATATCGCCTTCGACTTCTTCTGGAATGTCGCCGTACCGCACTGCTACTTTGCCGATCGCGAGAGGAACGAACGCGATCAAATCGGCGAAGGCTTTGTGATCCTGACGCAGATCTTCAAATATGGGTTCGGAAAAAGAAGTAGTCGAATCGCCAGTATTCGATGCTCCATCGGGCTGTCCGCTGGGCACATGGAGATACACCAGTTCTTGCGGGTTGGGCACAGGCAGATCGCGGAGCAGGACGGCATTCATGACGCTGAAAATGGCGGTGTTCGCACCAATTCCAAGAGCTAACGTCAAAACAATCGTCATGGTGAACCAGGGAGACTTATACAACTGGCGTGCCGAATAGCGTAAGTCCTGAGATGCGATCATGATTGCCGCCTCGCTGACAGATGGAAGGACGTTTGTCTCGCGGAAAAGTGAGCGAATCGGAAGCCAGCCTATGCGGCTTCGACACGCGCGGCAGTCAGACTCCGATAAAGCTGCAGGAATTGATCAATCATGCGCTTGGTTGTGAAGCGCTCGCGGGCTCGTGTGTATGCGAGTTCCGCATAGGCGCGGCGCATGGCCCGGTCTTCGTTGAGCAGGCGGATGTTCTCGGCGAGGCTCTCGGCGTCGTTGGTGCGGAAGTAAAGCGCGGCGTCTCCCCAGATCTCACGATAGCTCGGAATGTCATTCGCCACGATGGCACAGCGCGAAAACGCCGCTTCCAAAGCAGTCATGCCCAGCGGCTCGTATCGCGAAGTTGCGGCATAAATAGCGGCGCGACTGTAGAGCGCTCGCAGCTGCGCGTCAGTCTGCGGGCCGCGGATCGCGACCGATGTCGTTTCGGTCGCGACTTTAACATCTGCTCGGATCGGAATGCGCGGAGTTGGGACGGTCTGTTCCGCGCCAACGATGCAGACGGGTAACGGATGCTGCTGCTGGGTGAGCAGAAAAACCTGCTTGCTGGCGTCGACGAGGCGGCCTACGGCGAGCACGCAATCGTCTTTGCTGACGTAGGGATTAAAGAAAATCGGGTTGCGTCCCGGATAGACCACTTCTGCGCGGCGGGGACGCGCATAGGACGAACTGATGCGATCGAGCATCCAGGCCGAAGGAGCCACAACGGCATCCGCTCCCATTAGTCCATTCAGAACAGTCTGGCGATACCAGTTCAGGTAACGCGGTGGCTGCGCCGGCTTTTCGTGAACCGCTTGCGCAAACGTGAGCAGATCCCCGTTCGCCATGACAACGCGCGGGACATCCACCGGAAGGTTGCCGTAGCAAAAGTGGTTGAGATGAAGAACGTGCGGGCGGAGTTCCTTCACTAATGACATCAGAAAGGCTGAAGATTCCGGGACATCTTCCTCAGCTTCCTGCATCCATTCCAGGCGAAATCCGGTGGGACGGTACTCCAGTCCGTGGAGATGATCCATCCAGGAGGTTTGGTGAGGTAGAGGAATCTCGCCGAAGCTCACCAGTGTGACGCGAATACCACGAGTCACGAGTCCAGTCACGAGTTCACGGGCATAAGTCCATGATCCCGACAACGAGTCGGCTGTGACAAGGACGTGCACTGAACCTCCGGGAGAGGAGCGCGAAGGCCGCGCAGAGCGCGGGATTCCGCTCCAAGTGGCTCCCATTCTAGTGGGTGCAGGGCGCAACGTGAAGCGTTTTCACGCCGAAAGCGTGCAAAAAGTTGCACCCTCAGAACCGGGCGGGCCTTTCCCGCGACCCGCCCGGACCCTGCCTAGAAGTTGAACTTCAGCGCCAACTGGATCAACCGTGGATCCTGAGCATCGAGAATCTGGTCGAATGTCGGAGAACTGATGTCACTATCCGGCAAGCGGAAGTTGGCATGGTTGAGGAAGTTGAAGAATTCCGCTCGGAACTGGAATGCCTTCCCTTCTGTGATCGGAATGTTCTTGAAAATGGAAAAGTCCCAATTGGCGTATCCTGGGCCCTGAGCAATGTTGCGGCCCGCTGTGCCGAACTGCTGCACGGGAGAGTTCGGATCGGGCGTAATCCGTTGGAAAGCCGCGGCATTCAGCCAGGCCGTAGGCTTCTTGGGTCCGCTGTTTGGATTCTGCCCTGGGACGAGGTTTGGACGGTTGGCGGAGAATCCGGTGATTTCTGGCGCGCCTCCCTGCTCCGACACGTCATTTGAATCGAACACCGTAAACGGCGTACCGCTCATCACGGTCACGATGCCATTTACCTGCCACGCGCCCAGGATCTGCTGATACCACCCGTGAGGCTGTCTCCAGAGTGGCAGCGCCCATTGATAACTCAAGACCAAACGGTGACGGGAGTCGAAGAGCGAGCGACCGCGCTCGGCGGCCAGATCAAATGGATTTTGCGCCAGGTCGTTTTCTCCAGCGACAGGCTTAGCCGCTGATCCGGTCATGTTGAACGAGGATGCATCGTCAACCGTCTTCGAGAACGTATAGGAGGCGAGGAAAGCCATTCCGTGGCTGAAGCGCTTGCGGAGGCTGGCTTCCAGCGCGTTGTAGGAAGAATTTGCGATGCCGGTGATCAGGCCTGTGGACGAGTAGACGCAACTGCTGGGCGGATCCGACAGCGTGCAACCGGAGTAGAGACGCCGCTGATCGGCGTTTCCGGAGGTCGAGAGCGGCGTCCCGCTGCTGTCTACACCTGGTATGTAGATCGCGGGATTACCTTCTATGAATCGGGGCAGCTTGGTTCCCTTCGTCCCGACGTATCCGACTTCGAGCAACAGATCGGTACCGAACGAGCGCTGAACGTTGAGATCCCAATCCTGCGAATAAGGCAGCGGAAGATTGGCTGCAAGCGTGAGGTTGGTGAGCGGTGTCGCGAAAGTTCCGAGCGGAGGCGGATTGCCGTTGAACGGATCGTTGAAATTCGGGACGCTAACCTGCTCCGTCTGTAGATAAGGAGGCGCGCTGATCGGCGATTGCAGCGGCCCTCCCTGCCCGGTGTAATACGGTTCGTAGAAGATGCCGAACGCCGACGTTATCAACCACTTGCCTTTTCCGGTGGGATCAAGCGCGAAGCCGATGCGGGGAGCGAATCCTTTCTTGAATGTCGGAATCAATCCGGCCGGAACACCGGGATCTCCGGGGTAGAGCAAATCGGCAGGGGCGTTGGGCATGACGACGGACTGGCGGCCCGGAACAAACAGCGTCTGGCGATTGTGTATCTCCGTGTAGGGGAATGGCAGTTCGTAGCGGAGACCCATATTCACAGTCAGGCGGGAGTTTACTTTGTACGTGTCCTGGCCATATCCGTTGAGCGAGTTGCCGCGAATTCCGCGGGAGAAATCTCCGCGGCCCTGCAGGAAGAAAACCGGTTGGCCGAAAAGGAATGCTGCAAAGCCATCGCCTAAAATCGGGAAGCCGGGATCGAAGACGAAAAAGCCATTGGTGGCAATTCCCTGCAGCACGCTGAAATTCAAATGCTGGTAGCCGACGCCGAATTTCAGCTCATGTTTGCCGTGGATGTAGCTCAACGAACCGGAGTAATCAAAAGCATTCTCGTAGGTGTTGCGCGGTCCCGTAATCGGGTCGCCTACGGTCGTATATCCGTTGACCTGTATGAAGGGCGGGCCTTGTGCCGACGGGAGGCTCGAGGTGTATCCGAAACCCAGGTCGGTAGGGCTCTGATGGTTCAGGTGTTGATCGACAAGAAACTTGTTCCGGAGATAAGAAAAGCGGAAGACGCCGATCATTGCAGGAGAGAACGAGTGCGTGTCTTGCGCCACGAAGTTCTGCGCTCGATGATCTTCTCCCACCGGGAATCCGGGCACGCTCGCGCCTGAGGGCGAGAAGGGATCGAACCGAGAACCGTTGCTGTACATGTACCGAAAATTGAGTCTGTCCGTTTCGGAAAGATAGTGATCGACCTTGATTCCGAATTGATCGGTGTTGTCCCGCAGCGTCTGAGTCGCAGTATAGACGTTAGTTCCGCTATTCGGCTGCGGAAACAAGCCCAAGAGATTCTGCGAGAACGGATTGATAAAGCCCTGAATCTGATTGTAAGGAATCGGGAAGGGCGGATTTCCGAAGAGGAAAACCAGTTGGTGCTGCGGGTTGCTGCAGAAGCCGGCGCCGTTGAACGATTCGCCCTGGCTGGCGTCGCACAACTGGCTGAAGTCTCCGCCCCGCTCCGCCACTGAGGGTACGGTGCTTCCCTGTGTTTCACCCTGCCGGTTGCGGAATCCTTCGTAGTATCCGAAGAAGAACGTCTTGTCTTTAACGATGGGGCCGCCGAAAGTTCCGCCAAACTGATTCTGCTTCAAAGGTTCGGTTTGAGCTGCGAAATAGTTCGTGGCGTCAAACGCGTCATTGCGCAGGAACTCCCAGAGCGCTCCGTGATAATTGTTCGTGCCGGAGCGGGTGATGATGTTTGTGGTAGAGCCGAGGCTGTCGCCGAATTCGGCATTGGCGTTGTGAGTGAGGATTTTGAATTCCGTAATCGCATCAAGCGGAGGCTCGAGGACGAAACCGCCGTCAACGCCATTGAAATTGTTGGCACCGTCGATCAGAAAGTTGTTCGATTCAGGACGCTGGCCATTCACGGCGTAAGGCTGCCCTTGGCGCAGAATTCCTCCCGCTTGCGAGAGTCCCGGCGTCATTGGAGCGACTCCTGGCTGCAGCAGGCCGAGTTGCGAAAAGTTGCGCCCGTTGAGCGGAAGTTCGAGAACATCCCTCTCCGTAACGGTCTTGCCAAGACTCGTTACGGTGGTCTGAATCAACTGCGCATCCGCCTGGACTTCGATCTTCTCGGTTTCGGAACCGACGGCGAGTCGAATTGGGATCGTTGGAGTGTCGTTAACATCGAGGACGATTCCGCGCTGGATATAAGTCTGGAACCCCTTCGCCTCGACCTGTAGCGAGTAATGCCCCACCGGAAGTTCGAGGAGAACGTAGGCTCCGGAGTGGTCTGTCCTGGCCTTGCGCGGCAATCCGGTTTCCGTCTGCGTCGCAGTAATCGTTGCACTCTGGACGGACGCTCCACTCGGGTCCGAGACAGTGCCGAGGATGCTGCCGGTAATCTGCTGAGCAGAGGCTTGAAGTGAAAACAAAACGACCAACAAGGCACAGAAGGAAAAGTGGAAAGCAGAAGTGTACCTACTCACGCATCCCCCTCGCTTGAACCTGATATGACGATTCCATGAGACACACGTATCGTGTGTCACTTCGAATCGTGACGAAAACATTGCGTCGGATTTCCGGGAACCCCAAGTCCTCGGAATGAAGAGCAGCGAAAACTTAAAAGAGTGCGCGAGCACGCACAATAACGGAAAGATATTACTGAGCGTAAATTCGGATCAATTCACCTCAAGGCGCAAGCGCAGCTCGCGTGCCAGCAGGTCGACCGTTCGAATCTTCTCCGTCGCAAATTGAGGAAGCCCCGGCACCGCCATAGCCAGCTCGCACGAAAGGAGCATGGCGGTGAGAGTTTCGCGCACCTCACTCTGCATCTGGGCGGCAACGGCGCGCCGTGCCGCCAACTCTTCCCGCTTGCGGCGGTGGAGGGCTGAGCGAACATCGCGCAACACTCGCTCCTCGTTGCTGATTCCGAAATTGACGTATACGGGGAACGCGGTGCCAAGGTGCTCGATCATCTGATCACTTTCCTCGGGCTCCGTCTCAAGCAGGAACTGATCGACGACAGCGGCGGAATACGTCTGTTCGCGCAAGCGAGTGGAGGCTTCCTGCAGATCGTGCGCCCAGTGAACGTCCTGGCTCGTGGCAGATCGGATCGAGTCGGCGCACTTTGCGCCGCCAGCAGATGGGGTGATGAGTAAGATCATGTCCTTTCCTTATGCACGCTGAACTCCACGGCGCGCACGCTGAAAACAATGGCAATAGCTCGGGAACCGCAAGCGGCTTTCCCGTAGTGGGTCTCTTCCGGGGATCGCGAGTTCAGAATCGGAACTGACGGATCATGCTCCTTGTGCTGCGAACTCCTTGAGTTTCCTGTATAGAGTTGTTTTTCCAATGCCCAGCAATCTCGCGGCTTGAAGTTTGTCGCCATTCAACTCGGTCAGAGCGCGCAAGATCGTCTGCTTTTCCAGTTCGGCGATGGGAATGATTTTCGAGTTGCCGTTTCCATTTCCGTTTGAAGATTCGGGGACTGCAACGTTTGCAATCTCGCGAGGCAGGTCCGTCGCGTGAATAACGGGCCCCGTAGTAAACGCATAACTTCTTTCCAGACAGTTTTCCAGTTCGCGCACATTGCCCGGCCAATCGTAGGCGAGCATGGATTTCATTGCATCGTCGCTGAGAAGCTTTTCCTGCCCGGATGCACGCTCCATGCGATCCAGAAAATGCCCGATGAGCAGCGGTATATCCTGCCGGCGCTCACGCAAAGCAGGGATCCGCAGGCTGAGAACGTTAAGACGAAAATACAGATCGCGACGGAATGTGCCTTGCATCACGGCCTGCTCCAGATCGCGGTTGGTGGCAGCTAGGATCCGAACGTTGATCGGGATGCGGCGTGTACTGCCGACCGGACGGATTTCCTTTTCCTGAATGGCACGCAGCATCTTGGCCTGGAGATCCACCGGAAGTTCGCCCACTTCGTCCAGGAAGATAGTTCCGCCTTCGGCCATCGCCATGAGGCCTTCTTTGTTCTGATTGGCTCCCGTAAACGCGCCTTTGACGTACCCAAATAGTTCGCTCTCGATTAACGTGGGAACGAGGGATCCGCAATCCACTGGAATGAATGGCTTGTCGCGGTAGGGGCCGGAATAGTGGATCGAGCGGGCGACCATTTCCTTTCCTGTTCCACTCTCGCCGAGAATCAGTACGGGATGAATGCTGTTGGCGGCTTTTGCAATGATGCGATAAAGCTTCTCCATTTCGGGAGCACGGCCGATCATTCCGCCGAATCCCTGTTTGGATTTCACTTTTTCTTGCAGCAGGCGGTTTTCAGACTTCAGCTTGAGATGGTTGCCGACACGCTCGAGCAGCAGTTTGAGTTCGTCCACACTGAATGGCTTCGTAACATAGTCATAGGCGCCGTTCTTCATGGCTTGCACGGCGGACTGAACCGTTCCGTATCCAGTGACCACAATGACGACGGCTTCGGGCCGGCGCTCCTTAATGCGTCGGAGCGCATCGATGCCTCCGGCCCCGGGAAGACGCAGATCAAGGAGAACAGCGTCGAAGTTCTGCAGTTCGAGCGCCCGATAGGCTTGCTCGGCAGAATCGGCCACATGAGTGGAGTAGCCGAGGGATTGGGCAACTTCTCGGCAAGCCTCGCGAATCGCACGCTCGTCGTCGATGATTAGCAGGTTCAGGAAATTCGCGGGTTCGAATTGCGGAGTGGCACTAACACTGGATACGACCGGGCGAAATGCTACAGACGTCATGGCTATGATTCCTCTTTCCTGGATGAAGGTACTTTCCCCTTGAGGGAATAAAAATCGTTGGAAGGCGCCGACGAGACCGGTAATAGAACGGTAACGCGCGTGCCCCGGCGCGGCTCGCTGTCAACGTGAATCAGGCCGCCGTGCCTGGTAACAATGTCGTGAACGGTTGACAGCCCCAATCCGGTTCCAGTGGCGTCTTTCGTGGTGAAAAACGGTTCGAAAATGCGCGCTCGGGTATCGGCATCCATACCGGCACCGTTGTCCTCGACGGCGAGCAGCGCACAGGCGAACGATGCCTGCGGCTCGCGGTCGAGAATCTGTAACCTGGACTCGCTTGTCGCGAGAAGGATGTGACCTCCGTCGGGCATGGCGTCGCGGGCGTTGAGCACTAAGTTCAGGAGGATCTGTTGCAGTTGAGTCCGATCGATATGCACCAAGCCCAGTTTCGGGTCCAGTTCCAATTTCAACGTGATTTGATCGCCGATCAGCCGGACCAACATACTGCGCGTCGCTTCGATTTCGTCATTCAGTGAGAGAAGGCGTGGTTCGGAGGTTGCGGGCTTGGCTAATGTAAGTAGCTGGCGCACGAATCCAGTCGCTCCAGCGCCAGCCATTCGAATCTCTTCGGCGTATTTGCGAGCCGGATGGTCCGGTCCAAGGCTCGCGAGCAGCAGATCGCAGTGAAGCAGTACTCCAGTAACCCAATTGTTGAAATCATGCGCAACACCGCCGACCATCCGGCCAATCGTCTCCAACCTTGCAGCCTGAGCAGCGGTTGAGCTCTCCAACGCCGGCTGAATCTGATAGGCAATAGCGATCAATTCATGCGTTCCAGTTGCGTGTCCGCGCACGCGCCAGACGGTCCACGTCAACTTGCGGCCGGTGTGAGTCGTTACCGATTCGAACTGAAAGCTCTCGCGTACGCCGCTACACAGTTCAGAAATCATTCTTTGGCACTCGAATCGATTGGCCCTAGCGACCATCGCCGGGAGCGCAACGTTGAAGTCCTGCGTATCGGTTTCATCAAATATGCGTTCCATCGCCGCATTCAAAGGAATCAGCGTTCCATCTGGCAGGCATTGCGCGAGCCCAAGAGGGGAGCAAGCGAAGAACGAACGGCACCCTGGAACCGATTCCAGCAAGGGGCGGTTTAATTGGGGGACAGCACTCATTTTTCTCGCCTGTGAGTCAGAGACTTCTTTCCCGAAATGGAACAAGACCCGAATCAGTCTCCAGCTCCATTCCGGCTCACTTTAGAGAGATTGGCCTGTGCTTGGTAAGGGCAGATGTCACACAAAAACGCGATCTTCCTGTGGAAAACTCAGAATATTTTGATTTACCGAAGATTTAGGGCTGTTTGCGTGGTTGCATAAACAGGTTCCGTCAGACGGAAGGTGAGGCGATGACCTTTGTCGAGGCGGATTTGGGGATTCGTGGGATCGTTCGGGTTGTGCTGACGTGCGAAGAGGCTGGCGGTATGCAGGGTCAAATCCGAGCCCGAGACACGAACGGACGTCAGTGCGAGCCGAATATAACGACGATTTCGCTCCACACTCACGGGACTGGCAAACTCGACCCGCCCCGTTACCACTGTGCCTCGAGGCAATATAGTCTTGTCCTGGATTACGACCGGTTCATCGATCGTGCCTTCGAATGAATTAAGATCGCCAGCCAGAATGGGGGCTTCCAGGCGAACTGTGAGGAGCGTGCCAGAAGGAAGATATTGCGAGTCGTGGAAAGGGAGCCCTTTTGGTTTGCGCGATGTGTCGTCGGGAGGGGCGGATGTTTCGTTATGCGCGTCTGAGGCAACATCGCGGAAGGGAGCTTGATCTGCCTGTGGCGCCGACTCTGTTGTTGGAAGGTCGATCTGACGGGAACACCCAAATGTTGCGGCTAAGGCTATCGCGACTGGCCAAATCCATTGGCCTCGTTTACGCCGCCAAAAGTCCATGCACAACATGTTCGCGCGCACATCCCTGAAAGACGAGTGGCAAGCCGAATACCACACCCGGTACTTTTGAATCAGCAACTTGAAGAACGCAAACCCGCAGGGTGGCGTGTAGTTTTTTCCACAATCGAGACTTTGTGCGCTGGCGAACCCGCTGGATGCAACTCAAATCAAAAAAAGCGGAGAGCAATCAGCGCCCTCCGCTCTTGATGTAACTCTGCCGCTCCTACTTCTTGGGAGCAGCTTTCTTCTTAGGTGCAGCCTTCGGAGCAGCCTTCTGCTCGCTCTGGCGGCCACCGATCAGGCTCATGGCATCGGCAGCGTTGAACGGGAACTGACGAACGGAAGTCGCCGTCTGGCCTGCAGCGTTGAGGGTGACGTCAACACGGCGATTGCTGGCCATGCGGATGACAACGATTCGAGCCAGGGCACGCTTCTTTTCGGCCGTGGTCAGTTCGGTGTTCTGATCGATCGACTGCTTCACCTCGTCCGTGGTGAGGTTGCGGTCTTTTCCATAGGCCTTTGTTTCGATGTCGGCCTCAGGAACGCCTTGCTCGACCAGGAAGCTCTTGACGCGGGCGACGCGTCGCTCGGTCAGAGCCTGGTTGAATTCAGCGGATCCACGATGGTCGGCATGGCCTTCGAGTGTCAGCTTCGCGTCCGGCTTGGCTTCCAGATACTTTTTGAAGTCGGCAGCCAGGTTCGTCAGCGTCTTCTGCTGGCTCTCGATCAGGCCATTCTGCGGGTCCTTCACCGTAGGCAGATTCGTCGGGAAGTACACGCTGTGGAGAGCGAGTCGCGCTTCCAGGGCCTTGTCCACCGGCGGCGGAGGAGGATTCTGGATTGTCACCTGCGTGGAGGCTTGCGCGTTGAGACCACGAGAGTCCGTGCAGGTTGCGTTGACGGTGACGGGGCCAGGAGGCAGCCCGGCTGTGTTCAATGTCGCCGACGTGCCCGTACCAGACACAGCACCGGCTGTTGAAGTCCAGTTAGCGACCGAAACCGGAACGCCATCAGGGCTCGTGCAATTTGCCGAAAGGTTTACGGTTCCTCCCGGAACAAGTTCAGACGGGCTCGCCGACAGCGATACGGTGGGCGGATTCTTCGGCGGCAACGGCTTGATCGTGTACTTCGCTGTACAAGAAGCTTCGTTGTTCTTCTTCGCCTTGGGATCAGTTACGTGAGCGGTGACGGCGTAGTCGCCCGGCGCAGCGTTGTTCGTATCGATGGCCGCGCTCGTATCTTTGCCGGTGACTGTCCCACCATTTCCGCTCCAGCTGTAAGTCACGGTGTGCTTCGGATTGAAGTTGCTGGGAGTGACAGTAGCATTGATCGGTTCGCCGACCATGACTTCGGTCGGCTGCACAGAACACGCGGCAGTCGGCGCAACCGCCTCTTCTCCGCCCCAGCTGATCACGACGCCGGTGCGCAAGCGCGCGCCCTCAAACGACGGGCGCCGCAGGCTTGGGAATTCCGATGCAGCGAGATTGGCGAAATTGTGTCGAGAGTAGACGTAGTCCGCTTCGAACAATCTCCACGCAAACATCTTGGTGAACGGAATGTCCATGCCGCCACCAAGAATGGTCCCAATTCCGTTGTGAGTCACCGTGCCCGCGTCATAAGTTACGCGGTTGAGACCGACCAACCCGTGCAAGAACAGGTTCACGGAATCCGTGCGCCACATGAAACGAGGTCCGGCGCTCACGGTCCAGTTCGACGAAATGGTGTTTCCATCCCGGTTGTAGCCGGCGTCTACTTCCGCGCCCCAGTGCGGGTCGAAGTTATATGTGAACGCTGTGCCACCTCCCTTTGCCATCCCGGGGAGCTTGAACGGCGTTGGGTTGCTGGGATCGCTGGAACCTTCCGGCACAGTTCCGCCCGGATTCAGATACTGATAGCCCGCAAAGAAATCGTACTTCGGCGTCGAATCACTCTGCGCAAAAGCCGAGGTAGAAATTAATATAGTAGTGACAAATGCGACTATGAGGGCAGCAATCGGCCCGCATCCGCGCATTCTCTTGAGTGTCATAGAATCCTCCAAGTAATCGTTCGCCGGGTGCCTGTGCAGCCAGACGCTATTAAGAAAAAGCTAATGGGAAATCAGTGGAAGACGAGACCTACCCGTGGAACGCAAAATTCTATCTCACAGAAGCTTAAAGCGAAAGCGCAGACTGTGGATGTTGGCAAGTTGTATAACTCGAGCGAGAGAATCTGTCTCAATTTGACATGGTGAGCCGAAGTTACGAGTAGCTTGCCCGGTACTAACAAGCCCGCGTATCGTGAAGTTCTCGCCGATTTCGACGACAAGAAGTCGAATTGGGCGATCGTAGCAACCGGGTGCTGACGGAAGCCAAAAGGGGCAGATGATCCACGAAAAAGTACTCATTGTTGAGGACGAGGAAAACGAACGGTCTGGGCTTGCGGAACTCGTTTCCTCTTGGGGCTATCGCGTTGAAACAGCACGAGATGGAGCCGAGGGCCTGGAAAAAGCCACACAGTGGGGTCCCTCGATCGTTGTCACCGATCTGAAGATGCCGCGCATGGGAGGGATCGAACTTCTCGGGCACTTGGCGGAACAGGCACAGACGATCGCTGTGATTCTCGTCACAGCCCAGGGAACGATCGATAGCGCGGTCCAGGCGATGCGCATGGGCGCGTACGACTACATCACCAAACCCATCGACACGAATCGGCTGCGGACCATTCTCTCCAACGCTTCTTCATTGCTCGGTACGCGCGCCGAACTCGAGGCCACAAGACGACGACTTCGCGACACAGGATCGCTCGGGCGGCTGAGCGGCTCATCCCGAAAGATGCAGGAGATTTTCAGGCTCATCGAAATGGTAGCGCCCAGCACAGCGTCTGTGCTGATTACGGGAGCGAGTGGAACAGGCAAAGAACTTGTGGCGAGGACCATTCACGAATTGAGTTCCCGCAAAGATCGTCCTTTCGTCGCCATCAACTGCGCAGCCATTCCTGACACATTGATGGAGAGCGAGATTTTCGGCCACGAGAAGGGTGCATTCACGGGCGCGCTCGAACGGCGAACCGGCTGCTTCGAATTGGCCGAGGGCGGAACACTTCTGCTGGACGAAATCGGAGAAATGCCGATTGGCACCCAGGCCAAGCTGCTTCGCGTTCTCGAGGACAGAAAGCTTCGGCGATTGGGAAGCAAGGTAGAAACGGCGGTCGACGTCCGAGTGTTGGCGGCCACGAACAAGATCCCTGACGAAGCGGTCTCACGTGGGGAGTTGCGTAGTGATCTTTACTACCGCCTGAATGTCTTCAACATCCACATGCCGCCGCTGCGCGAGCACAAGGAAGACATCACCGGATTGGTCCAACTACTCCTCGCAGAAATGAGCTCCAAGCACGGGCGCAAAGTGACCGCCGCAAGTGAAGCAGTGCTGAACCAGTTCAACAGCTATTCGTGGCCCGGAAATGTCCGCGAGTTGCGGAACACGATTGAGCGAGCCGTCATTGTCTGTGACTCCGGGGTGGTTGAAACTAAGCATCTTCCGCCGGGATTCGGCCAAGCCCCCTTGCGCGCCGCCGCCAATGATCCCGACGCAGTCCGCTTGGGTGTGGGAACCACGGTCGAGGAAGCAGAAAAGATGCTCATCCTGAAAACGCTCGAAGCCACGAGCAACAACAAAACCAGGGCCGCTGAAATTCTCGGGATCAGCCTGAAGACGCTGCACAACAAGCTGAAGGAATACGGAAGTTCCACACCGGAAGCAGTTACCGGTAAGGAAGAAGTACCGAGTAGCTAGGGCAAGTCGAAGAACTTGCTCGTTCGCACCATGCTTCGACGCAAAACAATTATCGTGTTAGCCATCACTCTTATGGTGATGGCCATGGTGTCGGCCTTCGCTTATTTGTACATCTCTCAGATCATGCGGTTGAGGATCGCCAATGCGTACGAAACCGCGACTAGCCTGACTCATCAACTCGCGTATGCCGCGGGGAATGCCGTGCCGGACTTCAGCAGCACGGCGATCAACACGAACGATCCGGTGGCGGTGAGTCGCGCTGTTACGGAGTACATTCAGGAAGACGTTGATCTGAACAATTTGCTTCAGTCGGATCCGGGTGACTGGAGATTTATCTACGATGTCGCGATCATCGATACCAACGGCAAGGCGCTACTGCACACCAACGCCAGCCTTGTAGGCAAGATCGTTCCCCCTCGTCCTGATTTCCAACGCGTTGTCGGCGCACGCTTCCGGGAACAGATCCGCCTCGTGTTCAGTCCAGCCGCAGTCTATGACGTTTCCTACCCGCTGGAACTGAATGGCTCGCCCTTCGGCACGATCCGAATTGGCGTCCAAACCGTATTCCTCAAGAGTGAAGTGGAAGCGCGACTGATGAAAGCGCTCTATATTTCGGTGGCGGTGATATTCGTATCTCTGCTACTCGCGGCGGGAATTTCGAATCTGGCTCTCGGTCCGTTGAAAGATATCGCGCGGGATCTCGATAGTGTTTCCGCCGGAGACTCTACCTCGTTTTCAGCGAACGAATCGGATCACGATGAGTACGGCCTGGTCACGCTGAAAATCGCGAATCTGGGAAGACAGATTCGCGACAGCAAGGAAATCTTCTCCGCACTGAAAGACAACGTCGACCAATTGATGTCGAAATTACAGGACGGCTTGATGCTCTTCTCCAGGGACTCGAAAGTAGTGCTGGTGAGCGCCCCGGTCGAAGCCTTCTTGGGCCGTCCGCGGAGCGAACTCCTTGGCAGAAATGTGCAGGAGGTCTTCGCCCGCAGTTCTCTGCTCGGGACAGCTCTCCTGGACGCGTTTGAACGAAGGCGTCCGATTTCGCAGCGCGAGTTTGAGGCCGCGGGAGGCAAGCGCGTTCAGGTCTCGCTCGATTTCGTGCAAGAGAAGACGTCGCAAATCGGCGCGCTGCTCATCATGCGTGACACTGAATCGGTTCGCCGTATTGGCGACGAAATTGAGATGTCACGCCGCCTCTCAGCCAGCGGACGCCTGACTCGCGGAGTGGCACACGAAGTCAAAAATCCCATCAATGCCATCGTGCTTCACCTCCAGCTGCTGCAGAACAAGTTGGCCAAGCAGGAGCCCGATACCCGCCGGCACATGGACATCATTGATAGCGAGATCCGTCGACTGGATCGCGTTGTGCAAACCTTGGTCGACTTCACGCGGCCGCGCGATCTTCACCTCGAGGACATCGACCTGCGCCGCCTGCTCGACGACGTTGCGCTGCTTGCCGGACCTGAAGCGGAACAGCATGGTGTCACGATCGAGCGCCACATGCCGAACAGCCGGCTCCCCGTCAAAGTTGATGTCGACCTCATGAAGCAGGCGTTCTTGAATGTCGTGATCAATGGCGTGCAGTCCATGCCGCAAGGGGGCGTGCTGACAATCTCGGCGCGTGATGAAAACAGCGTCGCGATTGCGGAGATCCAGGATCAAGGAGCCGGCATTCCGAAAGATCTGCACGACAAGGTTTTCGAACTCTACTTCACGACGAAAAAAGAAGGCAGCGGCATCGGCCTCGCGCAAACGTATCAGATTTTGCAGTGGCATTACGGATCGGTGGACTTCGAATCCGCCGAGACGAGCGGAACGATATTCCGGTTTCAAATTCCAAGCGCCGGAACATCCGCGGATGTCCGCGATGAGCATCGGTCGGAAACCCCAGCGTTGCATCCCGGGGATTAGATTCGTCAATAAATTTGCCGCTAGGATTCGTTGCGAGCGGTTTAGAATTTGATGAGCCTCTCTGTTCAGGCCTTCGGTAGACTTCCAATGAATCTGGCCAAGAGTCTTCTGACGAGCGTGCTTCTTGTGACTGCATCCGCCACCGGGTGGAGCGAACAGGCACAGCAGTCTGCGCCAACAGAGCCGTCTCCCAATCCTCAGCTTCAAAAAGAGAAACCTGCTGCACAGCCGTCCGCGAAGGCGAAGTCGACCACCTCAGAACCGGGAAAGAGCGCCAACCGTCCCTCGAATGCAGTCAGTAAGTCTCGGCGCAAGAAGAAACATTTGCAGGATTGCAGCGTCACGCCCGATCCGGCTGCGAGCACTGCGACCGGTTCGCCGGAGAGCACTGGCGCGGCGGTAAATCCACAAGCATCAAATACACCGTCGGAAGGTTCTTCTGCCGCGAAAAAATGTCCGCCCCCGAAGATCGTCGTGCATCAAGGAGGGACATCGGAACCGGCAATTCAGTTGGCTGGAGGAGCTCCCAGTCAGACACCCCAGGCACGCGCCACGGCGGAACCGATGTTGGACGCCACCGAGTCGAATCTCAAGAAGCTCGAGGGTCGCCAGCTGAGTTCCTCAGAGCAGGAAATGGTGACGCAGATTCAGCAATACGTAGAACAATCGAAAACCGCAGTTGCTGCCGGGGATGTTGAACGAGCGCGCACGCTTGCGTGGAAAGCGCAAACCCTCTCAGAAGATCTGGTGAAACCGGAAAAGCAGTAGTTGTCGCTCCCTGCACCTTCTGACCCGACTACTTCCCCTTCGCTCGCGCGCTATTCACCTTCGTCAGAAGATCCTGGGACATCGCCTGTAGCGGTCCTGGGATCTTGACCGCCTCAGTCAATACTTCGCGCGCTTCCGTCAGTTTGTTCAACTTGCCGTAGGCAAATCCAAGACCGTACAAAGCGCGCGCGTATTGCTGGTCATCGAGTCCCTTCAAGAGAGCGGCACCACTCTTGAGCTCCGGTATTGCCGCCACCGTTTTTTCCTGTTTCAGATACGCCCAGCCGATGGTGCTGTGCGCGGCCCCTCCCGAGAGTTTCCGGGACTTATCCGCGTCGGGAGCATCAGGCTTCGAAACGTCTATGGCCTTTTGCGCATAGCTGACCGCCTTGGCTGCATTTCCGGAATCACCGTAGTAGCTTGAAAGAAGCAGCAGAGCAGGGAGGGAGTTCGGATCCGCTGCTAGTGCCTTTTCGCCGAACGACACCAGCCGCGTTTGATCGTTCAGTTGCCCGGGTCCAAGCGTGTACATCGCGTAATTGGAGACTTGCGTGCCGTATTGCGAATCCGGGTATGCAGCGGTGAATTTCTCGATTTCCGCCATGCGGTTCTTGGGATCATTTTCCGCCGTAATGACATTGAAGCCGATGGTTTCAAGGTATTGGCAGTTATTCTGCGAGGAATTCTTTTCATCGGCGACCTTGCGGGCAAAGTCTTCGTCGCTCATGCCTTCCGGCTTTGGCTGCTTGGCGATGGAGTGGCAGACCTCTCCGCCTTTCGAAGCGTAGTCCTCCATCTTCATGTTGTCCTTCGCCTGCTGCGCGATGCCCGCCTGTGATACCAGAATGTCGAGATTGTGAGGAGAACTAGCGAGCGCCTTGTCGCCGAACTCTATCGCCTTCTGCATGTCGCCATTTGCCTGGTATGCCTGCGCGAGTTGCCAGTCGCCATATGCGACGGCCTGTGGGTTCGAAGAATACTTCTGCACGAAGTCCTGGTACATCGTGATCTTCTTCTGTGCGTCCTGCT
>Ga0335080_10001383_pt1 | contig 23636 bp, 19 predicted proteins | sample Lox_Sample_34_FD_206720 | JGI IMG/M metagenome (GOLD analysis project Ga0335080, IMG submission 206720) | Soil microbial communities from Loxahatchee National Wildlife Refuge, Florida, United States - Lox_Sample_3.4 | ecosystem: Environmental > Terrestrial > Soil > Wetlands | place: USA...
CTCCGGATTGACTTGTGTGAATACGTCCCCGGGGTTTTTTGTGCACGGGATGGTGACAGTGGAGCCTACTTTTTTCGTTGTCGGACCGCCCCGGACAGGGACCACCTGGCTGCACGAAGTTCTGAAGGACCGAGTAAATCTCCCAGGCATCAAGGAGACGCGGTTCTTCGATTTCAACTTTCATTACGGCATGGACTGGTATCGGGCGCAGTTTGAAAACGCTGTGCCCGGCCGTCGCATGGGCGAAATCGCGCCAACCTATTTTGTCTCGCCGGCGGCCCGCGAGCGCATTTCCAGGCTTCTGCCAGCATCCAAGATTGTCTGTGTGTTTCGCAATCCCGTTGAGCGGCTTCTTTCGCTCTATCGTCTCAAGATCGCGTACGGAATGATTCCCTGGAATTTTGATCAGGCGCTGATCCGCGACCCCGAGTTGATGGAATCCGGCCGTTATGCCACGAATCTGAAAGCATGGCGCCGGGTCCTGGGCGACAACCAAGTCCTGGCCACCTTTTACGACGATCTGCGCGACAAGCCGCAGGACTATATCAACCGCCTGGTTGACTTCATCGGCGTTCCCCGGTTCCAGCTAACCGCCGCTCAAAGTGGATTCGTAAATGCCTCGGAGCACATGACCCATCCCCGCAATTATCACCGCACGCGGCGAGCAAATCTCGCCGCCGACTGGTTCAAAGCGCGGCGCCTGGGCCGCCTGGTAGCCCGCGTCAAGAAATCCCCCCTTTGCAAACTCTTCCTTGGAGGTGGCTCGCCATTCGCGGAGCTGTCGTCGGAAGTCTCATTGCAAATGTGCGAAGTGTTTCGACCTGAGGTGGAAGAACTGGAGATGATCCTGAATCGGGATCTCTCAGCCTGGAAGAATCACCCGTCCCGCAGGCCGCCAACGCAGATCGCTCCGGTCGCCAGCACGGGCTGATGGAAGCGTTCCAGGGATGCTCCCAACCTCGAGGAAATCCGACGCAGAGACGGAGCGTGCCACATCTTGTGCTATCGCTGGACTCCAGGTTAGTAACGCTGCGGATTCCGACCCTGCCATCGATCCAAGCGCGTTCCGGCCACGTTGATACCATGAAGTCATCTTGGCGCCTGCCCGTTCCGGACAATCGTCACCCGCCCACGAAATGCGCGTACCCTCGCGCCAGGTAGCACTCTGGGTATTCGCGACGTTCCAGTTCTTCTACCTGCTTACTTCGACCGGTCGCGTGCGCACCGCAGATGAATACAACACTCTCTACACAACGGAGAGTCTTGTGCAGCACGGAACAACTGCAGTCCCGCAGGCCGTTGCGCTGCACAATTTTTACGGACGTTACGATCTCCACGGGCAGCCCCGCGCCGCCTATCCTCCGGGACAAGCCCTGGCCTGTGTGCCCTGGTACGCAGTAGGTCAGTATGTTATCGGCCACCTCCCTGGAGTCCCGGCCGACGCCGCCGACCTGATCGTGGCCTTCGCTGCATGTCTCAGCAGCGCCACCTTCGCGGCGCTTACGGCTACGTTTTTCTTCCTGCTCCTGCAAGGTATTGACATTCCTCTGCACGCCACATTGCTCGCGACCGCCCTGGTCGGCCTGGGCACGCCGCTCTTTGCCTATTCAGGGTGGCTTTTCTCCGAGCCTCTCTCAGCGGCAATCTTCACCGCGGCAGCGTGGCTTGTGTTCGCCCAGCCTGTCTCGCTCCGGCGAACGGCGGCGGCGGGCGTCATTCTGGGACTGGCCACACTTGTGCGGCCCACAAACATTCTGGTAGTTGGCGTGTTTGCCTTGGCGATCATCGTGCAGAACCAAACGGCAGCTCTGCGCGGGGCCTTTGCCTTATGTGCGGCTTCGGGAGTCGGCGTCGTGATTCTTCTGGCCCACAATGCAGTGCTCTTCGGCAGTCCCTTCGCCTTCGGATATCCCGCTGCCGCTGAAGGCGCAAAACAGCTGAATCGCTTCGATACGCCGTTCCTGACTGGCCTCTACGGGTTCTTGTTCTCCCCCGGGAAGTCGATCTTCATTTTCGCGCCCCCGGTGATTCTCGCCCTCTCAGGAATCGCCGCGCTGTGGCGTCGCAACCGCGGATTGGCAACGCTAGCCGTTGTTCTTCCCCTGGTGGACTTACTGTTCTTCGCGAAGTATTCGCAATGGGAAGGCGGCTACTGCGTGGGACCGCGTTATCTTGTTCCGTCATTAGTCCTGCTCTGCCTCGGACTAGGTCCCGCCGTCGCGCAAGCAGGTGCCGTTCGAAAGGCGGTGGCAGCCGCGCTCCTCGTGCTCGGAACGATCGTGCAGGCTCTATCCCTCGCGACCAGCTTCATGGAGGATCAGGCACCCCGAGGACGTTATTACACTGCCAATTGGACCTATCGCCTGGACTACTCGCTAAGTGGCCCGATTCATTTGTTCTGGAAGTATCTGACCAGCACGCAACCGGCAAGGCTTGGCCTCGGATGGGACCGCTGGTTTGTGTTCCTCGCGAAGGGCGGAGTCTCCCGTGCCACTCTGGCCTTGTTTGCCGCCGCCATGATCGCCGGACTGTCCATTAGCCTGCTTGGGCTGGCAAAACGTGTAACCCTCGACGACCAGCCGCCCGTACCCGATGTATCATAAGGTCCGCTCGGTACTTTTGGGGATTGTCCGCCAGCGCGGCTCATGCTAGAAACGGCTATATAGGAGTGACCGGAACTCCGCCATGACTATCCGAAAAAAGGGACCGAAGAAAGCGGCGCGGAACGGCGAGATCATCATTCCGGACAAGCTCTACTTCCGCATCGGCGAAGTCGCCGAACTCTGTCGCCTGCCCGCCTATGTGCTGCGCTTCTGGGAAACCGAGTTCCCCCAGCTTAAACCCGTGAAAAGCAGCACTGGCCAGCGCATGTACCGCAAACGCGACGTAGAGTCAGTGGTGCGGATCAAGAAACTCCTCTACGGAGACGGATTCACTATCGCGGGCGCTCGAGCTCATCTGCGTGAAGAAACGCGGCCGGAGCGGGGCCAGTCCGCGTTGCCCTTCCCGGCCAGCACCGCGACAAATGTCGCTTACTTGCGCAATGAGTTGCAGCAGATCTTGCACATTCTCTCGGCGCGACACTAGCCTCCGTTCTTAGACAGGCTTGCTGCGGGAGTATCGCGAACGGAGAAATTTCCCTGCAGCTCGTTAATGGTGGTCTTTCTTTTCTGCCGCAGGCATGCTGACCGCGACCCCGCCGGTGGCTTTCTTCCAGTACTCCTGCACTCCGGGCGGGAGCTTTTCGATGCGAGAGAGAAATGCTGTTACCTTCCACATGTCATCCGCAGCGAGCGACTTGTCCCAGGCAGGCATGCCAGAATAGCGGACTCCGTTCTGAATCACGTAGAAGATCTGCCATTCCGGATCGGTGTCGGGATCGGTAATGAGGTTGGGAGGCTGAGGATACAGCGAATGTTCGAGTTGAGAGGGCTGGCGGTCGATGCCCCCGTGACAGAGGGCGCAGTTCATTGTGTAAACCTTCAGGCCCTGAATCAGATTGTCGTCGGTAATCGGAACGGGGTTATTCACATGGGGAGCGTGCCGCTCAACCGAACTGTCGAGCGCGCCCATCGCGAAGTGGCTTTCGAGTTGAGAAGGGGTAGTATTGGCGCGCGTCGGCAGAAAACCCAACAGCGCAAAACCGATCGTGACGAGTAACAGAACAACAACGGCGAAAATGATCCCAAGAACGAATTTGCTCATTGGCGGAACCTCGGGGGCACGCCCGGCCGCGCCCCAAATGGAACCTTCTTCCCGGCAATATACATGAGGAACGCCGGGGAGTGGTTTAGTAGGCGTGTAATTTTCGCGCTTGGCGAATGATGTCGTTCACCTTGGGCAGGAAAAACTCTTCCTGCGGCGGAGAGAAGGGAACAGGCGTATCGAACGATGCAAGGCGGACAATGGGTCCGTCAAGATCGTCGAAGGCTTCTTCGTTGATAATGGCAGAAATCTCTCCGGCGAGTCCTCCCGTGCGCGCATGTTCGTGGAGAATGATTACTTTGTTCGTCTTCCTCACGGTTGCGGCGATCGCTTCGCGATCGAGAGGAGAAACCGTGCGCAGGTCGACGACTTCCAGATCGATTCCTTCTTTACTCAGGACTTCCGCGGCTTCGAGCGCTGTGTGCAGCATGGCAGCATAAGTAATCACGCTTAAGTCGCGGCCTTCACGCGCCACGCGCGCCTTACCGATGGGCACGACATAGTCGTCTTCCGGGATTTCTTCCTTGATACGCCGGTAGAGATACTTGTGCTCGAAAAAAATCACCGGATTATTGTCGCGGATCGCAGCCTTGATCAAACCCTTGGCGTCATAGGCCGTCGCCGGGCACACCACCTTAAGGCCCGGAGCGTGTACAAACCACATTTCAGGATTCTGCGAATGAAACGGCCCTCCATGGACATTGCCACCACTCGGGCCCCGAATGACCAGCGGCGCAGGCGCACCCCAGCGGTAGTGCGCTTTTGCAACCATATTGACAATCTGGTTGAAGGCGCAGCCGATGAAGTCCATGAACTGAAATTCAGCGACAGGCCTCATCCCAGTGAGCGAAGCGCCGAACGCCGCTCCTACAATGGCCGATTCAGCGATCGGCGTATCGATCACACGCTCTGCTCCAAAGCGGTCGATGAGACCCTCGGTGACTTTGAATGCGCCACCATAGATACCAATGTCCTCGCCCAGACAGAACACGGTGGGGTCGCGCTCCATTTCCTCCCAGATTCCCTGGCGGATGGCCTCGAGGTAGGTTAGGTTCGGCATCAACGGGAGTGTAGCAAACGGTCGGCTTCTCAGTTTTTTGCATTTCGCCCGCAACGGTTGGCTTCCAGCTGGAATCGGCGCAAGTCTTTGTTCGTCAAAAACCTAGCGGGAATTGGATCCGAGACTCCGCGAAGTCACTCCCTCAATTCAAGAGATTGCGAGGAGGACGCTTTCTCCGCGTTCTTGACTCCCCAAACCTTGACCCAATTCGCGGCAGGCCAATACGGACATTCAGCGGCGCCCAGATCGCTTACAATTCCCATTCCTACAATCGCCTCTTCCTATGACAGTTGCGGTGCGGTCTTTTGCCAAGATCAATATCGGCCTTTATATCGGTGCGCGGCGCACGGATGGTTTCCATCCGCTGCGCACCGTGTACCAGACGATCGCCCTTCATGATGTGATTCGGATCGAAGTCGGACGGGGAACTGGGATCAATATCCGCTGCGACGACCCGCGAGTTCCGCTCGATTCGTCGAACACCTGTTACCGCATCGCTGCCTCGGTGGCCGATGCCTTGAAGGCGCGCGGAAAAGTGACGGTTGCGATCGAGAAGAACCTTCCCGTACAGAGCGGATTGGGCGCGGCTTCGTCGAATGCGGTGGCGACGATGGCCGGCCTCGAGCGAGCGTTGAAGAAGCGCCTGAGCGGCGCCGAGCGTTTGCGGATCGCCGCCGAGATTGGGTCGGACCTGCCTCTGTTCCTTATCGCCGGGACTGCATTGGGCGTTGGGCGAGGGGAAGAAGTTTATCCCCTGCCGGATTTGTCCTCGATACCCATCGTGGTGGTTACGCCGCAAGTCGGTGTATCGACGCCGAAGGCGTTTGCCGACTGGGATAAGCTGGTTGCGTCGCACCCTCAATTGACGCAATCTGGCTCGTCCGATAGACTGTTTGAGGTTGGCTGCGCGCTGTCGGCGTGGCTCAGTAAATACCCTGACGCTGGTGCTCCCGCTAGAGGCGGGGGCCGGGCCGGAAGCCTGCTATCCGACCTTGTCCGTGCCGGGATTGAAAACGACTTTGAAAGAGTCGTGTTTCCGCAATTTCCCGAACTACGAGACATAAAATGCGCGCTGGTGCGCGCTGGGTCAAGATACGCGTCGCTGTCCGGGTCCGGGTCGACGCTGTATGGACTGTTCGACTCACCCGCCGAAGCTGCGACTGCTGTAAAACGTCTGCAGAAAAAGGGTCTGAAGGCATTGGCTACGCGGACATTGACGCGCCGTGAATATTGGAGCAAGCTTAGCATCTCCCGCTAGAATGGGTTTGCTAAGAGCGAAAGCCTAATCGCTGAAAGCTGCTTTTTGGGCCGTCGACTAATGGTAGGTCAAGTGCCTTTGGAGCACTTTGTCTAGGTTCGAATCCTAGCGGCCCAGCCAGTATTGCAGGTCTCAGTTCCCGGTTCTCAGTTCTCAGCGAGAACCAGAGCCAAGACTGAGAACTGACGAACGAAGACTGAGACTGACTATGGCCACTGCGACTACGACCGCGGAGAAGTTGGAAAAAAAGCCCACTCCGGACGAGAAGCCCGAACGCAAACCTGTACGCGCGCGCGTCGATGACCGGTTCAAGATTTTTTGCGGGACTGCCAATGAAGCGCTATGCGACGAAGTTTGCGCGTTTCTTGGTTTAACGCGAGGGCAGGCGCATTTGACTCGCTTTGCCGACGGCGAGTGCTATGTCCAGATTCAGGAGAACGTGCGCGGGGCTGACGTTTTCGTGATGCAGCCGACCTGCCGTCCGGTGGACATGCACCTGATGGAATTACTGCTGATGATGGACGCGCTGAAGCGGGCATCGGCGCGGCGGATTACGGCGGTGATTCCTTATTTCGGTTATGCGCGGCAGGATCGGAAAGACAAACCGCGGGTGCCGATTTCGTCGAAGCTGGTCGCGGATTTGTTGACTACGGCGGGCGCGGACCGGGCGCTGGTGGTGGACTTGCATGCGCCGCAGTTGCAGGGATTTTTCAATATTCCGGTGGACCATTTATTTGCGTCCCCAGTGTTGGTGGACTATTTCCGGAAGCTGAGTTTGCCGGACTTGACGGTAGTTTCGCCGGACGCGGGCGGTGTGGAGCGGGCACGGTTTTTTGCCAAGAAAATGGACGCTGCCCTGGCGATCGTCGATAAACGACGCGTCGAGATGAACGTTGCGGAAGTAATGCATGTGATTGGCGACGTGAACGGGCGGACGTGTCTGATCATCGACGACTTGATCGACACCGCGGGAACGTTGGTGAAAGTCGCGCAGGCGCTTGTGACTGCCGGCGCCAGCAAGGTCTATGCGTGTTGTTCGCATCCCGTGCTTTCGGGACCGGCGGCGGAGAATCTGTTGAACTCTCCGATCAGCGAGGTGGTCGTGACCAACACGATTCCGCTGAACGAAGCAGCACGGAACCTGCAAAAGATCAAAGTGCTGTCGATCGCGGGTCTGATTGGGCGGGCGATTCAGTCGATTCACGAAGAGACTTCGGTGAGCCGGCTGTTTATATAGCACCTCGTTGGTCGTCTGTGATTTGGCGGCTGACTGATGGCGGGTTGCGAACGACCAAGGACGAACGAGGAACGACGATTTTTCGAAGGATGGAAACGGAATTATGGCTACAGCAATGGAAGTGAGCATTCTGGAAGCGCAGAAGCGCGAAGCAGGGAACAAGAACGCTGCCCGGCGTGTGCGGGTGAGCGGGAAGATTCCGGCGGTTGTTTACGGCGCGGGCAAAGACACGGCCACCATCGCGGTCGATCCGCGGCAGGTGCTGCGGATTCTGCACTCTGAAACCGGCCACAACACGATTTTTGATCTCGCGCTCGACAGCGATCGCGTGAAGGCGATGATCGTCGACTGGCAGTTTGAGCCGATCAAGGGAAAACTCCTGCACGTCGACCTGCAGCGGATCGCAATGGACAAGAAGCTGACTGTCACCGTACCCATCATTCTCAAGGGTGAAGCGACGGGCGTGAAGCAGGAGGGCGGCATCCTTGAGCAACTGCTCCGCGAAATCGAAATCGAGTGTCTGCCGGTGGATATTCCGAAGTCGATCGAGGTCGACATCAGCCATCTGACGTTTGGCGTGGAAGTGCGGGTAAAGGATATCCCGCACAACGAAAAATTGAAATTCCTGACCGACGAGAATCAGATGATTGCGCACATCACGTCGGTGAAGGAAGAAGTGGTGGCCACACCTGAAGCGGTTGCGGCGGACGCGGCTGCGGCTCCGGCTGAGCCCGAAGTTATCAAGAAGGGCAAGCAGGAGGTTGAAGGCGAAGAGGGCGCAGAAGACGATAAGAACAAAGCGAAGGCTGAGCCCAAGGCCGAAAAGAAGGAGAAGAAATAGCGTGGTAGAGACGGGGCTTGCCCCGTCTCTGAGACGCGGCAGGCCGCGTCTCTACCACTATGAGCGTGAAACTGATCGTCGGTTTGGGCAATCCTGGAATCGAGTACCAGTTCACGCCCCACAATCTCGGGTTCCTGACGATTGACCGGCTGGCGGGTGATCGCGGAATTGAAATTCGGAACCGGCAGTGCCTGGCACTGACGGCCCGGGCCGAAGTTGCGGGCCAGTTGGCGGTTCTGGCCAAGCCGGAAACCTACATGAATCTGAGTGGGCGTTCGGTGAGGGAGCTGGTGGCGGAACATCAGGTCGATGTCAGGACGGACCTGATTGTGGTTTACGACGAGCTGGACCTGCCGTTTGGAACGATTCGCGTCCGTCAGCGGGGAGGTACGGCGGGGCATAACGGAATGGAGTCGGTTCAGGGTGCGCTTGGAACCGACGAGTTCTTGCGGATACGGATCGGGATCGCCCCCGATCGCAAAGTGGGCGACGGCGCCAAATATGTGCTGACGCCGTTTCGCAAGGCGCAGGAAAAAGTCGTGGATGAGGTGCTGGACAGGGCTGCGCAGGCTGTGGAAGTGATTTTGAAGGACGGCGCGGCGGCGGCGATGAACAGGTTCAACCGCAAGCCGGAGGACAGTGGTCAGTGATCGGTGATCAGTGGCCAGTGCCGAAGCCGGGAAATGAATTTCAAGTTCTGGCCAATGGTCACTGACCACGGGCTACTGGTTTTGGAGAAAACGCATGAATCGTAGCTATGAAGTGATGTTTATCGTCCGGCCTGACATGGTGGACGAGGATTTGAATAAGTTGATTTCCACGCTGGAGTCTTCGGTGACTGGGGCGGGCGGAACCGCGAAGAGCGAAGTTTGGGGCAAGCGCCGGCTCGCATACAAAGTTGCAAAGTTCAACGACGGCATCTTTGTGCTCATGATGATTGAAGGCATTGGAGCAACTGTTCATGAAGTAGAGCGCCGCCTGCGCGTAACCGAACAGGTGATCAAATTCATCACGGTGCGCACGGATGAGGAGCTGAAGCGGCTCGAGAAGGTCAAGAAGCTTCGCGACGCGAAAAAGAAGACGAGCGCAGTTCCGGCCGCTGCGCCTGCGCCGGTCACCCCGGAGGCCGCGGCGCCAACGACGGCGTAGCGCGGCGCACCGTTGTTGGCGGAGCTGATTGTAAATGAGTTTCGAAAACGATTATTTGGATTAAGGAGCACTATGGCAGACGAAACAAGGGCAGCAAGCGCGCCGGAAGGCGGTGGTAGTGCAAGTCGTCCAGAAGGACGTTCCGATCGCGGCGGCGATCGTGGCGGGCCTCGGGGACCGCGTCCAGGCGGCGGGCCGGGCGGTTCGCGCGAAGGCGGACGTAAGTATTTCCGGCGCAAAAAAGTTTGCAAGTTTTGCGTGGAGAAGATTGAAGCCGTCAATTACAAGGATGTGCGACTGCTGGTGCAGTTTGTCGCCGAGAGTGGCAAGATTACTCCGCGCCGGTTGACGGGCGTATGCACGCCTCATCAACGGCGCCTGTCGAAGGCGATCAAGCAGGCTCGCAATATTGCGCTGCTTCCGTTCGCGGGACGAGCGCAGTAGGGAAAAGCAGTCGTTGGCCGTTGGTTATGAGTCGTTCGCGGTGCTGAGGTCCGTGGCTGCTCTCCCATGGAGCCCCAAACGACTAAGGACCAACCACTAACGACCGTACAATTAACGACGAGATCACAACGGAGTCATCGAAAATGGAAGTCATTCTCAAAGAGGATGTGGCAAAGCTCGGGAACCGCGGCGAGGTGGTAAAGGTCGCCGAAGGATATGGGCGGAATTTTCTTCTGCCTCGGAAACTTGCGATCGAGGCTACGGTCGCCAACAAGACTGTCATCGAGCAGATGAAGGCTGCTGCGGTGCGCCGCTCGGCTAAGGAGAAGTCGGAAGCCGAGGCGCTGTCGAAACAGTTTGACGGGCTCGAAGTGTCATTCACGCGCAAGTCGGGCGAGAATGATCAACTCTTCGGGTCGGTCACGGCGAGCGATATCGCCGACGCGCTGGAAAAGAAGGGCTTCCACATTGATCGGCGGAAGATTCAGCTGCATGAGGCGCTCAAGACGGTGGGCGAGTTCACCATCGCGATCAAGCTCCATAAGGACGTAACTACGCACCTGAAAGTGCTTGTCGCAAAGGAAGCGACGGAAGAGTAGTTTTGCCTGGAACGCAGGGACGGGCGTTCGCCCGTCCTTTTTTATTCCGCGCCACGAAAACCGAAAAACGCCTCGACCTTCCGCAAATCTGTAGTCTTCGTGTAGTTCGGCAGGCTCTCTACAAACACGCGCCCATAGGACTTCTTCAGGATGCGATTATCCAACAGGGCCAGCAGACCGCGATCGTGAAGCGACCGGACCAGGCGTCCGAAGCCTTGTTTCAGGGTAATGACCGCGCTCGGCACCTGATAGTCACTGAACGCATTGCCGCCAGTGCGGTCAATTGCCTTTACGCGGGCAGCGACGATCGGATCGCTTGGCACCGCGAACGGCAAGCGGTCGATGATCACGCAGCTTAATTGCTCGCCCTGCACATCCACTCCCTGCCAGAACGAGCTCGTGCCGAAGAGGACCGCGTTCGGCGTGAGCCGAAATTCTTCGAGCAGCGCGGACTTGGGCGCGTCTCCCTGTTTGAGCATCGGGTATTCGATCACGCCGAGGAGACGATCGTAGATTTCGTTCATCTGGGCGTAGCTGGTGAAGAGGACAAAGGCGCGGCCGCGCGTGATCTCGAGCAGACGGCGGACGACGCCGGTAGCTTCGGCGGCGAATTGCGGAGTGCGCGGGTCGGGCAGGTCAGGCGGAACGTAGAGGATGGCCTGGTTCTCATAGTCGAAGTGCGAAGGCACGAGAAGTTCGCTCGCATGTTCGAGGCCGAGGCGCTGGCGGATGTAGCTGAAACCTCCGCCCACGGCGAGCGTGGCTGACGTGAGCACGGCCGTTTCGAGTTTGGACCAAAGGCACTCACGCAGAATCGAGCCTACTTCGATGGGTGTGGCCTGGAGGAAGACGTTGGTCCTCCCTCCAGGGCCTTTCTCCTCCGGCGTTCTTCGTCTTGCCGGGCCCCCGGCACCGCGGAATCCGCGGCGATCGATCCAGAAGACCGTGTTCGGATCTTCGTTTTCCATCACGAAGCTGAGTTGCCCTTCCAGTTGTTGCGCGCGGCGGGCGAGGCTGAAGACTTCATCTGGCTTCCGCGGAAGCTGTTCAAACTCGGCGGCCAGGCGAACGAGCGCCTGGCGAAGACCGACGAATTCGTCTCCGTTCTCTTCGAGAAACTCGCGGCGCGTATCAAAGGCGAAGCGGCCTTCCTGCGCGGGCAGGAGCGAAAAGAATAATTGCGAGCGCTCGCGCAGGGATTGGATCGCGCCGGACACCTGCGGCGTGTAGAGCCTTTCGCGCTGGAGCAGATTTTCCGTGTCCCGCGCCAGCTCATCCATGCGGAAATTGGTTACCGAGATTCCAAAATAGTTGCCGGCTACCTCTTCGAGTTCATGGGCCTCGTCGAAGATGACAGCGCCCGCGTCGGGGAGGACGCCGGCATCGGGCATACCGTCGACCTCGAGCTTGATGGCAAGGTCGGCAAAAAACAGATGATGGTTCACGATGATAATGTCGCTTTCGGCGGCACGGCGGCGCATTTCGGTAATGAAGCAGCGGTCGTATTCTTTGCATTTCTGCCCGAGGCAGGTGTCGGCCCGCGCGTCCAGCTTTGGCCAGAGAGCGCTTGCCTCAGGCAATTCCGCGAGTTCGGCGCGGTCTCCCGTGCGTGTGGTCTTTTCCCAGGCAGCGATTGTCTGATAGTGTTCGATTTCTTCAAGGCCGCTGAGCAGGGGCTGGTCCCTCAGGTCGTAGAGCTTCAGTCGGCAGAGATAGTTGTTGCGGCCTTTCATGTAGCAAACGGAAAGTTTTCCGCCCTCGTCACCAAGGACAACGCGCTCCAGAAACGGAACATCTTTAAAGTAGAGCTGCTCCTGCAGGTTTTTTGTGCCGGTCGAGATTATTACTCGCTTGCCAGAGCGGATGGCCGGCAAGAGGTAGGCGAGCGTTTTACCGGTACCGGTCCCGGCCTCGGCAATCAGGTGCCGTTTTTCCTCGAGCGCTTCTTCGACGGCTTGTGCCATTTGCAGTTGTCCGCGGCGATATTCATACGCGGGATGGCTCCGGGATAAGATGCCGCCGGGCGCGAAGAATTGGTAGAGAGAAACCCCGGTCGACGCGGGATGAGAGGACGCGGACACAGAGTCTCTATAATAAGTTCTCGGTCCCCAGTTGTCAGTTCTCAGTGAAGCAAACTCCTCGCAACAATCCGAAGTCGTTGCCTCTCCTTGCCATCGTGGGCCGTCCCAACGTCGGGAAGTCCACTCTGTTCAACCGGCTGACGGGATCGCGGCGAGCCATCGTTGGTGACGAGCCGGGCATAACGCGCGACCGGCTCTATGGCGAAACGGAGTGGCGCGGTCGCGCTTTCCGGGTCGTCGATACGGGCGGCATCGTTCCTGAGGACAAGGAATTTATCCCCGCGGAAATCTTTCGGCAGGCTAAGGTTGCGCTCAAGGAAGCAGTCGGAATAATCATGGTCGTGGATGCGCGGACGGAGTTAGCTGGGCCCGATCGGGAACTTGTTCGGCAGCTTCAGCGTATGGGGAAGCCGCTGTTTCTCGCCGTCAACAAGGTTGATAGCGACAAGCAGGAATCGCTCGTCGGGGAATTTCATGAGCTCGGGATTCGCGAAGTGTTCCCTATCTCGGCCGAGCATGGGCGCGGAACTGACGACCTGCTGGATGCCTTACTCCCCTTGCTGCCGGCAGAACAAGAGCCTTTCATCGCAGAGGCCGCCATGGGACCCGCAGAGGCCGCAAGGAAAAGCGACGCGCCGGACGCACTTGCGAACGAAGAACGAACGTCGGGCGACGCTTCCCTTCACGAAATCAAAGTCGCCATCATCGGCCACCCCAATGTCGGCAAATCTACTTTGCTGAACCGGCTCACGGGAGTCGACCGCGCAATTGTTTCACCCATTGCCGGCACTACGCGGGATTCGGTGGACGAGGTCGTCGAGTACAAGGGCCGCACAGTTCGCTTTGTTGACACCGCGGGCATTCGCCGCAAGGGCAAAACCGAACTGATGGCGGAAAAGCTCTCGGTGGTTATGGCGCGCAAAAATATTGAAGACGCCGACATCGTGCTGTTCCTGGTCGATGCCACCGAAGGCGTTAGCGGGCTGGATGCGAATATTGCAGGCTATGCTCACGAGAGTGGGCGCTCCGTCATTATTCTTGTCAACAAATGGGATCTCATCGCGAGCGGCGAGAAGAGGGCGATCAGCCAGTCGCGCGCAGCACGCATTCAGGATGCGAAGCGGCCGCAGGACCGTACACTCTACGAAGAGCGGCTGCGCTATGGGTTGAAGTTCCTGAGCTATGCGCCGGTGCTGTTTGTTTCAGCGCACACGGGCAAGGGGACGGAAAAGATTTTGCCGCTCATCGAAAAGGTCGCGGCGGAGCGGCGCAAGCGCATTTCGACGTCGGAAATGAACCGCTTCGTCAAGAAGATCGATTTCGATCGTGCGTCGGTGCCGATGAGCAAGCGTGTCCGGATTTACTACATGACGCAGGCGGCGGTGGCTCCGCCGACGTTTGTTCTGTTCACGGATCGGGCGGTGAAGCTGCATTTTTCTTACGAGCGGTTTATTGAGAATCAGATTCGGGCGGAGTTCGGGTTTTTGGGGACGCCCATCTGGATTAAGAGCAGGGCGAGCGAATGATGCAGGTTTCAGCTCCAAGCTCTTAGCCTGACCACCCTGCTCTTCCGGCGATTCTCAAACGTGAGCGGTACCAATTCAGGTATCTCTCCTTTGACCCTTTACCCTGTCACTGCCCCATGTTTCCCATCCTCCGTCAGCAATCCCACTCGGTCTACTCCTGCAATGCGGGCGGTGGCAATCACATCCGCCACATCCTGAAAGTCGATGTCGTCATCGGCTTCGATGAAGGCGATGCGCTCTACGCGGATCGCGAAGATGTCGGTCAGACGCTGGCGCAGGTGATCCCACGCGACAACTTCATCGTTGACCTTCACTTCGATATTCCCCTCACCATTCGCCCAGGCATGTTCGTCGCTATGCTTCGCGTGGTGGATCTGGATCACGATCGTCCCTTGTGGCGGGGGAATGTTATTCGCCGCTGGCTGCGCCGGTGGCGGGATGTCGGCATTGAGTCCGGTTGGCCTCTGTTCGATGACCACCACCATGAAAATAATGATCAGCACAAGCAGAACGTCAATTAGCGGAGTGACGTTCATTTGTGGAGAAGACGGACCACCGCCTGAGAATGCCATTCAAGTTTCTCCTTGTCTCAGGCACGCGCGTGTCTTGAGCTATTGGACACGCGGGAGAAGGGCTTGGTTCCCGTTTGGCAGCGGTTTTTGAGTCACGATCCAGCAAAAGGGCGATTACCACAGGACGCGCGGAGGTGCACAGCAGCCTGGAAGAAACCAGCAGACTCAAAGGAGGGCGCTCACTCATTCGCAAAGTTCGCGGATGAGTGGGCCCCCTCGCTTCCCAAGTTCTCGCTCGCACCGGCAGACAAGTGCTTTTTTTCGGCTATTTGAACGTGGCGTTCGTGCGCAACAACTGGTCGCGATGCACGCTGAAATCGACCATGGAACCAAAGGTTGGACCGGCGAACGGGCTGGACTTCAGAGCGGCTTCGAGGGCTGCGTTGACCTTGTCCATCCCTTCGGCGCTGGATGTGACGTAGACGATCCAGAACGAGTTTGGCGATTGCGTGTGAATCGCTTCGGTGTCGATTTCGTATTCGTGAAGTGTGCCATCGGCGAGCAGCTTCTCGAACATGGGCACGATGAAGTTCTTGCTAAGCAACGCCAACCCGTCCTCGGGGGCATCCGCTTTGAATTTGTACTCCGACACGTGCGTGTAGGCGCCCTTGAACGAACCCGAATGCCAGTTGTAGTAACGGCTGACGAAGATCGAATCCGAGTGCCTGGTGGCGCTGCTGAGGACCGGGCTTACCGCGTTGCCGGATTTATAGAACTGATCGAGCACGTTGAGGAGGCCTGCGAGGGACATGCTCGACCACCAATCGTCATGGGTCGCTTCCTCAGGTTGATGAACCAAAGATGCGTCGTCGCCATAGGCGACGAGCGTTCCGGCTGCCAGGGCCTTGCTCAGGATGGGCTGATCGGCCGCGTTGTTTTTTTCCATCTCGGCCCATTGCGTCCGCGGGATTGTCCAATCGGAAACATAGGAATACATTGGCGCCTTTTCTTTGACTTCGGACATTTGAGCGCGGGCGGGCACCGAACAGACGATCGACGCAGCGAACGCGCACACGACAAGGAAAGCTCTCCATATGTTCTTATTCATCATTCGTTTCCTCTAGTGTTTTCGCCAGGATTTTGATCCGGATATCCTGAGCGTCGGCAGTGTACACCCGCACGAAAGAAATTGCGCCAGTTCTTGTGAGCGCTGCTCTCGCTAGAATCTAAGAAGGTTGATTTGGGAATTTCTCTGCGCGCAGGCTGAATATCACTTTGAAGCGACTTCTCTCTCTGATCGTCATTAGCGTCGCGATGGGCTCGAGCGTCTGCCCTCCGGCCCGCGCGCAGGACAATTACGAAATTCAGGTCTACGAATCCGAGACGGTTCCGGCGCATACCACCATGGTGGAGATTCATTCCAACTTCACATTGAATGGGCAGAAGGCGGTGGTCAACGGAGTGCTGCCATCCAATCATGCCGAGCATGAGACGCTGGAGATTACACAAGGGTGGACGAGCTGGTTTGAAACCGGCTTCTACGTGTTTTCGAGCATTCAGCCTGGGTCCAGTCCGAATAGCGGGTGGCAGTGGGTGGGTGATCATATCCGTCCGCGGGTTGCGGTGCCGGCTTCGTGGCACTGGCCGGTTGGGCTGAGTATTTCGCAAGAGATCGGGTATCAGCGGCGCCAGTTTGCTGAGGACAGCTGGAATTATGAGCTGCGGCCGATTATCGCTAAGAAAATTGGGCGTTGGTATCTGGATTTCAACCCGACCTTTGACCGAGCCCTGCATGGGCTGAATGTAGGCCGGGGATGGGAGTTTTCGCCCAACGTGAAGGTGAGTTTTGATTTCACAAAGAAGATCGCGGGCGGGCTGGAGTATTACGGAGCACTCGGCCCGGTGTCGGAATTTGATCCGATCAGTCAGCAGGCGCACCAGATTTTCCCTACGATTGACCTCAATGTCTCTCCCGAATGGGAGCTGAATTTTGGCGTGGGCGTGGATGTGACGGACTCGAGCGACCATCTGATCGTGAAATGTATTGTGGGGCGGCGGTTTACGTGGAGACATCGCGACAAAGCGCACAAATGACGGGCTACTTGTTGGCGGTCATGTCAATCGCCTGACGCCAGCTCTCGAATTCTCGCAAAGCTTTTTCGCATTGCAGGCGATGACGCTCCTTGCGGTCCCGAATGTGGTTTTCCAGTTGAGGCAAGAGGTCGAACGTAATGTTTGCCGGCTGAAAGTTCCGGCTGTCAGCTTTCGTGATGTAGTGCACGAGCGATCCGAAGGCGCTGGCACGCGGCGGAGGGATGGCCTCAGTTTTTGCAGCTAGCGCGGCAGCGTTGATTCCGGCCAGCAGGCCGGCCGCGATAGATTCTACATATCCTTCAACCCCGCAGATCTGGCCCGCGAAGAGCACGTTGGGATGCTCCTTCATTTGCAGCGTCGGCAGGAGCAGCGCGGGGGCATTGATGTAAGTGTTGCGATGAATCTGGCCGTAGCGCAGGAAGCGTGCGCCCTCCAGTCCTGGAATCAGCTTCAGCACGCGGGCCTGCTCGCCGAATTTCAGGTGATTCTGGAAGCCCACGAGATTGTAGGAATCGGCGCGCAGATTTTCCTGGCGCAATTGCACGGCCGCATAAGGGATTCTGCCGGTGCGCGGATCTTTCAGGCCGACCGGCTTCATGGGGCCAAAGCGCAGCGTGTCACGGCCTCGCCTGGCAATTTCTTCAATGGGCAGACAACTCTCGAAGTAGTTCAGATTCTCCCAGTCTTTCTGATCGACGGATTGGGCCGCGATAAGCGCGTCATAGAACCCGTCGTATTCGTGTTTCGACAGGGGGCAGTTGATATAGTCAGCCGAGCCCTTGTCGTAGCGTGCCGCCAGGTAGACTTTGCTCATGTCGATGGAATCGGCTTCAACGATGGGGCTGATGGAGTCGTAGAAGTAAAGCTGTTCATGATTGCCATCAGTTGCGCTGAGGCGCGCGATTTCTGCGACGAGTGCGTCCGACGTGAGCGGGCCGGTGGCGATCACAGTGATGTCTGCGTCGTCGACCTGGGTGGCTTCTTCGCGCCGAATCGTGATCAAGGGCTGGGCGGCAATTGCTTCGGTGACTCTTCGGGCAAACTCTGTGCGATCCACTGCAAGGGCGTGTCCGGCTGGCACCGCGGTTGCGCGCGCGATCTCAAGAAGGAGCGAACCGGCGCGCCCCATCTCTTCCTTAAGCAGCCAGGGCGCGGTGTATTCGCTATCGGATTTCAAGGAGTTCGAGCAAACCAGTTCTGCGAAATCCGCAGTCTGATGCGCTGGAGTAGCGCGCCCGGGGCGCATCTCGATGAGATCAACCGCCACTCCGCTGCGCGCGCACTGCCACGCCGCTTCTGATCCCGCCAGCCCTGCGCCGACAATTTTGACTTTGGTCATGCCGCTGGATCAACCCTTCCTCTCAGAGTACACGGAGCAAAGCAACATCATGCCTGCGTCAGAGGATGATGCGTTCGTCGCCAGCGCGTCTGGTCACACGTTCGCGGTCGAGATACTCGAGCAAAGGAATGGCATATTTGCGGCTGACATCGGCGAGTTCTTTGAACCGGGCTACATCGATTTTTGGCGTTGTGCTCTTGAGCGCCGTAATTTTCTGACGCAGGTCCGTCAGCGTCGCGTGGTGGAAGACCAGGTCATCCGAAATTTTGATTAAGATCTTGTCGCGGAACAGGAGAGTCATGATTTTCTGCGCGCGCACTCTGTCGACTTTCAGGCTGGCCAGCACGTCTTTCAGGAGCGGAACTTTAAGCCCGGCGGATTGAAATGCGCGTTCGATAATTTGTTTCGACTCGGCCTCTTCGTCTTTCATTACCACACCGCGCCCCGGCAGGTGAACTTGCTCGCCGGCAACTTCCAGTTTTTTATCGGCCGCCGCTTTTGTGAGGATGGCCTCGAACACTTCCGCGCCGAGTTTGCCGCGCTCGCGCAACTCCTCCTTGCCCATACCAGCCACCAGAGGGTTCGCATCGTGGAATGTCTTGAGAACCTGGAGCACTTGAGCGCTGGCGTCGGCGAATGCCGCCACGGAAAGCAGAATCGCTCCACAGCGCACCACGCCGGCGCGGGTGGCAAGTTGATTGGCCTCTTCGGGGCGAATGTTCATTTCGCCGGGCACATCCTTCAGCGGCAGGCCTGCGCCGCCGCGGCGTTCTACGCGCGCCCGGAGCGACGCTTCCGGCGAGCCTTCCAACATCGTCGTGAGGAAGGCGGCAGTTTCTTCACCTCGGCGCCTGCGGCTCGGCGGAGCGGCGTCGAGTACGATGCCGCCGCCGATAGTTATCACCGGCGAAAACTGGCGGATGATGAAGCGGTCTCCGGGCAATAGCAGCACGGGTTCCGCTAACTTCAGTTGGGCAAAGGATTCCGCGCCCGGTTTGAGCATCTTAGTCCCGTAGAGCCGCACTTCTGCGATAGTCTCCGTCGTGAAGGCGTGGAAGTGGACACGCGCGCCGTCTTTTAGGGGCTTAGCGGACTTGAGTAAAGAAAGTCTGGCGTCAAATCGCAATGTCGAGCGAAATGTATTCGCGGTCGCCAGGCTGACGCCGCGCGCCAAGTTTTCGGTAGAAACGCCCGCCAGATTCAGCGCCGTGCGCTGTCCGGCAATTGCGGCCTCGGCGGGCACTCCGTGCACCTGCACTCCACGGACGCGCACAGGATCGCCCGCAGGAAAGAGCTCAAGCTCTTCTTCTTTGCGAATCGTTCCTGCTACCAGCGTTCCGGTAACCACCGTGCCGAAGCCCTTCATTGTGAAGACTCGATCTACTGGCAGACGGGCGAGGGCTGCTGAGTCTTTCGTGGTGGCTTCGGATGCGACCATCGTCAATGCGGCTTTGACGTCTGCCATGCCCGCACCCGTCAGCGAACTGGCCGCGACGAGCGGCGAGCGACCGGGGTCGAGAAACGATCCCCGAAGAAAATCGGCGACCTCCGAGCGGACTACTTCGAGCGTCTCCGCGTCGACTGCGTCCGATTTGTTGAGCACGGTGACGCCGCGGCGGACGGCCAGCAACCGGCAGATATCAAAGTGCTCGCGCGTTTGCGGCATGATGCCTTCGTCGGCGGCGATGACGAGCACTACGAGATCGATGCCGCCGATGCCGGCCAGCATATTGCGTACGAATCGCTCGTGTCCGGGCACATCGACAAAACCAAGACGCAGGATTTCACCGTTCGGGGAAGGCAATTCGAGGTGGGCAAAGCCGATATCAATGGTGATCCCGCGGCGCTTTTCTTCTTCCAGACGGTCGGCATCGGTCCCCGTCAGGGCTTTGACGAGCGCGGTTTTTCCATGATCGATATGGCCGGCCGTGCCGACGATTACAGACTTCACGTCGAACAGTATAGACGTGCGACCGATTCTCCTGATCCGCGCCCCGGTTGTGTGGAAGGGCCTTGCCGGCCGGAAAGGGTCCGCGCGGCGACAGCTCCCCGCCCCACGCGATCGTCAGTGCCAATGCTTGAGTTTGGGCCAAAGGTCTGCAAGCGTGCCGAATTTCGCGCCTCGGCAAATGTTGACCGAGATTTCGGTTTCCAGGGCATACGGATCCGGCTTGGAATTGCCACGATATTCCACATGTTCGAAGAGTTCTTCGAGACGAACGCGCCGGTCATCGAGCACGATCACACAATCGCCAGAGTACCCTCGCGGTCCCCAGATCCAATAGGTGCGATCGCCGCTTAGGGCGGACGGAAGACCATATTTTGGTCCCAGAAAATCGATCGCGCCGGCTTGGCCGTAATCTTGCGCAAAGATGGCGCAGTCTTTGCGCTGGGCAGCGGGGATCGCATTCCAGGCCTCGGCGGTTTTCTCGACGATCTCGTTCCAGCCAAACTGGTCCGCGTAATGCTGAGGGAGCGCAACGCGAGCGTGATTATATTCGCTGCGCGGCACTTTGATTGGGAACCAGTCCATATACCGAATGAATGCGTTGATGGGCAGGATCGGAATGGCTAGAGGCGCCGCGAATGAGCCGGCGATTAAAGACAGCACGACAATTGCCGGCTTGAGCCAGCCTTGGCGGATACGGTCGATGGCATCATCGATGATCACGCACCCGGCGGCAAGGTAGACGGGGTAAATCGGGGCCAGATAATAGTTCTTGCCCTTCAGGAGGACGAAGACGGTGAAGCTCACAATGTAGGTCCATCCCAGAAAGCGAAGCGGTCTTAAGCGCCGCGCCGCCAGGAACGCGATAACGCCGGTAATCCAGAAGACAGACGACGTATGTAACAGCAGCAGCAATTGCTGTGAAAAATACTGCCCGGCGGAGAGTTGAACGTCGCGGCCTTCGGCCTTGATGTTGTGCATGAGCTCGACGAAAGGCCAGTGGTAGTGAATATTCCAAAGCACATTTGGGAGAAAGATGACGAACGCCGCCAGCCCGCCGAGCCACATCCACTTGTTCATAAGGAGGTGGCGCCTTGCGGTGAGGAGCAAGCCGACGACAATGGCGAAACCGAGAACGAGGATTGAATACTTTTCTTCCATGCCGATTCCGGCGATCACTCCAAACCACAGCCAGTGCTGTGGTCGATCCCGTTGGACAGCGAGGATGGCGAAGTACACGCAGCCCATCCAGAGCAACACCTCCAGATCGCAATTGCTGGTAAGCAGGCTTCCGCCGGAGAGATAAATCGGGGCGACGAATACCATGAGGGCGCTGAGCCCGACCGCAAAGCGCTTTCCTCCAAGTTCGCGGGTGATGACGCCAGTCAGCACGATCAGCGCAGCCGATGTGAGCGCCGGCACGAGCCTGACGCTGCGCAGGGAATTACCAAAGATCTCGAGGCACACGCGGCTCAGGATCGGAAGCAGCGGCGGCTGATCGACGTAGCCCCATGCGGGGTGGCGTCCACAGGCGATGTAGTCGAATTCATCGCGAAAATACCCGTAGCGATTGTTGCAAAACAAATGCAGCAGGAAAGCCGCGATGGCGATTCCCCATACTGCAAACATCCCGTCGGCCGGGTGCGGGCGGACCGCCGGCCCCGTTTCGTCTGATTTGACTGGGCTCCAACTCGCCATTCGCGGTCCTCTGGACTCTCGCCGGATCTCCGGTGGTGGCGGGTCTCATTCTCGCAAGACGCTCGCGCCTGGTCAAAGCAATGTCCCTGCGCCCGACGCGCGCGAGTTACCTTAGCACATACGTGGGGTGAGCAGTCGTGGTTCCGCATGTAAAAAAGGCGACCAAAATGCGACAATAGAATTTCCCGAGATGACCACCGCTACGATTTCTCCCATTACACCCGAAATGATCCGGGAACACGGGCTCACGCCGGACGAATTCGAAAAAATCAAACAACTGCTGGGCGGGCGCGAGCCGACCATTACCGAGATCGGCATCTTCAGCGTTATGTGGAGCGAGCATTGCTCTTACAAATCGTCGCGCGTGCATTTGAAGCGTCTGCCAACGCGCAGCAAGCTTGTGTTACAAGGCCCCGGAGAGAACGCCGGCATTGTCGATATCGGCGATGGTTGGGCCTGTGCGTTCAAGATTGAGTCGCACAATCATCCTTCATTTATCGAGCCTTTTCAGGGCGCCGCTACGGGGGTGGGTGGAATTCTGCGGGATATTTTCACCATGGGCGCGCGGCCCGTGGCCGTCATGGATTCGCTGCGCTTCGGGCCGATTCAACCTTCTACGAACGCCGTGGACCACGCCAGCATCGCCCAGGCGGAGATTCATAAGAATCATTCCGTCATGGAGGGAGTGGTCAGCGGCGTCGCTTCCTATGGGAATTGTTTCGGCGTGCCGAACCTGGGCGGCGAGGTTAAGTTTGAGCCTTGCTATTCGGGCAACCCGCTGGTGAATGCCTTTGCACTTGGCCTGGTGCGGCGCGATCAAATTTTTTATGCGCGGGCCGCTGGCGAGGGCAATCCCGTCATCTATGTTGGCGCGAAGACCGGACGCGACGGAATTCATGGCGCCACCATGGCTAGCGAAGAGTTCAGCGAGGGGTCGGAGGCGAAGCGGCCGAACGTGCAGGTAGGCGATCCGTTTCTGGAGAAACTCCTGCTCGAGGCATGCCTCGAGGCGATGCAGACGGGCGCGATCGTTGGCATTCAGGACATGGGCGCGGCGGGCCTGACGTGCTCGACCTGCGAGATGGGTGCCCGCGGTGGCACCGGCATTGAGATTGAACTGGATCGCGTTCCGCAGCGCGAGACCGGCATGACTCCTTACGAAATCATGTTGAGCGAATCGCAGGAGCGCATGCTGCTGGTCGCACAAAAAGGCCGCGAGGACGAAGTATTCCGCGTGTTCGAAAAGTGGGGGCTCGACGCGGTCGAGGTCGGGAGCGTGACGCTCGATGCGAAGATGCGCGTCCTGCAACATGGGGAAGTGGTTGCAGAAATTCCGAACGCCGCGCTTACCGATGACGCCCCGGTTTATAAGCGTCCCTTGGCGCGCTGGGAACCGCCGGTGGAGCGCGAAAAGCCGGAACACATTCGTCTGGCGGAGAGCGGCGATCTGACCGGGCGGCTCAAGCGGCTACTCGCGAGTCCAAACGTCTGCTCGAAGCGATGGGTTTGGCAGCAATACGATCATATGGTGCAGACCAATACCGTCGAAGCGCCGGGCGCCGGTGATGCGGGCGTGATTCGTATTAAGGGCTCGAAGCGTGGGCTGGCGATGTCGCTCGATGGCAATGGACGGTGGTGCTATCTCGATCCGCGGCTGGGAGCGATGCATGCGGTGGCCGAGGCGGCGCGCAAGGTAGCTTGTGCGGGTGCGACTCCGATTGGCGCGACGAACTGTCTGAATTTCGGGAATCCAGAGAAGCCGCATATCATGTGGCAGTTTTCGCAGGTGATCGACGGCATGACGAAGGCCTGTGAGGAGCTGGATACTCCGATTACCGGCGGCAACGTCAGCTTTTATAACGAAACCTTGGGCGAGGGAATTTACCCGACGCCTGTCATCGGCGTGGTGGGAATTCTCGAGGACGTCCAGCAGGCCGCGAAGATGCATTTTTCACAGGCTGGGCGGACCATCGTTTTACTGCGCGCAAATAATGTGGGGGACGCGGTCGACGCGGAGTCGGAATTCGGGTCGTCCGAATACGCCAAAGAAATTCTCGGGGCCGTCTGGGGGTATCCGCCGGAGCTCGATATTGAGAACGAAGCTACGCTACAGCGCGCAATCGTCGCGCTAATTCACGCGAGGCT
>Ga0335080_10001384_pt1 | contig 23620 bp, 18 predicted proteins | sample Lox_Sample_34_FD_206720 | JGI IMG/M metagenome (GOLD analysis project Ga0335080, IMG submission 206720) | Soil microbial communities from Loxahatchee National Wildlife Refuge, Florida, United States - Lox_Sample_3.4 | ecosystem: Environmental > Terrestrial > Soil > Wetlands | place: USA...
ACACCTGGCGCGATCTGCGCTACGCCGCGCGCACGCTCGCGAAGACTCGGAGCTTCACCTGCGTGGCTTTGCTCGTGATGGCTCTAGGCATCGGCGCGAACACGGCGATCTACAGTTTCCTGGACGCCTTGTTGCTTCGATTCTTGCCCGTTTCTGATCCGCATTCACTCGTCGTGGTGGGCTGGCACGCGAAATCAGATCGCGACTCTGTGACGGAAGGCATCAGCGGGCGCACAGATCCTGATCCAAAGCTGGGAGTGGTCGGGGGGATTTTTCCTTATTCTGCATTCGAACTCTTCCAGAAGGATGACGCCGACTTCTCCGACGTTTTCGCCTACTGCCGCACGCGGGAAGTCGGCCGAGCGAATGTCGTAATCAACGGACAAGCCGAAATTGCTCAAGGGGAACTCGTATCCGGTGGCTTTTTCAAAGGCCTGGGCGTTGTCCCCGACGCGGGACGCCTGATTATTCCGGACGATGACCGCCAAGGATCCGCTACGGTCGCGGTGATCAGCCACACGTTCGCGCAGAAACATTTCGCAGAGTCCAGCCCTGTTGGACAATCAGTTCTCATTAACAACCTGCCGTTTACGGTTGTCGGAGTAGCTCCTCCGGAGTTTTTCGGTGTCGATCCATCGCGAGCCCCCGATATCTACGTTCCTATGCACGCGAACATCGCTCTGGGAGCCCAGATTCCTTATGGATTTGCGGCCAAGGATTATCTGGATTCGAATTATTACTGGGTCGAAGTGATGGCTCGTCTGCGACCCGGCGTCACGTTGGCACAGGCCCAGGCAAGACTGTCTGCGCAATTTCAACAGTGGGTTGCTACGACGGTACACCATGATGCTCAGAAAGCCGACCTGCCTGTGCTCTTTCTCCGCGAAGGGGCAGGCGGATTGGATACTTTGCGTCGTCAGTTCTCGCAACCGCTGTACATCCTGTTGACGCTCACAGGCCTGATTCTCGCCATCGCTTGCTTCAACGTCGCCAACCTGCTGCTGGCGCGCGCGGCCTCGCGAAAGCGCGAGATCGCGCTGCGCATCAGTGAAGGCGCGAGCCGGTGGCGCATCATCCGCCAACTCATGACGGAAAGCATTTTTCTTGCCGGCCTGGGAGGCGCATTCGGAGTCCTGCTTGCGGGCTGGGGGATCCGTTTCCTCGCGACGTTGTTCGCCGGAGACATTCCTCAAGATAATCTGCATGCGGAACTCAACTGGCATGTGCTGGCAGTCGCGGCCGCCCTCACGCTGCTGACCGGAGTGCTTTTCGGACTGGTTCCCGCACTGCAATCCTCGAAACTCGACCTTGTTTCCGCATTGAAAGAGACTCGAGGAGGCGAAGCACGTGCGCCACGGACTAGCTGGCGCCTGAATGTCAGCCACGTGCTTGTAATCGGTCAGATTGCGTTATCGCTGTTGATGCTCGTTGCCGCTGGTCTTTTCGTGCGTACGCTGTCGAATCTGCAATCCGTCACCCTTGGCTTCAATCGCGAAAATCTGCTGCTGATTGGCGTGAATGCACGCCAGACCGGCCACAGAGATCCCGAGATCTCCGAATTTTATGGTCAACTGCGCCAAAGTCTCGCCGCAATTCCAGGCGTGCGGAACGTCAGCCTTTCCGACGGCCCGATCCTTGGCACTGACAATTCGGAGCCGATCACTTTGCCCGGCCACGAACCCGACCCCGGCACTCGATTTCTGACCATCGGTCCGGACTTCCTGGCGACGATGCAGATTCCGTTGATTGCGGGGCGTGACTTCGTTGAGAGCGATCGGCCCGCTTCGCCCGCCGTTGCGATCGTGAGCGAAGAATTCGCAAGAATCAATTTCCCCAACCAGAATCCAGTTGGGCATCGGCTTTGGTTAATGGCGAGAGATCACGGCAACGTGGCTCGGGACATGGAGATCGTGGGCGTCTCCAAAAACGCGCGTTACGCTAATCTCACCGAGAAAACCCTTCCAGTCGTCTTCATCCCCTACAACCAGGGCGATCCTCAGCCGAACCAGATGTATTTTGTACTGCGTACAGCGGCGGATCCCGTCGGTATCACCGCTTCGGTTCGTGACGTAGTTCACCGGGCGGATGGGCGCCTGCCTCTCTCCAGCGTGACCACACAGAAGGCAGAGATTACAGACGCCATGCAGCAGCAGATTATGCTTGCGGAATTGTGCTCTGCGCTTGCCGTGTTGGCGCTGACAATTGCATGCGTCGGACTTTATGGAACAGTTTCATATGCCGTCGCTCGTCGCACGGGTGAGATCGGAATCCGCATGGCTCTTGGGGCGAGACGAGGTCCAGTGGTCTGGTTAGTGCTGCGCGACGTCTGTTTATTAGCCGGGGCGGGCCTTGTGATCAGCATCCCATTGGCGCTGGCGACATCGAAGTTTGTGCAGGCGTTTTTGTTCGGGATGCAGCACAACGATCCACTCGCCCTTAGCGCGGCGGTGGCGATTCTCGTTGCAGCGGCTCTCTTGGCTGGGTGTGTGCCTGCTCGAAGAGCGGCGTCGATCGATCCAATGACAGCTCTACGGCATGAGTAGTGCGCGGTTCAGATCACTCATTTCTCAGTGCCACCATGGGCTCGATCCCTGCGGCACGCCGAGCCGGTATGACCGAGGCCAACAATGCCGCCATGCCGAGCGTCAGAACAGCCACCGCTAGCATGAGCGGATTCCACGGCTTCACACCGAACAATTGATCCGTCATGAGCTTACCGGCGCCAATCGCCACGGGAATCCCGATCGCCATTCCGACGCCTATCTGGGAGAACGCGCTGCGAAGAACCATCTTCAGAACGTGCGCGCGGTCTGCTCCCATCGCCATGCGCACTCCAATCTCGCTGGTCCGTTGCTGCACGGTGTACGCCATGACGCCATAGAGTCCAACTGCGGCAAGCACAAGACCGAGTCCACCGAACAAGGTGGTGAGCGTGGCGATCATTTCTTCCTGCTGGAAATCTGCGCTTAAGACTGTCGAATACGGGTCAACGCCATAAAGAACGAGGTTAGGATCGACCGCTGCCAGAACCTTGCGCACGCGATCTTCCATCTGCGGCGGGCTTCCCGGAGCCCAGATCACGATGTTGTTCAGATAGTGCGACCAGATTTCGCCACTCTGATACGCCGGGTCATCCCATTTAACGCTCTGCGCCTCAGCCACCCAGTACATCGGCCGAACCGGCTCTTTGTAGTCGTAGGTCATATAACGAATGTCCTTCACGACTCCTACCACTTCAAAAATGTCGGCGTACTTTAATTTGCCCGGCCCAAAATGCTGGCCAATCGGATTCTGGTTCTTGAAGAACTTCTTCGCGAATGCTTCATTAATTACAGCGACCTGCCTGGTCGTTGCCGTGTCTTCATCGGTGATGGCTCGGCCCATAATGATTTTCGCGCCCAACGTATCGAAGAACCCCGGCATGACGCGCGCGAATCCTGATCCAGTGTCATCTTTCGCGCCCGGTTCAGGCTGACCTTGAATGCGAACGCTGTTGTTCCAGCTATCGCCCGACATCGGCGCATACAGCGCGGGCGCGGCCATCCGCACGCCCGGGATCTGCCGCAAACGCTCGTCGATCTGCCGGAACATTGGTTCCATCTGCTCCGGCTTGTAATTTCCCAGTTGTGGATCCATCCACGCAATAAACCGCCCCTGCGTCTCGAATCCGAATTCCTGGTGCTGCAAATTTCGCAGGCTCTGCCCGAGCAGGGCGGCTGCCGAAAGCAGCACAAGCGACATCGCGGCCTGTGCGATGACCAGCGATTTCTGTGCCCATGATCGCCCGCCCGACACCGAGCGGTTGGACCCGCGAAGCGCTTCGATCGGATCAGCATGCGATGTCATCCAGGCCGGCGCAACTCCGAATAGAATCCCGGTCACGACCGACATTCCCAACGTGAAGAGCAACACGGGAATCGACGGAGTCGCGCTGACCGGCACGTAATTATTGGGACCTCCCGTCTGGAAGGCCAGATGCAAAATCAGACGGGTCGCGCCGTACGCCACTCCTATCCCTAACAATCCGCCGATTGCCGCCAGCATGATGCATTCGACCAACGATTTGCGAACGAGGCGCGATCGCGGAGCACCGAGCGCCACCCTGACTGAAGTTTGAGCGCGATCTTTCAACCCACGCGCCAGCATAAGATTCGCCACATTCCCGCATGCCACGAGCAACACACATCCAGCGGCAACCAGCAGCAACTTCAGTCCATCCTCATACTCGTCCCGTAATGACGCCACTCCGGCGCCGCCGGATACGAGGTGCAGAGTTTGCTGCTGCCAGAGTTGTTTCTCGCTCGGCTGCATGTCCGGCACGTGACTCGCCAACCAGTTATGGAACTCTCCCTTCAGTTTTGCTTCGAGCGATCTGGGGTTCACTCCCGGCTGCACTCTTCCGATCAAGTCGAGGAAATTAGTGTTCGGACTTTTTAACCGCGAGGTCGCACCATCGATCATGATTTCCGCGGTCAATGGCAGCCAGAAGTCCGGCATCCCCCCTCCTGCCAGCTTCGCTCCATAAAATCCCGGCGCAGCCACCCCGATCACGGTGAAGGGATGCCCATTAATCTGATACCCGGCACCAACAACAGAAGGATCGGCTCCATATTTGTCACGCCAAATGCGGTAACTCATCACCGCAACGGACGACGATCCTTCCTGATCGTCCTCCTCGGTCAACAAGCGCCCAATCCACGGCTGTATGCCGAAGGTCTTGAAGAAATTTCCGGATACATATTCCCCATTGCGGGTATCTACCGGTGCTTCTGATCCGGCCCTGCGCACACCGAGTGGCGCGTTTCCGGCCTGCAATGCGGCGAGCTCAGCAAACTCAGGAGTTTGAGTCCGAAAGTTCTTGTAGGCTTCCCACGAGAACAGCGTAAAGTCGCCGTCGTCGCCTTGCGTGTATCCACCCCAGTTGCAGCACCGATCTTTGTCTCCAATCATCCACAACTCTTCGGGCTTCGTGACTGGCAGCGACTTCAACATCACCTGGTGAACCAGGGTGAAAATCGCCGTCGTGGCGCCGATCCCCAACGCCAGTGTGATCAGAACTGTCCCCGTAAAGCTGGGAGCCTTTCGCAACTGCCGCAGAGCGTCACGTAAATCGGTAAGCATGGATGTCCCCGTGTAGGTTTTGACGAAGCGCAGGCAAATTCGTTTAGGCAGTCACTAACAGAAATAGGTGGAACGATCTGAATTTTACTCGGCGCGCAGCGCCTGCATCGGTTCGATCGCGGCCGCACGGCGAGCCGGCAACAGTGATGCCAGCAGAGCCAGCAGCAAAACAAAGATGGATGCCAGCGTCAGAACCAGCGGATCAAACGGACTGACTGCAAACAGCAATGAGTCGAGCAGGCGAGCCGCCAACGCCGCTCCGATCAGTCCAATCACGCAACCCACAATCGCTAATTTGAGCGCAGAGACGAAAACCAGCCCGAGAATCCCCGAGCGCTGCGACCCCAATGCCATGCGAATTGCCATCTCTTGCACTCTCAGTGCAGTCGAGAATGCAATCACTCCGTAGATCCCGAGCACCGCGAGCAAAACTGCCGCGATCGCAAACGCAGTGATGAGCGTTGTGTTGAAACGTCGAGGCGCTTTGCTCTCGGCTACCGTCGTATCCATGCTCTGAACCTGTGTCAGGGCCAGTTGGGGATCGATCGAGCGCACGACTCCGCGCAACCCATTCGCCATCTGGTCCGGATCAAGAGCCGTTCGTAACGTGATGAAACCGGCCTTTCCATTTACATCGGTTGCTGGAGACCCTACCTCGCCCAGAGATTTCTCAAACTGGGCGAGAGGTTGATACCACTGCTCTTTGTCTGGAAAATCGGGTGCTCCCTCCTTCACATCGGCAACTTCGCCGACCACGACCATCCACGGCGTTTTGGATTCTTCAGTCGCGATCCGAAAGCGCTTTCCCAACGGGCTCGAGTCAGGCCAGTAGTGCTGCGCGAACTTGTGGTTGACGATGGCGACGAGCTGGCGGTCTGAGGTGTCGGATGTCGTGAAGAAACGTCCCGCCAGCAGGGGAACCCCCATACTTTGCAGGTAGTCGCCCTCGACCATCGCCAATGTAGCCAGATTCATGTCCGCGCCCTTGGGTGGAACATAGCCCTCGACGACAAACGTGCTATTCGAGGAATTGCCGCTTGCCGGAAGGAACGTGGACAGCCCCGCGAACTTCACCCCAGGCGTCGCACGCAGACGCTCGACCAATTCGTGAACGAATTCATCCACCGGAGCCTGCTTCGGGTATTGCTGTGCGGGCAGCGAGTACGCTGCGGTCAAAACATGATCCGGGCGGAATCCCATGTCGACGGAGCGCATCTTCTCAAAGCTGCGCAACAACAAACCCGCCGCGGAAAGCAGAACCAGAGCAGTAGCGATCTCGCCCACCACCAACGCGGATCGCAGCCAGGCGTGGCCACTTCCCGGCGTTCCCGTTCGGCCTCCTTCTTTCAGAGTCTCGTTTACGCTTGTCCGCGAGGCAGCGAAGGCTGGAAGAAGTCCGCAACCCAAACCAGTCAGCACTGAGAGAGCAATGGCAAACAACACGACCTGCCAATCAAGTCCGATCTCGGAAATCAGGGGCAACGTTTCCGGCAGATAGCTGATGCCTACACGCAACCCGATTGCAGCGAGCGCAAGCCCGAGCATCCCGCCCGACAGACTCAAAACCAAACTCTCAAGTATCGATTGACGCAGCAGGGTGAGCGCGCCCGCTCCCAGCGCCAACCGCATGGCAAATTCCCTGCGGCGGCGGATCGCACGCACCAGGAGCAATCCTGCGAGATTTGCGCAGGCAATCAACAGCACCACCAGGATTGCGAGGAACAAAATCCGCACCAGTCCGCGGGCATCCGACACGGTCGCTTCGTGCAGAGAATGCACCGACGCCTGAATGTGCAGACTTGCCATGTAGGGCGGATAGCTCCGCATGGTGTCTGTTGCCACGCGTTGCGCATCCTGCAGCGCCTGCGCCACGGTGACTCCAGCCTTCAGGCGACCCACCATGGCGTAGCTCCAATTGGAATAGCCTCCAGGCCCCTGTTCCTGAGGGCTGAAGCTCATTGGAAGCCAAAGTTCACTGTCGTTGAGTTGCCCGGGCACAAGCGGGAATTCAAACCTCTGCGGCATGATTCCCACGATTGTGTAGGGTTTGCGATCAAGTTGAATCTTCGTTCCGATTGCGTTCGGATCTCCGTGCAGCCGGCTTTGCCACATCGAATAGCTGACGACCGCTACCAACTCGTTCCCGATGTCCTCCTGCCGAGTGAAGACGCGTCCCATCATCGGGGCAACGCCAAGTGCGGGAAAGACTCCGGCCGTCATCCGTGTGGCGTTAATTTGTACCGGCTCAGCGATGCCAGACAATTCGTAGTTGTTTTGTTGATAGCCACCCAGAGCTTCAAAGGCGCGCGTGTCGCGCGTGTAGTTGCCAATGTCCTGTGCGGTAACTCCTGCGTCCCCGCCATTCCCGCCCAAGTTCGTTCCTTGCAGAATGTCCCCCAGCGAGACCAACTGCTCCGCGTGTGGGAACGGCAAGGGCCGAAGTAACACTCCTTCGACGATCGAGAAGATTGCTGTTGTCGCGCCGATACCTAGCGCCAGCATCAATACCGCGGTGGCTGTGAAGCCGGGAGACTTTCTCAGATGACGGACAGCAATCCGGAGATCCTGGAGGGGCATGCAATCGCTCCTGCGGACGAGGTTTTGGTTTCATCGGCACCTCGACCACCAAACCCTGCGTGTTCTTAAGTCTCTGAGGCGTTGCACGTTAGCGATGGCGCAGTCTCCTACGGTCCTCGAATGCGCGTCCGCCTTTGAAAAGGAGTGTCCGCCAGCGGACGCCTCCGGGCCGGCAGGGTGCTATCATTTCACTCCTACCGCATTACATGCGAATTCGACGCACTTTCCCCATCGCTCTGGCGGTCGTCGCAATTGCCGCAGCGCTGGTCGTCGCCGTCCAGTTGCGCAAGAGCGCTCCGCCCGAGCCAGCCCGCCTGCTTCCCGCCGCGGACGCTTTTTTCTACGCCAACTTCAGCTGGGCGCGGCGGGCGAACAGTGATAAGCCGCTGTTACCAGTCACGCACGATCCTGATTACGAGCAGTTTATCCAGGAGACCGGGTTCGACTATGAGCGCGATCTCGATGCCGCGGCCTTTGCGGTCCACTATCCCGCAAACTGGCCGGGCGGAGGCACCGGCGGAGCGGCCCCCGAACCGAGATTCTCCGAGGTATTCATTGGACATTTTGACGGCACCCGGTGCGCGGCTTACCTGAAAGCGCATGGAAAGTCGGTCGAGACCTATAACTCGGTCGACATTTATACGATCCCCATCTCCAACCGAATCTTTCGCATTGCGATTCTGGGAGTGGATACGGTAGCGGCGTCAAACCACGAGGATCCAAATGTGATCCGCGGCATGGTCGATCGCTCACGGCGGCTGGCTTCTCCTTTTGGCGGTCCACAGTTTCTAAGGCGGAACTACAAGAGGGTTCAACTGGCGAGCCCGGTCTGGCTCGTCGCCCGCGTAGAACCCTCGGCTCCAGCATTTGAGGGCTGGTCAAGCGTCTTCGCCAAGCCCGCCAACCTGGTAATTTCCGCCAGCTACAACCCTCTGCATTTGCCACTCAGAGCGGGAGTGCTTCACCTACGGGCAGAGGCCTCGGCCGACAATCAGGACGATGCCCGGCAGATCACCGACAAGTTGAACGCCTTTCTAGCGATGTTTCATAGCGCGGAAGCGTCCGTCGGTTCGCCGGGGACGGATGCAGATGTAAAGGCCGTTTTCGACAGCCTGCAGGTTCGGCAAGACGACAGCCGCGCGGTGCTCCAGGCCACGATCCCCACGGCGTTTTTCAAGAAAATCGCCGATTCTCCGGGGCAGCTGAACTCGCTGGCACCTGCCGAAGAACCCGAGAAATCCGAGACGGCCCCACCGGTAGCGCCGCCAAAAAAGAAGAATCGGAAGTCACGTTAAGTCATTTCTTGATCCGGGTTCCTTCGCAAGAGTAGACAAATCTTTTACCATTCATTCTCTTTGCGGCTGTAACGAACCGCGGCAGAATGCGTCTTATTCAATAAGGCGTAGTGCGCCGGGTACAATAAAGGACGAATGTCGAGTCTTCCACAGCCTAGTTTCTTTGCCGCTTTTTTCGCTGGATTGATTTCATTCTTGTCGCCATGTGTCTTGCCGCTGGTGCCAGGGTACGTTTCTCTTATTTCTGGCGCCGGACTCGAGGAATTGAAGTCTCCTCAAGCGCAACTGATGCGTCGCGTGATGATCAATTCCATCGGATTCATCCTGGGCTTCAGCGTGGTGTTTATCACGCTGGGCGCGATCTCGACCGAGATCGGACAGATGGCAGCTCGCTACAAGCACACTCTCTCGATCTTCGCCGGAGTAGTGGTCATCATCTTTGGATTGCATCTGACCGGAATTTTCAAGATCAAAGCCCTTTACACTGACGCCCGGATGCACAATGTCAAAGGCAGCAGTACGCTGCTCGGCGCTTTCGTCATCGGCTTCGCTTTCGCCTTTGGGTGGACACCGTGCCTCGGCCCCATCCTGAGCGGAATCCTGGCAATAGCGGCTGAGCAAGATACGCTTGTGAAGGGGATTATCTTGTTGGCTGTGTATTCACTGGGGCTCGCCGTGCCGTTCCTCCTGACGTCGGTCCTGATGGAGCGCTTCCTGAAGTTTTACAGCCGCTTTCGCAGGCACATGCATATCCTCGAAGTGGCCAGTGGCGGATTGCTGATCGCGCTGGGTGTGCTGCTCGTCATCGGCCGGTTCACGCTGATTTCCAGCTGGCTCTCGTTTTTGAATCGTTTTGCTTTGTAGTGAGGTCTCAAGCTTATGTCGCTTTCTCAAGATCCGAACCAAACAACTGAGACGACCACTCCCGACGTAAATGCCAGCAACTTCGGCAATCCCCCGGTGCAACCGACGTCTCCCCCGGAAAAGAGCCGCAACCCGCTGGCGCTTTTGGTGGTGGCGGTCATAGCTGCGGCCATGCTCTTCCTTGGATTCCACATGGCGCGCCGCTCACCGGGGAATGAAGCACCAACGATTCTGAGTAAATCCACGCCGGCCCCGGATTTCACCCTGGAAAAGCTGGATGGCGGGAACATGAAGCTCTCCGATCTCCGGGGCAAGGCCGTTGTGCTCAACTTCTGGGCGACCTGGTGCGGACCCTGCAAAATCGAAACGCCGTGGCTCGTCGAGATGCAGCAGCGGTACGGTTCCCAAGGACTTCAGGTCATCGGCGTCGCCATGGATGACTCGGGTAAAGACGACATCGCCAAGTTTGCAAAGGACATGGGCGTCAACTATCCGGTATTGCTGGGCAAGGAAGCTGTCGGCGATGAGTACGGAGGCGTGCCGGCTCTGCCCGAAAGCTTCTTCATCGGCCGCGATGGCAAGATCGTGGATCGGATTATCGGTCTTAAAGGCAAAGGCGAAATCGAGGACTCGATCAAGAAGGCCCTGAACACACAGGCGGCCAGTCCTACGACAACGGCCAGTGCCAAGGATGCTCCGAAGTAACTTGGACTGGCGATTCCCGGAGCCTACGATTAGCTCCGAAATCAATGATGATCTCGCCAAAGCACATTTCGACGTTCGTCGTCCTGCTGCTGTTCGCGGGAGCCACTTTTGCGCAGTCGGGAAAAAGCCCGTCCGTCAGCATGGCTCCAGTTCCGTTGGTGAGCGCGCAGCGCACGCAGCAGACTAAAGTGACGCTGGACTTCCGGGTTGCTCCCGGATTCCACATCAATTCGAATACGCCGAAGTCGGAGTTTCTGATCGCAACCGCCCTCAAGATGGATCCGCCCACCGATATCGCTCTGGGCAAGACCGACTATCCCGAAGGCAAGGACTTGTCTTTCCCCTTCTCGCCCGACGAAAAGCTCAACGTTTACAGCGGAGATTTCGCCATCAACCTCACGATCCACCCGCTGCACTCCGTGGTTCCGGGGAAATATGTCATGCGCGGATTCCTGCGCTACCAGGCCTGCGACAACGCACAGTGCTTCCCGCCGAAGACATTACCTGTGAACTTCGAGATCAAGGTCGTGAAGGAAGCAGCCGTCGGCCATAAGAACCCGGCACAAAGTCCCCACGTCCACTAGCTATCGGCTATCAGCTCTCAGCAACGGCACACTTGCTATTCGACTTTTGACGAAGCGGCCTGCTCGCCCGTACATTGCTCGGATGAAGCGATGGTTTCTTTGCGTTCTCTGCTTTTGTCTGGGATCATTCTCGTTCGCGCAATTCGCGCCTGCCTCCCTCGTCATCGACGACGTGACCGTCATTGACGTAAAGAGCGGGAAGGCTCTCACCCACCGTTCGGTGGTCGTGCATGGCACGCGCATCCTCGCCGTCGTCGGCCCAGAAGAAGCGGAGAAAACTCATCGCATCAAAGCCGACTTGATCGATGGCAAAGGCAAATACCTGATCCCCGGCCTTTGGGACATGCACGTCCACATGGTATTCGGCGATTGGTTCCCGCGCGGCAAAGAGGTCACCGTGCCGCTGTTTATTGCGAATGGTGTTACCGGCGTTCGCGACATGGGCGGCGAACTGGAGGTTCTGCAGCAGTGGCGAAAGGATATTTCTTCCGGGAAGATGCTTGGCCCGCGAATTGTCATGTCAGGCCCGATGCTGGATGGTCCCCAGCCCCGCTTTCCCAGTTCGATTGCCATCAAGACGCCGGAAGACGGCCGTCGTGCCGTCGACGACTTGAAGCAGAAGGGCGCGGACTTCATCAAGCTGCAATCCCTCATTCCACGAGATGCCGTGTTTGCCATTGCAGATGAGGCCAAGAAGCAGGGCATCACTTTTGTCGGACACGTCCCGGATTCCGTGCGCGCCTCGGAGATGTCGACCGCCGGCCAGAAAAGTTTCGAACACCTGATCGGGATCTTCGAAGGCGCGTCACCTCTGGAGGACGATTTCATCAAGGGACAAAAAAACGAGAGCAAGTTTCTCTCAACTTACGACGCGAAACGCGCAGCCGCCCTCTTCGCGCTGCTGGCAAAAAATCAGACCTGGCAATGTCCAACTCTGGTCTGGGAACGTGGCGGGAACTTGATCGATGAGACCGACTTCGCCCACGACACCCGCGCGAAATATGTACCTGCATCGTGGAAAGATGTCACCTGGAAGCGTTTCACCGAACAGATCACGCACGACTTCAACACCGACGATCTCGCAACTCGCAAGCGGTTCGTTGAAAAAGAACTGGAAGTTGTTAACGAACTGCATCGCGCCGGCGTCCCATTTCTCGCCGGGACGGACACGCCTCCCGGCGTCTACATCTTCCCCGGTTTCAGTCTTCACGAAGAATTGCAGCGATTCGTTGCCGCGGGTTTCACTCCGCTCGAGGCACTGCGGACAGCGACCATCAATCCGGCGAAGTTCCTCGGGATGGAAGAAAATGTCGGAACAATCGAGCCAGGCAAATACGCTGATCTGGTGCTACTCGAGGCGAACCCGCTCGATGACATCCGCAATACGCAGAAGATCGCCGCTGTGATCGTGAATGGACGCTATCTGTCGCGGGAGGCGCTGGATAAGATGCTCGCGGCAGTCGAGAAAGCTGCGAAGGCGAAGTGACGGAAATGTCTTTGTTCCCACATTGGGAATGGCTTTCCAATTTAATACGCTTCAACGCGCTCAACGTCAGTTGTTGCCAATATGCTGTAAACAGGGTCCGTGGTGTAACTGGCAGCACGTAAGCCTGTCCAGCTTCAAAGTGCGGGTTCGAATCCCGTCGGGTCCGCAGCGGTCCCAGATATGGTAGGGCACTGGCGAGGAGTCTTGGGACAGGAAGGCTCCTCAGTAACCTTGACGTCGCCTTCCGCCGTCCCGATAATATGAGAGAAGCTGGACAGGCTTGTGCCCCGGGTGGTTCGCCGCTCGGGGCTACGTTTTTCTGGGCGAAGGGTTAATCGCAGCCGTCCGCCTGTGCTTGATCCCGCGACGACTCACCACGCGTCCGGATAGATGTACGCCGGAGAATCGTAATAGAGCCACGGGTTATACCAGTAGGGAGGCCACGCCCAGAAGGGATCCCATCCCCACCAAGGCCCCCATCCCCAGCCAAAACCGAATCCGAATCCAAAACCGAACCGGCAGCAGCCGAAACCGAAGCCCGGACCGCGGAACCCGCCGAAGCGGAAGTTTCCACGCCAGGCCGCGTTCATCGCGCCAATATTGCCGTGGGTTACAAGACCCGAGCGAAAGCTCGCCGCCATCGGTATGCGTGCGCTGATCGAGTTGCGCGCTCCGCCGAAACCGTGCCATTGCCCGTCGGCGACTGCTGAGCGGAACCCGGGAGCTCCTGCACCCGCTCGCGCACTCATGCCGGAATTAGCGAAGCGGCTTCCCATGCCGGCGCTCCCGCCTCTCGCGTGCATCGAGCCGGCATTTGAGCCGCGTTCAAACGAGTGCCATCCGGGACCGGTATTGCGAACGCCGCGCCCTTCCGACGACCAGGCGTGATACCCCGAGTTGCCCATCGATCCACGCATGCCACCGTAATTGCCGCGTCCACCCTGGAACCCGCGCGCTCCGCCGCCGTACGCATATCCCCCGCGATATGGACCATACGAGCTGTAGCCGCCACCGCGAGATCCGCCATCGGAGAAACCACCGCCGCGATACCCGCCGCCCGAGAATCCCCCTCCCCCCGATACACCCCCACCGCGAAAACCGCCTCCGCCGGAGCCGCCGCCTCCATGGAAACCTCCTCCACCACCGCCGGCGTGACCACCGCCTCCGTGCTGCGCAGAGGCAGGGAGCGGCAGAGCCACAAGAGCGATCGAAGCAATTCCTGCAAGAAGAGAGTGCAACAAGGTGTGACGCATGGGAGTTTCCTCCAACTGAGGACAACCTGCATGCCTCCGGCGAGGGTGAGGCAGCTGAGAAAATCCTACTCCCGTTTCGATTGGCAATCCAGAAAAAGCGTTGTCCAGCGCCGCTTTTCACGCCGAAAAATTCGCGCAACATTTCTTTTCCATCAGTGTTTACATGAGCAAGTACGTGTGTCCGCAGAATGCGCGAAATGGAAGTGGCGCCGCGGAATCGCAAACAATTTTCTCCAACCCAAACCAGGATTCATCACGTCCTAGTCGTCATCACCAACAAACATGAGAAGGGATATCTGTGAGCAAGAACGGCCGAATCATTCTGGCAGTGTTCTCTATATTGCTTGCGCTTGGAATTCTGAACGCATGCGGCGGCGGGACCAGCTCGAAGAACTCCGGCCCCGGACAATTCACTCACGTCTACGTTGTTTTTCCTCCGCCAACCAGCGATCCGAATCACTCACACTTCATGAACACGGTGATCAACCAGCCAGCGATCGAGGGAGTCACCGTCGCCACGCCGTGGAACCAGGTGGAAACTGGCACTCCCGGAGCGGGAACCTGCAGCCCGGTTGGCACAGACACATGTCAGCTCGACTCTTTCGGTTGGACACACACTTACGATTGGTCGAGTGTAGACGCCGGGAACTCGGTCTGGTTTGGCACGAAGAAAAAGATGAATGTAATTCTGGTCGGTATCGGAGGCGCGGCACCGAACTGCCTTTTGATCAATACATGTATCAATGGCCTCACGCCGAATTATGTAATGACGTCCAGTTGGGCGGCGCATACCGCCTCGAGCACGGAAGATTTCATCAATGGCAACAAAGATGGATGCTCGAACTATGTGGGACTCATCGCGGCGTCCATGTCACGCGATGCAACCGGACTTGTCACGGTGAACGAGCCGAACCACGGTTATTCAAATGGCGACGTCATCTGGGTCGGGGGCACGACACCATCCACTTTCAACATCGCGCAGGAAGCCATCACCAGCGTGCAGGTAGCGTCATCCACGCTGACCATTACAGCGAGCAACACGCTGCCTTCCGGAGCACAGGTCACCTTCCAAAATCTCGGAGCGGCGACTTTCCTGAACGGTCAGACAGTCACAATCACCGGTGCAACCTCGAGTTCCTTCACTGCCACGTTTTCTCATCCGAACTACGGCCCCACGACAGAAAGCAGCGGCACGGCAAATCCACTGGGAGTGCCGGTGCAGAACGTAACCAGCACGACGTTTCAATACCGGACTGCCGTAGCGGCCGCCGCGTCTGCGACGACTCCCGGAACCGTCATCGGACCTTCACAATCCCTTCCCGTTCCGTATGAAGCGCCGTACAAAACCGGTTGGGAAGCATTCGTGGCAGCTGCGATTCTGCACTACAACGCCTCGCCAAATCTTTCGCAGATTTCCTACATGCGGGTGGGCCGATCGGTCGGGGGAGAGGCGTATCCGCTTTGCCAGGGCAATATGGAGCAACTCCCGTCTCCGAACACTTATACCCAGGCAGGATGGCTCCAGCTTTATACGGATATCGACGAATTTGTTCAGGCACAAAATCCGAAAATGCAGATCCTCGACCCACTGAATGAGGCTGGCAGTGGATCGACTTCCAATGCGTCCTATGGCTCGGATGAAGCGCAGATTGCTGTGAGCTACAAGAATGCCTCCGGCGCGACGAATGGGATTGGCAGCCAGGGATTGCAGGCCAGCGACATCACAAACTACGCCAACGGCCAAAGCTGCACCTCGGACTGGTGCGCTGAGTTCAACACTTATTCGGGACAGGGAATCCCACTCGAACTACAGCAACTCGGGTTGTCTGCGCCAGTTGCAATTACAGGGGCGGATGACACGACCGGCGATCTGCGGCAATTGCTTCCGTTCGCAGTAAGCCGTCGAGCGACAATTCTTGAGCTCTACTACCTCGACGCGCTGCTTGCATACGACCCGAACTATTGCATGCTTCCTGCGGCGAATGGACTCTGCGGGCCGGGCAGCGTGCAGATCCCCATCATTGCATTGCCGCCGCAGGATCAACTGCCCTACTTCCAGGCTGTGGGCCAGCCGGGTCAATCCGGCGCAACCGGCGACGGATCCTACGCAACCACCATCAACAGCGCCGAAGGACAGCACTGAATCTCAGCCGGAATGAAATAGAAGAAGCCGGAATCGCGAACGATCCCGGCTCACTTCCTTCACCGTCTGCGCTGGAAAATCACCACGACAGCAACGTTGGCTTGATGCCGACCTGGATGCTGTGTGATCCCGGCATCGTAGTCGCCGTGCTAGCTGTCGTCATGTCCTGATAGTGGCCCCAGCAGGAAGCTACAGTTTGTGTGCTCGTCGTGCAATTTCCCGAAGAGCCAGTGCAAGTCTGAGAGCTGTCCCAGATGATTCCGTACTGTTCTCCGTTTCTTGTGATCGTGCATGACCAAACAGTGCCGGTTGCCGTGCAAGGGGCGGTCAAAGTTGAGCCTTGCAGCCAGTTGATCGTTTGCTGCATGGAGTTTTCACCCTGCGTTCCGGATTGACTCACCAGGTCGCCCCATGCGTAGTAGGCATTTCCAGTGATTCCCAGCGACCAGTTGGTCAGATAAAAGCGGGGGAAGAACGACGCTGCCAGATCTTTGTTGGCGTAGCTTGTGCAGTTGCTGTCGGTGAACCCATTCGGACAGTACGAAGCTTCTCCATCCCAAAAAGGCTTCGCCAACTCGGCAGGCTGCAGAACCGCCCGAATGTTTGCGGCGTACCACTGCATCGCTGTTTCAACGCTGCACAGGGAAGTTCCGTTTGGGCCACAGTGACTGGTTGTGGTGCCTTCGTTGCCCGGTTTCATGTGTACGTTGATGACGTCAACCGCATTCGCCGTTGCGTTCTTCGGGTTGGGACAAGGCAACTGGTACGCGCGGTTGCCGGTCAGGATCGAAGTGTTGCTGCAGTAGAGCTCGTTCTGCGTGTAGTCGATCGCCATCCCGTCTTTGGCGTGGGTCGAAGACATCACGATCAAAGCAGTGGGATCGATCGCGATCGTGGTACAGGGGCTCGCGGTGCCGTCGCCCTTGTCGTGTATGACATTCTTTCCGCCCTGACTTCCGAGAATGATGCAGCGGGCATCCTCGGTTAAGCGGGCAAGCTGCGCGAAGCTTCCTTTGAAGAAGCACTGCCCGGTCGAATTGCAGGTTCCATCCGGCTCGTTCCAGATTTCGTAATAGCGGATGTGCGCATGCTTGACCGATCCGTTCAGGTAGTTGGCATCATTCGCATGCGTTGCAAGTTTCGTGACCCAGTCTTTCCAGATTGCATCGGTGCCGGTGCCGTCGGAGTTCAGATCATTCGGCGGATAGCACTCTCCATTGCCTTGCCCGAGAGCCGTGCCCATGTCATGACAGGAAGTCGTGTCATTCGGATTCGCACTGGCCCAGGGAGGAGTGCGCGCGAGGGTGTACATCACCTCTTGTGCGCCCATCGAGTAGTCATTGGCGAGCATGGCATCCAGGCTCGTCCACGTGTAGGTCGGCAGGTTCGTAGTCGTGTTGCAGGGAGTGCCGCTGCTGGTGAAGCTGGCACAGCTCGAAATGGACGGCCACTGCAATCCTGAGGAGTCCCAGATACGTTGCATTCCGTACGATACCGACGGAACGGCCGTGCCCTGCTGGGTCGAGGTCTCGGTGTAGCCGAACATCGGAGACGCATTCAGAGTCAGGACGCTGGCCGATCCGTCGGCGATGCTGAAGTTTCCCTGCATGGTTCCATTGCCGGTAATGGTGACCTGGGCATGGACCAGGGCGGTGAGCATGAGGAAGCCAAACAATGCGCTTTTCATGTTCACTTTACCTGCAGATGGAATGCTTCGATGTCGACGTCGCTGCCGTTTCCGTATTTCGAAACTGCGCGGACAAGAAGATCCTGTTTCGCACCGCTTGGCACGGTGGCCCATGTAGAGACATGCGCGCCGGTGGAATTCGCTGCCGCGGAATTGGTCAGCACCTTCCAGGTCGTTCCGCCATCGGTCGAATACTGGCAGTAGAGGATCGCTCCTGCAGGTCCGTAGTTGCTGCCGATCTGGCCATAGACTCTGACCTGCGACGCGCTGGTCAGATCGACTTGCACTCGGACCGTGTCTCCGAAGAGTTCGTTCAGGTTCGCGGGCATTGCCCAGGTCTGCGAACCGGAGACGCTAAGTCCGGCGTGTGTCACAAGCGCGTAGTCGATCGGGGCAGCCACAACTCCAGCCGGTCCTTGTGATCCAGTAGCGCCGGTTGGCCCCGCAGGTCCCTGCGGGCCCATAGCTCCTTGCGCGCCAGCCGGTCCCTGCGTTCCAGGCAGCCCAGCTGCTCCGGCAGGACCAATCGGGCCCGTGGCTCCCGTCGGCCCAATGGGGCCTTGAGGCCCAGTCGCTCCCGTGGCGCCCTTCGCGCCGGTGGGGCCGGTTGGACCAGCAACACCCTGCGGTCCCGCTGCTCCTGCAGGTCCCTGCGGACCAATTGGGCCCATGGGGCCAGCTTGTCCCGGCGCCAACGTAAATGCGGGCGCGCCGTTCACGGAAACGGTCACTGTGTTGTTGTTGCCGCAAATGGTGGCGCGACCTGCAGCGCTCGTAGTTCCGCCAGTGCACGGTGCCGAGATATCGAAATCCATCCGGAACTGTCCCGCCGTTCCGTTCACATTCACCGGCGACACGAGAGTGCTTTGGGCGTGTGCCGCGCTGAGTGAAATTGTTGCGATTGCCAATAAGGTAAGAAGACGACGCATGAATCCTCACTTCGAAAGAAAAAGGGATGAACCGCTGATTCCTGGAAGCAATCAGCCTGTACCGATCGTGAGGAGCAAACGGCAATCCGATCACTGAGTAACACATGCTTTCGTGCTGAGACATAAAGCAGGTCGCTACACAGCACTTTGAAGTGATTGATTTTCAAAGGAGTCGAGGCAGGAGAATTCAGGTGTGCTTCAAATCACATTGCAGGTGCATTAAGCCATAGGCAGGAGGTTAGAGAATGTTCAGATTTGATGGCAAAAACATTGTCCGCAAACGATACAGATTCTCGCTTGCGGACACGCCTGAAAGAAAATTTACGTTACAGAACTGAGAGGTAATTAAGAAATTTTCACGATCCCGGAACCTCAGCGATGTTCGCCAGATGCGTCACGCGCTCGTCGATGTACTCGTCGACTTGCGACCAAATCCGCGGATCGCATTCGCTTTGCATGTGGTCGCCCATAAACGCGCGGTCAAACCACGAAGTGCCTTCGCACTTGATTGGCTGGTTCTGGTAATCAAACCGAAAATTACCCAGAATCGCTGTCTTGGAATTGTCGGCGGCGCGAATCTCCGAACGCCCATGAATGAAGCCATGCGGCTGATAGAAATTAACTGCCGCATTTACGTTATCGGGAATCATCTCATCGTGTTGCCAGGGCTTGGCCACGCTGTCTACCTGGACGGTCAATAAGACAGGAATCCCCTCGCGGTTGAGTTCTCGCGCCAGCAGCACCACCGCCGAGGCTCCCCAGCTATGGCCGAAGAGAACGATGCGCGCTCTCGTTTTTTCGTCGGCCGTCAGAGAGCCGTCATGATTGCTGTCAAGCAGCCGCAGAATTTTCTTGTAGGCGGTTTTGCGGTGCCGGTTCTCAAAAATCTGGATGTAGGAATTCTTTGGGAATTTTCGCCGTGCCTGCTGAGCAAAGATCACGGGGCCCTGGTGCGGATTGTCGTGCCGCACAAAACCACCTACGAATCCGACAACGATGTACGGTGGAAAAGCTGCGGCGTGTTCGGCGATGACGGGATCGGATGCGCTCAGTAGCGGTGCGACAAGGAGAGCCGCAAGGGCCACGACCAGACATCGGGTTCGCGTGGAGACAGGCACGCGCGGGCTCCTACCACTTCAGATGTTCGACCTTAGAACCGGGTTGCGGAAAAATTACCTGGGACGCAGCGCCCCAACGCTGCGCGGGCCACGACAGGTCAAAAGCCGCTTCCAGCAAGGCTTCTGCGCCTTCCGGCCCGGGGGATAGTCTACACCTGCTTGTCAAGTGCGGCACGGGATTTCGGTCCGGAAACGAAGGGATTGCCCGCCAGAAAATAACGCAATGGATGTTCGGCAGCCTTTGTAATTCCAATTCGGGGGGAAACCGCAATCTTGCCTGACCTGAAACCGTCATCACCGATCCAAAGTGTGCTTTTGGAAGACGTTAGATCGGCGTTATTATCGGCATCCCGCGTAATGCAAAAAGCTGCACACAGTCGTCCGGGTCCGCTGGTCAACCTGACCAGGTCTTTCGCGCTGTGAAGTTCAACACCTCGCGCTTTGGCCATTTCTTCAATGCCGGACAGTGGTTCTAAAGCCCGGAAGAGTACTCCCCCGGCGCGACCTTCCGGTTCGCATGAGACGTTCAGACAGTAGTGGTTGCCGTAGATGAAGTAGATATACGCGTGGCCGGGCGGGCCAAAGAGTACCGAATTTCGGGGTGTTCGTCCGGCAGCGGCGTGCGCGGCGGGATCCGCTTCCCCCAAGTAGGCTTCGACTTCAACAATCCGGGCCGTTAGCCGCTGCCCATTCAACTTTCGAACGAGCACTTTTCCGAGCAGGTCGCGGGACACGCGTTGAGGTTTGCGCGCGAAAAATTCTCTCGGCAGTGGCTGAATGGCGGAGACAGGCATGCCGCCAAATCCTAAATCAAGTGGACCCAAGAAACTCGCCCACCTCTGGATGACACCTTCTGCTGACTAGATCGGCTTGACCTCGGTGTTCTTCGCATAGTCGATGTTCGACGGTTCCTCATCGAACGATCGTCCAGGCTCGAACCCAGCTTTTTCGTGCTTGCTGGCGCCGACTTTGCGGATGATGTCGTGCCACCCGTCATCCCACGTGATGCGGGCCTGGCCATCTACAAGTGTCCAGGTGCCGTTAGGCGTTCCCAGAGTCTTTCGGGCCTGGCCGTCTTCCTGCAGCGTTACGTAGAAGTGCCCGCCATTTCCTTCGCCGACCTCCCATTTTCCGATGAAGTGCGCTCGTCCTGGAGCCGCGGCTGATGTCGGCGCTCCAAATTCGATGCGCTCGATTTCGCCTTTGACCTTTTCCCGGTGACCGTCCTTGTAAACAATGGCGGCTGGAGTCTTCATGTCGATCCGGGTGATTTCACTGGTCGACAGCGTTTGGCGATGACCATCTTTGAAAACGATCACGACGGCGCTGTGATCATCGGCAAAGGCCGGATTTACGCCCAAGACAAGAGATAGCAGCGCGATGAATGCTAGTACGCGGATGAGACCACGCATGAGGAGCCTCCCGTTCTGGAGTTCGAACACGGTTCAGCCTGCAGAGTGATACGCCAAGAGCATACCGAAAGTTCCGCCACAAAACCCAGAAACCACGAAGGACACGAAGCTTCACGAAGGTTTTTCTCGATTTCCTTCGTGGGCCTTCGTGTCCTTTGTGGTTATAGCCGTCGGGCCCTTTACGCCAGCCCTTTTCCGGATTCCTTAAGATAGGCCAGCACCTCTTCCGCATGGCCGTCAGGCTTGACGTTCTCGAAGATGTGCTCAATTTTCCCGTCGGGTCCGATCACGAACGTCGTGCGCGCGACGCCCATCACTTTCTTGCCGTACATGTTCTTTTCTTTCATGACGCCAAAAGCCCCGGCCACTTTCTTGTCGGCGTCGGCCAGAAGGGTAAAAGGCAGGCTCTCTTTCTCCTGGAACTTCTTCTGGGCTTTAGGTGTGTCTGGGGATATGCCAAGCAGCACGGCACCGGTCTTCTGCATCTTTCTATATGAGTCGCGGAACCCGCGAACTTCAATGGTTCAGCCGGGCGTGTTGGCGCGGGGGTAGAAAAAGAGAATTACGGTCTTCCCGCGCAGGTCTTTCAGCGCGACCTCTTTTCCGTTCTCATCCTGCAGAGTAAAGTCGGGAGCTTTATCATTGACCTTCATGGAAATGTCTCCGGAAAGATTGAACAACAGCGCGACACCGGCCACGCGCGCCTTAGCAAGAATTTTACAATGGCGGATTTCCACCGCCCGGATGCTGGCGTTGGTAGTTCTCGGCGCCTTCTTCGCGTATTCGGGAATTGCGGCCGCACAGGAAGAGCGTCCGCAGATCATGCCGGGCGAGCGCAGACCGGCCAAGAAGAAAGATTCGGGCCCGAGAGCCGTAGGCATTGTGCAACTGGCCGCCAACGGCAAGGCCACGCTCATCCCGATCGCCATTCTTGTGAACGGGAAATTCTGGGACGCCAGCGCCTACAAAGCGGATCCCATTCCGATGTCACTCGATTCCGGCGTGGTCTATGAAGGCGAGCGCTCCGGAAACTCTCTCGGTCTCTTCACCGTTGGCGGGGCGCTGCACAGCAATAATGCGACTGCCCAGACACCGTGGCTCGCTACGGGCATATGGCGACCAGAGGGAATGGAGCCTCCGGCTAAGGAAGCAAAGGCGAACACCGCCCCGGTTGGCATGGATGATGCGAATGCACCGCCGCGCTTGACCCGGGACCCAAGCCGCCTGAAGCAGACCGCCGAAAAATCCGATTCGAAGCCCAGTTCCGAGAATGCTCCGCCGAAATCGACAAGTTCCCATGACGACGATCGTCCGCGGCTGACGAAGGGGACACCATCCTCCCCAGAATCGGCTCAGCCAACTGCTCCCGCCCCAGCATCGAAGCCGGCCGACTCAAAAGATGACAAGAAGGATGCGAAAGCGGAAGCGCACAGCAATGTCCCATCTTCTGACAGCGGCGCGGGCCAGGGAGCGCGCCCTGTTCTCCGCCGTGGAAAGCCGGCGGAATCTTTCGCTGATGAAGAAGTGCCGGGATATAGCAAGCCCGGGGCAGCTACAAAAACTACTCCTTCCGACGCAGGCAAGGTAGTAGAGGCTACCGCTGCGGTAAAGAGCGACGTTCAACTGATTCCCGCGATTTCTGATGCGTCCGGTCCTCCACCGCATTCATTCACGTTCGAGTGGCTCAAAGGAGAGGAAGACGACCGCCGGAAGCAGATGATGACGATGGCCAAGGACCAGCTTCACGCCTACCTCGCCGCACAGGCGAAAAATCAGATCGCTGCCAAGCCCGCGAGCCCAGCAGCAAAGCGCCGCGCCAGCAAGCCCGAGGAGCCGATCTTCGAAGACGTGCAGATGATCGCCTACGATCTCTGGAACTCGAATCAGCCGGTGATCCTGTTCAGCGCACAGGCTCACATGCCGCTGCCATCGATCGATGGGCCAGCCTCAGAGTCCCAGCCAGCGCTGCAATATTCGATTCTCCTTGTGGCGTTTCCCGATACTTACCAGAACCTGCACAAGATCTATTCCGGCGTAACCGACAAATTCCATCTTGACCTGACGCCTCGGCTGGAATTGATCGACGCCATCGACGCGGATGGAGACGGCCGCGGCGAATTGCTTTTCCGCCAAACCTCCGACGCCGGCACGGGATGGGTGGTCTATCGCGCGACGGCAGACAAGCTCTGGAAGATGTTCGACAGCTTGAATCCGGAATAGCCTCGCCGCGATCAGACGCGAAGGCGAATCTCGCCTGCCGCAGCATTGCCTGTCGCATATAAAAGGGTCGAAAAATCTTCCCCAGAATGGGCCTCCGGGGATAAACTTTCCCGCGGAGGGCTTTCCACCACATGTCCGCCACCCACGTCTGGAGAGCGGTACTCATAACGATTTTTCTGGCTCCCTATCTCGGCGCGCAAAGCAGCGGCCCTGCAACCTCAACCAC
>Ga0335080_10001386_pt1 | contig 23602 bp, 27 predicted proteins | sample Lox_Sample_34_FD_206720 | JGI IMG/M metagenome (GOLD analysis project Ga0335080, IMG submission 206720) | Soil microbial communities from Loxahatchee National Wildlife Refuge, Florida, United States - Lox_Sample_3.4 | ecosystem: Environmental > Terrestrial > Soil > Wetlands | place: USA...
CGGAGCGACCACCGCGAGAACGCTGTGCGGTTGCGCCGAACGGTGACGAGGTCGTCGGCACCGCCCTCGATGTAATCCCACACCAGCCGCGGCACGCGCCTGGCCGCTGCTCGCCGGTAGTCCTCGACGCTGATCAGCGTCTCGGGTGCGCGCCACCGGTACTCAAAAGGTCCGACCATCCCCGGAAGACTGCCTGATCCGGCGCGAGTCGGTCGGACGCTCGCGAATCGAGAGGGTCGCGGATCGCCGGAAAAACACCCGCCAACGCGTGCATCGGCGTAGGCTCCGGTGCGCGACTCCGGGTATGCGTGGGGTACTCCCGGCAGTCGGCACTCCGTCACCCGTCCAGAGGAGTTGTCAGATGTCTCGACTGTCGAAGAGCGCAGTGGGCACGCTCGCGGCCGGCGTATCCCTGCTCGCGATCGCCGTGCCGGCCCAGGCGAGGAGCGAACACGTGACCGGCGGCCACGCCACCGTCCGGGCGTCGATGCAGATTTCCGCGTTTCTGCACTCGCGCGGCATCACGGTGACCCCGATCGGACCCGCCAAGGTCGGGAACGGGGCGATGACCATGCCGATGGTCGGGGGCACCGTCACCGTCCCGACGATGGCCGGCACGATGGACGCGCATGGCGGCCTGAAGTATTCGAAGGGCACCAAGGTCGTGCGCGTGAGCGACTACATCCTCAAGCACAAGGGCGGTTCGGTCACGTTGACCGCAGACGTCAACGGCCACCGGATCGTGATCGCGACGATGTCGTCGCCGAGCGTGCACATGTCCCAGACCAAGGGCACGATGAGCGGCGGGCTTCACATCTCGGCCGCCTGGGCGAAGACGATCAATCACCTGGTCGGCATGAACGTGGTCCACGCCGGCGAGACGATCGGCCAGCTCAGCATGACGATCAAGATGGGCTGAGGCGGCTCGCGCCCTCGACCGCGACTCGGCCTCAGCTGAACGCGCCGCCGAGCGCGCGCGTCACGTCCTGGGCGGTCTTCTTGGCCGCCTTCGGTATGTCGAACTCCCACACGACGCCGTCGGTGAACTCGATCTTCAGGTGCGATAAGAGCCTGCCCTGATCGAGTTCGACCGACGCCACCGCCGATCTGGGAGCGCGCGCGAGCACCTCGTCGGTGATCTTCATCTTGAACGCGCCGGTCTTCGTCTTCACGAGCGCCACCTCGTCCTCGCTGACCGCGACGTAACCGACCCGCCCGAAGCTCGGCATCTCGCCCGGCGTCGTGTAGGTACGACCGGCGATCGCGCCGGCCGCCACGCTGCCGATCGCCCCGCCGAGCTGGCTGCCCGCGGTCGTTGCCGTGACCTTCTTGGTCAACCCCTTGGGGTTGACGAGGCTACCCGCAATCTCGGGCGCCCCGAGCGCGCTCGACGCGTCATCCGCCATCTGTTGCTCCCTTTCGCTTGAACACCGTCACGCTCGGGCCGGTCCCGACGGCGGTGAGGTCGCGCGACATTAACGGCGCGTCGGCCGCGTGTCTATGAAACGCGGCACAGTTCGCTCGAGCACCAAAATGTCACGGCTTTCACCGCGTGTACTGGCGCTCGGATAGCGTCCGCCTGTACGAGACGGTCAAACCACGGGGGTGAGTGAGTGCGGGTTGAGTCGGCCGGGGTCGGGATCGAATACGAGGTGACGGGCGACGGTCGCCCGGTGGTGCTGCTTCACGGCTTCCCCGACTCGGGGCGGCTGTGGCGCCATCAGGTGCCGGCGTTGGCCGACGCCGGCTTCAAGGTGATCGTCCCCGATCTCCGGGGGTACGGCGCCTCCGACAAACCGGACGAGGTCGAGGCTTACGCGATGCAGGCGCTAGTCGGCGACGTGATCACGGTCATGCACGATGCCGGCGCACCGACGGCTCACGTCGTCGGCCACGATTGGGGCGCGGCGCTCGCGTGGGCCGTGGCGGCGTTCGTGCCCGACCACGTGGACCATCTGGTGGCGCTCTCGGTCGGGCATCCGGCGACGTTCCGAAAGGGCGGCTTCGAGCAGTACCAGAAGTCGTGGTACATGCTCCTGTTCCAGTTCAAGGGGATCGCGGAGAAGTGGCTGTCGAACGACGACTGGGCTCACTTCCGCTCGTGGTCGGGGCACCCGGACGCCGGTGCGGTGATCGCCGAGCTCGAGGCCAACGACTCTCTAACGCCGGCGCTCAACTACTACCGGGCGAACATCCCCCCGGAGTCGTGGCTCACGACAGGGCGCCAAACGCCGCCCATCCAAGCCCCCACGATGGGCGTGTGGAGCAGCGGAGACATCGCGCTGACGGAACGGCAGATGACCAACTCGGCCGAGAACGTCACCGGTCCGTGGCGCTACGAGCGGCTCGACGGGCCCGGTCACTGGATGCAGCTCGAGGCGCCTGATGAGATCAACCGGCTGCTGATTGATTTCCTGCCAAGCAAGGGGTGAAGTGCCATGTCGAAGATCGTCGTGCTGGGCGGAGGCGTGTGTGGGCTGGCCGCCGGGATCCTGCTGCGACGGGACGGCCACGAGGTGACCGTTCTCGAGCGCGACCCCGAACCTGTGCCGGGCTCGCCCGGGGAGGCGTGGGAACGCTGGGCAAGAGACGGCGTCAGCCAGTTCCGCCTGGCTCATTACATGACCCCGAATGGTCGGATCGTCCTCCAGGACGCGCTCCCCGATGTCCTTGACGGCCTCGAGGCGGCCGGCGCGGCCACGTTTGACCCGCTGCCGCTCATGCCCCCATCGATCGTCGACCGAGCGCCACGCGAAGGCGATGACCAGTTCCGCACGGTCACCGCACGCCGCCCGGTGTTCGAGCAGGTCCTCGGCCGCGCCGCCGATGCCGAGCCCGGGCTCGAGATCCGCCGCGGCGTAGCCGTAACGGGGCTCCTCGCACGCCCGCGCAACGGCAGGCCGCTACACGTGACGGGTGTGCGCACCGACTCGGGAGACCAAATCAATGCGGACCTGGTCGTCGACGCCATGGGCCGGCGCTCGCAGCTACCGCGCTGGCTCGGGACCGCCGGAGCCGAGCCCATCTACGAGGAGGCGGAGGACTCGGGGTTCATCTACTACGGGCGCTTCTTCCGGGCCGCCGGCGCCGGAATGCCCGACTACCGCGCCCCGTTGGCGATGCCGATCGGGACCTTCTCGCTGCTGACGCTTCCATCGGACAACGACACGTGGTCGGTGACGGTTTACATCTCCGCCGGGGACCGGCCGCTGAAGCGGCTGCGCGACGTCGCGCCCTGGACGGCGGTGGTGCGGGCGTGCCCGCTGCACGCGCATTGGCTCGAAGGCGAGCCGATCACCGACATGGTCGCGATGGGTGGGATCGCCGACCGCTACCGGCGGCTGATCGTCGACGGGAAGCCGGTGGCGACCGGCGTGGCGCTGCTCGGCGATTCGTGGGCGTGCACGAACCCTTCGCTCGGGCGCGGCATGACGCTCGGCCTCGTTCACGCTCGGCGACTGGCCGAGACGGTCCACGACCACCTTGGCGATCCTGATGACTTCGCCACGGCGTGGGATGCGGTCACCGAGGCCGAGCTGACACCCTGGTACCGCGAGACCGTCGAAGAAGACCGAGCGCGCTTCAACGAGATGGAGGCGCTCCGCCACGGTCTCGAGGCGCCGTTCGAGCCGGGTTCGATGCCGTGGCTTCAGCGCGCCCTGCTCGGCGCGGTGCCGCAGGATCCCGACGCATTTCGGGCATTCCTGGCGAACCGCTGCTGCCTCTTGCTCAACCGGGACATCTTCGAGGACGCAAGCCTCATGGGACACGTATTCGAACTCGCACAGCGTGCCGAGCGGCCGCCCCTTCCGGGGCCGAATCGCGATCAGCTGCTCGCGCTGCTCGACGCCACGCCGGCCACCGCCTGACCGCGCCGCCCGGCGTGCTCGCGCGCGCACGCGACGAACTCCCGGAGGAGCGGGTGCACCGGCCTGCCGGCCAGTGCACCGATCTGGGGCTGGAACAGGCTGAGCATGAAGAACCGGTTGCTCGGCAGCTCGAGGACCTCCGCGCCCGCGTCGTCCGCGGTCGCCTCGATCACCATTCCTGCCGCCGCGAGCCGCTCGACCACGCCCGGTGATGGGCCATAGCCGCAGTAGTGCATGCCGACGAACGGCTCATCGCCGACCAGATCCGAGAACCGGGTGCCGGGGACCGGCCGCACGACGCGCTCCTCGCGCATCAGGCTGCAGGCGAGCGCGCTGACCACGTTGCCGGCGCCGACGCCGTCGGACTCGGCGTGCGAAGCGTCCCGGACGCCGAGAACGTTCCGGAAGTACTCGACGACCGCGTACTGCAGCCCGCCGCAGGTCCCGAGGAACGGCACGTCCCGCTCGCGCGCCCACCTCACGGCCGCGTAAGCGGCGGCGTCGTCCGCGTAGGGTGAGCCGGGCACGAGCCAGATCCCGTCGAAGCCGGCCAGGTCGGCCACCCGCGGTCCGTCGGTCGCGAGCCACTCGGTGAACGACTCGTCGCCGAGCATGCCCCGGACCGCGTTGATCTCGCGGTGACTCGGGAGTGCCGCATTCTCGTCCCCCACGATGGCGATTCTCACGGTCACAACCGCGAGGCTACTCGACCGCCTAAGGTACGGCGAATGGACCGGGAACCGAGGGAGCCGCACGGCGTTCACGCGAACGTGATCCTGAGCGTGCTGCTGGTCGCGGGGCTCGCGTACGCGATCCTCAGCTCGGCCGTGATCCCGGCGTTGCCGACGATCCAGCACGACCTGCACACCACCGAGACCGGCGTCACCTGGGTGCTGACCGGCTTCCTCCTGTCGGCCTCGGTCGGCACCGCGATCATCGGGCGGCTCGGGGACATGTACGGCAAGGAGCGGCTGCTCCTGTACACCCTGCTCGTACTCGCGGCCGGGACGCTGCTCGCCGCGCTCGCGAACTCGCTGGCGGTATTGATCGTCGCCCGCGTGATCCAGGGCGTCGCCGGCGGCATCTTCCCGCTCTCGTTCTCGATCGCCCGCGACGAGTTTCCGGCCGACCGAGTCGCCGGCAGCATCGGCGTGATCTCCGCGATCCTGGGGATCGGCGGCGGCGCCGGCCTCGTGCTCGGAGCGGTCATCGTCGAACACCTAAGCTGGCACTGGCTGTTCTGGATGCCGCTGGTGGTGACGCTGCTCGCCGCGGTGTGCACCTGGCGGTTCGTGCCGGAGTCACCGGTCCGCACGCCCGGGCACGTCAACTGGCCCGCGGCGGCGCTGATGACCATCGGCATCTCCTGCGTGCTGATCGCGATCGCGCAGACGACGGTCTGGGGCTGGGGCGGAGCCAAGACGATCGCGCTGTTCGCCGCGGGCGCGGTGGTGATCGCGGCCTGGATCTGGGTCGAGGTCCACAGCCGCGAGCCGCTCATCGACATGACGATGATGCGCATCCGCGGGGTGTGGACGACGAACCTCGTGGCGTTCCTGCTCGGCGCCGGGATGTACGCGTCGTTCATCGTCTACCCGCAGTTCGCTCAGCTGCCGAAGAGCACGGGCTTCGGGTTCGGCGCGTCGATCGTCGTCTCGAGCCTGTACCTGCTGCCGTCGGCGTTCGGGATGGGCGTCCTTGGGACGTTCGCCGGCCGCGTCGCCACCCGCTTCGGCTCCAAGCCGGCGCTGATCGTGGGCACAGGGATCACAGCCGCCGCGTTCGGCTGGCTGGTCGTCGCCCACGGCCATCCCTACGACATGCTCATCTCCTCGACGCTGCTGGGAATCGGCATCGGGCTCGCGTTCGCGGCGCTCGGCAATCTCATCGTCCAGGCTGTCCCCCCAAGCCAGACCGGCGTCGCCACCGGCATGAACACCGTGATGCGAACACTCGGGGGCGCGCTCGGCGGTCAGCTCTCGGCGACTTTCATCGTCGATCACCAGGCTCATGGGTTCCCGACCGTCACCGGCTTCGAGGACACGTTCGTGATGGCCACGGCGTTCCTGATCGTCTGCATGCTCGCGGGGCTGCTGATTCCGGGACGCCGGCCCGCTCATGCGCCGCTCAAGCTCGACGCCAAACTCGCCACCAACCCCGAGTCGAGCTGACGAGATTCGCCGCCCGGTGGTGATCGTCCTGCTGGCCGGGGCCGGGCTGCTCGGGACCGCCGCGACCAGCGGTGGCCAGGGACAGAGTCCGCTGACGATCCAGGCGGTGTTCGACTCCCACGGCAACCCGTCGCTCGTGGCCAACTTCAACGGCGCCGGCCCGACGCCGCAGTGGTCGATTTGCTCGCCGCCGCCAAACGCCGGCTGCGTCCAGACGCAAGAAACGAGGTTCCCGTTCCTCAATCCCGGAGCGGAGCCGGCCGGCACGGTGTTCGTCGCGACCGAGACTGCCGGCGGCCGCACGTACCGCGCGAGCGTCACCTGGCAGGGACGGGTGACCGCCGTCGCGCCTCCCCGCATCGTCGGTAGGCCGAGGTTCCGCGCGCACGTGACCGCCATCGCCGGCAGCTGGACCGGGGGTTGGGGAACCGAGTCAGACCAGCTCGGGGTCGAGGCCTGCCGGACGCGGCGCGGGGCGAGGTGTGTGGTCCTGAGCGGCGGGCAGTACGGCTGTCCGGGACAGCCGGCCAGGGCAACCGTAGGCGGATGGCTGCCGGGCATGTACCTGTTCGCGTTCGATCTGCGCACGCCGCGCGACTGGGCCTGCGCCGGCGTCGGATACCTCTACCCCGGAGCGATCCCGCCCTGGCCGGTCCAGCAGATCGTGGCGCGCTCGGCGCCGGTCGGCCCAGTGACCGGGCCGCCCCGCCCGAAGGTCAAGGTCCTCCGGCACGCCTTCCTCCGCGCCGGCCGGGTTGAGGTCGCGGACATCCGCTGCTTCACCGTTTGTCGTGTGTCGGTGAACGTGTTCGACGGTCGCTCGAGCTCGTGGGCGCAGCTCACTCTCAAGGGCTCGGCGACGGTCGGCGTCCCCCGTCGCCGACTAACACCCGGCCCGATGTCGGTAGCTATGCACGTCGACGACGGACCCCCGATCGGGGGCGAGTCCCGCCTATAGACTGGGCGCAGGAGCCGAGGAGAGGAGCGCGCATGGCCAAGGCAAAGTCGACAAATAGCGACAAGCCGGACCGCGAGAAGCCGGCAAAGTTGACCGCCAAGCGGTTCGACAAGGAGCTCCTGAGGCTCCAGCGCGAGCTCGTGATCATGCAGGAGTACGTCAAGGCCAAGGGCCTTAAGATCGTCGTGATCTTCGAGGGGCGCGACGCCGCCGGCAAGGGCGGCGTGATCAAGCGGATCACCGAGCGGACGAGTCCGCGGGTGTGCCGAATCGTGGCCCTGCCGGCTCCGACCGAGCGCGAGACGAGCCAGTGGTACTTTCAGCGCTACGTCGCGCACCTCCCCGCCGCCGGCGAGATCGTGCTGTTCGATCGCTCGTGGTACAACCGCGCCGGCGTCGAGCGCGTGATGGGGTTCTGCACAGAGGCCGAGTACCAGGAGTTCATGCGCACGTGTCCCGAGTTCGAACATATGCTGCTGCGCTCGGGGATACAGCTGATCAAGTACTGGTTCTCGGTCTCCGACGAGGAGCAGGAGCGTCGCTTCCAGGCCCGCGTACACGACCCGATGCGGCGCTGGAAGCTCAGCCCGATGGACCTCGAGTCGCGCGCCCGCTGGGTCGCGTATTCCCGGGCCAAGGACGAGATGTTCCGCTACACCGACTCGAAGCTCGCGCCGTGGTACGTCGTCGAGGCCGACGACAAGCGGCGCGCCCGGCTCAACTGCATCGCACACCTGCTTTCGATGGTCGAGTACGAGGACCTGACCCCGCCGCCGCTCGAGCTGCCGCCTCGCGCCGAGGACGCATACATCCGGCCGCCGATCGAGGAGCAGACGTTCGTGCCCCAGGTCTACTGAGTCGGTAGGCTCGGCGACCATGCCCGCCTGGTTCGACGAGCTCGCCGAGTTCCTGCGCATCCAATCGATCAGCGCCGACCCCGTACGGGCGGGCTCGGTGCGCGAGGCCGGCGAGTGGGTCTGTGAGATGGTCCGTGGCGCCGGCGGGGAGTGCGAGCTCATCGACTGGCATGGACAGCCGCTTGCGATCGGCGAGGTCCGCGCGTCGCGCGGGGCCGAGCGGGCGCCCACGGTCGTGTGCTATGGCCACTTCGACGTGCAGCCGGCCGACCCGCTCGACCTTTGGGCGTCACCTCCGTTCGAACCTGAAATTCGCGGCGAGTACCTGTATGGCCGCGGGGTCGCCGACGACAAGGGACAGCTGTACCTGCTGCTGGCGGCCGCCCGCGAGCTCGCGCAGGCGGGCGAGCTCCCCGTCAACGTGCGCTTCGCCTGCGATGGCGAGGAAGAAACCGGCGGGCACTCGATCGTCGAGTTTCTCGAGGCCGACGAGCGGGGCGCCGATGCCGCGGTGATCTTCGACAGCGGGATGGTCGCCCGCGATCGGCCGGCGTTCGACATCGCCACCCGGGGCATGGCCTACTTCCACGTAACGCTGCGCAGCGGGGAGCGCGATCTCCACTCCGGTCTGTACGGGGGCGCCGCGCTGAACGCGGCACACGCGTTGATCCAGACGCTGGGCGCGGTCGTCGCCTACGACGGGCGGCTGGCCGAGCCGCTCCGCGAGGGAATCACGCCACCGAGCGAAGCGGAGCTCGCGAGCTGGCGCGAGCTCCCCGCCGGCGCCGGCGAACTCGCCGATCAGGGCGCGCAGCCGGCCGACCCGTCGGCCGCCGACGAGTTCTACCTGCGCACGTTCGCCGAACCCTCGCTCGACGTCAACGGGATCGAGACCGGGTCGCCGCATCTGGAGAAGACGGTGCTCCCGGTGCAGGCCGTCGCGAACGTCTCGATCCGGCTGGCGCCGGGGCAACAGGTCGAGCCGATCGTGGACGCCTTCACGCGCATGCTGAACGAGGCGGCCCCGCTCGGCGCCGAGCTCGACGTCGAGCTGCTCTCCACGGCGCGCCCCGGGATCGTCCCGCCCGATGCCACGGCGATCCAGCTCGGGTTGGACGCCTTCGAGCGGGCGCTGGGCGTGCGTCCCCTGCTGATCCGCTCGGGCGGATCGCTGCCGATCGTGGCCGCGTTCGCCGACAAGCGGATCCCGACCGTGATCACGGGCTTCTCGCTGCCGAACTCGAACCTGCACTCGCCGAACGAGAACCTGCTCGCCGAGTATGTGCCGCGCGGGATCGCGGCGGGGCGGGCGCTGTTCGAGGAGTTCGCCGCGCTCTAGACGGCATAGAGGTGGGCACCTGAAGAGTGGGCCGCGGCGGTCCTTGGTCCGTTCCGCGGCGTCGCGGGCATGCATAACGCGTCACCCGAGCACGACACCGCGGACCGTGACGAGCTGTGCATGACTATCACGGGCAACACGGCAAGGTCCGGTTTGGCAGGCGCGATTGTCGTGTAATGCAGGTTCTCTCCGGATCTGGGGCCGCCGCGGTGGCGCCGGCCGGGCATGGACGCCCGGCGGAACGGCCCCAGGGACGTCGAGCTTCGGGAATCCGGCCAGTGAACCTGCGAGACCCGTGCTTGCGTCGAGCCGGATTCCCGAGCGAGACCCCTAAAGCGACCGGGCAGCCGCCACGATCAGCTCGACGCACGTCGCCAGCGGGACCGCGGTCGAGTTCAGCACGAGGTGGTAGTGGCGCGGATCGCGGGGGTCGGTGCGGTAGAAGTGCCTGACGTAGTCGATCCGGGCGCGGTCGGAGGTCCGTTGCCGGCGCCTCGCCTCCTCCTCGTCGACGTCCTCGACCCGCATTCCCTGGAACACCCGGGCCTCCTCTGGGCCGTCCAGGCGGACGTGGAACGCCCCGGGGCGGTCGCGGAGCACGATCGCGCCCGCTCGCCCGAGCACGACGACGTCGCCGGCGTCGGCGGCCTCGACCAGCAGGCGCTCGGTCTCGCGACAGAACTCGGCGCTTGTCGCCTCGGGCAGAACGACGCCGCTCGTGTTTGGGAGGCGCGCCAGCAGCTGGGTGAACCGCGGCGCGGCCGCCTCGTCGTGGACGTGGGCGTGCTCGATCGGGACGTCGAGGCGCTCGGCCACCTGCACCGGAATCGCCCGGTCGATGAACCGGCAGCCGAGCTGCTCGGCGACGTGCGGCCCGACCCAGCTCCCGCCGGCGCCGTACGACGCGGAGATCGTGACGATGGGACTCATCACACGGCGACTGCCGGTTGAGTTTCGCCGACGGGCACGGGGGCCGCGCCCGGCCGCAGCAGCGTCCCGGAAACCAGAGCACCGAGCAGGAAGATGCCTGCCGCCCACCAGAACGCGACCGTGTAGCCGTGCACGGCGGCCTGTGCTGCGACCAGTGGGGTCGCTGTCTTGCCGACGAGGTAGCTCGTCACGGCGGTTGTGGCGATCGTGTTCAGGAACGCGGTGCCGATCGAGCCTCCGACCTGCTGGCAGCTGTTTACGGTGGCCGAGGCCACGCCGGCGTCTTCCTGGCTCACGCCCAAGGTCGCCGTGTTGATCGACGGCGCGAAGATTAGCCCGAGCCCGAGCCCGGTCACGAGCAGCGCCGGCAGGATGTGGGTCGCGTAGGTCGAGTGCACGCCGAGCTGGGCGAGGATGACCATGCCGAGCGCGGCCAGCAGCATGCCGGTCGGAACCAGCGGTTTCGGCCCGAAGCGCGGGAGCAGCACCGCGTTCGACGTGGTCGAGCTGACGATGATCATCGCGACCATCGGCAGGAACGCCAGGCCCGTGACAACCGGGCTGTAGAGCAGGGTCTTCTGGAGGTAGTAGGTCAGGAACAGGAACACGCCGAACAGGCCGGCGCCGGAAATCAGCACCGACAGGTACGAGCCGCCGCGGTTGCGGTCGAGGACGACGCGCGGCGGGAGCAGCGGATGAGTGGCCCGGCGCTCGATCACCGCGAACACGATCAGCAGGATCACGCCGACGATCAGCGATCCGAGCGTCTCCCAGTCGGTCCAGCCACGCGGCTCGGCCTGGGAGAAGCCGTAGACGATCAGGAACAGGCCGAGCGACACGGCCGCGGCGCCGGGGACGTCCAGCCTGGGGCGGTCGGCGGGAACGTGGTTGGTCAGCAGCGCCATCGCCGCCAACAACGCGGGCACCGCGATGATCACGTTCACGTACAGGCACCAGCGCCACGACAGGTACTCGGTCAGCACGCCGCCGAGCAGCAGGCCGACAGCTCCGCCCGCACCCGCGGTCGCGCCGTAGACGCCGAACGCGATCCCGCGCTCGCGCGGCTCGGTGAACGTGGTCGTCAACAAGCCCAGCGCCGACGGCGCCAGCAGTGCCCCGGCCGCGCCCTGGAACGCCCGGGCGGCCACCAGCATCCCGAAGCTCTGTGCCGCGCCCCCGATCGCCGACACGATCCCGAAGGCGGCCAGTCCGATCATGAGCGTGCGCTTGCGGCCAAACAGATCGCCGAACCGGCCGAACAGAAGGAGCAGACTGCCGAACGTGAGGGAGTACGCAGTGACGATCCACTGCCGGTTCGCGTCGGAAAAGTTGAGCGCCTTCTGTGCGGACGGGAGCGCGATGTTCACGACCGTTGCGTCGAGCACGACCATCAACTGCGCGGTCCCCAGCAGCGCCAGGATCAGCCAGCGTTGATCGTGATGAGGATTGGCGGGCGCTGCCGGAGCCGGGGGCGACTCGGTCGCGGTCACGTGGTCACCTTACCGACCCCGTCCAGCCGGTCGATCACGCCAGCGCGGGTGCCTCCGGCAGGCTCGCGAGCGCGGCGGCCAAGTCGTCCTCGGAGAACTCCGGGTCCTCGAGCCGGCCGGCGAGATAGGCGTCGTACGCGCTCAGGTCGAAGTGACCGTGTCCGCAGAGCCCGAACAGGATCACTCTGGATTCGCCGGCCTGCTTTGCGGCCTCGGCCTCCTCGAAAACGGCCCGGATGGCGTGCGCCGGCTCGGGCGCCGGGATCAGGCCCTCGGCGCGGGCGAATCGGACCGCCGCCTCGAACGTCTCGTTCTGGCGATACGCCCGCGGCTCGACGAGCCCCTGCTTGACGAGGCCACACACCAGCGGCGAGTCGCCGTGATAGCGCAGACCGCCGGCGTGCACCGGCGGCGGCACGAAGTCGTGCCCGAGCGTGAACATCGGCATGAGCGGAGTGAGCCCTACGGTGTCGCCGAAGTCGTAGGCGTATACGCCGCGAGTCAGCGTCGGGCAGGCGGCTGGCTCGGCGGCGATGAACCGCGTTTTCGCCTCGCCGCGGATCACGCGTCGCAGGAACGGGAACGTGAGGCCGCCGAAGTTCGAGCCTCCGCCGACGCAGGCGATCACGGTGTCCGGTTCCTCGCCGGCCATCGCCATCTGCGCGAGCGCCTCCTGCCCGATCACGGTCTGGTGCAGGAGCACGTGGTTGAGCACCGAGCCGAGCGAGTAGTTCGTGTCGGCATTCTGGGCGGCCACCTCGACCGCCTCGGAGATCGCGATCCCGAGCGAGCCGGTGGGGTGCGCGGCCTGGGCTTTGCCGGACTCGGTGACGTCCGAGGGCGAGCGGTGGACGGTGGCGCCCCAAGTCTCCATCATTGAGCGCCGGTAGGGCTTCTGGTCGTAGCTCGAGCCGACCATCCACACCTCGCACTCGAGCCCGAACAGCTGGCACGCGAACGCCAGCGCCGACCCCCACTGCCCCGCGCCGGTCTCGGTCGTGAGCTTCTTGATCCCGGCCTGGGCGTTCTCATACGCCTGGGCCACCGCGGTGTTGGGCTTGTGCGACCCGGGCGGCGAGCCGCCCTCGTACTTGTAGTAGATGTGGGCCGGGGTGTCGAGCGCGCGCTCGAGCCGGCGCGCACGGTAGAGCGGCGTCGGTCGCCACAGCTTGTAGGCCTCGCGGACGGGCTCGGGGATCTCGATCTCCGGCTCGGCCGAGACCTCTTGGAGGATCAGCGCCATTGGGAAGATCGGCGCCAGGTCGTCCGGGCCCGCGGGCTGCTTGGTGCCGGGATGTAGCGGCGGCGGCGCCTCGCCGGGGAGGTCGGCCATCAGGTTCACCCAGTGCGTCGGGATCGCTGGCTCGTCCAGCACGAACTTCACCCGTTCCTCGCTCATCGCCTCTCCTCTCTCTCGCTCGTCGATGCGCCCGCGCAAGGCTATTCGAATCAGCGACGAAGAAGCTCGGCCTGGAGCTCGCGCAACTCGGGCGCAGGGGCGGCGCCGAGGTCATCTCGTAGTCGTTCGCGCAGCGCTTCGTAGACGCGGAGCGCTTCGGCGCCGTTGCCGCGAGCGACGAGTAGCTGCATCAGCAGCGCGTGCGCGCGCTCGCGGTAGGGCGCGATCGCGATCAGCTCGCGCGCCGAGCGCTCCCCGGGCGCCAGTTCGCTCCCTCCCACGCCGAGCGCGACGGCGGCGTAGCACTCGAGCGCGGCGACATGGATCTCGTCGAGCCGGCGGCGGTACTGCTCGGCCCACGGGAGATCCTCCCCCGGCAGGAAGCCCCGCCGCGCCGTGAACAGCGCAACGAGCGAAGGGCCCCAACCGCGTACCCAGTCCTGTTGGGCGACGGCGGCCTCGGCCCGGTGGATGGCCTCCTCGGCCGCTTCGAGGTCGATCCATGCATCGTTGGGGAGCACGAGGGCGATCTCGCTGCGGCCGACGAGGACATCGGCGCCGAGCACGCCCCGGAGCCGCGAGAGCAATGCGCTCAGAGAGGCGTCGGCACCGTCGGGCGCGCGGAACGGCCACAGCGCTTCGATCATCTGGTCGCGGCGCGACGGGAGCGCCCGATGCACGGTCAGATAGGTGAACAGCACGCGGGCCTGTCCGCCGGGCAGGTTCGACGTCAGCTCGCGGCCGGCAAGCTCGACCGCCAGGCGCCCGCACAGCTGGATCCGAGTCGGTCCCTTGTCGGTCAACTTACGTGCAAGGAAAATCGTAGAAGCCTGCAAACCGGCGGTCGTAGTCTCGCGCCCGTAATCGAAGGAGACAAGTCATGGCGAAGGTCATCCGGTGTCAGTGCGGATTTCTCGGACGGGGGCAGACCGTCGAGGAGGCAGCCACGGTGATTGAGGCGCACATGCGCTCCGATCATCCGGAGCTGGTCGGCAAGGTCACCCGGGAGGACCTGATCGCCATGGCCGAAGAGGCGTAGACGTCCGCCAGATTTGATTGGGACCGACCCACCCTGGCGCGGCGCGCGCGAAGGAGGTTGCAATGCCGGCCATGTTGGACATTCCTGCCGGACCGCTGGTCGACGCCGACTGGCTCGAGCGTCATCTCGATGATCCCCGCGTGCGCGTGCTCGACGTTCGCGGGCGCCACCCGAGCTCGGCGCTGCCGCACGCGAAGCGGGCCGAGTACACAGCCGGGCACATTCCGGGCGCAAAGTTCGTCGACTGGGAACATGACTTCATCGACGTAGACGACCCTGTGCCCGTGCAGGTCGCTCGCCTGGACGCGTTCGCTGCTCGAGCCGGCGAGCTGGGGATTGGTGACGGCGATGTCGTCGTAACGTACGACGACTACTACGGCATCTTCGCCGCGCGTGTGACGTGGGCGTTCCGGTATTACGGCACCGATAGCCGGGTGCTCGACGGGGGGTGGCTGACCTGGCGGGAGCAGGAGCGACCGGTCACCGACGCGGTCGTCGAGCGGCGCCGTGCGACGTTCACCGCGCGGCCGCGACCACGCCTGCGGCGCACGCTGGCGGATGTGATTGGCGCTGGCGAGCGCGGCGCGATGCTCGTCGACGCCAGGCCGCGTCACCTGTTCCTCGGCGAGGAGGGCACCGCGAACACCGGACACATCCCGGGGGCGCGTTGTCTGCCCTACCAGGAGCTGGTCGACGGCGCGACCGGATTGTGGGCAGCGCCCGCAGCTGTCGCCAGACTCGCTCGCGACGCAGGCATCGACCCCGATCGTCCGCCCCACGAGCTGATCGCGACCTGCGGCAGCGGGGTGTCGGCCACGGTCGCGATGCTCGCGCTCGAGCGAATCGGCGTTCACTGCGAGGGTGTGTACGACGGCTCGTTCAACGAATGGGGCGCTGACGCGAGTCGGCCCGTCGAGTACGGCGCCGCCGCGTAGGGCGCGACGGCGCGGGCCCGAGCAGCGGAAGCGCCCACCGGCGGATCGCGTTCCTGTCGTACATAGACTGGAGGGATCCATGAGTCTGGAATTGCTTTCCGCGGAGCAGACCGACGAGGGAGTGTCGGTGACGTTCGGTACCGAGCGAGGCATCGAGCAGCTGGTCGGCAGGCCCGAGGAGATCGTGAGCCTCGCGCGGTCGATGGCGCAGGTGGCCGCGCTCGGTCAGCTGAACGAGAACGAGAGCGTGTGGCTCGACGCCGTCTCAGTGGGTGACGCGATCGTCAAGCTCGGGCTGCGGCCGGGCGGACAGGCCCGGGTGCTGATCATCCGGCACTAGCTAGATCTCGAGCCGGGATTCCTCGAGATCTAGCTCACGGATGATGCGGTTCATCGTCTCGTTGGAGATCGTGCCCTCGCGGCGGAGTTCGACGAGGGCGTCGCGCTGGGCCCCGAGCACGATCTGCACCGCCTGCTGGTACTGCATCGAGCGGTCCTCGTAGCCGTCGTCCTCGATCTTCCCAGCGCGTGCGGCGAGCCGGCGCTTTCGGTAGTCGTAGGCCGCGCGCATACGCTCGATCGTGTCGTCGCGGGTCCAATCCTCGCGCGACAGCTCTTCGATCTGTGCGAGCGCCGCCTTGGTCGCGGCCAGGCGTGCCTTGAGCTCCTCGGTCTCCGCGGCGCCGTCGTCGGTGATGCGGAGGCGCCGGATCAAGGTCGGCAGCGACAGCCCCTGGACGACAAGCGTCACGAAGATCACGGCGAACGTCAGGAACTGGATCAGGTCGCGGTCTGGGAAGGGTGCCCCGCTGTTGATTGTCAGGGGCAACGACAGGGCCGCCGCGAGCGATACGGCGCCGCGCATGCCGATCCAGCCGAGCAGGAACCGGTTGCGCGCGGGGATACGTCGTTCGCGCTGGCTGGGCCGCCGGTCGAGCGCGCGCACCAGATACGGCACCGAGAAGAACCAGACCATCCGGGTCACCACGGTGACGCCCGCGATCGCGAGTCCCCAGCCGAGCAGCGTCGCGGTCGAGTAGCCGGACAGGGACTCGGTGATCGTCCGCAACTGCAGCCCGACCAGCACGAACAGCGCCGAGTTGATGATGAAGTCGACGATGTCCCACACCAGGTTCGCCTGGAGCCGGGTGCGGGCCGGGATGATGCTCGGTCCGCGGATGCCCATGTAGATCCCGCACGTGACCGCGGCGAGGACGCCCGACGCGCCGACCGCGCTCGCGGGCACGAACGCGGCATATCCGCTCACGAGCGAGATCGTGATGTTGATCTGGGGGTCGGGCGTGCGTTTGCGAATCTCGGCGATCAGCCACCCGACGGCGAGACCGATCGCGACTCCGGCGGCGGCATCCACGATCAGCAAGATCGTCGCGTGACCGAGCGAAAACGATCCCGCAACGACCGCGGTGACAGCCACGCGGAAGGCGACGAGCGCGGTGGCGTCGTTGAACAATCCCTCGCCCTCGGCCGAGCTCACGAGGAGCCTCGGGACGTTGAGGCTGCGCATGATCAGGCCGGCCGCGAGCGGATCCGTCGGCGAGATCACCGCCCCGAGCGCGAACGCAGCCGCCCAGGGGAGTCCGGCGAGCGCATGGGCGACGATCGCCACAGTCGTCATCGTCACGAGCACGAGGCCGACCGACACCAGCGTGACGCCGCGCAGGTTCTGCCGGATGTCGGCGAGGTTCGCGAAGAACGCCGCGCTGTAGACCAGAACCGGCAGGAACACGACGAGCACGACGTTCGGGTCGAGCTTCACCGCCGGCAGACCGGGAATGAATCCGAACAGCGCGCCGCCGATTACCAGCACGATCGGGTAGGGGATCGAGAACCGGCGAGCGAGTGCGCCGAGTCCGGCGATCGCCACGAGCAAGCCACCGATCAGCAATTCCGCTTTGCCCACGTTCGGAGTGTGCCTCACGGCGCCCGGGAACTGAGACGATCTCGCCCGTGCTCCGGCTGCCCGACGATTGGGTGTGGGACAGCTGGCTCGCCGACGACGGCGAGCGCTACCACCTGTTCTTCCTGCGCGCCCCCCGCTGGCTTGGCGAGCCGCATCTCCGGCACACCGCTGCGCGGATAGGCCACGCGACGTCGAGCGACCTCGTTTCCTGGGAGGTGTGTGCCGACGCGCTCGCGCCTGTGGCCGGGCGGTGGGACGACCTCGCGCTCTGGACTGGATCGGTGGCGAGAGGCGACGACGGTGTCTGGCGGCTCTACTACAGCGCGCTGTCGACGGCCCGCGGGCTGGGCGTGCTCGATCAGCGGATCGGCATGGCCGAGTCCGACGATCTCTTCACCTGGCGCCGAGCGGGAGACCGGCCGCTGATCGCCCCGGACCCACGGTGGTACGTCACGCTCGATGTTGGAGCGAGCGACACGTGGCGCGATCCGTTCGTGTTCAAGGATCCGGCCGGCGACGGCTGGCATATGCTGATCACCGCCCGTGCAGCCGGTGCGCCGCGGTTTTTCGACGGGGTGGTAGGCCACGCGCGTAGCGCCGACATGGTGACGTGGGAGGTTCAGCCGCCGAACTGTCGGCCGGGGGCGGCCGGCTTTGGCGAGCTCGAGGTCTCACAGGTACGGGTGGTCGACGGCCGACCGCTGCTGGTGTTCACTTGTCACCCCGATCAGCAGAGCGCTGATCAGGTGACGGCGTTCGGCCGCTTCTGCACCTGGTCGGTCGCCGGCGATTCGCTCACCGGTCCGTGGGATCTTTGTGATGCCCGCCCGTTCCGGGCCGAGCCGACGCTCTGCGCTGCTCCACTCGTCCGCCGGCGCGACGGGGACTGGGTGCTGCTCGGGTTCCGCAATGTGGAGCCGGACGCGCCGGCGCGGCTCGAGATCGTCGATCCGATTCCGGTTGCTGTGCGCGACGGCGAGCTGATTGACCTCAGGTAGCGTCGTGGAAGATGACCCCGAGCGCGGTCCGCTGCCCGCGCGTCACGGTGGACACGCCGTGGCGCATGCCGACACGGTGGTAGCCGCTCTTGCCCCGGTTCGGCCGTGTCGCCGTCGGGAAGATCACGAACGCTCCCTGGGCGGGCTCGAGCACGTGCGCCCGGCTCTGCGCGCGGGGACGCTGCTCGAGCAGGATGAACTGCCCGCCTTCGTAGTCCTCGCCTTTGCGCGAAAGGATCGTGAGCACCTGGAACGGGAAGAACACGTCGCCGTAGAGGTCCTGGTGGAGCGCGTTCCAGTCCCCGGGGCCGTAGCGGAGGATCAGCGGTGTCGGGCGGGTCTGGCCCGCGGCGTGGCAGCGCCGGAGCAGCTCCTCGTGCTCGAGCGGGAATGATGGCCCGTCGCCGGGCAGCAGCTCGGCCCAATGATTCGCGATCGGCGCCAAGTGCCGATAGAAGGACGCGCGCAGGGCGGCGATCGGGTCCGGCAGCGGATGGTCGAAATAGCGGTAGCGCCCGTCGCCGAACCGGTACCGGGCCATGTCGATTGTGGAGCGGAAGCGGCCGCCATCGAACAGGTCGGACAGCTCGTCGCACTCGTCCTCGGTGAGCACGGGGACGGTGACGGCGTGTCCTGCGTCGTCGAGTTCGGCTTCAAGCCGCTCCCAGTCGAGCGCGTCGACCCGGGCTCGGATGTCGGTGGCGAGGTCGATCGTGGTGGTCATCGTCGAGTCCTCCTGTCGCGGATGTCTCGGTGAAACGGTCGACACGGTCAGCGTGTGAGATCAGCCGCTGATAGCGTCCGCCCATCGCCGGCTACCGACCTCAGAGCGAGAAGACAGGCCTCGACAAGGCGTTGCAGGCGCTCGCAGCGACACGCTTCGGCGGGTGGCTGTTCGTCAACGTGTTCCCAGCGATCGACCGGCGGTTGCTCCCGCTCACCCGGGGGCGCGTCAAGGTCGCGATGGGTCAGCCGATCCTGCTCCTCCACACGGTCGGGGCGCGATCCGGGGAACCGCGGACGACGCCGCTGCTGTACACGCCTCACGACAGCGGCTACGTCGTCGTCGCGTCCAAAGCCGGCGCGGCCCACCATCCTGCCTGGTACCACAACCTGCGCGCGCACCCAGATGCCGTCGCGGTCGAGTTAGGCGGTCGCCGCACCGCCGTCCATCCCCGTGTGGCCGAGGGCGCCGAGCGCACGGAGCTGTGGGAGATCGTCAACGACAACTACACCGGCTACGCCACCTATCAGGGGCGCGCGGGCGACCGCGTGATCCCCGTTGTCCTACTCGAGCCGGCGTGATCGCCGGCGCCCGCCGGCGCCGGGGTCATTCGACATCCATCCCGCACACGAGTCCGCCGCGTAGCGCGTAGACGTGGGTCCCGCGGCTCTCGTTGACCAACTTCCCGTCGAGGGCGCGCACGACCTGCTGAACCTCGACCGCGATGCGCGCGTCGGGTCTGCGGGCGAACGAGATGGGTTCGACACGCGGATCGATCTCGGCCCACTGACGCGTCCAGTAGTCACGAACCGCTTGCTTGCCGTGCAATCGCCCGCCTTCCCAGGCGTTCGGCCAGTCGACGTCGTCGGTCATCGCACCCAACAGCTGATCGATGTCGCGGGCATTGAACGCGACGTACAGGGCGGTGAGCTCTCGCTCGTAGTTCATCTTTCCGTGTAGGCCGCCGGGCAGCCGCCAAGCGCGCGGAGTCGCCGGCGGTACACCTGCATGTCCGCGTGATTGAAATCGCTGTGGGTCTGCGTGCGAAGGGAGACGACGTCCTCGCGGTGGTACGGGCTCGACAGACTCTCGTTGTGCCCGATCACGTTTTTGATTTCGACGTGGAACCGGCACCGGAGCCACCGGACAAGCCGCAGGTCCGATGTCATCTGGGCCCGGTCGTTCATGACCTCGGCGTCGGAGTAGCCGACGTTCTCGATCCCGATCGCGGTCCAGTTGAGCCCGACCGTGTGGCGGCACATCGTCCCGAGCGAGACGAGTTGGTAGATCCTGCCGTTCCGGTCGATCACGAAGTGCGCGCACGTATTCGGCAGCTCGTGTAGTTCGGGGTCCGGGACGTCCGAGGCAAATGTGTTCCACGTCGATTGGAACGTCGGTGACTCCGTGTAGTGGATCACGATCACGTGTGGATCGATCAGACGCCAGGTGGGCTTCATGAAGCTGCCGTAATGGCGGCGGACGTACGCGACCATCTGGGCCTTGCGCTCGGGCCCGAACGGAATCGGGTCCCAGGTGATCGGAGGCTTGCGCGGCGCCGAGATGGGTTGTGCGCTCGCCGACGCGTGCCGAGGCATCGTCAGAAGCGCAACCACCGCCCACAGCGCGCGAACCGCGAGAAGCACGTCTAGGACGCTAGCGCTATCTCACGAATCAAAGCGTCCCCGTGTTCGTATCACGACTACACCGAACTACCTCAAAAGGGCAGACACGATCAGGGGCAGAAACGATGAGCGACAACAACAGCATCCATTTCCCCGGCGAGCCGATGGTGGAGTGTCCATCCTGCGGTCTCCCGGCTGAGATCACCGACCGCTTCGTCTTGGACGGCGCTCCCGGCCCGGTCGAGCACGTCAAGGTTGTGTGCGTGACCCGCCACTGGTTCACGTTGCCTGTCGACCAGCTCGCCGCGTCCTCGGGGGTGGAGGACCTCCGGGACATTCCGTACACCACTCCGGGCTTTTCCGTCTAGCGGTGTCGGGCGTGCGACGGCAGCCTCCGGCGGCGCTCAGACTTCGTCGCCGCTGGCGCCAGCCGATGCTCCGGTGATCAACCGCGCGCCGCGGCCGTGCGTGACGAAATTGAAAGCCCAGCGGGTGAAGACGAGGATGCGGTTCTCGAACCCGACCAGGTACCAGAGGTGGACGAGCACCCAGGTGAGCCAGGCGATCGAGCCGCTCAGATGGAACGGCTTGATGTCGGCGACGGCGGCGCCCCGCCCGATCGTCGCCAGGTTGCCCTTGTCGTGGTAGCGGAACGGCGGGGTATCGCGGGACTCGAGTCGGTCGTGGACGACCTTCGCGACGTAGCGGCCCTGCTGCATGGCCGTCGGCGCGACCCCCGGGTACGTGACGACCGAGCCCTTCGCGCCACGGACCCGGACCATGTCGCCGATCGCGAACACCTCGGGATGGCCCGGCAGGGTGAGATTGGACTCCACCGTGACCCGCCCGGCACGGTCGAGCTCGGCTCCGCTGAGCTCGCCCAGCCTCGCCCCGAGCTTCGACGCGGTCACGCCGGCGGCCCAGATGACGGTGCGCGTCGGGATGCGCTGGGTGTTGCCGCTGCCGTCGGAGACCGTCACGGACTGGTCATCGATCCCGACGACGGTCGAGCCGAGCATCGGCGTGACCCCGAGCCGCTCGAGCGACCGTTGCGCCTTCGCCGACAGCGAGGGCGGGAAGCTCGTGAGTACCCGGTCGAGGGCCTCGATCAACAGGATGCGGCCGTTGCGCGGATCGACCGCATCGAAGTCCAGACGCAGCGTGTCGCGGGCTAGCTCGCCGATCTGGCCGGCCATCTCGACGCCGGTCGGTCCGGCCCCGACGATCGCGAACGTCAGCCACGCGGCGCGTCGATCGGGATCGGGCTCCATCTCCGCGGCCTCGAATGCGCTGAGAATCCGGCCGCGCACCTGGATCGCGCTCTCGAGTGACTTGACCTCCGCCGCGAACTTCCTCCATTCGTCATGACCGAAGTACGAATACGCCGAGCCACCGGCCACGATCAGCGTGTCGTAGGGGACCGACGCCGGCGCCGTGACTTCGCCGACCGAGTGCAGGTGGACCTGGCGAGCCTCGAGATCGATATCTGAGACCTCCGCCAGCATCACGCGGACGTTGCTGTGGCGCTTGAAGATCGCCCGGAGTGGATAGGCGATCTCCCCGGGACTGAGCGCACCGGTCGCGACTTGGTAGGTCAGCGGCTGGAACAGGTGGAAGTTGCGCCGGTCAATCAGCGTGACCTCAACCGGGCCGTGGCGGAGTTTGTCGACCGCCTGGAGGCCGCCGAAGCCCCCGCCGACGACAACCACGCGATGTTGGCCCGTGGATGTACTCATCCTGCCGGAAGGTACCGGGGTCTCGCAGGCGTCCGCTAGCTTCACCCACCACCACGTACCCGTCGATAGGTGAACACATCATGCCTACCAGGCTTTACGCGCTGCTTGCGCTCGGAGCGGCGACCGCTCTGCTCGTGTCCTCAGGTTCCGCCGCGGCGACGCCGGGGCACGCCGCCAAGCTTTCGCCGCCAACGATCCACGAGTCGTTCACGCCGCTCCCGTGCACCGGCGCGCCGGCGCAGCGCACGACGCTTCAGATGGAAGGCTGCGCCGAGCAACACATCCTCGCGAGCGACAAGCAGATCGACTCGCTCAACCGGTCGATCTTCGGCAAGCTGTTCGACGCCGCTGCTCGTCGCAGGTTCATCGCGGGCCACAACGCATGGCTCGCCTACCGCCACGCGTACTGCCTGAGCGCGTCGGATGTCTACGAGGGCGGGACCGAGGCCGGCGTGGTCTTCGCCGACTGCGTCGCCAGCGTGAATTCTCAGCACGTCAAGAATCTGAAGGGTTTCCTGGCCGATTTCGGTTAGGGTCGCTTTCACGGGCGACGCGATGCGCCGCGAGGAGAGCAAAGGGGTGTAGAGATGGCGGGCGAGCAGAACATCGAGACGGCCAAGCGCGGCTACGCCGCATTCTCGGCGGGCGACGCCGCGGGCGCGATGGAGGCGCTGGCCGATGACATCGAATGGATCACGCCTGGCAATAGCGCGATCAGCGGAACGCTGCACGGCAAGGATGCGGTCGGCGCTCTCTGGGCTCAGTTGGCCGGGAAGGGGTTCACGACCACCCCGCAGTTCTGGTTCGCTGACGACGAGCGGGTCGTGGTCCTCACCCACATAACGGTCGCCGGTGGCGAGGCCGACGTGGCGGACGTGTTCACGTTCCGCGACGGCAAAGTGGTCAAGTTCCAGACCGCGGGCGATACCGCGCTGTTGGAGCGGGTTTACGGTTCGAAGTGATTGGCGCGTCGTGCCCCGTTCAGAGGTGCGTGCCTGTCTTGACGACCTTCATCGTGAACTGCGAGTTGACGCGGGTGACCCCCGGTAGCTCCGCGAGCTTGTTCATGTAGAAGCGCTCGTAGGCCTCTGTGTCCGCGACCCCGACCCGTATGATGTAGTCCGGGAGGCCGAACATGCGGCGGCACTCGAGCACCTCCTCGAACGCTCCTATCTGCTCCTCGAACGCCTCGACCGTCTTCCGGTCCTTCAGCGAAAGCTCGACCAGCACCGACACCTCGAGCCCGCGTCCGATCGCGCTCGGTTCTATGTCCGCGTGGTAGCCACGGATCACTCCGGTCTCCTCGAGCGCGCGGACGCGGCGCAGGCACGGCGAGGGCGACAGGTTCACCCTGGCCGCGAGCTCGACGTTCGACAGGCGGCCATCGCGCCGGAGCTCGTCGATGATTGCGCGATCGATCGGATCCATAGTCGAATATTGCCAGATCTGGGCGGATACGGGCTCGATTCGCATCCATCTGCCGTGCTAGTCGCGAGACAATGCCTCCGTCATGTATTCCGGAGATCCGATTGTCCGAAACGCGCTGTCGATCGGCGTGGCTACGGGCGTTTACGCGGTGTCGTTCGGCGTGCTGTCGGTCGCCGCCGGGTTCAG
>Ga0335080_10001387_pt1 | contig 23587 bp, 14 predicted proteins | sample Lox_Sample_34_FD_206720 | JGI IMG/M metagenome (GOLD analysis project Ga0335080, IMG submission 206720) | Soil microbial communities from Loxahatchee National Wildlife Refuge, Florida, United States - Lox_Sample_3.4 | ecosystem: Environmental > Terrestrial > Soil > Wetlands | place: USA...
GCAGGTGGTCCACTCGGCCGTTGATAGAAGCCTCGGTAAGCACTCGCGTAGTCTCCTGGAACGATGCCGCAGAGATGAACGAATCGGTGGAGAGCGATGCCTTGGTGATGCCAAGCAGCAGCGGGCGGCCGGTTGCAGGACGCCCACCCTGGGCAATTACCCGTTCGTTCTCTTCCGCGAAGTGGAACTTGTCGGTCTGTTCCTCCAGCAAGAACTTGGTATCGCCGACATCTTCCACCCTCCGCCAACGCATCATCTGGCGAACAATCACCTCAATGTGCTTGTCGCTGATGTTGACGCCCTGCAGGCGATAGACTTCCTGGATTTCGTTCACCAGGTAAGCCTGCAGTTCCTTCTCGCCCAGCACGGCAAGAATGTCGTGCGGGTTCAGGGGACCGTCCATAAGCGGGTCACCGGCACGAAGACGTTCGCCTTCCTGCACGTTGACGTGGATGCCGCGAGGCACCGAGTACTCCTTCTCGTCGCCGTTGTCAGCCGTGATGTAGATCTTGCGCTGACCCTTGGCAACTTCGCCGAAGCGAACCACACCATCGATTTCGCTGATGATGGCCGTCTCACGCGGCTTGCGGGCTTCGAAGAGTTCCACCACGCGCGGGAGACCGCCGGTGATGTCCTTCGTACGCGTCGACTCCTTCGGAATCTTCGCGAGCACATCGCCCGGACCCACCTCGTCGCCATCCTGAATCATCAGGTGGGCGCCGCGAGGCAGCAGGTACCGCTTGTGCGCCTTGTTGTTTTTCACAACAAAGGCTGGCTGGCGCTTCTCATCGGGAGCATCGGCGACCACCCAGCGCGAGAGGCCGGTAACTTCGTCGACTTCCTCGTTGAGCGTGATGCCTTCCTGCAGATCTTTGAACTGCACCGTGCCGCCGATTTCGGTGAGAATCGCGTAGGTATACGGATCCCACTCGGCCAGCAGTTCGCCAAGCTTCACCGGCGCACCGTCCTTCACGCGGAGACGCGCACCGTACACAACCTGGTAGCGCTCCTTTTCTCGGCCACGCTCGTCTACCACGGCGATGGAGCCGGAACGGTTCATCGAAACCAGCGAGCCGTCCTTGCTTTCAACCGTGTTCAGGTTGATAAAGCGTACGAAGCCGTTGTTCTTGGCGTCGAGTCGCGACTTGTCCTGCACACGGCTTGCCGTACCGCCGACGTGGAAGGTACGCATCGTGAGCTGCGTGCCCGGCTCGCCGATGGACTGCGCCGCGATGACACCGCATGTCTCGCCGAGCTCGACCATGCGGCCCGAACCGAGGTTGCGGCCATAGCAGAGCGCACAGACGCCGCGACGCGATTCACACGTGAGCACCGAGCGGATCTTTACCTTCTCGACGCCTGCACCCTGAATCGCCGAGGCGATGTCTTCGTCGATCGGCTGGTTCACTTCGACAACCACGTTGCCGTCGTAGTCCTTGATGCGCTCGAGAGACACACGGCCGATGATACGGTCGCGCATAGGCTCGATGATCTCGCCAGACTCAACGATCGATCCCACGTAGATGCCTTCGCTCGTTCCGCAGTCGTATTCGGTAACGATCACGTCCTGCGCCACGTCGACCAGCCGGCGAGTCAGGTAGCCCGAGTCGGCAGTCTTGAGCGCCGTATCGGCGAGACCCTTACGTGCGCCGTGCGTCGAGATGAAGTACTCGAGCACTGTCAGGCCTTCACGGAAGTTCGCGGTAATCGGAGTTTCAATAACCTCACCGGACGGCTTGGCCATCAGTCCGCGCATACCCGAGAGCTGACGGATCTGCTGCTTCGAACCGCGGGCGCCGGAGTCGGCCATGATGTAGATCGGGTTCATGGCTCCTTCTTCGTCCGCCTTCTTCATGTTGCCGAACATCTCGTCGGCAACCTGGTCCGTCACAGCCGACCACATCTGGATAACCTTGTTAGAACGCTCGCCGTTGGTGATCGCGCCGTCCATGTACTGCTTCTGAACCTCGATCACCTTCTTGTCGGCTTCGTCGACCACGCTGTACTTGGTTGCCGGGATGACCATGTCATCCAGACCAACCGACAGCCCCGAACGCGTCGCATACTGGAAGCCCAGCTGCTTGATGCGGTCGAGCATGCCCACCGTCACCTCAAGCCCGAGGTTCTGGTTGCAGTAGTTGACGAGCTGTCCGATGCCCTTTTTCTTGAGCAGGCCGTTGATGTACGGCATGCCTGCGGGAAGCGCATCGTTCAGGATCACGCGGCCAACCGTGGTGTTGATGTACTCGTTGTTGAAGTCCACCGGTTCGGTATGCGTCAGGTCCTGATCGTCATACGCCGTGGTCATGTCGAGCACCTTGCCCGAATAGCGAAGGCGGATCGGCGTCAGTGTCTCCAGTTCCTTCGCCTCCAGAGCCATCAGGATCTCTTCAGTGTTCGAGAAGACGCGGCCTTCGCCTCGCCCACCCTTCTTTGCCTTGGTCAGGTAATAGAGACCGAGCACCATGTCCTGCGTAGGCACAGTGATCGGTTGACCCGATGCGGGTGAAAGGATGTTGTGCGAAGCAAGCATCAGCACGCTGGCTTCGATCTGTGCTTCAGGCGACAGCGGAATATGCACAGCCATCTGGTCGCCGTCGAAGTCTGCGTTGAACGCAGTGCAGACCAGCGGGTGAATCTTGATCGCCTTACCTTCCACCAGCACCGGCTCAAAGGCCTGGATGCCGAGGCGGTGCAGGGTTGGGGCGCGGTTCAGCAGTACCGGGTGATCCTTGATGACTTCCTCGAGGATGTCCCAGACCACCGGTTCCTGCATCTCCACCATCTCTTTTGCCTGCTTGATGGTGGTGCAGTGTCCCGTCTGCTCAAGACGGTGATAGATGAACGGCTTGAACAGCTCGAGCGCCATCTTCTTCGGCAGACCGCACTGATGCAGCTTCAATTCCGGTCCGACTACGATAACCGAACGGCCGGAATAGTCCACGCGCTTGCCGAGCAGGTTCTGGCGGAAGCGGCCCTGCTTGCCCTTCAGCGTGTCAGAGAGCGACTTCAGCGGGCGGTTGTTGGCGCCGCGCAGCACACGGCCGCGACGGCCGTTGTCGAACAGCGCATCAACAGCTTCTTGCAGCATGCGCTTTTCGTTGCGCACGATGACCTCAGGCGCGTGCAGGTCCATCAGCTTTTTCAACCGGTTGTTGCGGTTGATCACGCGGCGATACAGATCGTTCAGATCCGAAGTGGCGAAGCGGCCGCCGTCCAGCGGCACCAGCGGGCGCAGTTCCGGAGGAATAACCGGCAGCACGTCGAGAATCATCCACTGCGGCTTGTTGCTCGACTTGCGGAACGCCTCAACGACCTTCAGGCGCTTCGCATACTTGATCTTCTTTTGCGCCGACGTCTCGGTCTTCATGCGCTCGCGGAGTTCCATCGCAAGCTCTTCAATGCTCACGCGCTTCAGCAGTTCCTTGATTGCCTCGGCGCCCATCATGGCCTTGAATCCCGAAGGACGGTATTGCTGGTCGAGTTCGCGGTAGCGACCTTCGTCCTTGATGATCTCGCGTTCCTTCACGGGAGCGTCGCCCACATCGACAACGACGTAGGACTCGAAATAGAGAATGCTTTCAAGGTCGCGCAGAGAGATATCGAGCAGATGGCCAATGCGCGAAGGCAGGCCCTTGAAGAACCACACATGCGAGCAAGGGGACGCAAGCTCGATGTGGCCCATGCGCTCGCGGCGCACTTTGCTCACGGTCACTTCGACGCCGCACTTGTCGCAGATCACGCCGCGGTGCTTCATGCGCTTGTACTTGCCGCACAAGCACTCCCAGTCAGTCACGGGACCAAATATGCGGGCGCAGAAGAGGCCATCCCTCTCCGGCTTGAAGGTGCGGTAGTTGATGGTTTCCGGCTTCGTTACCTCACCATGCGACCACGAGCGGATCTTTTCCGGCGAAGCCAGCATGATGCGAATGGCGTCAAAATCGGTAATCGGGCTGGTAAGTTCAAATGGATTTGAACGGAACAAGGCGACCCTCCTTGGCGGGCCTTGCGGCAACCGCCGCGGTATCTCCCGGGATTCCTTCGTCGGGTCCTTCCTTCCCGGGAAGCGGTGGTTCCGCTTTCAAGAAGGACACCGAAAAACTTCTAAACTCGCTTCGGGTGCCCCAGGTCTCGATTTTGAGACCTGGGATCACCAGCTAATCAGCAACTGCTGCTACTTCCGGCGCCGGGGCCTTCTTGATAAGGTCGGCGCGCTTGATCAGTTCCACGTCGAGGCACAGCGACTGCAATTCGCGGATGAGCACGTTGAACGATTCGGGCACACCCGGTTCGATCGCCGCTTCACCCTTGACGATGGCTTCGTAGATTTTGGTACGGCCGTACACGTCGTCGGATTTCGCGGTCAGCAGTTCCTGCAGGATGTATGCGGCACCGTACGCTTCCAGCGCCCAGACTTCCATTTCGCCGAAGCGCTGTCCACCGAACTGTGCCTTGCCGCCCAGCGGCTGCTGAGTGATCAGCGAGTACGGTCCGATTGAGCGCGCATGGATCTTGTCGTCGACCAGGTGGGAGAGCTTGAGCATGTAGATATAGCCCACCGTCACCGGTTGCTCGAACATCTCGCCAGTCATGCCGTCATAGAGAGCCGTCTTGCCGGATGAAGGCAGACCAGCCGCAGCCAGCAAAGACTTGATCTCGTCTTCCTTGGCGCCGTCAAAGACGGCCGTGCCGAACCAGATGCCGCGTTCCATGCCGTGCGCCACGCGCAACAATGTCTCGTCATCGAGTTCCTCGAGTTGCCGCAAGGTTGCGGTGCCCGCGAATTCCTTCCGCACCTGCTCGCGCACGAAGCTCACGTCGCTGTTCTGCTTGATCAGACCGGCGATCTTCTTGCCCAATCCGGCAGCAGCCCAGCCGAGATGCGTCTCGAGAATCTGCCCGACGTTCATACGAGAAGGAACGCCGAGCGGATTGAGAACGATCTCCACAGGGGTGCCATCGGGCAGATACGGCATATCCTCTTCTGGCAATATGCGCGCGATCACGCCTTTGTTACCGTGGCGGCCGGCCATCTTGTCACCGACCGAGAGCTTGCGCTTCATGGCAACATATACCTTGACCAGCTTGATCACGCCCGGAGGAAGTTCGTCGCCTTTTTGCAGTTTGGCGATCTTCTCGTTAGTGATCTTGCGCAGCACTTCGATCTGACGCGAAGTCATCTCTTCGATCTCGTCGATCTGCTCGTTGACGCGGGGATCCTTGTCAGCGTAGCGGATGCGCTTGAGATTTTTCGTCGAGATGCGCTCGATCGTCTCGCGATCCAGCAGCGCGCCCTTGGTGATGAGGCGCTTGTTGGTCCGCTCGTCGTGCAGGTCGGCCAGCACTTCCTTGCCCCCCAGAATTCCTTCCAGGCGCTTCAGGCGCTCGTCCGTCAGAATTCGGATTTCGTCGCCAAGGTTCTTCTCAAGCTTCGAAACGTACTCCGCCTCGATCTGCTTGGCGCGCTCGTCCTTCTCCTGGCCCTTGCGGCTGAAGATGCGGACGTCAACCACCGTGCCCTCGATACCCGGAGGGCACGTCAGCGAGGCGTCGCGAACATCGCCAGCTTTTTCACCGAAGATCGCGCGCAGCAGCTTCTCCTCCGGAGTCAGCTGCGTCTCGCCCTTCGGCGTGACCTTACCGACCAGGATGTCGCCGTGGCCGATCTGGGCGCCGATGCGGATCACGCCGCTCTCATCCAGGTCGCGCAGTGCGTGCTCTGAGACATTCGGAATGTCGCGCGTAATTTCTTCCGGCCCGAGCTTCGTATCGCGAGCCTCGATTTCAAACTCCTCGATGTGCACCGAGGTGTAGTAATCGTCCTTCACCAGCTTCTCGCTGATCAGGATCGCGTCCTCGAAGTTGTAACCGCGCCACGGCATGAAAGCCACCAGCACATTGCGCCCCAGTGCAAGCTCGCCCTGCTCCGTGCAAGGACCGTCAGCAATGACTTGCCCCTTCACCACGCGCTCGCCTTCCCGCACAACCGGCTTCTGGTTGATGCAGGTATTCTGGTTCGAGCGCTTGAACTTGATCAGCGTATAAATGTCCGAACCAACTTCGCGCGATAGCTGCGTGGGATGGTGTTCGCCCTCGACACGCACGATGATGCGCTCGGAGTCGACCGAATCCACGATGCCGTTGCGCTTGGCCAGCACCACGGCGCCTGAGTCTCGAGCCGTAACGCCTTCCATGCCGGTCCCCACCAGCGGAGCTTCGGCCACGAGCAGAGGCACCGACTGACGCTGCATGTTCGCGCCCATCAGCGCGCGGTTCGCATCGTCGTGCTCGAGGAACGGCACCAGCGATGCTGCCACCGAAACCAGCTGCTTCGGCGAGACGTCGATGTAGTCGACCTCGGCCCTGTTCACCAGCACGAAGTTTCCGAGGCGACGGGCATTCACGAGGTCTTCCGTGATCACGCCGTTCGCATCGAACTCGATGTTCGCCTGCGCGATGGTGTGCTTGTCCTCTTCCCACGCTGACAGATAGAAGCTGTATGGGATGTAGTCGATGGTCCGCTTGCCCTGCTTCTTCAGCGTGGCATTCAGCTTGATTGCCTCATCCTTCTCGATGTGGTCGCCTACCCGCAGACCGCTCTCACCAGCGTTCGTCACTTCCACGTAGTCGAGAATCTTTGAGTCCTTCACCTTGCGGTAAGGCGACTCGATGAAGCCGTACTCGTTGATCCGAGCAAAGCAGCTTAGCGAACTGATAAGACCGATGTTCGGACCTTCTGGTGTCTCGATCGGGCAGATCCGTCCGTAGTGCGTCGGGTGCACGTCGCGGACTTCAAATCCTGCGCGCTCACGCGACAGGCCGCCCGGCCCAAGTGCCGACAAACGCCGCTTGTGGGTGATTTCCGAAAGCGGGTTCGTCTGGTCCATGAACTGCGACAGCTGCGAAGATCCGAAGAACTCGCGGATCGCCGCCATGACCGGCTTCGCATTGATCAGGTCGTGCGGCATCGCTGTCGACAGCTCCTGGTACACGCTCATCTTTTCCTTGATGGCGCGCTCCATGCGCACGAGGCCGATGCGGAACTGATTCTCCATCAGCTCGCCCACAGCGCGAACGCGGCGATTGCCGAGGTGATCGATGTCATCTACGACGCCGATATTCTTGCGCAGCTTCAGCAGGTAGCGGATGGTCGCGTAGAAGTCCTCGGGCGTCAGCGTGCGGTGATCAAGCGGTGTCGCATCTTGGTTCTCATACAGCTTGATGTTGAACTTGAGACGGCCCACGCGCGAGAAGTCGTACTTGCGCGGATCGAAGAACATGCCTTCAAAGAGCGCAGTCGCGGTATCCAGCGTCGGCGGATCGCCCGGACGCAGCTTGCGGTAGATTTCGATCAGAGCCTCTTCCGGCTTGTGCACTGAGTCGCGCTTCAACGTGTTGGTGATGATGTTGCCCACGTCGTCGCGCTCGGGGAAGAATACCTCGAAGCTCGTCGCGCCACTGGCCATCACCTTGTGCAGGCGATCGGCAGTCAGCTCCACGTTGGCTTCCACGATTACTTCGCCAGTGTTCAGGTCCACGATGTCTGCTGCGGTCAGAGCACCATCGAGTTCTGCGGTTTCCACCTCGATCTTCTCGATGTTGGCAGCACGGAGCGCCTTCAGAGTGTTCGGCGTGATCTTGCGGCCCGAGTGCGCAATCTCCTCACCCTTGTGCAGCACCGCGTGCGCAGGCTTGGTGCCAAGCAGGTGTGTGGAGTGCTTAGCATCCGCCGGAACAGCCCACTGCAGCTTCCCGTCGGCAATGTGAATGCGATCGACCGTGTAGAAGGTTTTCAGAATCTCTTCGTCAGAGCGCAGGCCAAGTGCGCGCAGGAAGATGGTTCCCAGGAACTTGCGCTTGCGATCGATGCGGACATACAGCGTGTTCTTCTGGTCGTACTCAAATTCAACCCACGATCCGCGATAGGGAATGATCTTGCCCAGAAAGTAGGTGCGGTTGTTTGCCGTCTCGAAGAAGACACCCGGCGAACGGTGCAGCTGGGAAACGATGACGCGCTCCGTGCCGTTCACGATGAAAGTGCCGTTCGGCGTCATCAGCGGAATATCGCCGAAGAAGACTTCCTGCTCCTTGATGTCGCGGATGGTCTTGTTGCCGGTCTCCGCATCCTTGTCGTAGATGGTCAGGCGTACCGTCACCTTCAGCGGAGCAGAGAAGGTCATGCCACGCTCCTCGCACTCCTGCTGGTCGTACTTCAGTTGCAGGCCGACAGGGTCGCCGCACTTGTTGCAGAAGTCAGGAACGTTCTTGTTGTAGGTTCCACATTTGTGGCAGAGAACATCGCCAGGAAGGAACGGGTCCGTGATGACCATCGCGCCGCAATGCACGCACGCGGTACGCAGGTGGTGAAGGCCTTTGAGGTGGCCGCACTTGCACTCCCAGTTGCCAATGGCATAGTCGACGAAATCAAGCTGCGAAATGCCGCGGAAATCGGTGATGGGGAAAACCGAAACAAACACCGACTGCAGCCCCGAATCATCGCGCTCGTTGGGCAGTTTGTCCATCTGCAGGAAGCGCTCGTAGGAACGGCGCTGCACTTCGATCAGGTTGGGAATCTGGGTTGCTGTAGGAATCTTGGAAAAATCGAGTCGGCTGCGAATCGCGCGCTTCTCGTTAGGCATGCTTCACTCCTGAGGCTCGTCAAACCGTCACGACACCCGCCACTCTGGTTCGCGTCGGGCCGGCTCCCGAGTCTCGAGGCGCCGGCTGTTTACTCACGTAAGAAGAAAACCGATGTTTCGGACCGGCAAACTGCGCATCGCCAGTCCCGCCCGGACTCCCCGGCGACCAATCAGCCGAAGGTCCGAATCCCGCGCCAAGCGTGTTTACTTGATTGAGGCGCTCTCGAAATCAGCGCCGCAGGCGTTGTTGATCCTCAGGACATTGCCGTAGACTGCACACAATCGGAATCAGACTCGCCGGAAAGCCCGGCTGTACATGCCCGCAAACGCAAGTTAGATTTCGCTTGAAAGCCTAATCTGCTGCGATAGAGACACGAAAGCCCGCAAGGACGCAATTCCTCACGAGCGCGGCTTGTAGCCTGTGCCCCCATCCGATTTTTGTTGCATTCCTATCGCCGATCCCAAAGCTCGCTTCTGCTGCCCGCCGCCTGCCAATCGACATCCGTCAACAGGAAACCCGCCTATCCCATTGACCCGAGAGCACTTAACTCCACGTTGCTGCCCGCCTCCTAGCTGCTTGGCCCAGCCGCGAGTGCGAACATTTGTGCCCTTTGACTCTTATTCAAGACGCGCCGTGTGTGGTTTTCGCCCAAATCGCGGAAATACCCGCAGGGCCGAAAAGACGCGCAACGTTTATCGTAGCGCGTCCCGGCTTGTCTTGCAAGTCAAGTACCAAATTACTTAACTTCGATGGTGGCGACGCCTTCAAACTTCTTCTTGATGGCTTCCGCCTCTTCCTTGGTCGCGCTTTCCTTCAGCGCCTTGGGAGCCCCATCCACCAGGTCCTTGGCTTCCTTCAGGCCCAGGGACGTGACTTCGCGAACAGCCTTGATCGTGTTGATCTTGTTCGCGCCGGCATCCTTCAGGATGACCTGGAACTCGGTCTTCTCTTCAGCCGCCGGGGCAGCCGTCGCACCACCGCCGCCGGCAACCGCGACCGGAGCCGCCGCTGCCGCCGAGACGCCAAGGCGCTCTTCAAGCTTCTTCACCAGGGCCGCTGCCTCAAGCAGGCTCAGGCTAACAATCTGTTCTTCCAACTGTGCGAGATCCGCCATGTCTTTTCTCCATTCAAATCCGATTGAAATTGATATTCCCGGCCGCAAATCCAAACGGTAAGTTTCCGATGCGCCAGACCAGCGCCCTTCCCGCCTGCTTTAACTGCCAAAACCTTTAAAACCAGCTTTCAGCTGTCAGCCCTCAGCTTTCTTACCAGCAAACACCAGCTGAAGGCTGATGGCTGGCGCCGCTATACGGCGCCTGCAAACTTTTCCTTCTCGACCCCTTGGCCCAGCACTACCGCAAGGTCGCGGCCCGTCGCGTTGATCACCGTCGCCAACCGCTGTGCCGGAGCATTGATGAGGAACAGCAGCTTGGCAAAGATCTCTTCCTTGCCTGGCATCGTGGCAAGAGCCTTGACCTCTTCGACATTCAGCAGCTTGCCGTCAACGATCCCCAGCTTGAACTGGAACTCGGCATTCTCGCCAGCCCATTTCGCAAAGACCTTGGCCAGGGCCACCGGATCGCCCGATGTGAACGCAACCGAGGTGACGCCCTTAAGGCCTTTCAGCGCCGGCGCAATCTTGCTGCCTTCGCTCGATACCGCCGCCAGCTTGTTCTTCACCACGCGATACTTGCCACCCGCCTCGCGGATGACCTTGCGCAGCTCATAGTCCTTGGCGACGGTCAGCTTGCTGAACGTGCCGATAATCGCGGTTGTCGAGGTCTCCAGTTCCTTTGCCAGCTGCTGGACCTTCTCCGCCTTCTTTGCCTTCGAAATTGCCATCTTCCTGCTCCCCTCACCGGGTCACGCCCCAGGCGCTCTGCCAATATTGTCCAAACTCGTCGCAAGCCGGAACAGGCAACGGCTCGAATGCACCTGATCCCTGTTCCCTAGTCCTAAGTCCCTGCCTAGTGCTTGCCCGCCGCCTCAGCTGTCGCCGCATCCAGCGGAACACCGGGGCCCATCGTCGAGCTCAGCGTGACGCTCTTGATGTACTTGCCTTTCGCCGCCGAAGGTTTCGCGCGCACAATCGAGGTGATCACCACGGTCGCGTTCTCCACCAGCTTCTCCGGCGAAAAGCTCAACTTGCCTACTGGCACATGCACCAGGCTGGTCTTGTCGGCGCGAAACTCCACCTTGCCGGCCTTGATCTCTTTCACCGCAGCGGCGACGTCCTGCGTCACCGTCCCGGTCTTCGGGTTCGGCATTAGGCCTTTCGGTCCGAGCACTTTGCCGAGACGACCCACGACCTTCATCATGTCGGGCGTCGCAATCAATGCATCGAAGGCGGTCCAGTTCTCTTTCTGGATCTTCTCGACCATCTCTTCGCCGCCCACATAATCGGCGCCGGCTTCCTGCGCTTCCTTTTGGCGGTCGCCGGTCGCAATCACGGCAACGGTCTTGGTCTTGCCCAGTCCGTGCGGCAGAACCACGGTTCCACGCACCATCTGGTCGGCATGCCGGGTATCGACACCGAGACGCATGGTCAGGTCGACGGTCTCGTCAAACTTGGCGTACTTTACCTGCTTCAACAGGGTGACCGCTTCCGTGAGCGGATATGCGGGCTTGGTCACAGCCGCGCGCGCCTTCGCAATATTCTTGCTGGGTTTTGCCATCAGATCCTCGTCTCCCACCGCAGTTGCCAGCCCGCTTGTCGCGGAACCCCGTACGACCTCCAGGGCAGCCTTGAGAACGCCGCCCCTCCGGCCAGGAGCCAAAAGCCGTGGTGCAATTGACGGCCCAGGAATTTCCCTGAGCACATTGATCAAGTGTAATGGATTGGCATCGGAAGCGCAACAAACCCTTGAAACTTAAGCTAACGATTAGATAAGCTTCCGCCGTCCCGGGATTCATGCGCCGGATAGCTGGTTGGCTGTCCGGCGCCGTACTCCTACCAGGCTGAATCCTGATGGTCCTGGAATTGCGGCACATACGCCGACCCGCCGAGGTCCGAGTCCTTGAATCCGAAGACAAAGAACTGGTTGGGGTTGTCGATCCACTTTCCGTCCGGGTCCTGAACGGGGGTCGTAAAGTCGTTGTCGTTCGCTACCCAGAGGGTGTGGATCGTCTGGCCTCCGCTCTTCAGATCTGGCCCAAACGAAATGCCTTCGATCTTCGCTGGGATCTCCGCAGCGGAGATCCCAGCCGCCGTCATCGATGTAACCAGATCGACGAACAGGGTCTTTGACACGTTGTGCGATGCTGCCGTCAGTCCGTCCATCTGGCTCACATCCGTCGCGCCCGCCAGATCAATTTTGAAGATCTGCTTCACCTTTGCCTTGCTTCCGTCGGCGCGCCCATGGCCATCCCGCTCATCCACCAGGAACTCATGATTGTTGAGCGCCAGGATCTCGCTTACGCCGCTCCCGGTCGTCAGCAGGTATGCGAATTGATGAGTTACCTTCCCCGATAAGATGTCGATCGTCACGATCCGAAGCATCTTCGCCGCGGCGCCACCCTGGTTGGCATCCTGAATCAGAGAGTTCTGCATGATCCCCACCAGTGTCCTTCCATCCGGCGTGATCGCCAGCCCCTCCATGCCCTTGTTCGCGGTTCGACCCACAGTGTTGCCGCTAATCTCCGTGTTCCCAACAGGCGACAGATTCGTTACGAAAAACGAAGAGGGCAGCGCGAACGTCCGAAGCCTCACACCAAACTCCCGGTCAAACTGGTACACATATGGCCCGTATTCATCCGAGATAAAAACACTCCGTCCATCGTTCGAAACGCGGATTCCTTCTGTATCAAAGCGCGCATCGTTCGGATCGCCCGAGTCGCGATTCGGATCGAACCCATCGGAACGCCCGGTGAAGTAATGCTGCACCCAGTTGTTGATCGGTGGAACTCCGGAGCCGATACCCAGTCCGGTTCCCGTTCCGTACCTGAGAGGCGTTACGCTCCACAACAACGTTGTACGCTCCAGTTCGGGCGTCAACTCGAACGGCAGTCCGTTTCCGGAGTGGTTTGGCTTGAGTTCGAGGTGCACCGTGTGGAACCGGTTGACATACGAAACCGTGTTGTCCACGGCGTCGTTGAACTCCAGCGCATTTGGACCTCGGTCGGGCAACGCAAGAAAGGTATTCCCACCAACGTATGTAATTGCCGATCCGAATCCACCAAGATCGTTCGCCAGGGCACCGTTCTCCAGCGTGTAAGTGAGGCCCGAAAGGTCGGCCCACGCGCCTGCCTTCGTTTCATCGAGGGTACCGGTCGCAAGCAGGGGAAATGTCTGGGACTGAAGCTGAAGTGCCGAAACCGAAACAACTGCGCAGACGACTGCGCATAGACGCATGAATGCCTGTCTCACGAAAATCTCCTTTGATGTGCTGGTTTCATTCGGAAAAGTGCTGCGATCGCAATCATCGAAGGCTGCCGGCACAGATTCATCAAGATTCAGTCAAAATCTGATGAAACGCCGTTCGCGGAATACCCGCTCGCACGACTCCATCATCTGGCGACCCAGGGCTTTCCCGCGTGTTACGTGCACGGCCGCAACAAATCTCACCATCTGGCATCTAAAAGATCAGAATGGATGACGGGGCCCGTCGAAGTCAGCGTCAAGTTTGGGCCCTCTTAGATGAGGATTAGTATATGAAAAAATTAGGATTAGCAGTTGTTTTGGCCGCCGCCGGAACGGCGCTCTCGGCTCTTCCGCTGTTTGCACAGAAAGATACCCAGCAGGGCCAGGGACGTGCCATCGTAACGATCCTGCCTTCGGAAAAGAACGGGAACGTGAGCCAGGTTCCCGCGCAGAATCTCAAAGTGAAGGTCAATGGGAAGGACTCCACGGTCACCAGCTTCACCCCTCTTCAGGAAAACAACAGTCCTGTGGAATTGGTGCTCCTGCTCGATGGCGGGGCTCGCGCAAGTCTCGGAACCCAATTCAATGATATCGAGGCCTTCGTAAAGGAAATGCCTCCGAACACTCGGATGGCCATCGCATACATGGAAAACGGACGGGCTGCTTTCGCTTCACAGCTCTCTTCGAATGCGGCAGACGTCTTGAAAGGTCTGCGCCTCAGCACCGGAGTCCCGGGCGAAAACGCCAGTCCATATTTCTGCCTGTCAGATCTGGCCAAGAACTGGCCATCTCACGATCGCACCGCGCGCCGTGAAGTCTTGATGATCACCGATGGCGTTGATAACTACGAGCGGAGATTCGATCCCGAAGACCCGTACGTTCAGACAGCCGTCAAGGATTCCGTGCGAGCCGGTCTGGTGGTCTATTCGATCTACTGGAAAAATACGGGCCGCTTCAACAGCGGATGGTATGAAACAAACGCCGGACAAAGCCTTCTCCTCCTGGTGACGCAGGCTACAGGTGGCAACAGCTACTGGGAAGGTGTTGGCAATCCCGTTTCTCTCCAGCCCTACTTCCAGGACCTGCGTCGTCGTCTGAATCATCAATACGAGCTCAGCTTCACCGCACCTTCAAACGGCAAGCCGGAAGTTCAGTCCATGAAGGTTGACCTGCATGTCCCGTCGGCGAAGGTCGCTGCGCCGCAGCAGGTGCTCGTCACCGGTCGCGTGAATGCACGGGGAGAGTAAAGTATATGTTCGCCCGCGGGCGACTGAATTCGACAAGAACAATGGGCAGGTGATCTCAAATCACCTGCCTGTTTTTTTGATCTCAGAAGTCGTCCTTCGGCCTCTGCACCTTTTAGTTTCTTCAACCCTGAGCAGATGCCGTATAGTTTTGTCCAGTCAGCATTCCTGAATCGGCTCTACGCTTTCTCCATCTCCCATGCAAGGTCGTCCCGTGGGATTACCGCTTCGGTGCCGCGCGATCTCGGGTCATCGCTGCGTCCCCTGGTGCTCATGAGCCCTCAGTGTGCGGACAGAACTTCACAAGAAGGACTCTATGCGACCAATTCGTCTGGCCATCGTGCTTTGTAGCGTTCCGCTGATCAGTGCCGCAGTTCACCTCCATTCCCAGTCACTCAACACCAGCTTCGATCGCGACCCGCAGCAGCCAATCGACCAGGAATATACCGAGCACATTCATAAGTACACAACCGACCCCACTTTCACCTCGCCTCTCGTCGACTATCTGCCCGCTTCAAAGACTGTGCCTACGCCGTCAAAGGTCCTTGGCGACGTCTCCGGTGCGCCCGACATTCTTCCCTACGCCGAAGACGTCTACAAATACTTCCGCATGCTCGCGGCTGCCAGTTCGCGCGTGAAGGTCTTCACCATCGGCCACACTGAAGAAGGCCGGGAGATGATCGCAGTCGCCGTCGCCGACGCTGACCTGCTCAAGAACGCCGACGCCAACAAGCAGCGTCTCGCCCAGCTCGCCGATCCCCGTACCATCAGCTTCGACGACGCCAGGGCCCGCGCCTTGATCGACCAGTCGTATCCGGTCTACTACATCACCGGCACCATTCACTCGCCCGAGACGGGCGCTCCCACCGCGCTCATGGAACTCGCCTACCGTCTCGCTGTCGACGACTCGCCCTACATCAAATTCATACGCTCGCACATGATCGTGCTGATCACGCCCGTTGTCGAGGTCGACGGCCGCGACCGCATGGTCGACATCTATCGATGGCACAAAGCCCATCCAGGCGAGAAGTATCCTCACCTTCTTTACTGGGGCCATTACGTCGCACATGACAATAACCGCGACGCAATGGGGATGACCCTCGACCTCTCCCGCAATGTCCTCAACACCTACATTGACTGGCACGCGCAGGTGCTCCACGACCTCCATGAGTCCGTGCCCTTCCTCTACGACAACACCGTCGGCGACGGCCCCTACAACGCCTGGGTCGATCCTCTCCTTGCCGACGAGTGGGCTGAGCTCGGCTGGAACAATGTCGCCCAGATGCAAACCTTCGGCATGCCCGGCGTCTTCACACACGGTGATTTCGACACATGGAGTCCCGGCTACCTGATGTTTCTGGCTTCCATGCACAACGGAATCAGCCGGCTGTATGAGACCTTCGGCAATGGCGGCGCCGATACCGAGAAGCGCATCCTCGAGCCCGAAGACTACTCGCGCACATGGTACCGCCAGAATCCACCCTGGCCCGTCGTGAACTGGTCACAACGCGATAACAACAACTACGAAGAGTCGGCCCTGCTCTCCACCATCTCCTACTTCGCGCAGCACACGCACCACTTCCTCGAGAACTACTACACCAAGAGCAAGCGCTCGATCGAGAAACCCACGCTCGAAGGCCCGGCAGCATATGTCATTCCTCCGGATGTCGCCACGACAAATCGCGAAGTCGAACTGCTCAGGGTCCTGGGGCGCCAGCACGTCGAGATTCAGCAACTCACCGACGCGGCAACCTGCAACATTCCCGGTGAGAAGCGAAACGATCCGCCGAAGCCGGAGACCTTTCCGGCCGGCAGCATTGTCATCCGCATGGATCAACCCTACTCGCGCATCGCCGACGCCCTGCTCGATCGCCAGTTCTGGGCCCCAGAAGATCCGCAGAAGCATCCCTACGACGACACAGGCTGGTCCTTCACACATCTATTCAATGTGAAAACTGTCCGAGTGTCTGACACTTCAATCCTCAAAGCTGGCATGAGACCACTCGATGATCCGGCCGTGCTTGCGGGCAAACTCGACGGCACCGGTTCCATCATCGCCATCAACAACTCCGGACAGGCCTCTCTGCTTTCCGCAGTCTACAAACTGAAGGGTGCGAAGATTCAGACAGCCGAAAAGGCCTTCGATGCCGGCGGCAAACACTTCTCCGCCGGATCTCTTCTCATCACCGGCAGTGACGATCAGGTGGGGTCCACTCTCCGCGACCTTGCGCTCGATGGGACGAAACTGAGTACAAACCCGTCCGTCGCGGTGCATGACGTAACCGCTCCCCGTATCGCCGTGATGCACACGTGGCTAGCCACACAAACGGAAGGGTGGTGGCGCTACGCACTCGACACGGCGGGCATTCCCTTCGACTACATCAGTACACAAACTGCCGCCAATGAGGCCGACCTCCGCTCGAGGTTCGACGTCATCATCTTTGCCCCCGTGGGGCACGGCTCAACCCTCGACATCATCAACGGCCTGCCTATGTGGAATAACCCGATGCCCTGGAAGAAATCTGACATCACCCCGAATCTGGGCCGCATCGACTCGACTGACGACATCCGTCCCGGCCTGGGCTACGACGGCCTCGAGCACCTTCGGAAATTTGTTGAGCAAGGCGGCCTGCTCGTTACCTGTGAAGATACGGCGCAGTTCGCGATTGAAACCGGCCTTGCGCCGGGTGTCAGCATCGCGCCGAAAGGGGAAGTGCGTCTCGACGGTACCGTGCTCAACACGGTCTTCGTCAGCAAGGACAACCCCATCGCCTTCGGCTACGCAGAAAACCTGCCCGTTATCAGCGCCAACGGCATGGCTTTCAATATCAGCAACTCGCTCGGCCGCAGCGGAGGACGTCAGCAGATGGATCCGTATGCCGAGCGTCCGACCGGCCGCGGAAGCCTGGAGGAAAACGATCAACCCCTGGGACGCAAAGCTGTCGCAGCCGAGAGCCTCGAAAAGACTCAACCCTGGGAAGCAAAAAAGCTGAACGAAGAGCAAGTTCGCAACAACTTCAATGTACTTCCCGAGGAACTTCGACCCGAAGTCATCCTCCGCTTCTCTGACAACAAAACCCTTCTTCTCGATGGCCTGCTCGACAAGGCGAGTTCCATCGCCGAACACGCAGTCGTGGTGAGTGCGCATCTCGGCCAGGGCAGCGTCCTGCTCTTCGGCAACAATCCCATCTACCGCGGTGAAACCATCGGCAACTACGCCATGGTCTTCAACGCCATCCTCAACCACGACCACCTGCAGCGCATCGCAGCGCCCACGCCGGCACCAGAGAACAAACAGGCCTCTCGTTCAGCCGGGTCAAACTGATGACGGATCCCTACCTATGATCACGTTCGGGCCTTTCCGATGGACGCAAACTATGTCACACTGTCACCCATGGGAAACAAAGACAAAGGTCGCAAAGAAGTGAAGAAGGCTCCAAAACCCAAACCGAAACCCGAGCCCAGCAGGCGCGAGATCTTCACCCCGCCGCCCCCCAAATAGGCCGAAGCGATCTCCTCACTGCAGGCCATTCTAAGTAACAACATCGCCAGAAGCAGAAAGGCCCTCCCAATTGGGAGGGCCTTTTCCATTTTCGTAAGCCAGTCCGGACTTACCCTACAACTTCAATGCCCATCGAACGGGCAGTACCCTTGATGCTCTTGATCGCCGTCTCGATCGACGCGGCGTTCAGGTCGGGCATTTTCTGCGTGGCGATCTCGCGTACCTGCTTCTCCGTGACCTTGCCCACCTTGTCCTTGTTAGGTGTGCCCGAGCCCTTCTGCAGGCCCGCAGCCTTCTTCAACAGAATCGATGCCGGGGGCGTCTTCGTCACAAACGTGAACGAGCGGTCGCCATAGACCGTGATGACGACCGGAATGATGAGCCCGGCCATCTCCTTGTTCTGTGTGCGCGCGTTGAACTGCTTGCAGAATTCCATGATGTTGACCTGCGCCTGGCCCAGCGCCGGACCGACCGGCGGTGCAGGAGTCGCCTTGCCGGCTTCGATCTGCAGCTTGACCATTGCGCTTACTTTTTTCGGAGGTGCCATGTCTTGATTCCTTCGGAGACAGCTCTTAGCTCCTGGCTTTTGGCTCTTAGCTGTCCATACAACATTTGAATTTTGGTGCGCAGCATTCAGCGTTCCCTTTTAACCGGTGCCGCCAGGGGAGCTAACCGGCTAGAAGCTAAAAGCTAATAGCTAAAAGCTGTCGCTACTCAATCTTTTCAACCTTGCCGAACTCCAGTTCCACCGGCGTCGAACGGCCGAAGATCGTCACCATCACCTTCAGGGTCTCGCGATCTTCGTTGATCTCATCTACCACGCCATTGAAGTTGGCAAAGGGCCCGTCGGTAATCCGAACGGACTCGTTCTTTTCAAACTTGATCTTCAGCCGCGGCTTCTCCTTCGCCGTCTCTGAGCGGAAGAGGATCGAACTCACTTCTTCCTCGCTGAGCGCGACCGGCTTGTCGCCGGTTCCCAGGAAGCCGGTCACCTTCGGCGTGTCTTTCAACACGTGCCAAAGGTTGTTGTCGAGATCCATCTCCACCAGCACATAGCCGGGCAGAAACACCCGCTCCACTGTACGTTTCTTTCCGTTGATGATCTCGGTCACGGGCTCGGTGGGAATCATCACGCGGCCCACCTTGTCCCGCAATCCAAAAGCCTGCACACGGCTCTCGATCGATTCGCGCACCTTGCGCTCAAATCCGGAGTAGGCGTGGAGAATGTACCACTTGAAGCGCTCGTTATGTTCGGGCGTCGGCTGTTCGGCGGGCTGTTCTATTTCTTCTGCCATTGATGTCTCGATTCGCTGCTCGTTCTTACTGCGCGCCCAGCTTGTGAAGTACCGCCTGAAGGGCCCTGCTGAAGATACTGTCCGTCACCCAGAAGAAGAAACCAAAGATAAACACCGTGACGATCACAACTGAGGTCGTGCTCTGCACTTCCTTCCGCGTCGGTGTAACAACCTTCTTCATCTCCGCGCGAACATCGCTCAGGAACCGGGTGAAGTTGTTCCACGTCCCCATTGCGCTTCCCGATAGGTTTGACAGGGCACCGGACCCTTGGTTCGTAATTTCTGTAGCCATACTTCCATTCCTTCTCAGAGATCAGTGATCAGAGGTTAGAGATCAGATTTGGGTCTCGCCCGAGCCGATTCGGTTCGTCCCGATCGTGCTCTCTGTTCCCTTTCCCCTAATCCCTGTTCCCCGCATCTTTGGCAGGGGCGGAGGGATTCGAACCCCCAAGTTCGGTTTTGGAGACCGACAGTTTAACCGTTGAGCTTACGCCCCTAAAAACGGCTGTTAGCTTCTAGCCTTTAGCTTCATCCCGCATCGGGAAACCTAAATTGCTGATCCCGGTGCAACAATGAGCTAAAGGCTAACAGCTAATAGCTGCTTTACTTCGTTTCCTTGTGCGGAGTGTGCTTCCGGCAACGGTTACAGAACTTCTTGAACTCAAGACGACCCGTAGTCGTCTTCTTGTTCTTCGTCGTCGAGTAATTCCGCTCCTTGCACTCCGAACACTGCAATGTGACAATATCCCGCATTTTCAAAATCCTTTTTCCAGGAAGATCAGTTTTCTCTGACTCCTGAATCCTGATCTCTTACTTCGCTTGCCTCGTCGCCAGATGCACCCGAAGGGCGGTCCGCCCGACGCGGCCAGCGTTGTTCGGGGTCCCCAGCGACAGGTCCTCGTCGCTGGGGTGACCGTTTACTTGATGATTTCCGAAATCGCGCCTGCGCCTACCGTGCGTCCGCCTTCGCGAATCGCAAAGCGCAGCCCCTTTTCCATGGCCACCGGCGTAATCAGCTCTACCTCGAGCTCCACGTTGTCCCCCGGCATCACCATCTCCGTGCCCGCCGGCAACTCCGCCACACCGGTTACATCGGTCGTGCGGAAGTAGAACTGCGGACGATAGCCCTTGAAGAACGGCGTATGGCGGCCACCCTCTTCCTTCGACAGCACGTACACCGAACCCTTGAACTTGGTGTGCGGCGTAATCGACCCCGGCTTGGCCAGGACCATGCCGCGCTCCACGTCTTCCTTGGGAATGCCGCGCAGCAGAATCCCGGCGTTGTCGCCCGCCAGACCCTCATCGAGCTGCTTCTTGAACATCTCCACGCCCGTGCATACCGACTTGCGCGTCTCCCGGAAGCCGACAATCTCGACATCCTCGCCCACCTTCACCTTGCCGCGCTCAATACGACCCGTCACCACCGTGCCGCGGCCAGAGATCGAAAAGATGTCTTCGATCGGCATCAGGAAGGGCAGTTCCACCGAACGCTGCGGCTGGGGTACATTCTTGTCCACCGCATCCATCAGCTCGTCGATCTTCGCTTCCCACTGCGCCTCGCCATTCAACGCGCCCAGCGCCGATCCGCGGATCACCGGTACGTCGTCCCCCGGAAACTGGTACTTCGACAGAAGCTCGCGAACTTCCATCTCCACCAGATCGATCAGTTCCGTGTCCTCCACCGCGTCGCACTTGTTCAGAAACACGCAGATATACGGCACACCCACCTGGCGGGCCAGAAGAACGTGCTCCTTGGTCTGCGGCATCGGACCATCGGTCGCCGCAACCACCAGAATCGCCCCGTCCATCTGCGCCGCACCCGTGATCATGTTCTTGATGTAGTCCGCGTGACCCGGGCAGTCCACGTGCGCATAGTGACGGTTCTTGGTCTCGTACTCCACGTGCGCCGTCGCGATCGTGATACCGCGCTCCCGCTCTTCCGGAGCGTTGTCGATCGAATCAAACGAGCGGAACTGGATCTTGGGGTTGTTCTTCGCCAATACCTTCGTGATTGCCGCCGTCAACGTCGTCTTGCCGTGATCGATGTGCCCGATCGTACCCACATTGCAATGCGGCTTCGAACGATCAAACTTTTCCTTCGCCATAAGAAATCCAAATCCCTTTCAGTGGCTCGTACTACCTGTTGCAACCCCGGGGCGCCGGCAATCCGGCTCCAGCCCCAAAAACAGCTTCCAGCCTTCAGCCATCAGCTCTCAGCTTCACCGCCTTGAACTGACGGCTGAGGGCTGACGGCTGAGAGCTTATTTTCCCTGCGCACGGCCGATGATCTCATCGGCGATCATGCGCGGCGCCTCTTCGTAGCGCGCAAACTGCATCGAATACGACGCGCGGCCCTGTGTCGACGAACGAATGTCATTCACGTAGCCGAACATCTCCTTCAACGGAACAATTGCCTTGATCACCTGCGAACCCGCCGCGTGCTCCATGCCTTCAATCCGACCGCGACGCGAGTTGATGTCGCCGATGATCACGCCCATGAACTCCTCTGGCACTGTAACTTCCACAGCCATTACCGGCTCCAGCAGAACCGGCGAAGCTTTGCGGGCTGCTTCCTTAAAGGCGATCGAGCCGGCGAACTTGAACGCCATTTCGTTCGAGTCGACTTCGTGGTAGCTGCCGTCGAACAGCGTCACCTTGATATCGACCATCTGGAAGCCAGCGAGAATTCCAAGCTCCATCGCACCCTGAACGCCCTGGTCGATCGGCTTGATGTATTCCTTCGGAACCACGCCGCCCTTGATGTCGTTGACAAACTCGTAGCCCTTGCCCGCCACGTTGGGCTCGACGCGCAGCTTGCAATGGCCATAGTTGCCCGAACCGCCGGTCTGGCGAATGTACTTGCCCTCGGCCTCGGCTGCCTTGCGAATCGTTTCGCGGAAGGCCACCTTGGGCTCGCCCACGTTCGCCTCGACCCTGTGCTCGCGCTTCATGCGGTCAACGAGAATCTCAAGGTGTAGTTCGCCCATGCCGCTGATGATGGTCTGGCCCGAATCTTCATCCGTCCGCACCTTGAAGGTCGGATCCTCATCGGCCAGGCGCGAAAGCGCAATGCCCATCTTCTCCTGGTCCGCCTTCGTCTTCGGCTCGATTGCAACCGAGATGACAGGTTCCGGGAATGTGATGGCGCCCAGTGCAACCGCGTGATGTGGATCGCTTAGCGTATCGCCTGTCTTCAAATCCTTCAATCCAACGCAGGCGCAGATATCGCCGGCATAAATCTCCGTGATGTCTTCGCGCTTGTTGGCATGCATCTTCACAAGGCGCCCAACACGCTCTGTCTTTCCGGTACGCGGGTTCAGCACAGTATCGCCAGTCTTCAGCGAACCAGAGTAAATGCGGATGAACGAAAGCTTTCCGAACGGATCGTTGATCAGCTTGAAGACCAGCGCCGAGAGCGGCTCGCCATCTTCCGCCTTACGGATCAGCTTGTGATCCGGATGCGAGGGATCGATGCCTTCAACCGGAGGCTTATCCAGCGGGCTGGGCAGATAATCAACCACTGCATCGAGCAGCGTCTGGACGCCCTTGTTCTTGAATGCCGAGCCGCAGATTACCGGGAAGACCTTCAGATCGATCGTCGCTTGCCGGATACCCTTCTTCAGCTCTTCAATGGTCGGCGTCTCGCCTTCGAGAAACTTCTCGAGCAGAACGTCGTCGGTCTCGGCGATGATCTCGATCAACTGCATGCGGAAGGCCTCGGCCTTCTTCTGCAGATCGGCCGGGATCGGCTCTTCCGAGTACTTCGCGCCCATCGTCTCGTCGTGCCAAACGATGGCCTTCATCTCGATGAGATCGACAACGCCCTTGAAGTTCGCTTCCGCGCCAATAGGAATCTGCAGCGCCACAGGCCGAGCGCCCAGCCGCTTGCGAATGGTGTCCAGAACGTGCTCGAAATCGGCGCCGTTCTTGTCCATCTTGTTCACGAAGCAGATACGCGGAACCTTGTACTTGTCGCCCTGCCGCCACACCGTCTCGGTCTGAGGCTGCACGCCGCTCACCGAATCAAACACAGCAACTGCACCGTCAAGCACGCGAAGAGAGCGCTCGACTTCGGCCGTAAAGTCCACGTGACCCGGGGTATCGATGATATTGATGCGAATGTTCTGCCACATGCACGTCGTTGCAGCCGACGTGATGGTGATGCCACGCTCCTGCTCCTGCTCCATGTAATCCATGGTTGCGGTGCCTTCGTGCACTTCGCCGATGCGGTGCGTGATGCCCGTATAGAAGAGGATACGTTCGGTCGCAGTCGTCTTTCCGGCGTCGATATGCGCCATGATTCCGATGTTCCGGCAACGACTTAGGGGAATTGTGCGAGCCACAATCAAATCCTTTGCGGGCACTATCAGACCCGCCGTAAAAGCTAATAGCTAAAAGCTAAAAGCTGAATTTTCACCAGCGGTAATGCGCGAAGGCCTTGTTGGCCTCGGCCATGCGGTGCACGTCTTCCTTCTTCTTCATCGCTGCGCCACGGCCGTTTGCCGCGTCCAGCAGCTCATTCGTAAGCTTGTCGACCATTCCCTTT
>Ga0335080_10001388_pt1 | contig 23586 bp, 17 predicted proteins | sample Lox_Sample_34_FD_206720 | JGI IMG/M metagenome (GOLD analysis project Ga0335080, IMG submission 206720) | Soil microbial communities from Loxahatchee National Wildlife Refuge, Florida, United States - Lox_Sample_3.4 | ecosystem: Environmental > Terrestrial > Soil > Wetlands | place: USA...
AAACGCGCGACCACGGCAGCAATCAACGTTTGCTGCTTGCGAACGGCTTCGGCATCGAGATAAGGATTCGCGCCTCCGAGGACATCCGGGAGGAAAGCAAAGAAGTTGAACTGAACGGGCAGGCCGTTTTTACGGGCGGTCATCAGGTAGGCTTCGATCGTTCGCAGAGTGCGTTCGTAGGGTTGGCCGTTTTCGTCGCAGAACTTGTCCCAGCCGGTCCACCATCCGGTGCGGATCATGTTGAGGCCGGCGTTATGGATCTGGGCGAGGTCGCGGTCCCAGACAGCGACGTTCGGGTGCTCAAAGAAGAGACGCTGTACTTCGCTCGACATGTAGGTCGTGCCAACGACGGCGAGTGGATGCCCGTCGAGCTCGAAATAGTCGTGGTTGACGGTCAGGCGCGAGCCGGAGCGGAGATAGGCGAGATCGCGGATCCAGAAGCCGGAGCGATAAAAGGCGCGGCGATGATTCCCTTCCAGCAATTCCGCCTCTACGATCTGCAGGCCTTTGGCATCGGGCAGGGATAGTCCGATGGGCTCTGAGGACGGGAGGTCAACCTCCTTCACAATGCGCTTCTGGGGATCGGCTTCGGGAAAGGTTGTGATCTTAACCTTGAGGGGTGTGGTGGACGATTCGCGCGAATGCCAGATCACATCCAACTGGGCGGGCTCGCCGGGAAGGTACAGCGGCAGTACAGGTCGCACCGCGAATTCCTCACTGGCCTGCAAGGCGCGGGCAACGAGGGAATCGATGAAGCCGCGCGCTGCTGCGGTGTTTGTGTAGAAGTCGGAAGTCAGTTCGGCATTGAGGAAGATCCAGCGGCCGCCGTCGAATCCGTTTCGCAGGTGGTCGACTTCGATGGCGGGAGCGGACAGCTTGCGGCCATCTTTGACTCCCCAGGCAAGCGTGTCGAGGCGGGCGTCGATCGATCCGGCGGCACCTCCACGCTTGTAGAGGTCCACTGCGCTGAGGCGGATCACCGGACTGAAGGCGCGCTTCCATGTAAACGGCGGCAGCTGCGGAGTAACGTCGGGGTTGGTTTGAAATTGGACTCCATCCGAACCGGGCGTCGGATGATATTGGTCAATCATCAGGGGACGAATACAGCGCACGCTGTAGTCGCGGAGGTGCCAGCCGGAATTGTCGTGATCGGCAGCGCGGGTGAAGGGCATGCCTCCGAGGACCAGGAGGTTCCCTCCGTGCTGAAGGAACTGGTAGATGCTTGGCCAGGCTTCCTCGGGGAAGGCGGAGCCGTAGGGCAGGACGAGCAGGTGGGTCGTTGGGGTTTCGAGTTGGGTATGAAGTTGATCCGCCGCTGCGAATTGGGCGTTTGAGAACAATGTCTGCAACTGCTCTGGAGATGGCGCGGCGGAGTCGGCTGCGGGGAATCCTGGCTCACGAAATACGACGACGGAGCTGGCCGAGTCAGCCGCAACAGAGATAGACGCGGCGATGAGGATGAGGGAAACAATATGAAGGCAGGAAGGAAGCAATTTTCCGAACATTTTCATAGTAGGGGTCCTTTGCCGTTATACGCTTCAAGGTCCCGGGCGGCGGAGTTTTCTGTCGGCGCTCCGCTGCCGGACAAATTACTGTATGGATTCCCACGGCTTGCGCCATGGGCTGGATTCTTGCGCCGCTTTGCGGCTGTCTTCAGCGAAGGCGACCTGCTGCGATATTGAAACCACAGATGCAGGTCCCAAGCCCGAACTCTATCTTCTCTGTTCCAGCTTCACGGATGCTGTGATCTCCTGACCGTTGCGCAGGACTTTCACTTCGACTACGTCGCCGACTTTGCTGCGGCGGAGGGCGTCGGTGAAATCATAGAGATTCTTGATGGGCTTGTCGCCGAACTGGACGAGCACATCGCCCGCTTTGAGGCCAGCTTTGGCGGCGGGCGAATTGGGCCGCACGTCAGAAAACTTGACGCCGTTCTCGGTCTGTCCGAAGTCGGGGATGGAGCCAAAGTAGGGGCCGTAGCCGCCTCCGCCAGAGCCGCCCGCCGGGCGATCTTCGACCACAGTGATAAAAGTAGGGCGGTCGGAGGCGTCGGCGAGTTGTTCTCCAGTTGCGGCGACCAGATCGAGCAGGCGGGCGGCGGAATCTGGATTGATCTTGTCCCAGGTGTCGGAAGGCTTGTGATAGTCCGAGTGGAGCCCGGAGAAGAAGAACAGGACAGGAATCTTCTTGGCGACGAATGAGGTGTGGTCGCTGGCGGCGTAGCCTCCGGCAGAATATTCGATCTTGAAGCCGGACTTCGATTGCGCTTGTTCGAGAATCGGCTTGAGCGTGGAACCGGTACCGACGCCGCCAATGTAAACCTTGTCGTCCTTGATGCGGCCGATCATGTCCATGTTGAGCATGGCGACAGCTTTGTCGAGCGGGCGGGTGGGCTCCTTGACCCACTCGGCTGAACCGAGCAGGCCCAGTTCTTCTCCGGCGAAGGAAGCGAAGAGGATGCCGCGCTGGAATTCACCTTTGTGTGGGGCGAGGAGGCGTGCCAGTTCGAGAACGCCGGCGGTGCCGGAAGCGTTGTCGTCAGCGCCGGGATGGATTTGTCCGATCTGCGAGGGAGCGAGGGAATCGAAGTTGCCGCGGCCGAGATGATCGTAATGGGCGCCGATGATGACATACTCGTCGGTCTTTCCGGGAAGATAGGCGAAAACGTTGTTGACGTTGGCCCGCGTGTTCTGGATGTTGACGGTCACGGAGGCGGAAAGACTGTCAGGCAGGACGAGTGACGCTGGCTTCGACGAGGTGGTGATCTGGTCCTGCAGATCTTTGAGCGATTTCCCTGCTGCCCTGAGCCAGGCGTCGGCGATTTCGTTCTTGACCTGCATAAAGAGGATGCCGACGTTCTCGGGACCACTGACGCTGCCGAACCGTGTGAGCAGATCTTCTTCGTCGTCGCCGAGCTTGCCGTTGATCAGCACGAGCGCTTTCGCGCCGTGGTTGCGGGCGTTGATGGCTTTGGTAATGAGCTGGGAATGCTGTGTCAGGCCGTGGTTGCCGGTTTTTGCAGCGAACGATGCAGGTTCGTAACGGAAGACGATGACGATCTTGTCTTTCACGTCGAGGCCGGCGTAGTCGTCGTATTGCAGTTCGTCGGCGGTGATGCCGTAGCCGGCGAAGGCTAGCTGGCCCTGCGCTGAGCCCGAAGACGAGAAACTGAAGGGGACGAAATCCCGTTTGAGTCTCAAGTCTTTCTTCTGATCTGCAGTATGCACGCTGAAATGATTGCTGCCTTTCAGGTGCGCTCCCGTGATTACGGAAAATGGCTGGAAATAGGAATTGCTGCCAGCCGGTTCGAGGCCGAGACTCTTGTAACGCTGCTCGAGGAGATGGGCGGCACGAGTCAGGCCTTTGGTTCCGGCGCCGCGGCCTTCCATGGCGGGCGTGGTTAGAGCTTTGATGTCGTTCAGGTAATGATAGGGATCGGCGGACGGAAGGGATGGGGACGTCGCTGCCGCGGGCAACGCGAATGAGATGACGGCGATGACGATCGATCGAGCCAGGCGCGCGTGGCATGCCGGGAATTTAGGAAACATGGTCGCCAAATCGTAGGTGTCGGGCGGAAGAGTGTCAACTTCGGAAGCGGTACGGTTGCGATGCAATCCAGAAGTTTGAGCCACGAAGGACACGAGTATTGCGAAGGTTGATTGATCATGTTTCTTTCGTGGGCTTCATGGCCATTGTGGGTTGAGGATCCGCAAGAGCTATAGCTCACGCTCCCGGTCCAAAGCGGTGGTGCCAGACTCGAGCGGCGCCGATGAGGTTGGCATCGTCTCCCAGCGATGCCAGAGCCAGTTCCGTCTTTTCGCAGGGAACGAAGCGGCATCCGCGAGCAATGGTGGCGCGGACTTGCGGCATCAGCAAGGCAGCGCTTTTCATCACTGAGCCGGCCAGCACGATTGCGTCGGGCGTGAACAGGTTGATGAGGTTGGCGAGGCCGAGGCCAAGAAAAGTCGCTTCGCGGTCAACCGCACGGAGTGCAAGAGGATCCCCTTCTTGTGCCAGCTGGCAGATTTCTTTGGTAGTGAGGCGGGGGTGATTTCGATCATGGACGGAGACCTGATCCATGAACCACGCGGCAACGGCTGGTCCGGCGGCGAGCGCTTCCCAACAACCGCGGAAGCCGCAGGAGCAAAGGGGTCCGGTGGAATCGATGACCTGGTGGCCGATTTCGGGATGAGCACCTTCGACACCGCGATAGAGTTTGCCGTCGAGGACTATGGCGCCACCGATGCCGGTGCCGACCGTTATGTAGATGAGGTGGGACTTGCCTTTTCCGGCGCCCCAGGCGGCTTCGGCGAGGGCGCCTGCGTCGGCATCGTTCTCTAGTGCGACCTTCACTTTGAATGTCTGGGAGAGATCGCGCACTGGATTTTTATGCCGCCAGGCGGGAAGAAAGTCTACTTCGCCGAACTCGCCGGTGAAGGGGTCGACGGGGCCCGTCGATCCGATTCCGATGCCAGTGATTTCCGCCGCGGCTTGCTGCGCGGTCCGTCGCAACATGGCGGTGATGCTGTCGAGCGCGCTGGGGTAATCAGAGTCAGGCCCGGTGGGCGCCTCCATGCGGGACAGCACGACACCTTTATCGTCGACGATGCCGGCGGCGATCTTGGTGCCGCCGATATCCACGGCTGCAATCATAGGAGTCCGGATCGGGCGCGCGCGGGTTCCAATCATTGCGCGCGCCCGTATGAAGCTCAGACGCTCTTGATGCTCTTGCTGGCAGCGTCCCAGATGACGGCCTGCTGTCTGAAATACGACTCGTTGGCCATGTGGCAAGCGAGCGCGGCGTGATGACCGAAGAGAGCATCTTCGACCACCGGCTTGCGGGTACGCACCGCTTCGAAGAAGTTCCAGAGATGCGGTTTCACGTCGTCATAGTCCGGAGCCTTGATGCTTACGCTCTCCGGCATTGGCTCCTGGCCGAGTTTGGGGTTGTTCTCGGCGTGCCACTGTTTTTCGTAAGCTTCGCGCATAGCGTGAGGGAAACTGCCGGTGTAGTAACTGGGAGCGGAATCCTTGCCGCTCTGCGGAGTAAAGGTGAGGCCGAACTCGGTCAGTTCGAGAATGCCCTTGGAGCCCTGGAAGCGATAGGTCTCGGGCATTTCGGTGCCGAGGTTGAGGCGCATGTACACGGGAATGTCGCCGTATTGATATAGAGAGGCGTGGACGTCGGGCATATTGCGCCCGTCTTTCCAGCGGAGGATTCCGCCCATCGCCATGGCGCGCTTGGGCGGCTCGTTCCAGCCGAGCACGAACATCATGCCGCTGACGAGGTGGACCAGTAGGTCGCCGGCGACGCCGGTGCCGTATTCCTTCCAGCAGCGCCAGCGGGCGAAAATCTCTGGACTGAAGGGGCGCTTGGGGACCGTTCCCTGCCAGGTGTCCCAGTCGAGAGTTTGCGGGGAAAGATCGAAGGGCGGCGGATATTCCCAGGCGCCGGTGGGATCGTTGCGGCCGAGCCAGCCTTCGACCATCATCAAGTCGCCGATCATCCCTTGCGCGATCATGTCTTTCGCTTTCTTGCAAACCAGGGAGCTGACACGCTGGGAGCCGATCTGAACAATGCGTCCGGTGCGCTGTTGCGCGTCGGCCATTTCGACGCCTTCGGCGGCAGTGTGCGACATCGGCTTTTCGCAGTAGATGTCTTTGCCGGCGGAAACGGCGTCGACGACGACCTTCTTATGCCAATGGTCAGGGACAGCGGCGATGAGGCAGTCGATGCTCTTGTCGTCGAGCAGATCCTGGTAGCGGCGGGTGACGGGCAGATCGGGCTTGTTGGTGATCTCGCGAGCGAGAGTGTGGCGGCCATCGTAGAGATCGCAGGCACGGACGCATTCGACGCCGGGAAGCTCAATCGCCGAACTGAGCAGCCAGTTGCCCTGCATGCCGACGCCGATGATGCCGAGGCGCAGGCGATCATTGGCGCCGACGGGGCGCGCGGAGGCGAAAAGCGGCTCGGGATCAAGCAGGATCGTTTTAGCGGCAAAGGCGGCGCCGGCGGTGGCTGCGGACATTCCTAGGAAACTGCGGCGGGAAAGAGGGTGGTTGCTCATGAGGCCTCCTGGAATTTTTCTTGTACCGATTTTGGCGGAGCCATCATAAACCTGGGCGGGGGGTGGCGTCTGCGGCAAAAAGTCAGCGTGGGAGCGACGGGACCAGGGCGCGTGGGTTGTGGCCGGCAAGGGTGAGGGGGCACGAACGGCACGCCCCCACCCCTGAGCCCAAATGAGGAACGCCTCTGTACTACTTCTTGTCGTCCATCTTTGTCGTTTCTTTGGCGGGTACGACTGGAGCCTTGGCGGCACCCGACTTGGCGTGGACCGCGGCTGCGGGCTTCGGTGTCCAGAAGTCCGGAGCAGCCGCGACCACGTCCTGCGGCGGATTGCTCAGTTCCGGCACGAAGCGGTTGATGACGGTCTCAGTGTCGGCGACGGTGTCGGCACTGGCCTTCAGAAACTTGTCATAGCCCTCTGCGCCCAGAAGTTGCGAAACAGGAGTGATGGTATCGAAACCGGCGAGAGAACTCTGGAGCGTTGTCACGTAGTAGACGGTTCCCTCCTGACCGGCGACAGCCTGCGAGACCAACATCAGCTGCGGCGGAGAAGATTTCTCGCGGGCGGCTTTCAGGTCTTTCAGGATTGCTTCGAAAGCGTTGTTCTGTCCCGGACGGACGTGCACAGCTGTGGTGCGCAGCCAGCGGGAGTCGGCGATCAGTTTGGCGTAGGCGGCGGGATCGGATGGTGCGTTGGCGCCGAGATCCCAACGACGGCGGCGGACTTCCGAACGTGAACTAACAAGGCACTGACTGAAATCGGCGAACATTTTGTCGGTGGCCGCTTTGCCGTAGGCCTTCTCCATCGCGCCGTAGAACATGCCCGTGGCTTTTTCAATGTCGCCATAGCTGTGGCGCTGGCTGACAAAAGTGACGCGGTTCCCGGGACCGTAGGTGGTTTCCATGGCCAGCCAGGTGTCGCCGGCGTTCTGGCGATTGGCGGCCACGATCTTCTTGTTGATGGCGTCGAAGTCCGCGCGTTTTTCAGGTCTTACCTGCACGGTGAACACATCGAGGTAATCGTCCTGCGCTTGCGCGACAGCTGACATCGCAAGTACTGCAACCACAATCGAGGCCCATATCGCTTTGCACTGCATAGAAGCTCTCCTGTCGTCTCTGAATTCTCTACGGAGGGGGACAGTACTCTCAGGCAGGGGTGGCGTCAAGGGAAGGGACGCCGAAAAACGCGGAGAGTCTCGTTTCACAAATGCTTTGAAGGAAAAGAACGCAACCCTCCGAGGCTAAAGCTCGTGTCTCGCGGGGGTGAGCGGCTCGGCTGGATCCGTACCCTCCGAAACCTATCTCGTCCATCACACCTGGGCGCAAATAGATTTGACCTCGGTGTAGAGGTCGAGGACGGCATGGCCGGACTCGCGGCCCCATCCAGATTGTTTGTATCCGCCGAATGGAAGAGCGGGGTCGAAGACGTTGTAGCAGTTGATCCAGACGGTGCCGGCGCGGAGTTTCGACGCGAGGCTGTGGGCCTTGGCGATATCGCGAGTCCAGACAGCAGAGGCCAGGCCGTAGACGCTGTCATTGGCGAAGTGCGCGACTTCTTCCGGTTCGTTGAAGGGGATGACGCTGACGACCGGACCAAAAATTTCTTCGCGCACGACTTTCATCTCAGGCTTGACGTGAATGAGCACGGTGGGCTCGACGAAGTATCCGGAGCCGCTGATCTTGTGACCGCCGACGACGGCCTGGGCGCCTTCTTTTGCGCCGGAGTCCATGTAGCTGCAGACGCGGTCCTGCTGCTCTTTTGAGACGAGGGGGCCGAGGTTGGTCTTGGGTTCGATGCCGGGGCCGACACGGAACTTTCTGGTAGCGGCGGCTACACCGTCGACGACCTGGTCAAACACACTTTTTTCAACAAAGAGGCGCGAGCCGGCGGTGCAGGTTTGTCCCTGATTGAAGAAGATGGCATTGGCGCTGGCGGGGATGGCGGTGGCAAGGTCAGCGTCGGCGAAGACGATGTTGGGAGACTTGCCGCCGAGTTCCAGAGAAACTTTCTTCAGGTTGCCGCGGGCAGCATCGAGAATGAGTTTCCCGATTTCCGTGGAGCCTGTGAAGGCGACTTTGTCGACGTCCGGATGAGCGGCGAGCGCCGCGCCCGCAGTCTCACCGTAGCCGGGCACGATATTTACTACGCCTTCGGGGAACCCTGCTTCCATGATGAGTTCGCCGAGGCGCAACGCGGTGAGTGGCGTTTGCTCTGCGGGCTTCAGGACCACGGTGCACCCTACACAGAGAGCGGGGCCCAGCTTCCATGCGGCCATGATGAGCGGGTAGTTCCAGGGAATAATTTGACCGACGACTCCCACGGGCTCACGAACGGTGTAGGCGAGATATTTCGCTCCGGGCACCGATAGAGGGATGGTGTTGCCTTCGAGCTTGGTGGCCCATCCGGCGATGTAGCGGAAATTTGCGATGGCGGAGGGGACATCGACACGATTGGAGAAGAAGATGGGCTTGCCGTTGTCGAGGGTCTCGAGTTCGGCGAGTTCCTGCTGGTGGATCTCCATCAGGTCAGCGAGGCGCCACAGAAGTTTGCTGCGCTGGGCGGGCAGCATCTGCGGCCACGGGCCTTGTTCAAAGGCCTTGCGCGCGGCTTTCGCGGCGAGGTCAACCTCGGTGCGATCGCCTTCGGCTACGCGGGCCAGGACTTCTCCGGTGGCAGGGTTGTAGGTTTCAAAGGTCTTGCCGGATTGGGCGTTGACCCACTGGCCGCCGATCAACATCTTTCGTGGCTGGCTGAGAAAATCGGTGACGGCGCGATTGAGCTGAACCGGAGCAGTAGTGGTCATGATGCAATCCCCTTGTGAAGTGCTTTGTCTCCATTGTAGGGAAAAGTTCGCGTCCTGCCAGCAGGGACCCGATGGTTACCTGGATTCACGGGAGAGAGAGCGCCTGGGCGGAGACATGCGGAGAGCGGAATCGAATCCGAATGATGCGGCTATACTTCCCTGTACGCGTTCGTCGCAAGTCAATCAGGACATCCGGACCCGTTTTGTGATCACTGACTGCCACATTCATATTCAGCCCATCGAGATGTTCAAGCCGCAGGCGCTGGAACTGATGAAGAAGAAGCGGCAGAATTTCGCGCAGATTGAAGAGTTTTGCTCCTCTCCGAAGGCGTTCCTGAAATACCTCGACAATTCAGGGATTGACCGCGCAGTGCTCATCAACTACGTGGCGCCGGATGTAATTGGATTCACGGCCGGCGTGAACCAGTTCATTGCCAACTACACGAAAGAAAATCCGCGGCGACTGATTTCCTGCGGCGGGCTGCACCCCCGCCATAGCGTCAACATTCTGGCGGACGTGGAGCAGATTCTGCGGCTGGGGATCCGAATGATCAAGATTCACCCGCCGCATCAGTTGCTGTATCCGAACGAATACCTGAGCGGGGTGAAGGAACTGGAGATTATCTACCGGGCGGCGGAGGCGAACGGGATTCCGGTGATGTTTCATACCGGCACTTCGATTTTTGCCGGTGCGCGCAATCGTTTCGGCGACCCGATCTACGTCGATGATGTGGCCGTGGATTTTCCGAAAATGAAGATCCTGTTGGCGCACGGTGGACGGCCACTGTGGATGGACACGGCGTTCTTTCTGCTGCGCCGGCATCCTAATGTGTATTTGGATATCAGCGGGATCCCGCCTCAATCGCTGCTCCAGTATTTTCCGCGACTGGAAGAGATTGCGCGCAAAACTCTGTTTGGGACAGACTGGCCGGGACCGGGGGTTCCCGACGTCAAGAAGAACCTCGACGATTTTCGGGCGCTGCCGCTCTCCGAGGGGACGAAACAGCAGATCCTATCTGAAACGGCGCTCTCGATCTGGCCAGAGTAGTCGAGGGCGTCGACCTGCGGAGGCTAGGGGTTGAGATTTCCGTCGGACGAACCGTAGAGCCGCTGATACACGCTGGTGTTGCGCAGGATGGCCTGGACGTACTCGCGCGTTTCCGTGAAGGGAATGGATTCGACGAATTCCTGGGTGTCGCGGTAGTGGCCTTGCCCGCGCCAGTCGTCGACGCGGTCGGTACCAGCGTTGTAGGCGGCCAGAGCGTATTCGAGTTGCCCGCCGTACTTGTCGACCATCGACTTGAAATAGCGCGTCCCCAGCTGCAGGTTGACTGTGGGCGTGTAAAGCTGGCTTGGGTTGTAGCCCTTGAGCTTGATTTCCTTGGCCACTTTCTTACCGGTTTTGGGAAGAAGCTGCATCAGGCCTACCGCGTTGGCGCGCGACACCGCCAGCGGATTGAATTCCGACTCTTGCCGGATCAGCGACGCGACCAAGTAGGGCTCCAGTCCGTTCTGCACTGAGAACCGGCGCAGGTCGGTCCAATATGGCTTGGGGAAGAGCGCGTCCCAGTAGGTGCGGGGCAGTTCGGGCAGATCCACGGCAAAGTAATTTGGCATGGCGCGCTTGAGAACCTGGATCCCGCGATCAAACTGTCCGCAATCCTGGTAAATGCGGGCCAACTCCGGGATGGCCCAGGCACTGCCGCCGTCGGCGGCGGCTGCCTGTAGCTCGCGCGCCGCGAGATCGGCCAAGGCTCCGTTGGAGAGCAGTCGCGCCCGTTGCAGACGGAGGTCTTCTTCAGGCGGCTCGGTACTCGCGACTTTGTCCTTTGTCGAGAGCGGCGGGATGTGATCGAGGAGCGCGTAGTGGGTCGGCTCGTCGCTTTCCGCTTTCAGATTTCTCAGGCGCTGACGGCCGAGCTCGGCATAGTAGAAATTGCGGAAGCGCGAGGAGAGTTTTTCGTAGTACGCCCGTGCCATGATCGAGGCGCCTTCTTCCTCGGCAAGGCGTCCGCGCCAGTAGAGGGCGGCGGGAACCTCGTTGGAGTCGGGATACAGGGCGATCTGGTCTTCGAAACCCTGACGCGCTTCATCCAGGCGTCCCTGGCGGAAACTCAACCAGGCCGTTTTCCAATGCGCGTAGCTGGCGCGGGCACCTTTCGGGAAACGCTGCTGCAGCTCGCGGTAATGGTCGATCGCGCGATCGTAATCGGGCTTGAGCAGGTACATGTTGCCAGCAGAGATCAGGGCCTGCTCCAACCAGGGGCTGGCCGGGCCGAACTGGCGCAACTGAGCCAGGGTTTTCTGCACTGCAGGCTCGTCGTCACTGGCACGCTCCGACTCACCGAGCAGATAAAGACGTTGCGCCTCCGCTTCGCCGGCCAGGGGGCCGACCGTCGAAAGGAGTTGGCGGGCTTCGCGGCTGCGATCGGCTTTTTGCAGCGCGCTGGCCATCGCCAGTTGAACAGTGGGCCGATCCTCAGGGCTGACTTCGTTGACGAGGTTGCGGTAGTCGTCGGCGGCGTCGGTGAAGTGTCTCGCCTTGAGCAGAAGATCGGCTCGCGTGCGGCGTTCCGACAGGCTGCCTGTGATCTTAAGCTTACGCAGTTCGCCGCCAGCCGCGTCCGCTTCCGAACTCACCGGCATGTTGAAGTAGAGATTGCGGAAGGCGGCTGCTGCTTTTTCAGTTTGACCTAGCGACAAATAGGCACGCCCGACGGCCATCTCGATGTCGCTGCGAACCGGAATACGGTCTTTCTCTAGAACGTTGACGGCTTCCTGAGTGCGATTCTCCTTGAGCATCGCGTTGGCATACACGAGGTGAACATCGCGGGTCAGAAGCGAATCGGGAAAATTCTTGTCAAACGTGGCCAGGGTAGCCAGAGTCTCGGCGTTGTGGTTGGTTTCGTAGTAGGCGTCGCCCAGGTAGTACGCAACGTAGTCGGCCAATTCGCCGGCTCCGGCCTTGGCATGGTTCAGCGGATCGATGGCCTTGGCGTAATCGTGATCCAGAGTGCGAGCATAGCCGATCACCAGCCATGCCAACGCGCCGGCATCTTCTTTCGCGTGGCGGCGAGCATAGGCTTCGACACCGGCGTATGCCGCGGGCGTACGATCCTGCAGAAGCTGCTGGGCCATGGGACGAAGGTTCGCGGAGGCTACGAATGCGCGCTTGACGCGGCGCACCCTCGGCGACATCGGCTTCCGTCGTTTGGCAGCGGTTTTCTTTGTCGCGCTGGTCTTTCTGGCGCCAGCGGCAGGTTTCTTGGGCGCGGCTGCAGACGAATCTGCCAGTACGCCATTGGGGACAACCAAAAGGGCCGCCAACACGAGTGCGACTACAGACCTGACCGACGAACTGCGCAATCGAACCCTACCTCCACCCCATCGCGCAAAGGCGCGCGTGCCCGGAACACCGAACCTAGTGCGGGAAATTGGCACCCATGATGGACACGTCATCTTCAGCAAGACTTCGTATCAATTCATGTTGAAAGTAACTGCCCGAAGCTGCAACCGTATTCCCGTAACGCTTCTGGTACGTCGAACGGCTCTTCTCGATCGCCTCCTTGAGGCGGTCGTAAAGATCCTTATGTTTGCGGCCCTCTGTCACTTTCGCCTGGTTGTAGAGCTTGACCTCATCGATCAGCAGGCGGGCAAAGCGCTGCGCCTTGCGATGAATCTCCTGCTCCTCAGAAGATGCGCCTTCCGCGGGAGCGGATTCAGAAACGGCCGCAACGGGAGCGACGGCAGGGGCCAGTTCTTCAACGGCTACCGGTTCCGGCTCAGCGGCGATTGCCGTGGCTGGTGCCGACGTAGATTCCGCGGAGGCCGCAGCGGCCATGGCATGGGTGGGTACGTGCGCTGCGAAGGGATCGTTGAACTGCTGCGCTGCCCCTTCAGCAACGGGGGCAGCAGAGCGGCTTTCCGGCGGCTGAGCTCCCGGTTCCTTGTGTACCAACTTCCGCAACGAGTTCACTTCGAGCCACGCGCTGGTGGCAAGGACGAGCAGTTCCAATGACCCGCCATCCAGTTGGCCCGCCCCGTCTGAGCCTCCGTCGGCATAGACCAGGGCAGCCACTTTGTCTTTCAAAACCAGGGGCAGGAAACGGCCCTCTCCTGAAGGGGCGCCGAACTGCTGAGTAAAGCGCGCATCGAGATCGGACGCGGGCCCACTGCAGGGCGCGCGATCTCCGATTGCGCGAGCAACAGCGGCGGCATGGACGTCGAGAGCGAAATCCTTCACTGCGTCGTTGCTTTGGAAGCCGCGCCCTTGCCAGCCCGTCGCGCTTCCGCCTTTGACAACGAAGAGCGCGATTCGCGAAGCATAGCGCGCGCTGCTGTCGAGCAAGGCTTTAAGAATTTCCTTTTGCGATGATCCGAGCTGAATATCGGCGATGGCGCGGGCCAGGTCGGCGGTACTTGAAGTTGCCACGGGGGGTGCTTCAGGCGCCGCGTGAGCCGCAACTTCTTCCATCACGCGACTGACAATCTCACCGCGCAGCTGGGTCGTGTGGGTCTCCAGGGCCTGAGCCACTACACGTTCCACGATCGGCTGGATCCAACTGCGGTCCGTCATGCACACTCCGGGATGAAGGTTATCAGGGCGAATGTCTTGCCTTTAACATCTGATTATAGGCCACTTGCGGGTGCTTCCGGGACACTTTGGTAACTACTTCGCCGCCCGGGGGAGGGGCGGCGCGGGACCGAACTCGTCCAGCCCACGGGCGAACATCTATCAAATGCGCCCCGCAAAACGGCCGCACCCGGTACAATAGCATTCTGGGGTCGAGTCGCAGCAGGCGCAAAAATCTGCATCGAGTAACAAATGAGTGCCATCCAACCCAACGTAAGCGAGCCCATCAGCGACGAACTGGTGCTGGTACGGGCTGCGAAGCGCGGTGACGACAAAGCGTTCGAGGAACTGGTTCGACGCTATGATCGTAACGTTTTTCGCATCGCGCAGCACATTACGCAGAACCGCGAGGACGCGGAAGATGTAGTGCAGGACGCGTTCCTCAAGGCGTACGGGAATCTGGCTCAGTTCCAGGAGCAGTCGAAGTTTTATACCTGGCTGGTGCGGATTGCGGTCAACGAAGCGTTGATGAAGTTGCGCCGGAGACGGCCGGAACGCACGGTCTCTCTGGACGAAGAAGTAAAGACTGAGGATGATTCGGTACCCCGCGAGGTTGCGGATTGGAGTCCCAATCCGGAACAGATGTACAACCAAGCGGAGTTGCGGGACATTTTGACGCGGACGATACAAGGGCTACCGCCGGGCTTCAGAACTGTGTTCGTGCTCCGGGACGTCGAGGGCCTATCAACCGAAGAAACGGCACAGGCTTTGGAACTAAGCATTCCGGCGGTAAAATCACGTCTGTTGCGAGCGCGGTTGCAATTGCGCGAGCGGCTGAGCCGGTACTTCCAGAAGCGGGCCGGCGGAGACGGCAACAAGTGAAGTGCACCGATTTCCTGAAGGAACTGACCAACTACCTCGACGGCGCCATCGATGAGCGCACCAAGTCCGACCTCGAGGATCACCTGGCGTGGTGTCACAACTGCTACGTCGTCTGCGATACGACCCGCAAAACCATCGAGATCTACCGCGACTCCGAACTGTACGAGTTGCCGGAGGATCTGCGAACACGTCTGCGGTCGGCGATCATGACGAAATGCACGCAGAACAAGAAGTCCGGTCCACAGAGCGTGTGATTCTCCTCCTATCCTGACTCTTCGTAAGCTACTTAATTACTAACTACATAGTGGCGTACAGGTGTCTCGAACGAACCTTTTTGGCAGGGATCGAATCTAATTGAAAAGGAAGGTTTGCATCATGGGGGAAGCAAGTCGCCCCTGATATGACCTGTGGGGAAGGGTAGGTACATATGTTTTCCAGGTTGGTTGACGCGATGTTTGGCTGCTGGCATTCTCGTTACAGTTTTCCGATTACTGTGAAGGCCGGTTTACGCCGTGGCGCGGCTTCGCGCACGGGAACGTACGTGGTTTGTCTGGACTGCGGCAAGGAACTGTCTTACGACTGGCAGGAAATGCGGATCGTGAACGGACCAATCGGTCACAGCACTCGCTCCCTGGTAACCAAAGAAGCGGCCTGAGGCTGCGACTCTCGATCCAACATCAGCCGCGAACTTCGTTCGCGGCTTTCTCTTTGGCGAACCGTGCCTTTTTGGGACAGTTCCCGGTTTCGAGCAAGAAATATTCACAATCCAACAGTCCGCGCGAGGCGGATAATGGTGACAAGCGCCGAACCGCGAATGGTCCTCCTTCGCTAGCCCTCAGGACGCCTCTTCATCAACGCGGCTCGGCCGGGAGGTACCTATGCCTCTGTCCAAGCTTCGCGAGTTTCTTGATCAACACAACGTCAAGTACCTGGTGATCTCCCATTCCGTGGCATATACGGCGCAGGGAATCGCCGCCCTCACTCACACGCCCGGCAGAGAACTGGCCAAAACGGTCATGGTGATCGTAGACGGACGCCTGGCCATGGCGGTGGTACCGGCATCTTGCCGAGTCGATCTGACCAGGCTCAAAAGACACCTGCGCGCAGACTCTGTGGAACTGGCCAGTGAAGCGGAATTCCGCGACCAGTTTCCGGACTGCGAGACGGGAGCCATGCCGCCCTTCGGCAACCTCTACGGGATGGATGTGTTCGCCGACGAGAGCCTGGCGCTCGATAAGGAGATCGCCTTCAACGCCGGGTCGCATCGCGAACTGGTGCGCATGAATTTCCCTGATTTCCGCGATCTTGTAGGGCCAACGCTCATGGCGCTGACCTCCGGAAAGGCCGGCTATCAGGCAGCCTGACAGTGCCATCGTTGGGTCGGGTGAAGAGCGGAGGGAACCACTATGAACAAGTTGAACTACATTGTCGGTGCGGCAGTTGTGCTCCTGGTCGTGGTCCTCACGGCGGTGCGAACGCCGCAGAAGGAGGGGCCGCCTGCATACAATGCGGCTGCTGAGGTCTCGGTCTCGGGAACGGTTGAAGAAACGCGGGAGTTCTTCTGCGCGATCAGCGACGAGCCAGGCACACACCTGGTGCTCCGAACGGATCAGGGCAGGTTGCTGATTCACGTTGCGCCCGCCCGATTCCTGCGGTCGCAGCAGTTCGTGTTCAACCCGAACGATCAGGTCAGCGTGGTCGGAACCCGGGTGCACTACCAGGACCAGGATGCCATGCTGGCGCGGGAGATTACGCGGGGAAATGACATCCTGATCGTGCGCGACCACCAGGGACATCCGCTTTGGATGCGCTGACAGAGGCACGGCACACGGGGAGTCTTGCGGGATAGTCTTTTCGTCGATTTTTCATACAAAGTTCAGCAATCGCTGTGTTAAATTTTCTTTTCCTGGGTCAACCTACCCTCCTGGAGGCAAATGAATTGGGCAAGGACATGGTCCCCAAGCGGATCTTTTTCACGAAAGGTGTGGGAAAGCACCGCGAGCGGCTGACTTCCTTTGAGCTCGCCCTGCGCGACGCCGGCATTGCCGCGCAAAACCTGGTGCGCGTCTCGTCAATTTTTCCACCGAATTGCAAACTGATTCCCCGCTCTCAAGGGCTGAAGTACTTGCATCCTGGCGAAGTTGTGTTTGCGGTCGTGGCGGAGAATTCCACGCACGAACCGCATCGCCTGCTGGCTTCGTCGATCGGCGTTGCCATCCCCGCAGACCGCAACACGTACGGCTATCTCAGCGAGCACCACTCGTTTGGCGAGACTGAAGATTCCGCCGGAGACTATGCCGAGGAACTCGCCGCAGAAATGCTGGCTACGACACTGAACGTCGAGTTCGATCCCGACCGGTCGTGGGACGAGAAGAAAGAGATTTATCGGATCTCCAACAAGATCGTGCGGACCGCAAACGTGACCCAGTCGGCAGTGGGCGACAAGCGCGGACTTTGGACGACGGTGATCGCGTCGGCAGTTTTGATCTTCGATTGAGTTCTCCGTTCCCGCTTCTCAGTTCTCAGTGACAACCAGCGGGATGAATGAGAACTGAGGATTGTGGTCGCCTGAATCGTTCTCCGAGATCGCGCACCTTACGGTGCGCGATTTGTTTTTGTGCGTCGCACAATATCGGCGCGATGTTATGTGATTTGCAGAACTGTCTAGACAGCTGCACAATTCGCCGACACTCTTCGATGTGAAGGCCATACACAATCCTGTACCTGCCGCTTCCCTCCCCTATGATTTTTCGTTTTCCGCACAAGTTCTCTGGTGACGGAATCCTTGACATCACGTCGCGTGTGCTGATGGCACTCGCCTTGCCCGTTTCGAATCAGCCGAATCGCGGCCCACACGCGCAGTTCCTGACAGCAACAGGGCTGACGCGAATGTCAATTCAAGGAGAATGTTATGAGAGAGACAGCACGAAGCTGGCGACGGACCGGCTTCTTGTGCATATCGCTTGTGCTCGTACTGGCGGGTACAGCTTTAGCACAGACCGACCTGGGACAGATCAGCGGCAAGGTGGTTGATCCCAAGGAGGCGGTCGTGACCGATGCAACGGTCACGGTCACCAACCTCGCTACCGCAGCCAAGCAGACCACGCAGACGAACGGAGAGGGACTGTTCACCGTAGGGAATATCCGTGTTGGTGAGTACGAAGTGTCGATTGAAAAGCAGGGTTTCAAAAGATTCGTACAGAGAGTAAAGGTCGAAGTGGCCCAGCGGCTAAGTCTGCCCATCGTGCTGCAGTTGGGCGGAACCAGCGAGACCGTGGAAGTCAACGCGACGAACGTTGCTGTCATCAACACGACATCGGCGGAAGTGTCACACGAGATCACTGGAACCGAAATTACCAACCTGCCGCTCTTGACGCGCAACCCGTACGCGCTGATGGAACTGGCGCCGGGATCGGTGAATGCCAATGTCGCCACCGGCGATTTCGCCAATGGGCTGGGCATCTCTAATTCCGGCTCGCGCGGACGTTCCATCAACTTCCTGCTCGACGGTTCGGAGAACAATGACAACTTCGCCACCGGACCAAGCACACTTGTGCCCGTCGATGCCATCCAGGAGTTCAAACTGCAGACTAACAATATGACCGCCGAGTTCGGACGCAACGCCCTGCAGGCGAACGTCGCGACGAAATCCGGGAGCAACAATTTCCACGGATCGGCATCCGAGTTCTATCGCGGATCTGCGCTGTCCAGCCAACCGGTGGAAGAGAAAGCGATCGGCGCTCCGAAGGGGCGGTTTGTGCGCAACGTGTTTGGAGCGGCCTTCGGCGGACCCATCGTCAAAGACAGAACCTTCTTCTACACCGCCTTTGAGGGAACCAGGGTTCGCGGCAATTCCAAAGATCTGTTCTATGTGCCGACCGACCAGTTCCTGGCCAACGCATCAACCAACATGAACGCATACCTAAGCGCGTCCGGCCCGATTGACGCGACCAACCTGCCCGACGTAATCACCGCTGGCCAACTCAATGATCTGGATGGCATCACGCTGGTGACATCCGGCACGGATGTTCCCATTCCAGCCGACACGCCACTCTTTCAACACGTCTTCACTACGGTGCCGATTGATGGCGGCGGAGCACCACCGCAGAACACCTGGGCATACTTCGCGCGCGGCGATCACCAGATTTCCGACCGTACGGGCCTTTCGCTGCGGTATGCATGGTACCGGCAGGAATTGTTCCCAGGGTTTACATCGGACAGCCCCTACTCCGACTTCCGCACCGGACAGAGCTTCCGCAGTCAGAATGCGACTATTACCCTGACGCACAGCTTTACTTCCCGGCTGTTTAGTGAAAGTCGCTTCACGTACAGCCGGACGACGCCGAATGCCCCGCTCGGCAAGGCATCCGCAAACGTCGCCTGTTTCCTGTACGGCAATACCACAGCATTCGGAGATCCGATTGTGTTCGGCGGGTACCTGCCACGCAGCTGTGCCGGCAATTCACTGCCAGCAGGCGGCCCGCAAAACACACTGGCGGGCTACACCGGGTTTACGTATTCCCGTGGCCGAAATACCTGGAAGTTCGGCGGGCACATGCGATTCTTGCGCGACAACCACACCTTCGGGGCGTTTGAAAACGGATTCGCGCTCGGCGGAAGTATGCAGTCGATGCTAGACGGAATCGCCGATGCGGACTTTCGCGTGGCCATCGATCCGAAAGGCAAGCTGCCTAACCAAGTCTATGATCCAGCGGTGGATGGCCCTATTGTTCCTCCGAACTTTACCCGCCACTACCGCTACAACGAGTTTTCCTGGTATGGAGAAGATTCGATCAAGCTGTTTCCACGCTTGACCCTCACGGCGGGCGTCCGTTGGGAATATTTCGGCGTCCTGCACAGCCCGGACGGGGAGAAGAATCTCGACGCCAATCTATTCCTGGGATCGAGCGGCAACATTTTTCAGAAGATTGCCGACGGCCAATTCCGCCAAACCGACAACCTGTTCAATCAGGACTTCAACAATTTCGCGCCACGCGTTTCTGTCGCCTGGGACGTAACCGGAAATTCACGCACCGTGTTTCGGGCTGGGTATGGAGTCTTCTATGACGCGAACTTTGGGAATGCGCTGTTCAACGTAATTCAGAACCCGCCCAACTACGCCGTGGTGGTGGCGCCCGGTCCGGACGCGCTGATCGAGCCAAACCAGTATGACACCCTGGCAAGCAGCCTCGGCGGAGGCGCTTTCAGCTACCACAGCTCGGCGCGCATGCTCAACAAGGACATGGTCACGGCCTACAACCAGCAGTGGAACGCGACCCTGGAGCACGATCTGCTCGGCAAAGGGGTCCTGGTCTCGTTAGCGTACGTCGGCGCCAAGGGCGACAAGCTGTACTCGCTCAATAACCTCAACCAACTTGGTTCCTGCATCATGCTCGATAGCTGCGATGGCAATCCCTTCGCGCGTTTGAACACCAGCATCTCCAGCATGAACCGGCGTGGGAACGAAGGGTTCTCACGTTATCACTCCATGCAATTCGCGGTTCGCACCCGGCAGATCGCGCAAACGGGCCTGACACTCAATGCCAACTACACCTGGGCCCACTCCATTGACAATTCCACCTCTTTCTTCAATGACTCGGCGTTCGATTTTAACGGCAACTTCGGTTTTGGCGACCCTTACAATCCTGCGGCCGACAAGGCCAGTTCCGACAACGACATTCGTCACCGGTTCGCGCTCAACTATACCTGGGAGATTCCGTGGGCGCGCTCTCTCAAGGGCGTTTCGGGAGCGGCCTTCGGCGGTTGGTTGCTGAGTGGCGTACTGACTGCTCAAACCGGCGGGGCGTTCAGTGTGTACGAAAACCCCGGCGTGTTCAATGATCAGTGTAGCGGCACCGTGGCGAACGTCTGCTACCCCGTCCTGAAAGGGCCACTCCCGCACATGGATGGCAGGACTGCCGCAGGACCGAACCGCACTGTCTTGTACGGCAACCTTTACGACACCGCCGACCCCAACAACCCGAGTACGGCCCTGATCGACCTCGGCAGCTTTTGCGCCGGCGCTGATGATCCCGGTGCCTGCTCGCAACAAGCCTACTTCTTCCAGCAGCCCGGGTTCTTCTTGCCGCGGAATTCGTTCCGCACGCCCGGGTATTGGAACTTTGACGCGGCCGTGCTGAAGAACTTCAAGCTTCCCTGGGAAAGCTGGGGCCTTCAGTTCCGCGCGGAGTTCTTCAACCTGTTCAATCACTCAAACCTCTATGCCGATCCCAACAGCAATTTGCTGGCCTCCGGCGAAATCGAGGCGAGGCGCGGAGTTCCGCCGAGCCACGAACTGTATGGAACTCCCTTCGATCGAAGGAACATTCAGCTGGGTTTGAGATTAACCTTCTAACACGAACCTCCCAGACAGAAGGGGAGCCGCGAGGCTCCCCTTTTTTGTTGAACACTCTCCGTGCCGCCTATTTGCGTACGACGTTTTTTTTCACTTCACCGGCTGACTTCTCGTCCTTGTCTAAGCGCTCGAGCACGGCGGCGACGATCAGCGGCAGCCCAACCGTGGCATCGACAAACACCTCCCCGAATTTTCCGCCCTCCGCTGGCGGCACGAATTTTCCCCACGAAACCGCTTCGCTGTACGGGCTGCCCGACAGGCCTCCCCAGTAGACCGGCTCGGGGCAGATGCGGAGGCCGTAGTGATAGCGCTTCAGCGGCAGGTCTTCCCCGCCCCGCCGGTGGCGTAGCTCAATGAACGGTCCGAACTGCTGCGACCAGTTGCGCGGCACGCCGCCGCCGATGGTGAAGATTCCCAGGCGCTTCTGCGCGAGCAGCGTTGCGGCAAAATATTCCAGGTCTTCGAATGGATCAAAGCGGAAACGCGGCTTGCTCTGCTTGTCGCGCTCGCGGTTGGTGAGGGCGTAGTCGAGGCCAAGCTCCGAATCTGAAAACGCAGGCACGAATACCGGAACGTTCTGTTCGTAGGCGGATTTCAATATTCCCCGCTGCCCTTTGGCCGTCTTTGCCAAATGCGCGCCGATGGCCCGGTTCAGCTTGTAGGAGCACATCACGTCGCTGGCATCCCAGTTGGAAAACACGGCGTGCATGACCCGCTCAACGTCATCGAGATTCTGTTCCGGCTCAAGCGTGTCGTAGACCCGGTTGTATCCGGCTTCGTAGAGTTCCTCGTCGCTCAGGTCAGGATTGTGGCGGAAATGTGCGCGTCCAGTGGCTTCGACCAGGCCGTGGGCCATGAGGGCGCCGGTCGAGACAATCGCATTCACAATGCCGCGATCGATGAGCTCCGAAATGACCAGGCCTTGCTTCGCGACCGTCATCGCGCCTGCCAGCGTCATCACGACGAAGCAGTCTTTGTCCCGGGCCATGGCTTCGAGTACGTCGGCTGCCTCGCCGAGCTGGCGTCCGGTGAAGGCGGTTTTCGCCATGGCGCGGACCATGTCGTCAACAGAGTGAATTTTCTGCAGGTCGAGAGGCTCGAGCGGGATTAACTTGTCGGAGACGGGGTCGTGGAGGTGACGTTCGATGCCTTCTCCCCCCGCCACGGCTTTCGGTGCTCCAGACTTAGACACAGACTTGTTCTTCGATTTCAATCGAGGACTCCAAAATGAATGTGGTTTTGCGGACGGCTCAACTACTGTAACGCAACACGTGGAAACCGACGATCCGGCTTGCGAGAGCTGGTATCGGTTGCGTCTTCTTCGGTTAACTCGGCACAAGTTCGACTGTTATTTTGCCCCATCGGCCGGCCTGTCGGGCAGCCGCTTCCCCTCAATCTGGCAAGAGTATTCTTTGGTCCCATCATGGCGGATGTAGAGCCTCTCGCCATCCACGCGGTACTCTACTTCCTCGCCGGGGGAAAATTTACCTGCCTGGAACGACCCACAGAGATCGACCTGATAGACGGCCTCCGCCCCATGTAACTCATAGACCTTGACCTTCTTTCCGCCGACGTTGAGCTGGAGCGACGAGCCATTTCCGCTGTTGTTCGGATATTCTCTACGAGTTCCGTAGCCTTGGACCGTGCCCTTCAGCCAGACGATCACCTTGGCCGGCTCACTTTTCGCAGTCTTCGAAATGATCTGATGCTTGAACTCCTTTGCTCCATCAGTGCGGATGAATAGCGCGTCTCCTGCGATCCGGTACTCCACGGCCTGGCCGTCCTGAAAATCACTACACTTGCGAATGCCAAAGGCGCCGCCTGCGAATTGGACCTCGCAGTCTTTGGTGACGGACGACTTGTTGGCGATGGTCGCGTGTTGATAGCTGGATGCATCCTTGTTTTCACCGAGCGCAACGGTTGTTAGTCCAAGCAGACATGTCGCGATCAACACTACTTTCATAGAGGCATGCTCCTTCTTGACTCTGCGCGTTGCATCCATACTAATCGTGAGGCATAAAGTGATCTAGTGGATTTCCACCTGCTCGAAGCGCGTCCTGTCGGCACCGCTTGGCGCCTTGGATACGAATGGCCCGAGGCCTTTCGCGCCGTTTGCTATATTGAACGCTGAGGAATCGCAGCGTGCAAACCTTTCGTGTGGGCCTGGTGCAGATGTCGTGCGGTCCTGAGCCGGCCGACAACCTGTCGAAGGCGCTGGACCGCGTTGCTGACGCGGCCAGACAGGGAGCAAACGTCGTCTGCCTGCCGGAACTTTTTCAGACGCAATACTTCTGTCAACGCGAAGATGCCGCCCTGTTCGATCTCGCCGAGCCGATCCCGGGACCAGCTACGGAAAAGCTGGCCGCGGCTGCGGGTCAGAACAAAGTTGTCCTGATTGCGTCCCTCTTCGAAAAGCGCGCCCCTGGCCTCTATCACAACACCGCAGCCATTTTCGATTCCGACGGCGCGCTGCGCGGCATCTACCGCAAGATGCACATTCCCGACGACCCGCTCTACTACGAAAAGTTCTATTTCACGCCCGGCGATCTGGGCTTCAAGACATTCGACACGGCGGCGGGCAAATTGGGTACGCTCGTGTGCTGGGATCAATGGTATCCGGAAGGCGCGCGGCTGACTGCGCTGCAAGGCGCGGCGATTCTCTTCTATCCCACCGCGATCGGATGGCATCCGGACGAGAAGGCGCAGTTTGGGGTTGCGCAGCATGATGCGTGGCGCACGATCCAGCGCGGGCATGCGATTGCCAACGGCGTGTATGTCGGTGTGGTGAATCGCGTAGGATTCGAGACCGGCAACATTCGCGGTAACTCGGTTCCGGGTAAGGGACTGGAATTCTGGGGCGGGTCGTTCTTGTGTGATCCCTTTGGGCGCATGCTGGCCGAAGGAT
>Ga0335080_10001389_pt1 | contig 23574 bp, 25 predicted proteins | sample Lox_Sample_34_FD_206720 | JGI IMG/M metagenome (GOLD analysis project Ga0335080, IMG submission 206720) | Soil microbial communities from Loxahatchee National Wildlife Refuge, Florida, United States - Lox_Sample_3.4 | ecosystem: Environmental > Terrestrial > Soil > Wetlands | place: USA...
AATTGAGCAACTTTCGGGGCGGGTGCAGCATCTATTTGGGTGACTCTGGCTTTTCCTTTACCAACCCCGCCCAAATGCAGTTTGGCCAGCTAGCCGAGGCGACCATCGTCCAGTGGGCGGAAGGTGGGGCCCAAAGCCGAATTTATCCCTAGAGGAGAAAGACAGGAAATGCGTTCCGATCGTGTTTTTGATGCAGTTGAGACTTTGCGGAACCGGTACATGCTCTGCCAGCTTGCCTCCAAGGCGACGCGGAAGTTCCATCGCCCCAATACTCGTATCCAGGACACCATGAATCAGGTGTTTGATCGGATCGCGGGCGCGGATCGGCAAGAAGTGTTGAGCGAACCGGAAAATTTCGCCGAGGCACAGCGGCGGGCTGCCTAAGCAGCTCCGCCGTGTGCCCACACGGCGGTAACAAAAATCTGTCCCGAGAGTACCCCCCTTTAGAAACGCCATTCCCGTAGGTGAATATGACCATCGCAGAACTGAAAGAAAAGAACATTACCGAGCTAACCAAGATCGCCCGATCTCTGGAGCTCCCCGGCGCCAGCGGACTCCGCAAACAGGATCTCATCTTCAAGATCCTCCAGGCGCAAAGTGAAAAAGAAGGACACATCTTCGCCGAAGGTGTGCTGGAGATCCTCCCTGACGGCTACGGCTTCCTGCGCTCGCCCGACTACAACTACCTGCCGGGCCCGGACGACATTTATGTCTCGCCGTCCCAGATCCGCAAGTTCGATCTCAAAACCGGCGACACCATCAGCGGCCAGGTCCGTCCGCCGCATGAGGGCGAGAAGTACTTCGCGCTCGTCAAAATCGAAGCCGTCAACTTCGAGTCGCCCGACGAAGCCCGCAACAAGATCCTGTTCGACAACCTGACGCCGCTCTATCCGCAGGAACGATTGAAACTCGAAACCGTCCGCGAGAACATCAGCGCCCGCGTCATGGACCTGCTCACGCCCCTCGGCAAAGGCCAGCGCGGATTGATCGTTTCCCCGCCACGCGCCGGCAAGACCATGCTCTTGCAGAATGTCGCCAACTCGATTACCGCGAATCATCCGGAAGTCGTGCTCATGGTCCTGCTCATCGACGAGCGGCCCGAAGAAGTCACCGACATGCAGCGCTCGGTCAAGGGTGAAGTGATTTCCTCGACCTTCGACGAGCCCGCTGCCCGCCACGTACAAGTCGCGGAAATGGTGATCGAGAAGGCTAAAAGGTTAGTCGAGCACAAACGTGACGTCGTCATCCTGCTCGACTCCATCACCCGTCTGGCGCGCGCCTACAACACCATCGTTCCGCCCTCGGGCAAAGTGCTCTCTGGCGGCGTGGACTCGAACGCACTGCAGCGTCCGAAGCGCTTCTTCGGCTCCGCCCGCAACATCGAAGAAGGCGGCTCGCTGACCATCATCGCCACTGCGCTGATCGATACCGGCTCCCGCATGGACGACGTGATCTTCGAAGAGTTCAAGGGCACCGGCAACTCCGAAATCATCCTGGAGCGCAAGCTGGTCGACAAGCGCACCTTCCCGGCCATCGACATTCAGCGCTCCGGCACGCGTAAGGAAGAACTGCTCATCCCGAAGGAAGACCTGCAGCGCATCTGGGTCTTGCGCAAAGTGCTGAACCCCCTGTCGCCCGTCGAGGCCATGGAACTGCTGATCGAACGTTTGGCCAAGGCACAGACAAACAGCGAGTTCCTGGCCAAGATGAGTTCGCTGTAAGGTTCTTGACCAATGCTGAGCGAGGATGGAGCTTCGCCGAAGCGAAGCTCCACCGCAGTCCAAGCATCCCTATCCTTGCTACCAATCCGCGTTCAACAGACCCCGCCTCGACGCGGACCAGCTCGAGCTGCGAATCCATTACCTTCGTTTGCTGATACGTCCCTTCCCGCACCCTTTCCACATCCATACCGTGCTAAACCACGCCTAGTGTTCGTAATTTTTCTGCAGTGAAGCAGGAGCACGTAGTATGTGGAAACCAGTACTGCCCTTGGCACTGTTGTTCTGCACCCCAATCGTTCTAGCTCAGTCCAACCCTTCACCATCCGACGGATCGGCTCGCGAAACCTCCCGAGCACAAAGAAAATCGGGGGCCACCGAAGTCGTCGCGAGCGACATCGCACCGCCCGTCACCTGGGACGATCCGCACCAGAAGCTGGAGCGCGCCGTGATCGTCAACGCGATCCTCGAACGTCAAGTCGCCCTGCGCCGCGACACCGAGAAACTGCTCGTCCTGGCTGAGGAGCTTAAACAGAATGTCGACAAGACTGGTCCTAATATCCTGTCGATGGATGTGATCAAGAAAGCGCAGGAGATTGAGAAGCTCGCCAAGAGCGTGAAAGAAAAGATGAAAGAAGCGTACTAGGAAGTGGAGCGTCAGGGGGCGAGAGTGGAGCGCTGGGCGCCCTCGCCCGGCCACCGTCAGCTCCAGCTATCCAATCACTTCGCGATGCCCATCCGCCCACCACGCCCACGGCACCGTGATCCAAAGACTGAGAGCTCCGATCGCCAGTTGATGCACGTCTGGCGGAGGCGGCGCCAGCAAAGCCGCGACCCATCCCAACAAGAGCAGTGCCATTAGGCTCCAGAAGGCCCACACGCCGACGCGATCCTTGGCCCGCATTGACCTCGAATACAGCCAGATCGCCCCGGCAAAAATCAGCAGTTCGACGCTGATGGAAGCCGCCCACGAATTCCACAATCCCAACCCCACCTTCGGTCCGCCGGGCCAGAGCGGCATGTCAGGACGATGCGAAATGAAATCCAGCACCCAGTGACTCACGACCAGCACCGCCAATACCCACGCCCCACGAGCATAGTGCCTTGCAAGGTAGTAAACGAGCGCCACCGCTGCGGCCCAGCACAACACCATGGTCAAACTGTGCGAAAACGGATAGTCGTAGAAGTCGAGCGGTTGCACCTTGGTAATTCCCGGCGCAACCCGCACATGCTCGAACCCGGTGAGCAGAAAGATGGGCCAGATCAGATCGAGAAACTCAGCAGCGAAGACCAGAGCCCCAAGAGAAGTGCGGGGCGCGATCTTCTTGGCGGCAATGGCCACACCAAAGTGACCGATAAACATGGCACCGAATTATAGCCTTCCGTCTTGCTGAGCGAAGGATGGCGCCTCGCCGCGCGAAGCGCCACCGGAGTCGAAGCGTCTCTGCTTTCAGAACGAACTGCGGCGGTGACCAACGATGTGCCCAAGGCCGCATTGAGTACGTTAGTAATCTTCCCAAAGGTACTCACAGAAGCTCAAATACCTCCACGGTGCTACGACCTTCGGTCGGTGCCGGCTTATGGAGGAAGTCATGAAGTTGGCAGCATCTCTCAAGTTCGCTCTATTGACGCTGGCCGGCACGCTGGCTCTGGTGCTCGCAGGATGCGGCTTTGGCGGCAAGAATCACAGCAATCCCACCCTGACCACGGGGAACTGGTCGATCAAGGCAACTTCTACAAACACGGCCAACGCGTTCACCGTTGGCGGAAACCTGACGCAGAGCGGAACCAGTCTATCGGGCAAGATGTACATTGTCGGCGCTGACCCCGGTTGTAACATCGACCCGGCTCAGGCTGTCACCATCACAGGAACCGTCAGTGGTTCCAATATCGCGCTAAGCTCGGCCAGCGTCGCGGGGCAGGTCATCACGATAGCGGCCTCGGGGACTGGGTCGGCTTTTAGCGGCACCTATTTCATCGCAGGCGGAAACTGCGGTGGCGATCAAGGCAATGTTGCGGCCAACGCGGTCGCGTCGGTCGCTGGAACCTGGAGTGGAACCGTGCAGGTGAGCAGCGCCCCAGTCACCATGTCGGTGGTGCTGACGCAGGCATCTACGGTCTCCGCCGACGGAACGTTTGCCCTGAGCGGAACCATAACCTATGTCGGATCAGTCTGCGATGCCAACGCAACGGTCCTGGCAACTTCCAGAATCGCAGGCGCCAACGTCACCGTGGATGCCTCTGTAGGCGATGGCACCTTCAACTTCACCGGCCCAGTGGACAGTGTGACTGCGCCGAAAAACATTGTCGGCACATATAGCACGTCGGACTCCTGCGCAGGAGATCCCGATCAGATCGTAACCCTGACCAAGCAATAGACGGCGGATCTCGAAAAGAAAAACGCCATCCAGCCGAACTGGATGGCGTTTCTTTGTCATGTTCGGTAGAGACGGGCCTTACCTGCGTCTCACTAAGCCGCGCCCTTGTCCGCTCCAATCCGCATCCCGTAGAACGACCGGTACACGAAGAAGATCGAGACCACAAAGAAGGCCAGCGCCAGGATGTGTGTCAGGCCGGTGCCCTGATCGTGGGTCAGCGAAACCGCCAGTTCCACCGCCAGCAACCCAAACAACGTCGTGAATTTGATCACCGGGTTCATGGCAACCGAAGACGTATCTTTGAATGGATCGCCCACCGTGTCGCCGATCACCGTGGCGGCATGCAGTTCCGTTCCCTTCTGCTTCAGTTGCACTTCGACGATCTTCTTGGCGTTATCCCAGGCAGCACCGGCGTTCGCCATAAAAATCGCCTGATAGAGACCAAACAGCGCGATCGCAATCAGGTAGCCGATGAAATAGAAGGGCTCCACAAAAGCGAACGCCAGCGTCCCGAAGAAGACCGCCAGAAAGATGTTGAACATCCCTTTCTGCGCATATTGTGTGCAGATCTCTACGACCTTCTTGCTGTCGGAGACGGAAGCCTTCGTCGCCCCCTCCAGCTTGATGTTGGCCTTGATGAACTCCACCGCCCGATAAGCCCCTGTCGTCACTGCCTGGGTAGAAGCGCCGGTGAACCAGTAAATCATGGCGCCGCCAGTAATCAGCCCCAGGAAGAACGGGGCATGCAGCAATGAGAGTTTGTCTACATTCGCGGTGAGTCCGCTGGTCAACGCCATAATGATCGAAAAGATCATAGTCGTCGCCCCCACCACCGCTGTCCCGATCAACACCGGCTTGGCCGTTGCTTTGAACGTATTGCCCGCGCCGTCGTTTTCTTCCAGCAGATCCTTGGCGCGATTGAAATTGACGTCGAGATTGAAGTCTTTCTTGATCTCCGCCTTGACGTTCGGCACCTGCTCAATCAACGACAGTTCATACACAGACTGCGCGTTGTCGGTGACCGGACCATACGAATCGACCGCGATCGTCACCGGCCCCATGCCAAGAAAACCGAATGCAACCAGGCCGAAAGCGAACACTGGCGCCGCAATCATGGTGGCCGCAACCGCCAGTCCCATCGTGCTCATGGTGTAGGCGATCGCCATCAGAACCATCATCGAAAGCCCGAGGTAGTAGCCCGAGAAGTTTCCGGCTACGAATCCCGACAGAATTCCCAGCGACGCTCCACCTTCCTGCGCTGACTTGACGACTTCCTTCACATGGCGCGAGTTCACCGAAGTGAACACTTTCACCAGTTCCGGAATCACCGCTCCCGCCAACGTCCCGCACGAGATAATCGTCGCCAGCTTCCACCACTGCGAAGTATCACCGCCCAAGCTGGGGATGATCACATAAGAAATCGCGTAGGTCAGCGCAATCGAAACAATCGAAGTGATCCACACCAGCGAAGTCAGCGGAACTTCGAAGTCCATTTCTTCGGCATGGCCGTACCTGGCTTTGGCAATGATGCCGTTGATGAAATACGAAGCTGCTGACGAAACCAGCATCATCACGCGCATTACGAAAATCCAGACCAGCAACTGCACCTGAATAGTCGGATCCTTCACGCCCAGCAGGATGAACGTAATCAGCGCCACACCGGTAACGCCGTAAGTCTCAAATCCGTCCGCCGACGGCCCCACCGAGTCGCCCGCGTTGTCGCCGGTGCAATCGGCAATGACGCCCGGATTCCGCGCGTCGTCTTCCTTGATCTTGAAGACGATCTTCATCAGGTCGCTGCCGATATCGGCAATCTTGGTGAAGATGCCGCCGGCAATACGCAGCGCAGCCGCTCCCAGCGATTCGCCGATCGCAAACCCAATGAAGCACGGCCCGGCATAGTCTCCCGGCACAAACAGCAGGATGAACAGCATGATCAGCAATTCGACCGAGATCAGCATCATCCCGATCGACATTCCCGCCTCCAGCGGAATCTGGTACACCGGGTAGGGTTTCCCCGGGAGCGAAGCAAACGCAGTCCGCGAATTCGCAAACGTGTTGACGCGAATGCCAAACCACGCCACCCCGTAGCTGCCGGCAATTCCCACCAGGCTGAACGCCAGAATGATGATCACCCGCGGTATCTCGAAGTGCCGCAGCACCCCGAAGTAGAGCACGATGACCGCCGCGATAAATGCCCACAGCAGCATCAGGAACTTGCCCTGCGTCAGCAGGTAGGTCTTGCAGGTCTCGTAGATCAGTTCGGAAATCTCGCGCATGGCGCGGTGTACGGGCAGGTTCTTCAGTCGCATGTAAATGGCCATGCCGAAGCCCAGCCCGAACACGCAAAACAGCAACCCGATCATCAACAACCGGTGGCCGTCCATGCCAAGAAACGACACCGAGGAAAGGTCGGGCAGCTTGAGTGACGCTTCGCCTCCGCCCGCTTCTCCGGCAGGCTGCGCCAGAGCGCATGCGGAGGTCAGAATGCAAAGAGTGGCAAGACTGCAAAAGTTTTTCGCAAACCGGCGTCCGACGGACGCAACGATTGCGATCCAGTTACGCATATGAATCCTCCAGGGAATCGCTATTCAGGGATCACGACGTGTGATCTTGCCTCCAGCCGCTCCAACTCGCACCCGATCATCCTCTGCAAGTTCGTGTGACCGGAGTTCCGAACGCGCTTCCACCGCAAGACATTAATGAAGGAGTGCTGATTTGGCCGCGTCGGATTTCGTCTGTGCCGCCGGTAGCAGGGTGCCACACTGCACACCTCCGGCACGGGACCAATGTTTATAGCATCTTGCAGAGGATGGGTCAAACTTGGGTGTGCGCACCTGCAACCGCCCCACAACCCAGGACCGGGTAAACTCGAAACATGTTCTTCATGGTCATTGAACGCTTCAAGAACGGCGATCCCCGGCCCGCCGGCGAGCGCTTCCAGCGCGAGGGACGCATGTTGCCGGAAGGCGTTGCCTACCATGCCAGCTGGCTCGAACCGCACGGCGCGCGCTGCTTCCAGGTCATGGAAGCGCCAAGCCTGGACTTGCTGAACGTCTGGATCGGTCGGTGGAATGATCTCGTGGATTTTGAAGTCGTGCCTGTGATGACGTCGGCCGAGTACTGGTCGAGTCGGCCCACCATTTTCCCTCCTTCATCCTGAGCGGAACTGGAACGGAGCGAAGCGGAGTTCATGCGGAGTCGGAGGGACCCTGCTCCGTGCGGGTCGTGAGGGCACTCGTATCCGCTGAAGCGACAGGCTACCCCAACCGCCGTAATCCACGCCCCTTCCGTATAATTGTGATCCATGCCTTCCCTTGATTCCATCGTTTCCGCCACACGGCAGCGTGTTGCCAGAGAACGGCGAACCGCTGACGTGCGCGCATGGGAGCGGAAGGCTGCCGAGCACAAGCCGCGCGGCATGCGGACGCATCTGCAAAGCGCTGCCCGCAGCGGCATCGCTATCATCGCGGAACTCAAGAAAGCGTCACCGTCAAAAGGCTTGATCCGCGCCGACTTTCACCCTGGAGAATTAGCGAAGGATCTGGAACAGGCTGGCGCCGCCGCTCTCTCGGTTCTGACAGATGAGGAATTTTTCCAGGGCTCGCTCGAAAATCTGCAGCGCGCCTCGATGGAAACCAGGCTTCCCTGCCTGCGCAAAGACTTCATCGTCGATGAACTGCAAATCCTCGAAGCGCGCGCCCACCGCGCCGATGCCATCCTGCTGATCGTCGCAGCCCTTGATCAAAACGACTTGATTTCCCTGGCTCACAAAGCGCAATCGCTCGACCTCGATGTCCTATGTGAGGTCCATGACGAGAACGAACTGCAACGCGCGCTCGACGCCGGATGCGACCTGATCGGTGTCAACAGCCGCGACCTGCGCACCTTTCATGTCGATCTGGCGACATCGTTCCGCCTGGCCGGGAAAGTTCCAGCGGGATGCCTGCGAGTGGCCGAAAGCGGCATCCACTCAGGCGAAGATATCGCCCGCCTGAGGTCAGCCGGATACGAAGCATTCCTGATCGGCGAGTCCCTGATGCGAGAAGAGAATCCAGGAAAAGCGCTAAGGAATTTGTTAGAAAGCGCGGCGCCCGTCGAACATCGCTCGAGGCCCGTAGCTCGTAGCTCGTAGCTGTCTTTATGACTTGGGTCAAAATTTGCGGGATCACAAATCGCGAAGATGCCTTGGCCGCCGTAGATGCCGGCGCCAATGCGCTGGGCTTCGTCTTCTACGAGAAGAGCCCGCGGAAGATGACAGCCGACGCGGTAAAGGCGATCACCGCCGAACTGACCGGAAAAATCGAGAAATTTGGCGTCTTCGTCAATGACCCGGTGGAGCGCGTCTACGAAACCGTCGTGCAGGCGGGTCTCACAGCCGTGCAACTCAGCGGTGACGAAGATGCTGAATTCAGCCGGGCGCTGTTTCGCACCATGGCCAGCGGCTTGCGGCGTCCAACGATCTTCCGCGCTTGTTCGGCTGCGACCTTCGACAAGCCGGCCGATCAGCCCGTGGGGTGGGACCCGGTCCAGGTGGGATTGGTGGAACCCGACGAAGCGTACAAAGGCAAGCGGGTCCAGAAAATCCACGTCGCGGAAAACGGCGACCTTTTCCTGGAGACACATGGCTTCCGTCCGGGCGTGATCGCCGGCGTCCTGCTCGACTCCTCGACATCGCAGCAACGTGGCGGCACAGGCCAGAGCTTCGACTGGGAGCGGGTACAGCCCTGGGCCGGCGTGATCAACAGCATCAGTAAGCTGGTTGTTGCCGGCGGCCTTCACTCCGGCAATGTCCAGGAAGCAATCCACGTGTTGCATCCATGGGGAGTGGACGTTTCCACCGGTGTCGAAAGCGCTCCGGGCAAGAAAGATCCCAGGAAGATTCGCGCGTTTGTCGCAGCCGTGCGCACGGCCGATGAGATCCATAGTCATGGCGTCAGCTAGTGTTCGCAGAGAGGTGCGTGGTGCTATGAAGAAACCGGCGGCGCCGGCTGGACGCTTTGGTGTCTATGGCGGCCGCTACGTCCCGGAAACCCTCATGGCCGCGCTCGACGAACTGGAGCGCGAATACGAAAAAGCGAAGCGCGATCGCAAATTCCAGCAGCGCCTCGATTACCTGCTCAAACAGTATGCCGGACGCCCAACGCCGCTGTTCTTCGCGCAGCGACTCACCGAGAAACTGGGCGGCGCGAAGATTTATCTGAAACGCGAAGACCTGCTCCATACCGGTGCGCACAAAATCAACAACTGTCTGGGCCAGGCCCTGCTCGTCGAGCGCATGGGCAAGCACCGCGTGATCGCCGAGACCGGCGCCGGACAGCATGGAGTTGCGACCGCCACGGTGTGCGCGCTGTTGGGCTTCGAGTGCGTGGTCTACATGGGCACCGAGGACATGCGCCGGCAGGAACTGAACGTCTTCCGCATGCGCCTGCTCGGTGCGGAAGTGCGCGGCGTCGATTCCGGATCGCGCACGCTCAAAGACGCCATCAACGAAGCCATGCGCGACTGGGTCACCAACGTGCGCACCACGCACTATCTGCTCGGCAGCGTGCTGGGAGCGCATCCGTATCCGAGCATGGTGCGTGACTTCCATCGCGTGATCGGACGCGAGGCGCGAAAGCAGATTTTGAAGGCCGGGGGAAAGTTGCCGACGGCCATCATTGCGTGCGTGGGCGGTGGATCGAATTCGATTGGGATTTTCTACGATTTCCTGAAAGACAAGAAGGTGCAACTCATCGGCGTGGAAGCCGGGGGCCGCGGCGAAGCGCTGGGCGAACACGCAGCACGGTTCCGCGGCGGAAGACCGGGAGTTCTGCAAGGTACGTACTCCTATGTCTTGCAGAACCAGGCCGGTCAGATCGCAACCACGCACTCGGTCTCGGCGGGTCTGGACTACCCGTCCATCGGCCCGGAGCACGCCATGCTCAAGGACACGGGCCGCGCCGAGTACGTGCCCGCTTCCGATGTCGAAGCGTTGCGTGCAACGACCATGCTGGCGCGCACCGAAGGCATCATACCCGCGCTCGAGTCAGCCCACGCCGTCGCCGAGGTCATCAAGCGCGCCCCGAAGATGAAAAAGTCCGATGTGGTGATCGTGAATATTTCGGGGCGGGGTGACAAGGATGTTGGGATTCTGCGGGAGAACCTGAAACTGGATTGATCGCTGACTGTCTCATGCCCTTCCACTTCGAAAACAAACCCGCGCTCGTCGCCTACCTCACCTGCGGCGACCCGGATCTCGCCACTACGCGCGAGATCATACTGGCCGCAATTGACGCCGGCGCGAGCGTGATCGAACTGGGCGTCCCATTCAGCGACCCGCTCGCCGATGGGCCGGTGATCCAGCGCGCCAGCGAGCGGGCATTGAAGCATGGAACCTCTCTCGAGCAGGTTCTGACGCTCGCTGCCGAAATTCGACAGCATTCCCAGTCCGTGGGGATGATCGTCTTTTCGTACCTGAATCCCATCCTGCAGATGGGTATGGAGAAATTTTGCAAAGTGGCGCGCCATGCCGGGCTCGACGGAGTACTGATCACTGATCTTCCCGTCGAAGAAGCGAACGATTATTTGCGAGAAGCAAGGAAGAATGATCTGGCGACTGTATTTCTGGTCGCGCCCACCAGCCCCGATGCACGATTGAAGCGTATCGCGCAGGTTTCCACCGGCTTTGTCTATGCCATCTCGCGCACCGGCGTGACCGGCACGCGCAAGCAACTGCCGGAAGACGCAAGCGGTTTAGTAAAACGGCTGCGGCGCTTCACGAAATTGCCGGTCGCAGTCGGCTTCGGAATTTCGACTTCCGAACAGTTCGCATCCGTTGGAAAGTTCGCCGAGGCCGCGGTCGTGGGCAGCGCGATTGTCGAGACCATCGAACGAAATCCCGGACGGGAAGCCGCGGCTGTGGCAGAATTCATAAGGCAGCTCACGGCCCAGGGCTGACGGCCCACCGCAACAGGCGCTGCAGTAAAGGCTGTCAGCCGTGCGCGGTGAGCTGTGGGCGTTCTATGGACATCTCCGACTGGCGTAAACAAATCGACGAACTCGACCGGAAACTGGTGGGACTGCTCAACCAGCGCGCTGCCGCGGCCATCCAGATCGGCCGTCTGAAACGCAACACGGATTTGCCGATCTACGAACCCGATCGCGAGCGTGAGGTTGTGACCAACGCACAGAAAAACAATGGCGGGCCGCTTGAAGGCCAGGATCTCGCGAGAATCTTCGAACGCATCATGGATGTGATGCGCAACATTCAGAAGCACGAAATTGTTCCCGATTCCGAGCCCGCGCCTCACGGCACCGACATCGATTCGCGATACGAAGATTAGGACTACACACTCATGATTGTTGCCATGCAAGAGTCGTCCAGCGAAGACCAGATCCAGCACGTCATCGATCAACTGGTCCGCATGGGCTTTGAAGTGCACCGCTCCACCGGCGCCCGGCAGACTGTGCTCGGCGGAGTCGGAGCGCCACACGACTTCGACACGCGCGAAGTCGAAATGATGCCGGGTGTGCAGGAAGTGCACCGCATCACGGCACCGTACAAACTTGCGGGACGCAACTTCCGCCCGGAAGGCACGGTGGTCAAGTTTTCGAATGGACTCGAAATCGGCGGAAAGAAAGTCGTCGTCATGGCCGGTCCCTGCTCGGTGGAATCACGCGAGCAGTTGTTCGCAGTGGCCGAGTTGATCGGCAAGGCCGGCGCTCGAGCCTTGCGCGGTGGCGCATTCAAGCCGCGATCGTCTCCTTATTCCTTTCAAGGCCTCGGTGTCGAAGGACTGAAACTCCTGCGCGAAGCGGGTGACCGTTTCAAGCTACTGGTGGTCAGCGAAGTCATGGAGATCTCGCAGATCGAATTGATGATGCCTTACGTCGACATCTTCCAGGTGGGAGCGCGCAACATGCAAAATTTCAACCTGCTGCGCGAACTGGGCAAAGTCCGCAAGCCGGTGCTGCTGAAGCGCGGCATCGCGGCGACGATGGAAGAGTTACTGCTATCGGCGGAATACCTTCTTTCCGGCGGAAACTACGACATCATTCTCTGCGAGCGCGGCATCCGCACCTTCGAAACATACACCCGCAACACGATGGACATCTCCGCGATTCCGATCATCCACAAGCTGTCCCACTTACCGATGACCGCTGATCCATCGCACGGGACCGGACGCCGCGACAAAGTTGCACCCATGGCGCGGGCCTCCCTCGCAGCGGGTGCGGATGCTTTATTGATCGAGGTTCACCACCAGCCCGATAAAGCGCTGTCCGACGGCGCGCAGTCACTCTATCCTGAGCAGTTCGCAAAACTCATGGACGAACTGCGCATCATCGCGCCGGCGGTAGGGCGGGAAATCGCGTAAGGAAATTGAGTCATTGGGTAATTCTGTAATCGGGTAATTTGTCCCGCATTCTCGACACCGTTAAATTACCAAATTACCCGATTACTCAATTACCAAATTCCCCATGCTCTTCAAGCAGGTCACCATCATCGGCACCGGCCTCATCGGAGGCTCGCTTGGCCTGGCGCTGAAGAAGCGACGCCTCGCCGGACGCGTCATCGGCTGCGATCGCGCGCCGACGCTTGAGCGCGCGCAGGATCGCGGCGCAATCGATGCAGGCGCCACCAATCCCGCCGACGCCGTGCGCGGCAGCGAACTGATTGTGCTGGCTGCTCCCGTGCTTGCGACCATCGATCTGCTTGACCGCCTCGGCCCTTCGCTCCCTTCCCGTGTACTCGTGACTGATGTCGGCAGCACCAAGCTAGAAATCACAAAGCGGGCAAGCAAAGCCTTCGGCAAAACGGCCGGGCAGCGCTTCCTCGCTGGTCATCCGATGGCGGGCAAGGAACAGTCAGGCGTGGACTACGCCGACGCCGACCTGTTTGAAGGCGCCGCATGGCTATTCACGCCCTTGCCGCGACAGAATGTTCATGCCGGCATGTGTGGAGAGTTCGTGCAGTGTGTGGAAAAGCTCGGCGCGAAAGTGGCAATTCTTGATCCCAGCGACCACGATCGCTTCGTCGCCTGGATCAGCCATCTGCCACAGATGATCTCGACCGCGCTCGCCGCAACTCTCGTAGACGAGTTCGGCAGCGACGCACCTCTGCTCGATATCGGCGGACGCACCCTGCGCGAACTCACCCGCATCTCCGGCAGCCCCTACTCGATGTGGCGCGACATCGCCATCACCAACCGCGACAACCTCGGACCGGCGCTCCTGAAACTAGAGCAACGACTCGCGCACATCCGTGAGAATCTTGACACGCGACAACTCGCGGAAGAATTTGAACGAGCGCATCAGTTGAAGAAGAAGTCACCACAGAGACACCGAGGCACAGAGGAACGCCGTTAATCATTGTTGGACAATTATGCGAGAAGGTTGGTGCGACGACGATTATTTGATCCTCTTCGACGAATCGGAGATTTCGGCGGTTTCAGATCGCTACGCGATATCGCAATTTCTTCCCGGCCACCAAATACTGGGCTTGGCCGGATGGGATGACTTTATCGTGCAGAATTCCAGCGGGCAAACATACCGCCTGCCCACGGTACCCATGGATCAACGGCATCTTTCGCCTTTCCCTCTAGTCACAATTGACAAGGACGCTCTACAACCAGACGCCCGATTTTCCGGAAAAATCAAGTGGTACGTACAACCGCTCGTATTCGGCGGTGATCCGAAAGCGAAAGATAACATCGTCTGGGTCACCCACGACGAACACGCACAGCTCGTGAAGTGGTGGAACAACAAATACCGCGAATTGAGGAACTCGTGAATGGTCGTTGCAATCGTCTAAACGGAATTCTCCCTCCTGATTCCCTCTGTGCCTCTGTGTCTCTGTGGTGAAAATTCATATAAAATCGCAGCTCTATGCACAAAGTCGTCGCCAGCGCCGACGAAGCCATCCAGGACGTGTTCGACGGCGCCACCATCATGGTCGGCGGCTTCGGACTGTGTGGCATGCCGGAGAACCTGATCCGCGCCCTGGCGCGCAAGGGCACGAAAAACCTGACCACCATCAGCAACAACGCCGGCGTCGATGGCTTTGGCGTCGGGCTATTGCTCGCCAAGGGCCAGATCCGGCGGCACATCGGAACTTACGTCGGCGAAAATAAGCTACTCGAACAGATGGTGCTCGACGGCCGCGTACAACTCGATCTCGTTCCGCAAGGGACATTTTCTGAACGCATGCGTGCGGCGGGCGCGGGAATTCCGGCGTTCTTTACTCCCACCGGAGTCGGAACCGTCGTCGCCGAAGGAAAAGAAGCGCGCGAGTTCGACGGCCGCATGTACATCATGGAGCGTGCGTTGAAGGCCGACTTCGCGTTCATCAAGGCCTGGAAGGGCGACACGTGGGGCAATCTCGTGTATCGCAAGACGGCGCGCAATTTTAATCCGATGATGGCGGCGGCGGCGAAGGTCACGATCGCCGAAGTCGAGCATCTCGTCGAACCCGGCGAACTCGATCCTGATATGGTTCACACGCCGAGTGTCTACGTGCAGCGCATCTTCCAGGGCGAGCTGTTTGAAAAACGCATTGAGAAGAGAACAGTGCAAAAAGCGGTGGTTGGTGGTTAGTGATTCGCTGATCGCTATTCGTCGATCGCTGTTTGCCATTCTCACTTCAAGGCCGCAGAATTACGAGCAAACACCCACGATCCGCGACGAGATTCTAGCGTACGGCGAACGCCGACTAGCGGATTTTAGCGAACGACGAACAGCGAATAGCGAACAGCGTTTTCAGGAAATAATGTCTACAACTCTCAAACCCTCCAAAGACCTCGAAAAGCGTGAGCGCATCGTGAAGCGCATCGCTCTTGAGCTGCGCGACGGGTTTTATGTCAACCTTGGCATCGGGTTGCCTACCCTGATCGCTAACCATGTTCCGCCTGGCATGGACGTCATCCTTCAATCCGAGAACGGCATGCTGGGGATCGGGCCGTATCCGGTTGAGGGAAAAGAAGACGCCGATCTCATCAACGCCGGCAAAGAAACGGTCAGCGAACTACCGGGAACCGCGTACTTCTCCAGCGCCGACTCGTTTGCCATGATCCGCGGCGGCCACGTTGACCTCAGCGTGCTGGGCGCGATGGAAGTCGATGAGCAAGGCAACCTCGCCAACTGGATGATCCCCGGCAAGATGGTCAAAGGCATGGGCGGCGCGATGGACCTCGTCGCCGGAGCGCGCCGCGTCATCATCGCCATGGAGCACACCACCAAAGAGGGCCAGCCGAAGATTTTGAAAAAGTGCACGCTGCCGCTTACGGGCGTCAAAGTTGTCGATACCATCGTTACTGAGATGGCCTACATCCGCGTGACTCCGGCGGGCTTGGTGCTGGAAGAAGTCGCGCCCGGCCTGACTGCCGAGGATGTACAGCGGGCTACCGAGCCGAAGCTGGCCGTCTCTGCCAATCTGCGGACCATGGAATCCTAGGCCGTTCGGCAATCAAATTGGGACGTGATATCCTGTGCCGCATCCAGGATGCCAAAATGGACATTCTGGTTGAGAAAGATTTCAGCCATGAAGCGCAAAAGCAAGCTCACGATTGCGATAGCCACGACGATGCTTATCGTCCTCATCGCCGCGGTGGTTTACGCCCAGGACAAGTACTCGCTGAAATCGCCAAGCGGAATCGCGTTCTCCGACTTCAGGGGATACGAGGACTGGGCGGTGGTTTCTTCCGCACGGACCGACGAAGTGCTCAAGGTGATCGTCGCCAATCCGACGATGATCAAGGCGTACAAGGCCGGCGTTCCGGGCAACGGCCAGCCTTTTCCGGATGGCTCCATGATCGTGAAGCTCCAGTGGAAGCCGAAGAAGAGTACGGAGGCCCCGTTTGTCGTGGATGTGCCCGACGTTTTCAAACAGGCCTTCGTCATCGAAAAGGACAGCAAGAGATTTCCAAAAAGCGGCGGATGGGGATACGCTGTGTTCAACTACGAAGCCGCATCGGACAAGTTCACGGCCGATCCCAAAAGCCTCTCGGACTGCGGACACGCGTGCCATACGATCGTGAAGGCTAAGGACTACATCTTCCACCCGTACCAGAAGCGTTGAACCGCTCCCCTGACATGAAGGACGCACCGGAGACACGTGACTTCCTTCAATGGCGTTCCAAAATCGCAATTGGTGGAAACTCCTCAGCTAACGACAACTGCTGGACGCTGCGCCCCTGTTGGCGTTTGCAGGCAGTTGCAGACGATCATTTGAAGCTCCTTGAGTTGTTTGCCCGCGGGACAGTTTTGCCATATACAAGTAGTGCATGGCTGAATCTGCCTTCCGCCGCGTGCTTCCCGCAATTGGCCTCTTCTTTCTCGCTCCGTTTATCTCGGAATACCTTCTGGGCGACTTTCCCCTCACGAAGCTCGGCTACCTGATGATTCTTGCGCCGCTTTATGGCGGCGGAGCCCTGCTGATTCGTGAAATCGTGCGCCGGACGGGGAAAGGTTGGCCGACGATCCTTACCCTGGCCTTCGCCTATGCTGTGCTGGAAGAGGCTTTTACGACACAGACGCTGTTCAATCCGAACTACCTGAGGCTGAACCTGCACCTGCTCGATCCCGCATACATTTCCGCGCTGGGGATTGGAGGCTGGTGGACCGTTTTCGTATTGACCCTGCACACGGTCTGGAGCATTTCCACCTCCATTGCTCTAGTGGAGGCCTGCGTGCCTGCGCGGGCGACCACGCCATGGCTGCGCTGGCCCGGTCTTGCGCTGGACTCGGTCCTTTTCGCGCTGGCAGTGATCGCGTCTACCCGATTCCAGGTCAAGCACGACGGATTCGTCGCCACCACCATGCAGTTTGTCGTGTCAGGGATTGTTGTGGTCGTCGCCATTATCGCTGCGTTTCTGCTGCCCGTGCGTCGAGCGGGGACGGGGTCTGATCCGGCGCCGAGTCCGTGGCTGTTTGGCGCGGTCGCGCTGATTGCCGGCTCCCTGTTCCTGATTGTTCCTCGCGCCTGGGCATGGTACGCAGTAGCAATCTATCTCGCGCTCGACCTGACCGTGATCTTCATCGTCGCTGCGATGTCGTGTCGCTCAGGATGGGCCGGCAGCCACCGCCTGGCCCTCGCCGCTGGCGCAGCTCTCGCTTATGGCTGGCATGCGTTCCTTCAAACGCCGGTGGATGGTACGACCGGCATTACCGTTCGCGCCAGCAATGCCGCGTGCCTGCTCATCGTACTGGCGCTGATCGCGTATGCAGCGCGTCGTCAGGTGCGCTATGCGGCCTGATAAAGTCTCATGGGCCAAATTTCCACCACGAGCCATCTCATGCGATACGTTCTAGGCCCCCCAAAAGTCCTCTGAGCGTTTGGCTGCGCATTATAATCACGCGATGGCCAGCGACCCCTTCCTCTCGTGGGCGAACCGGACCGTGCCTCGCCCGGGCCGCGAAGAGCCCTACCTGAGCATCCAGGACATCGTCGTTTTCGTTCGTGATCTGGAGGTGAGTAAGCGGTTCTACGTCGAGCAACTGGGCTTCGAACTCATCACAGAACAATGCCTTCCCACCGGCGTGCGCTGGATTGAAGTGGCGCCTCCCGACGGCAGCGCGAATCTCGCCGTGGTCGAGCCGAAGCCCGACCGGCCCGAATACCAGCTGATTGGCGGCTACCGCTGGGTTCTTTTTATGACGGAAGACGTCCATGCCACGTACGAAAAATGGAGCAAACGCGGCGTTCGTTTCTCATTTGCGCCGGAAACGCCGGGGTGGGGCGGGACCTATACCCGGTTCGAAGATCCAGACGGAAATGCGTTTGGCCTGGAAGGGTTCGATGAGGTGAGGCGCAGCCTGGAGCTGCGCCGGCAGGCGCAGGCGGAGAAACTCGAAGCCGAACGCCGCGTCGCTCAGGAACTGGAAATCGCCAGGCAAGTGCAGGCACGATTGTTCCCGCAGATACAGCCAGAGCTTAAGACCGTGGAGTACGCAGGGATCTGCCTGCAGGCGCGGCAAGTAGGAGGGGACTACTTCGACTTTCTGAATCTCGGACCGCAGCGGCTGGCCCTGATCATCGGCGACGTTTCCGGCAAGGGGATCGCCGCCGCTCTGCTGATGGCGAACTTGCAGGCCAGCCTGCGGAGCCAGTCGTCGTTGGCCTTCGATCAGCCAGAGTCCTTGCTCAGATCCGTGAACCGCCTGTTCTATGACAACACCGGCGAGAGTGCCTACGCATCGCTTCTGTTTGCCGAGTACGACGACGCGACGCGGCGATTGCGCTACGCCAACTGCGGACATCTGTCGGGCCTTTTGTTGAGAAGAGACGGAGACGTTGAGCAGCTCGAGTCGACCAGCACGCTGTTGGGGCTCTTTAAAGAATGGGATTGCTGCATGCGGGAGCAAGAACTCTTTCCCGGTGACGTGCTGGCGCTGTACACCGATGGCGTCACTGAAGCCAGTAACGATCGAGGAGAAGAATTTGGCGAGCAGTTTCTGATTGATGCGCTGCGACAACATCGGGATCTGTCGTGCCAGGCTTTGCTGGCTGCAATCGTGGATCGGGTTCGACGCTTCGGCTCTCAGGAACAGCACGACGACATAACGGCCATCGTCGCGAAATTCAAGGCCGGTGAATGACGGGCCGTACGGACTTCCTGCTTTTGTACCCTCTCCACACGGTATTCACTCACCATTCCCTCGGGGGACTTGCGGGTGAGACCGGAGGGCTGTGCGCGCAACCGAACCGAAACTGATTGTCAGTCCAAGCCTGAAAACGATGGGAAGATAGCCCGTTTACCTCATGGTTAACGGCACCCCCCTCCCCCTCCCCCCTTCCTGCGTCAAAATCTTGACAAACAAGGAGTTATGCACGCTTAGAGTTGGCAAAATCTTGATTTCAAAGAACTTAAAGTAAAATCTAGAAAACAAAAGGTTTATATCCGCTCCTCCACGGATTTCCATTGCCTGGTTTCCAGAGTGCCAGCCCGGACGCCTGGTCAGAATTCCCTGAGACGAACCGCGAGGCCGCAGGTGGAGTAGGGATCCTTCGACTGCGTGGATCCTCTGCTGCGCAGATGATCCACTTCGCTCAGGATGACAGTGGGAAGAGGAACACCCAGAACAACCGGCGGCTCTACTCGACATTTAGCACCGTAGTACCGAATATCACCGGGGCTGCCGTCGGTCAACCCACGAAAGGACACGCGGGCGGGGCCCTGCACTCGAAGTATTGCTGGCGTTAACCCCGATTTAGGTGTGCCGCAGCCGAAAGGGTGCGCTCAGGAGCCAGGCGGGAAACATCACGACGGCCCAGACCAGCGCAAGCACGCCGTGAACCGCAATCCCGACGAGACGGAACGGTAGCAGGAGCAGCCACACGATCGGGTAAAGCACCAGGGCAAGGATGGCAAGGGGCCAGCACAGGATGAAGAGCAGGCACCAGAGCAGGAACGCGACCATGGGACACCTCCGCATTGTAGGATACGCGTGCGGCAGCGGAAGAGTTCCGCCGTTCTTCCTGCCCGCCTACTGGCCGGCCGTCGAAAATCACGATCGGCTCATTGGCCGGCCTCGACCGGAGGCCTGGGGTGCTGAATGACTTCCCAGGGAAGTGTGGCCATGGCAAATCCAAGAACGGCGACCAAGGCAGCGTTTTCACGCAGGCCCTTGGGATCGATCATGGAGAAAGTGTCGGCAACGGTGTGGTGGGAGTCATAGTAGGCGCGAGCGTCCGCAAAGGGCTCGAGGTTGGGCATGTAGTCGTCGAAGTCGCCGCGGTAGGACTCCATCCTGACGACACCGCTGTTCATCTTCGCCAGGATTGCGCTGAGGGGACGCAAGGCGTTCATCAAGGACGGGCTGGAGTAGATGGAATAACCCACAGGATGCCAGGCACCAACGTCGATTTCGATGTTGGCCGCGTGTTTCGCAAGTTCTGATTTGTGATCCTCCCTGTATTGGTCGTAGCCGTTGCCGACGTTGGCGGCATTTTCTTCGTTCATCCAGGCGATGAAGCGGACGGTGCGCCTTGGCTTCACCTTTAACTGCTGAAGGACAGCGGCCGCCTGCATGATTTCCGCGATGCCCGCACCGTTGTCGATGGCGCCGGTTCCGAGGTCCCACGAATCGAGATGGGCGGAGACGATCACAATCTGATCCGGGAACTCGGAGCCGCGGAGATCGGCAATCACATTCGCGCTGCGCTCGGACGCCAGATTCTGCGGCGTGAGAACGATGCGCATGACCACTTCCCCCTGTGACGAGAGGTGGGTGATGAGATCGGCGTCCTCGGCCGAAATGGCGGCGGCGGGGATCTTCGGCGCGTCACGGTAGACGACCGAACCGGTGTGCGCGAGGCGGAAATTGCGAGGACCGGCGGAGCGCACAAGGGAAGCCACGGCCCCGAGGCGAGCGGCCCGAGCGGCACCGCCGACACGGTAGGGTACGACACGCAGGTAGGCATCGTGGCCATAGCCTGCTTCCGCCAAGGCGGAGTCGAATGGGACATCGAAAAGCACGATCTTGCCAGCTACGGCCGTCCTCCCTCGCCTTTCGAGTTCGGCAAAGTCATGCACAACCGTCACCGGGGCCGTGATGCCTTCCGGTGGAGTAGCCACGCTGCCTCCGAGAGCCGTGAGCACCACTTTTTGCGTGAAAGCCCCGGGAGCACCCGGAATTTTCACTAGTTCGCCAGTCTCCTGGCCGCGGACCCAGTGCGGGACCGAAACCGGTTCCAGGGAAACCTCGAGTCCCATCTCGCGGAAACGATCGGCGACCCATGCCACGGCGGCAGCCGTCTGCGGAGTTCCCGGCATCCGTGGACCGATTTTGTTGCAGAGATAGTCCAATTGACGGTACCCGTAGTCGCTCTCGAGCGCGGCGCTTTGGATTTGATCCAAGGTGGCAAGCGGCATTGGCGGCGATTGAGCACGAGAGGCCGCCACCGACAAAAGACTCGCTGCGGCGAGGAAGAACCACGGCGCGAAGTCGCGTGAAGGGGAAGGCACGGGCCCTCCAGTCGAAGGCAGGAATTGGAACTGCAAGCGTACCATGTCCAACCGAGGAAACCGAAGACTTGCCACAGGTCAAGGCCGGGCGAAGACTCTCTTGCGCCCGGCCTTTTCTGCGAATTGGTAATTTGAGTTTCGAGGGCTCGACTACAACAACATCTCGCCGACTAGAACGAGACGCTGATGGCAATGCCGACTCCGGGATGACTACGGTTGTACATGTAATACCCGTCATTGACGTAGTCGATGTAGATGTCGTCCGTTTCATACCAGGTGCGTGACCAGTATTCGGGCCATGGGTCCACGACGCTGAACCAGAATCCGCTGTACTGGAAGCGGGGATAGCCGCCGACGACCATCACTGGGGCACTGTGAACGCGAAACCAATGCGCCCGGCCAAAGTGAACCCGGAAGCGGTCTTCGGGAATGCGGTAGCCCCGGTATCCGCCGCGGTCGTGCCAGGTGTGGTGTTCATGCTCCCAGTGCTGCGCCCGGTGGTCCTGCCAAACGTCGTGGTGGGCGGCGTGTTCTTCGCGCTCGTACACCTCGTGATTGTGTGCGGGTTGGTAGTGAGGTTGCTGATAATCCCGATCGTGGTCGTGATCCCGCTGCTCCTCGTGGGCGCGCTGGTCGTGCCGATGTTCCGGCTGGCTGGCGTGATGCTGGTCTGAGTGCTCTTGTTCCTGCCGGTCGTCGTCGTGACCGTGCTGCGGGTTGGCAAAGGCCGGCGTTCCCAGAACCAGGCCCAGCATGGATGCACCAATGGTTACGGCTATTTTCATCGTCAGGACTCCCGTATCCACCGCAGTCTAATTCACGTCGGATCGAGGGACTAGGTTACGCAAGGCCCAAGCCCCTTTTGTTCCTCCGGTGCAGAGTGCCAGCTATGCTGCCGATGACAATGACCGGAAATGATCGGTTAGCCGGTCTGGGCAGCCAAGTATTTCTGGAGGAAGCGAAAGCTTCGCATACCCGCATCGCGCCAGGTCTCATGGTCAAAGACGTGGCCCTGGCCGGGGTAGATTTTCATTTCATACGCAACGTTCTTCTTTTCCAGCAACTGTTGCAGGTCGTAGGCCTCCGCGATGGGAATGATCGGGTCGGCTTCGCCGTGCAGGATCAGGGTGGGACAAAGGCGGCGCATGAACAGCTTCATTTCTTTCGGCAGGCCTCCGAAGAATTCGACCACAACTTTTACCCGTGAATCGACCGACGCGACGGAGAGCGCGAGGTAGGCGCCGAGAGAGAATCCGAGCAGGCCGATGCGGTCCGGGTCTACTTGCGGGTGCTGGGCGATATGGCCGATCGCGTCCCAGACGGTTTTGCCCCAGGCCGGAAAGTGGCGGAAGATCGTGGCCTTGTCCGTGGCCTGCGCGGTGTCGGTGCGGTCGAAGTAGTGAAGGACGAAAACGGCAAAGCCCTGCTCGGCGAGCATGGACGCAGGTTCGTTCATGCCTTCGATTCCGCCTCCGGAGCCGTAGAGGGCGAGGACGGCGGGGAGTTTGGAGGTGGAGTCGGGGAGGTAGGCGTCGAGGCGGATGGGCTTCGAGCCGCTGGAGAAGGTGAGTTGGGATGGGGTTAGGGGCATTCGAGAATTAGGAAAACTGAATCAGATGTCGGGCGCGTTGCTTAGGAACGGTCAGTCGTCCGTCCGGGACTTAGCTCACATTGGAACACGAATCCCGGCGCTGAAGGGCCGGGCTATTTTCGAAAAATCAGTCGTCGAACTTTTTACCAACTACTTAGCGATCCGGCTCCGTACCAGCGTGCAGATTGTGGCGAATGCCGGTATTAACGCCGCGTCGGCGATGAGTCCAGTCCACACAAATCCTGCACCTCCAGCGTACCCGCCATCTGTGTATAGTGTGAATGGCATTCCGTAAGGGAAGAAACAGTCGGAGCACCATGCCGGCCGCAAAAAGTGAGCAATGTTAATTGCAACCAAAATCGAGGCCGCTACGATAGTGCTCCATTGGAATCTTTTTCGCGTTACATCTCCACCAATCCTGCCAGCCACTTCTATTGTCACAAGTCCAGCGGCAATGAACGCAAGGATGATTGCTGAACATTCTGAGAACCACCACACCCGAAAAATCCGATGAAGCCACGACCAGAACTCACGCGGAAGACGCCACCCAAAGTTATTCAGTGTCTCACGGAGCAGCGTGAAAATAAGTGCAAGCAGGCCAGCGTTGATAAGAAAGAGTTTTGCCGCTTTGATACGTGAACCCAACACCCTGGCTCCATAGCACAATGAGCCGATGCACCACGCAGCAACAATAAAGTGACTGAAGATAGAGGGCTCAAAAAACAACCCTGTGACCACAACGCCGGCGCAGCACATGGCTGTTGCGAGCCGAGTGCGATTGATGTTGTGCATCGTCGCCACCATCGTAACGCCGCCAATTGAAGATCGAAGGCCCGACGACGTTGAATCATCCTTCCGAGGGAAGCCCCTAGGATTCACGCACTAGTCTGCCTAGTGATTCCTCATACGGCGCCCTCGCGATTCCCCGTTCCGTGATGATCGCT